>MDSZ01005191.1_pt1 | contig 18646 bp, 16 predicted proteins | sample 811201 | NCBI WGS metagenome assembly MDSZ01 (sample SAMN05326647, study PRJNA326480) | marine metagenome | isolation source: seawater | place: Indian Ocean: North | collected 2010
AGATGCGGTAAAATTTCAGCACTTTAATGCAGATACTTTGGTATCTGATATTGAGTTTTCCAAATTAAAACTAAAAACTCACCAATCTAAATGGAAGGATAGTGTCTATAATATTTATAAAAAAAATGAACTTCTTTTTGAATGGACTGCTGAATTAGAAAAATTTTCAAGAAAAAAAAAAATTGATTTTTTCACAGCTGCATACTCAAAAGATTTAGTTGATAGAGTAAACAAATTTGTTCCTGCCTACAAAATAGGATCTGGTGATATAACGGACCATGAAATTATTGCAGCTATAGCAAAAAAAAAGAAACCCGTTTTTATGGCAACAGGCGCTGCAAACTCAAAAGAAGTTGATTTAGCTGTTAAAAAGGTAAAAAAATACAATAGAAATTTATGCTTAATGCAATGTAACACCAACTACACTGGTGAAAGAATCAATTTTAAATATTTAAATTTGAATGTGCTTGAAGAGTACAGGAAAAAATACAAAGTTATTACAGGTTTAAGTGATCATACTCCAGGGGATTTATCGGTGATAGCTGCTGTTGCATTAGGGGCGAGAGTTATTGAAAAACATTTTACAGATGACAATTCAAGAGAGGGGCCAGACCATTATTTTTCAATGAATCCCTTAACTTGGAAAAAAATGGTCGATAAAGTTAGAGATGTTGAGTCCATGCTTGGAGATGGAAGAAAGAAAATAGAAATTAATGAAAAAAAGACTTTTATTCTTCAAAGAAGAGCTGTCATGCTTAATAAGGATATGGATAAAGGAACTAAAATAAAAAAAAACGATTTAGTATTTTTAAGGCCTAACATAAAAAATGGCTTTCAACCTTATAATTATGATCGTTTAATAGGGAAAAAATTAACAAAAGTAAAACATAAATATGAAGCAATCTTAAAAAAAGATATTAAATGAAAAAAAAAATTTTAATTACTGGTGGGGCGGGATATATCGGACAAGTTATAGCTTGGTATTTAAAAAAAAAAAATTTTATACCAATTATTTTAGACAGATCTTCAAAAAAAAAAATTAAACAAAAAAGAGCTTATTTAACTTATAATTATAACATTTCTGAAATAAATAAAATTTTAGACAATCATAAATGTGATACCATTATCCATTGTGCATCTAGCAATATAGTCTGGGAAAGTAAAAATAATCCAATTAAGTATTATAGAAGTAATGTATCAGACACAATAGAAATGCTCTCAAAAGCAAAAAAATATAAGATAAAAAATATTATTTATGCGTCAAGTTCAAGTGTCTATGGAGATGTCCGTACCAATAAAAAGATTAGTGAATCTGAGAATCTGAGTCCAATATCATGTTATGGGAGAACAAAGAAGATGAATGAGGATATTATTAAAGATTTTGCTTTAAGCTATAACTTTAATTATATTTTTTTAAGGCTATTTAATGTTTCTGGTGCAATTAATAATAATGATTTTTTTCATGGACCAAGTAGAAACTCTACAACAGCGATTGCTAGAGCAGTCACTTTGAATAGCAGAAATGAAAAAAAAAAATATTTAATGAGTTCAACTAAAATTAAGAAAAAAAAAAACGCAACTCCTATGAGAGACTTTACGCATGTTGAAGATATAGCTCAGGCTTTTTTTAGAAGTTTAGTATATTTAAAAAAAAATAAAAAAAATCAAATTTTCAATATCGGAAGTGGCTCTGATGGAATAAGTGTTTTAGATTTAATTAAAAAAATAGAGTTAGTGTTGAATGTAAAAATACCTTATTCTGTCTCAAAAAAAATTGATAATATAGGTTATATGGTTCCAGATATTCAACTAGCCAAAAAAATATTAAAATACAAACCAACAAGTTCTTCATTAGAAAATATAATTAAGTCATTAGATGAATGGTATAAAAGAAAATAAGGTAGGTATTTTAATACCCGTCAGAGTTTCATCGAAAAGATTTCCAAATAAAGCGATGTACAAATCTAATTTCGGATTACCAATAGAGTTCTTAATTAAAAATTTATCTAATAATTTTATTAAAAAAAAGAATATTGTTATCTGTACAACCTTGGAGAAAAATGAAAATAAATTAAGTAATTTAGTAAAGAAAATGGGGTGTAAATTATTTAGAGGATCAAAAAATGATATTATAGATAGGTTTTATAAAGCAAACTTAATTTATAAATATGATTATCTAATTGAGGTAGATGGTGATGATATTATGACTGATGTTAAGTTTATAAAAATTTGCTTAAATAATTTAATAAAAAATAATCTTGACTTTGTTTATACTACCAATCTACCTATTGGTATGAATTGTAAAGTTTTTAATGCAAAAGCATTGAATTTAGCTCAAAAAATAAAATTATCAAAAAATAATGCTAATGGCTTTATGCAGTTTTTTTATAAAAATCCATTAATTAAAAAAAAAAATATACTATTTAAAAAATATAATAAATACAAAATACGCCTCACTCTTGATTATATTGAGGATATTAGATTTTTTGAGATTATGATACTAATTTTCAAAATTAAGAATTTAAAAATTAATTTAAAGAACTGTATAAACTTAATCAAAAATAACAAAGATCTTTCTAATATAAATTTTTTTAGAAATAATGATTATAATGCCAATACTAAAAAAATGAAGCCGCTGTTTTATAAATCAAAAAATACAACAAAAAAGATTTTTATATCTTAAAAAAATTTATTGTTTTTTTTAGTGCCAAAATTTGTTTTTGCATTTCTTTTCTGTCCTTCTGATTTGTTGTAAATTGCATTATCTTTTTTTGTAATTTTCTTGCTATAGGAGTTTCCCCTCTTCCATAACTTTCACTAATTTTTTTATTGCCTGAAATTAATCCAATTTTCATCGCTTGTTTAAAGGGACCCTCATCGGGCAAAATTTTCCATGCAGCATAAATTCCGTCTCCGCCAAATTCAATAAATTTTTTTCTAAAAGTTTGCCATTTGACTCCATATTTCATTCCCTCGAATTTTGCAGCAAATGAAAAATATGAATGAAAGAATCCTTTGGGAACTAATTGAGGAATTAACAATTTTGTATTTAAACGTAAAAGCTCCTTGAGAAACATACTTCCCATTTGATTTCTTTTTTTCACAAAAAATTTAATTCTCTCAAGTTGAGCTAGACCTACAGCAGCACAGATTTCTGACAATCTATAATTATAGCTTAATTTGTCATGCCTTACCCAATTAGGGTCTTGAAATTTGTCTCTGTTAATTCTTATTTTTCCACTATCAGCTTTTAAATTTTTATACCCAGCACTATTTAATTTTCTCATACTGATAGCATAATTTTTATTATTAGTTGTTACTATTCCGCCATCACCTGAAGTCATATGTTTTGTTGTTTCAAAGCTCCAACTACCCACAGCACCAATCGTTCCCGAAATTCTTTTTTTATCATCTGTACCAAGATAACATTGAGCACAATCTTCAATAATGGGAATATTGTATTTTTTCGCAATTTGCATAATTTTATTCATATCACACATTAATCCGTACAAATGAACGACCATTATTGCTTTAGTTCTATCTGTAATTTTTTTTTCCAAATCATTTGGATCAATCAAAAAAGTATTTTCATCAATATCACAATAAACTGGTACAGCACCACAATGCCATACCGCATAACCACACATTGCAACTGTTAAACTCGGAACTATAACTTCATCACCATGCCCAACACCAACTGCATCTAAAGCCATATGTAAAGTTGATGTTCCTGAATTAGCAGTTATTGCATATTTTTGATTGTGCATACTTGCAAATTTTTTCTCAAGCTGTTCATTCATTGAAGCTGCTGATTTTGCAGAAAAACCAGTTGATAGTACTTTTGCAAGATATTTTAACTCATTACCCGAGAATCTCCAATGTTTTTTCATATTTCTAAAAATTTAATATTCTTATCGATTTTATTTCTTTTAATAGTTTTTTTTTGATTACTCTTTTTTAATGAGATTTCAAATTTATTAATATCTTTATTATAATAACAGCTTCTTTCAAAAATATTTTGAATTAAACTGGTACTTATCTTTTGATTTGGTTTATACATTAAAGATAAATCATTGATGATATTTATATTAAAATTTAAAGGAATTTTTTTTTTAAATTTTATATCTTTTAAGTACAAATCATATATTTTTTTTTGATTATATTTCTGTTTAATTTTTACCACCGCCTTTTTTTTGCTGCTGTTTTTTTTTGCTAAAATAGCTAAATTATATTCCCCGTACCTTCCTGTTTGTGTATAACAGAGATATTTAGGCTCTAATCCACACTTATAAAATATTTCCAAAAAGGACTTTTTAGTAAAATTCGACATATGTCCAAGGTATATAGAATCATGCCATGATTTTACATGATTAAAAAAATTTGGAACTTCAATAAAAATATATCCATCTTCTTTTATTATTTTTTTCATACTTTCCAAACATATTCTTGGATTGTAAAAATGTTCAAGGCTTTGAATACAAGTAACCAAATCGAACTTTTCCTTGGTAGAAATATTCTCAATTTTACTATTAATTATCTTAATCTTATTTTTGATAGCAATTTTTGCTCTTGTATTATCCGGTTCTAGTCCAAAAACATTTTTATTTTTTGTTAGATGTTTTAATCCTGTTCCCGGGCCACAACCAACATCTAAAATACTCTTGAATTCGATTTTATTGTTAAGAAATTTAAAAATTTTTTTGTATCTTCTTTCTCTATTTTTCTCAATTGAGCTATTAACATAACTAATTTTATTTTTTAATTGTATTCTTTCTCTTTTCTTCCAAGCCTTTTCTAGCCATGATATTTTAGGTCTTATCGACCTGTAAATATGTGAACATCTATTACAATAAGTGGTTTGAAAAATAATGAATTCATTTTTATAATAGACATTAGCTAGAATAATATTTCTTTTTGAGTCACATACAAAACATTTAGGAATTTCCTGAACATCTTTTTTATTAATATTAAATGATATCATTTGATGTTAGGTGTATAATTTAAATATAATATTATACAAGATTGAATTATAAATTATAAGATGATTTTAAAAGCTTTAAAAGCAATATCAATTTCTTTTCCGAGGAATTTAAAAATTAAATATTTAGCTGTAATTATTTTTAATATTATTTCCGGTTTTATTGAAGTTTTAAGCGTAAGTTTAGTAATTCCATTTACCAGTGTTATTATAAAAAGAGAAAGTATTTTAGAAATTGATTTTTTAAATTTTATCTACAACTTTTTTAATTTTACAGACCTAAACAGCTTTATAATCTTTTTTTCTTTATTTTTTTTATCAGTAATAATTATTTCAAATTTGATATCAATTGTAAACGTTTGGATAATTAGTTATTTAACTTATAATCTAGATTACAATTTACTACTAAATCTTTATAAAAATTATCTTAAACTTGAATTTAAAGAAAAACTTTTAACTAATTCCTCAGATTTAATTGCTAAAATGACGATACAAGTAAAAAGATTTGTTGAAGGGGTTGTCAACAGTTTGATGACAATGATACAAAAAATAATAACAATATTCTTAATAGTTATATTTTTATCTATATTAAATTTTAAAATTACTTTTTTTACAATATTAATTTTGATATTGACTTATCTATTATTTTACAAGTCTATAAATAAAATCATTTATAATAGAGGATATGAAGTAACTCAAATATTTAATAAAAGACAAAAAATTATTTCAGAGACTATTTTTGGTATAAAAGAAATAAAGTTATATAATTTAGACAGCAGTTTAGTAAACAACCTAAAAAAACTTTCCTTAAGGCTAGCCAAAAATGTGGCTTTTATGAAAACTGTTGCTGTGGTTCCAAGGTACCTTCTAGAAATTATATTATTTATAGTCTTGATTCCTTTATTAATAATTTTATTTGCAAATCAGAATAATGATTTTGTAAATATATTGCCACTACTTAGTGCATTTATTTTTGGAATATATAAATTGTCCCCAGCTATACAATCAATTTTTGCATCAGTAGTAAATATTAGAAGTGATCTAACAGCCTTTGATAGTTTTAAAAAAGATATTGAAAATAAATCAGATGTAGGAAGATTTGAAAAAAATTCTTTTAATATAAACTTTAAAAATAATCTCCGTTTTAAAAAAGTGAGTTTTACCTTTGATAAAAATAAAAATGCATTACATGAAATAAATATAAAAATTGAAAAGGGTAAAACAATTGGTTTAATTGGAGAGTCAGGCTCGGGTAAGACAACATTATTAAATTTAATTTTAGGTTTTTTTAAACCTTCCTCAGGTGAAATCTTTGTTGATGATTATAAAATTGATCTATTAGATAATACAGATTGGATGAGTAAGATTGGTTATGTTTCTCAATTTACTTTTCTTTTTGATGATACTTTAAGTAATAATATTACTATGTTTGATAAAAATGTGAGAGAGGATTTTTTAGAGGAATGTATAAAAAATGCCGGCCTTAATGAGTTTTATAATAAAAATAACAAGAATCTTAACTTACGTATTGGAGAGAGAGGATCAAAGGTTTCTGGTGGAGAGATACAAAGAATAGGATTGGCGAGAGCCCTGTATAGGAAGCCAAAGATATTAATTCTAGATGAATTCACAAGCTCTTTAGATAAAAAAATTGAACAGGAAATATTAAATAATATCTTTGAAATCAAAGATAATTTAACAATAATATTGTCAACTCATAAATATAGTGTATTACAAATTTGTGATTATCTTTATGAAATAGATAAAGGACACATAAAATTTGAAGGAAAAATTAATGATTTCAAAACTTCTCTTAAATAAATCAATTTTTATTTCAGGTGGAACTGGTTCATTTGGAAAAAACTTTATTAAAAAGCTGTTAAAAAATAACAGCTGTAAAAAAATTGTTATTTATTCAAGAGACGAGCTTAAACAATTTGAATTAAAAGAATTTTTTAATGACAGTAGATTAAGATTCCTCATAGGAGACGTAAGAGATAAAGATAGACTCAATTTTGCTTTAAGAGATATTGATATTGTTATACATGCTGCCGCAATGAAACAAGTACCAGCATCTGAGTATAACCCAACTGAGTGCATAAATACGAATATAATAGGAGCTCAAAATATAATTGAAGCTTCAATAAATAATAATGTTGAAAAAGTGATTGGTCTATCTACTGATAAAGCAGTGAATCCTATTAATTTATATGGAGCAACAAAATTAGCATCTGATAAGTTATTTGTTGCTGCAAATAACATAGTCGGAAAACACAAAACAATTTTTTCAGTTGTTAGATATGGCAATGTCATTGGCTCTAGGGGTTCAGTTTTACCCTTTTTTAAAAAAATTGTTAATGATAGAAAAGGATATTTTCCAATTACAGATTTATCCATGACACGTTTTTGGTATCAAATGAAAGATGCTATTAAGTTCGTTTTTGACTCACTTTATTTAATGAAAGGAGGTGAAATATTTGTACCAAAAATACCCTCTATTAAAATAGTAGATTTAGCAAGGTCACTAAATCCTTCATTAAAGATAAAGATTATAGGTATAAGGCCTGGAGAAAAAATCCATGAAGTAATGTGCCCAAAGGATGAGTGGGATAAAACTATAGAATTTAAAAATTATTTTATAATTACACCATCAATTACATTTGGTGAAAAAAAGAGAATAAATTATTTTAAGAGTATTTCAGGAAATAAGGGTAAGAAAGTAAAAATCTTTTTTGAATATAGTTCAGGTCTAAATAAAAAGTTTCTTTCGATAAAAGAAATTTCCAAGTTAAATGATATATCAATTGATTGATTTACAGTATTAAAAAATATATTTTTGCCAGTTATAAATTTTTACAAATTATATTAAATCATATTAAATAGTCTTACAAAAAATTCAAAAATTTAAAAAATAAATTTAACCGATGTTAAATATAATTAAATATGTTTTAGTATATATAGAACGTTTTTCGAGATTTCTTTTTTTGATTTTAATACACTAGGAGACTGGATTGCTTTTGAGTTTAAAGATGAATCCAAAAAATAAGTAAAATTTTTGAAAAAATTATCGTTTTTTACGTCTGAACTGATAAATTTATCAAGTTTGTTATTAAAGTTTTTTTTAGAATAATTAAGTATATATTTACTATCTTTGTACCAAATATTAGAAAACACGACGCATTTTCTCTTTTTTAATATGCATTCAAAACCAATTTGTCCAGCAACTGTTATTGTACATTTTGCGTTATCTATTAATTTATAAGTATCAGAACTTAATTCTAAAAATTTTAAGTTTTTGATTTTTTTTAACTCTTTATAAAAATTAATATTTTTAATTCTATCACTTAAATATAAAGGATTTGGATGAAATGTTGCGGGATTTTCTTTATAATAGATATAATATTTCTTATCTATGTTTTTAGATATTATCTTTAAGGTTTTAATTATTTCACTGTACTCACCACCCTCTGGGCAGTTGGTGCTTTCTGGTTGAAATTGACTTGCGAAAAAAACATAGTTTTTATTAAAATCGATTTTTTGAGAATTTTTTTGATAAAATCTTTGCATAAAAAATTTATTGATTATTGATCGAATTGTAAGAACTTTTTCAAATAATACTGACTTATAAAATATATCAAATTGAGATTTTGGATAAAAAATAGTTTCTTTTGACTTTTTCAAAAATTTAAAACTCATTATTACAAAAAATAATTTTAAAATATTTAATGATATAAATTTTAAATATGTAAAATTGTTATACTCGATATTTTTTATATACTGGGGTTTAGCTACTTTAAATTCTTTATTAACTCTTCTTTTTAACATTTTAAAAATTTTAAAATTTCGAGAAGGAAATTTTTTAGAATGGAGTTTAGTGTAAATATTTCTTTCATTTATGTCTTGAATTAAATAGCAATAATTTTTTAAATAGAATATTCCAAAAAAAATTGTTTTAATTTTGAGGTATTTGCAACATAAATATATTATATAATCATAAACTTGATGTGGAGTGGTCTTAGAAAAAAAGAGAGAAATTTTATTTTGTGTTAAAAAATTTAGCCAAAAATTAATTGTTTTGTAATAATTTTTTTTTTTTTCTTTTAAGTTTAAACTGTTTAAAGGATCAAATCTTTTTATCATTTCGCAGTAAATTTTAAAATTTTTGTCAAAATATTTTTTATTAATCTTGCATTTTTTTACTTTTTCTACTTTTAGTTTATTCGTTATTGCATCACTTACATTAATAACAGAAAGTTTTTTAAAAAAACTTTTAGACTCATTTGTAAATTTAGTTCTATCAATAATATGCACATGATTAAAATTTCTAATTTGGGAAATTTTTTTTAGGACCGGAAGCCATTCTACATCATCAAAATCACAAAAAATTACATTCATACAGATATGCTCTCTATCTTAAAAATTATTTTAAAAATCAATTTGGAGTTAATTTAAAATCTTTATACAATTTTAAGGTAGTTTTTAACAGTATTTTTTTTGAATTTTCAAATTTTGAATAATTAATATTACTTGGGTGTTTTTTAAAAAATAAATATTTTTTTTTGAAAGTGTTTTTATTAAAGAAAGGCTCTCTATTTTTTACCAAAATAATTAATTTTTTTTTTGCTAAATATTTTAAGTTTTCATTTTGGTTTTTATTTGTACTTAAGGCTATAATTAACCTTTTTCTTAAAATACATTTAACTAAAAAAGTTCCACCAGCAGAAATAATAATACTTGATTTGTCAATTTGCTTGATTAACTTTTTGGTAGTCTGAAATTTAAGTCGCGTCACATTCGGGATTTTCAATTTAATATTGACAAAGCTTATTATCTTAAATTTTGGCTTAAAAGTAAGGGATTTTGATAATTTAATTAAAAATTTATTAAGAAATTTGACCTTACTATTACTACCTAAATATATCAATATATCATTAGACTTTTTATATTTGTTCAAATCTTTTTTAAAAAAACTATTTTCAATAAATGAATATTCATTGCCACATAATTGAACACTATTTTTTTTTTTGTTTTTAAATTTTTTTGGTGAATTAGGATTGATCAGGATATCACAATAATAATTTTTAGAGGAGAAGTCCGCAATACAGATTGTAAAAATCTTTAATTTAGAAATTTTTTTTTGTAAATTGTAATTAACTTTGTAATGATCAATTACCACACAATCAAAAGATTTTTTTTTGATCAAATACTCAAATCTACTTAAATTATCTTTTGAAAGAAGATTATTTTCATTTCTAATAAAGTTTATTTTTTTTGAGAAATTAAAAAGTTTGATCAATCCAAGGTCGGAGTTGATACAAAATAAGGAGCAATCATGATTGTTTGAAATAAGAAAATTTGCGAAATTCAGACATCTATTAAGATGACCAAGACCAACTTTTTTATTAAATTCACAAATAAATAGAAACTTCATCAAATTAGATTGCTTTTTTAAATTATAAAATTAATTACTTAATTTTATATAATTTTTAATGTAATTATCAATAATTTACATGAAAAATCAGTGTTTATTTATCGAATTTGGAAACAACATTTTATCTAAAGAAATATTAAGTTTAGATAAAAAAAAACGATTTGTAAATACGTGGATATCCTCTTCCAAAAATTTTAAAGGTAAAGGTAAATTCATTTTTAACCAAGATTGTATTAATTTAAATTTTAAATTAAGTAAAAAAAATAATTTTAAAAGTATTTTTTTAAGCAAACATGAAAAAAATTTATGTTTAAATATTTTAAGAAGGCAAATGCCTTTCTCTAAAATAAGCCATATAGATAAAAAAAAATTTATTATTAATCACTACTTTTACTGGAAAAATTTTATAATTAAAAATAAAATCAAAAAAGTTTTTTTTAATCGAACACCTCATTTATTATATAGCTATATTATTTATCTAGTCTCAAAAAAATTAAAATTGAAATGCCTTATATTTGAGGAGTCAAAGTACATTCCATATTATTACGTTACTAATGATCTAAATAAAATACAGATATATTCAAAAAATATTGGTAAATCAAACTCTGTAGTAAAAAAATACATGAATCAATTTAAGAATAATAAAAAAATTGAATCTCATAAATCTTATGATGATGACTCTTTTTTTGAGATTTTAAAAATAATTTATAGATCTTTCTTCAGGCCCTTTTTAACTGAAAAAAATATCTTTAAATATTTTTTTCATAAAAACAGAACTAGATTTCACAATTACTCCAAATATTCTCCTTTGGACATTAAATCTTTACATACTAAATTCTATGATAACTTTATTTATCTTAAGTGCTACTTATATTCTAAAAAACTGAGAAAAAAATATTATAAAATAAGTAAAGATATATCTTTTTTTAATGACAAAAAAAGTAAATACATTCTTTTTGCTGCAAATTTTCAACCAGAGAAATCAACTTCCCCCGACGGTGGGTACTATTATAATCATTTTGATATTTTAAAAGAGCTGGATAACTTTTGCAAAAAAAATAAACTGTATAAAATAATTTATAAAGAACATCCTTCACAATTTTTATCGAAGAGATTTGGTTTCATAGAAAAAGATACTGATTTTTATGATAAGATATCCAGATTAAAAAATATTTTTTTTGCAAAACAGTACATTTCAGGAAAGCGACTGATAGATATATGTGAGCTTACCGTTACAGCTACAAGTGAACTAGGAATTCAGTCAAACTTATTAGGAAAGCCAGCAATTGTATTTGGAAATGTATGGTTTGAAAAATCTCCTGGTATTTTTAAATTTAAAAAAAATGATAATTTTGAAAAGTTATTTTTTAGTATAAATAAGTTAAAAATTTCTAAAAAAAAATTACAAAACTATTTTAATGGTTTAGATAATAAGAAAAATATTTTTTATTATAATTTAAAAAAAAATAATAAACAATTAGTGAATTTTTTAAGGAGAAATATTTTAAATTAAGATGCACATATTACTTGTTCCATCAGAATACCCAACCGATGACCATAGATTAGGTGGAATTTTTACTCAAGAACAAGAAAAATACTTATCAAAAAATAATAAATTAGGTGTGATTTATATTTACTTATTTTCTGTAAAAAAGATTTTTTCAAATCTTTTCTTTAAAATTCTTTCTTCCAAAAGGATTAAAAAATATAAACTCTTCTTTTATTTTCCAAGAATTCCGTATCTAAAATTAATAAATTACCATATCCATTTTTTTTTCTTTTATAGACTTTTCAAAAAATACATAAATGAAAATGGGAAACCCGACTTAATTCATGTACACTTTTCAGAATTTTCTATTTGGTCAGCTTTTAAAATATACGAAATTTATAAAATTCCATATATTTTAACTGAGCATTCTACTGACTTTTTAGATGGTAAATATCAAAAAAAATATAAAAAAAACTCAAATATTTATAAAAAGATATATAAGGCATTATCTAACTCTAAAAGAATTATTTGTGTAAGTTCAATTTTAAAAAAAAAGATTAAAGCGTACTATAAAATAAAAGATAAAAAATTTGAAATAATACCAAATTTGTCTAAAAATTTTAAATCTAGTTTTGGAATAAAAAATAACGATATAATTTTTATTGGTAGCCTTGATGAGAGAAAAAATCCAATGCTGTTAATAAAAGCATATGAAAAAATAAATGATAATAAATTAAAAATGAAGATAATTGGCGATGGATATTTGCGATCAAAAATTGACAATTATATTAAAAATAAAAATATTTTTGGATCTGTTAGTATTATAAAAAACCTTAATAGAAATAAAGTTTTGAAATCAATTAGCGAAAGTAAAGTTTTAGTTTTACCGAGTAATTATGAAACATTTGGAGTTGTTATCATTGAAGCTTATTCAATGGGGGTACCTGTAGTTATGACGGATAGTTTAGGTGTTAGAGATCTTCATCATAAAGATTGTTCAATATTAATAAAAAAAAATAACGTTAACATTTTAGCTAAATCAATAATTAAAATTCTTAAGAAAAATGATTATAAATACGATAAAATTACTGAATTTTATAATAAAAATTTTTCCCCATCTGTGGTCATTAGAAAAATAGAAAAGTTGTATACTTCTTAGTATGTGTGGTTTCTCGTTCTGTATCTCAAAAAATAAAATTTTATTCAATGAAATTAAAGCAATGAATAAAAAAATTTACCATCGAGGACCTGATAAAGAAAAAATAATAAATTCAATAAAAATTAAAAATTTTACAAATAGTAAGATTAAATTTTGTGCAGGGTTTCGAAGACTAAAAATAATTGATCTTTCTAATAAAGCAAATCAACCAATGTTTTATAATGATCAATATTTAATTGTATTCAATGGTGAAATTTATAATTTTCTCGAATTAAAAGAAATCCTAACCAAAAATAAATACAAGTTCAAAAGTAAATCGGATACAGAAGTTATTTTAGCCGCATATGACTTTTGGGGTGAAAAATGCTTTGATCTATTTAATGGAATGTGGGCATTGATAATTTATGATTTAAAAAAAAATAAACTAATTGTGTGTCGTGACAGATATGGAGTTAAACCCTTATACTATACAAAAATTAACAAAATCTATTACTTCGCGTCTGAAATAAAGCAATTGTTAATTTTAAGAAAAAAAAATTTATTAAATGAGAATACGCTTTCTAATTATTTATATGAAAATTTTTATTTAGACAGCGATAAAACATTCATTCAAGATATTTATCAAGTTCTACCGGGTCAACTTTTAAAGATTGATATTGAAAATTTTTTTCTTAAAAAAAAAAAATGGTATAAATTTTCTCATAAAACAATAAATAAAAATCAATTAGATAAAACAATAAGATATAATTTAGAGAATTCAGTCAAACTTAGATTAAGATCAGATGTGAAGTTAGGGATATCCTTATCTGGAGGCATAGACTCCACGACAATTGCAAGTTTAGTAGCCAAATTAAAAAAAGAAACATATAAAAAAATTTATACTTTCTCAACTTGCTCAAATGACGAGAATGATGAATATAAATATGTAAAAGAATTTAACAAAATGTATAAATTCAAAAATGTAAAGATAGATCTAAAGTTTGAAAATTTTAAAAAAGATTTTGTCAGACTTGTTAAACAACATGACAATCCGATTCCAAATTTATCAATATTTTCAGAGTGGGAAATATTCAGAAATTTGAAAAAAAAAAAAATTACTGTGAATTTAGATGGTCATGGTGCTGATGAACAGCTTTGCGGATATGAAAAATATTTCTCTTTATATTTAAAAAATTTACTTAAAAAATTAAAATTTACTAAAATTTTAAGTTTCTTTATTGAGGTATTTAAATCAAATATTCGAAACAAAAAAACTTTTTGTGTTAAAGTTTTGATAAATTTGTTGCCAATCAAACTTGTCAATTTGATTAAAAAATTTTTTAATTATGGTATAAATGAGTCGTGGATCAAATTAGAAAAAAAAAATAAGAATTATCCATTTTTTTCCAAAAACTCTGTGATTAATGAAAATTTTTTTCAATTTTTTTATTCAAGTTTACCAATGCAACTTAATTGGTCAGATATTAATTCTATGTCACATTCAATTGAAACTAGATCACCTTTTTTAGATTATAATTTTGTAGAGAGAGTCTTACCTATGCAAATGGAAAATAAAATTTCAGGAATAAAAAGTAAATTAATTTTACGGGAAACTTTTAAAAAAATAATTCCAAAAAAAATATACAATCGAAATTTCAAAGTTGGATTTACTGCGCCTGGAGAAAAATGGACAAAAAAAAATAAAAGATATATAGAAAAAATATTTAAACATTATTATGATTTTGTTGAAAAATTTTTAAATGTTGAATGTAAAAAAGAAGCTTTAAAAATCATAAGAGGAAAAACCTCTTATAAAGAGTGGATTTGGAAAGTAATTTTTTTAGGTGCATGGATAAAGTACCATAAAATCAAATTATAGTTTTATAAAAATTTTTATTTAAAATTTGAAAATAAATGAAAAAAAAAATAGCAATTATTGATTATGAAACTGGAAACACATCTGCAATAGCCAACATGCTTAAAAAAATTGGTGAAAAACCTAAAATAACAAATAACCATAATGAAATTAATGATGCAGAAATAATAATATTACCAGGTGTAGGAAGTTTTGATAGGGGTATTAAAAAATTGGAGGAAAAAAATCTAAATGAAATTTTGCTCAGAAAAGTCAAAGAAAATACAAAAATTTTAGGAATATGTTTGGGAATGCAAATTCTCTGTAAAGGAAGCGAAGAAGGAAGTAAAGAGGGGCTTAATGTTTTTGATACAGTTTGTAGATCTTTTAATAAAAATGATTCTTTGGAAGTTTTTATGGGATGGTCAAATATAGAATGCATTAAAAATGAAAATCAACTTAAGTTTGTTAAAAAAAGTAAATTTTACTTTTTACATAAGTATTATTTTCCTGTTCATAAAAATTACACATTAGCCATATCAGAAAACAATTTAAAATTTTCTAGTATCGTAAGAAATAAAAATGTATTTGGTGTACAATTTCATCCTGAGAAAAGCCATAATTTTGGCATAAGTTTTTTTAAAGATTTTATTGATTCATAATGATTTTTTTTAGAGTAATACCTTTATTATTGCTGGAGGATGAAAGTTGTATCAAAACTATTAAGTTTAAAAAAAAAATTTATTTAGGTGACCCAATAAACATTGTCAAAATTTATAGCGAGCTTGGTGTAGATGAAATTTTAATAAATGATATTTCTGATATAGATAAGCCAAATTTTAAACTTTTGAAAAATATTTCTGAAGAGTCATTTGTACCATTAAGTTATGGTGGTGGTGTAAAAAATTTAAAAGAAATTGAAAAAATTTTATCTTATGGATATGAAAAAATTTTATTTAACTCTCAAGTATTTGAAAACTATGAGTTTGTAAAAAAAGCTATCGAAGAATTTGGCAGCTCCAGTATATCGATATCTGTTAATTTGAAGCTTAATTTTTTTAAAAAATTAAAAATTTTTAATAGAAAAAAAAATAAATTTTACAATGAGGATATTATTAGTCACTTTGAAAAAATAAATCAATTAGCTCCATGCGAAACCCTTTTAACATTTATAGATTTAGAGGGAACAAAAAATGGATACAATAAAGACTTAATTATGAAATATTATAAATTTATTAATACAAATTTGATAATTAACGGTGGCGCAAAAGACGTGGATGATTTTAAATTTCTTAAAAATTTGGGTGCAAGTGGTGGGGTAGCATCGAGTTTATTCTCTTTCAAACAAAACTATGAAAGTATACTAGTAAACTACCTAACAAAATCTGAAATTGATGAAATAAATAAATTATGATTTGTAAATTATGTGTTTTAGATTCATCTATTAAAAGTTTAAATTTTAAAGATGGGATATGTAATTTTTGTAATGAATATATACCTTTACTAAACAAAAAAAAGGAAGAAAATATTTTTTCTAAAAATTTAGAAAATATTTTTAATAAAATTTCAAAAATTGATAAAAAATTTAATTGTTTAGTTGGAATAAGTGGTGGAGTTGACAGTTCTTATGTTGCACATTTAGCAAAGAAACATAATCTTAGACCTTTGCTAATACATTTTGATAATGGATGGAATTCTGAGCTTGCAGTTTCAAATATTAAAAAAATTTCTAATGTATGTAATTTTGAATTGCAGACTTATGTTGTTAATTGGGCAGAATTTAAAAATATACAGAGATCATTTATTAAATCTGGTGTTATTGATATTGAACTTGTTACTGACCATGCAATATTTGCCAACCTTATTAATACTGCGAAAAGAAACAATATAAAATATATTTTAAGTGGGACTAATATCTTTACTGAACATGCTATGCCTAAAGAATGGATTTGGAGGAAAAGTGATATTAAAAATATAAAGTCTATTCATAAAAAATATGGAACAATAAAAATTAACTCATATCCTACAATGAATTTTTTTGATTGGTATATAGCAAAATATTTTAACTTTGGACCAAAATTATTAGAGCCGCTAAATATGATTAATTATCAAAAAAAAATGCTATTAAAGTTTTAAAATCAAAATATGACTGGACTGAATATGAAGATAAGCATTTTGAGTCTTTTTTTACAAAGTTCTATCAAGCCTTTATTTTAAAAAAGAAATTTAAAGTGGATAAGAGAAAATCGCATTTATCTTGTTTAATAAGAAATAATGAAATAACTAGAGATTTTGCAATCCAAATATTAGCAGATAACAATTATCCGGGTGATTTAGAAAGTGATAAAGATTATTTTTGTAAAAAACTGGATTTTTCTAAAGAAGAATTTGATCAGATATTAAATGAAAAACCAAAAAATCATTATGATTTTGGTAATTCAGAAAAAATTTTTAAACTTTCAAAAAAAATATATCAATTATTTTTTAAAACATAATGAAAAAAAAAATATTAATAATACAACACCATAGTAAATTTGGTGGCGCTTCAAAAAGTATTTCAGAGTTTATTTTAGGATTACAAAAGAATTTTGAATTCGATATTATGTGTCCTTTTGGTTCAACTTATGATTTTTTCAAGAATAAAAAATTTAATGTTTATGGACTATTTGGAGTACCATCTTATGACATAACTGAAATTGGAAATTATTCAGGATTTAGAAAAATTTTAATATTAAGAGAAATTATATTTTTTTTTGTTTTTTTGTTGAAAATTTTTCCCATAAGGGAGAAGTACGATTTGATACATTTAAATGATACTAATTTGATAATATTAGCTCCAATTTTTAAATTTTTTTGTAAATCAAAAATAATATGCCATGTAAGAACAAGAGTAAGAAAAAAAATACCTAAATTTATTTATCTTATCTCAAAAAAATATATAGATAAGTACATATGTATTGACAAAAGTACATTTTCCACTTCCCCAAATAAAGCAAAAAGTGAAATAATTTATAATATTTTTTATAGAGAAGAAAAAAAAAAAAGATTAAATAATAAAAAAAAATTTTGTGTTGGGTTTTTAGGATCTTTAGATTTTCATAAAGGTTTAGATTTTTATTTTGATTGTATTTCTGATATTAATATAAGTAAAAATAATTTTCTTTTTTTAATTGCAGGTTCATTATCTGTAAAGAACCAATTTTTAATAAAAATATTAGATATTCTTAATATTAAAAAAAATTTTAATAAAGTTTATTTTAATTTTCTTAAAAAAAAATATAAAAATGTTAAATTTTTGAATAATATATCTAATTTGGACAAATTTTATCAGAAAATAGATCTAATATGTTTTCCATCAAGAATGAATGCATTAGGTAGACCAGTGATTGAGGCAGCCTCTTTTGGAATTCCATCTTTAGTTTGTTTAGATGATTATTTCAATGATACTATTATTGATAAAAAAACAGGATTTGTTTTAAAATTTGGAAATAAAAAAACTTTCATCAAGAAATTATATATCTTAAGTAAGAATAAAAAAAAATTAGTAGAATTAGGGATTAATGCAAAAAAAAATTATGATATAAGACATAATTTAAAAAGTAATACAAATAAACTTTATAAACTTTATAAATCTTTAGTATGAAAAAAATTAAATTAGCAATTGTTGGATGTGGTAGAATTTTCAATAAACATAAAATAGCAATAGAAAGTTTAAATAAACAATTTGAAATAGAATCTGTTTGTGATTTAAAAAT
>MDSZ01007010.1_pt1 | contig 18645 bp, 19 predicted proteins | sample 811201 | NCBI WGS metagenome assembly MDSZ01 (sample SAMN05326647, study PRJNA326480) | marine metagenome | isolation source: seawater | place: Indian Ocean: North | collected 2010
CGAATAAGCGCGATCCTGGTGGGTCATAAAAAATTCCAGTAGGCGGTATTCGGTTGGGCCCATTTCAACGCGAGCCGTACCTTGCTCGATGCGCAGGAATTGATCGTGATCTTCGTGTACTTCGAGGCCAATATCATCGCCAGGTTGGATAGCCATAAGGGTCATCTGGAGGTTTGATCCAGTCCAGGCCGCGGTGCGGAAATTGTCGTTTTGAAGCGTTAGCTCCTCAATGTTGACTACGTAGGGGTTTGGTCCATTGTCTTGCATGTTGCACTCCTTTACCTATTACCTACCCATTATAGCGCGACCACTGGTATAATGACAGGGCACGCCCCGGTAGCTCAGTTGGATAGAGCAGAGGACTTCTAAGCCTAAGGTCGCTGGTTCAAATCCAGCCCGGGGTACCAGATTGTACGAATTGATTCGTTTGAGCTGTTTTCAATCTGTTGATTATCGGTTCTAACCATATCAGAAAGCGTCCTGATCTCGTTCAGGCCGTTTTTTATTGGTTCGACCCAGTTGTGAGGTGTTAATTTGAGGTTTCCATCAATTAAAACAGGGTTCTCACCAATTGCTTGAAGGATACGATTCTTGTCCATGAGCGAACCTGTATTGAACTGAGCATTTGCGTTTGTAAGGGTTTCGATTGTCTTGCCAACGAATTCATACCAGTTTCGCGAGCGCTCTGCTGACTTTGCTTGTTCTTTTTGACGTGCTTCAAGTTCATCTTTTAACGGTGCGGAGTTCTTTTCGAACTGTTCGGGTGTAATCATGCCTTTTGCTGCAAGGGTAATCATATTGTCGATCTGGGATTGAATATCATTAATTGATTCGAACTGCAGCATCTGAATATTGTCTCGATTCTTAATCTCATCTTGGGCAATCGCATCAAGCGCTTGCATGCCCCAACTATAAAGTTGAGGCGATATTTCGTATTGGTTTAGTAGGTCATCGACCATAGAGATGAGGTCCTTTTCTCGGTATCCTGAACGCTGTTCACATTTGCGCTTTCTGGTGCAGTGATAATAAATATGCTCATTAACAGTGCCATCCTTAAGTGTTTTCTTTTTCTTTGAAGCGGTGATCATGCAGCCACACTCTCCGCACTTCAAAAGGCCCTTCAAAGTAAACTCATGGGTTTCGCTAAATCTTGTTCGCCCTCGACGACCTAGTAGCTCTTGGACTTTATCGTATTCTTGTGGAGTAATCATTGGTGGGTAGTTCGCATCGTAGTAAACGTTTGGCTCAAAAGGGTCAGGGATCTTACCTGCATATCTGGGGTTGCTGAATATAAAATACAGCGTTGTTCGACTCATTGGATTGCTGCCTCTTGGCTTCCTATTCAAAGTTCGATATCCTTTTTCGTTCATTGCCTGAATAATACGATCGATTGAGTAGCCCTCTAGGAACATATCAAATGCTTCTCGAATAATTGGAAAGCGCTTCTTATCAATGCGAATTGTCTTATTGAGACGATCATTTTCGTATCCTTGCGGTGCTGGTCCTGAAATTCCACCATTGCGCGCTTTTTCTGCTATCCCACGCTTCACGTTCTTGCGGAGATCTTGGATGAATTGGTTTGACACACTCGACTCGACACTGAAGATGACAGCATTATCGTCAGGGTCGTACTTGCCATTGTACGTCTGAATTCGTTTGATTTTTTCATCCTGAAGCATTTGCTGTATGAGGCCTGACTCAGCTGGGTTGCGTGAAATTCTGTTAACTGCCCACGTTAAAATTCCGCTTGCGTTACCTGATTCGAGTAACTCGATCATACGATTAAACCCAGGTCGCTTAAACGGTGTCTTAGCGGATTTCGCTTCTTGAATTTCCTCAACGATTTTAAGATTCTTGGTTTTTGCTAGCTTGCGCATTTCGTATAGCTGAGCCTCAATAGACTGTGCTTGCTTGTCGTCTCCTTCTGTTGACTTTCGCGCATATAGTACGTATTTAATTTCTTGCATAAGTTATCCTTTTCAATGCTTACGGTTCTGATTGTAATTTGACTTGACTGAGGTAGATACAGCCTTTTACTGTATCTACCGTTTTTATCGTTATTATTTATTGCTTCATGAAATCGATGATTGACTGTTCTACTGAGCTTGGTGACATGATTTCGTCGTATTCTACTGTATGACTGTTTTCCCGTTTGAGATTCTCGTTGGTTAAATGTATGATTCTTCGTGAATCATTAATATACTTCCTAAAGGAAATTCCTCTTGGTAGTAAGTTAGGCTCAATCTCATTCAACCTTTTTGACAACCATTGCGGGTCTTTTGGCCATAGCATGCTGTTCTTAAGATCGTTAAATGTTGAGATGCGGTTAAGCTGCTGAAGTAAGTTTGCTGAAGTGTCAGCCCATTCATTTTTATCGGACATGTATTCGATGATCGCTTGAGCTACTGGGCTGGCTTCAATAGCTTCCTCGTTTTGTTTGTCGATGTTTTTGCTGTAAGCCTCAATGAAGTCGATACCTTTGTGTCCTATAGCTTCTGCGATGGCGTATCCCCATTTTGCAAAGTCAGCCATACGTGGTAGGTTGTCGAGCTGTACTGTAGGGTATATTTCCATTGCCTTTGAAATCACGTTAAAGATTGATCCAAGAATGAGCGACCTTTGCTCGTTGAAGTTCTTCCAAAACTCATCTTCTGGAATGCGTTGCGATGTTTCTATGCGTTTCACTGCCAACAGGATTGATCGGTCGAGTAGGTCGGCCTTTGTAATCACTTGGTTTATTCCGTTCAGCATGATCACTTTTTGAATTTTAAACACCATGTCATCATCGTCGGTATAAAGTACCCTCTTACTGAATCCGTCGCCAGTAGAGGCTCTTGCTAATGCGTCTGATAGCCATGTAGGCATAGCGGAGAGGTTGTCGAACATGAGGACGGAGTGATGGTTAGCTGTCTGCGCGAATTGAGCCAACTCTTTTGGCGCTGCAACTCCTTGAATTGCTGACGGGTCTACAAGCTCCTTGATGATGCGCATCGGGGTGCTTTTGCCTGCACCTTGTGGTCCATGAAGCACGAGTATTGGGTGAGGAAATCCAGGTAAGAATGCTGATACGGTAAACACAAGAAACAGTAAAATGTCGTCATTGTTTTTGAGGTTTACGAAGTTTACTAAGTCATGTATATTGCCACCGTCTTCTGGCATGTATTGATCTTTTTGGTGGGAATAACGACGAAACTTTACAGGTGGTTTTTCGTTTATAAACCAGCCATTTTTATCGATTTCCAGCACGGCTTCACCACAATCGTACCAAAGCTTTTCACCATCAAAGCTTGTTCGAACAGACAGTTCTTTTTGCCTGTTCTCATACAGGGCTACACCTGTTAGGGTTTGTATTACGTTTGTGATGGTAGCTGGTGTAGCTGCGTCGTTATAATCTTTCCAGATCTTACCAGATAGCCACGACTTGAAGTCTGCTGAATTAATACGCATCACTTCCGCGCCATTTCCTTCGGGTGCGATGAATGCTGTTTTGTATTGGTCGTGAAACAGCATAGCTTTGCTGTTTACAATTTCGTTGACGATATCTATTGCGTCGCGTTTCTGCTCACTCATAATTAAATGTCTTTCTTTGAATCTTGAATAGTAATTTTATGGACCTCACTGACAAGAACAAACTTTGCGATATTGAAAGCAATTACTGGCAAGTCTTGGTCCTTGTACTTCAGACCAAGCTTTTCGAGCAAGCGCTTTAATTCGTTTAATTGTTTCGTGCGGAGTGCCATAATACGAACTATAAAAGAGCTCCACGGATAAGTCCTTGGAGCTAAGAAAGGTCGTAAATACCAACTTTATTCGAAAGTGAAATGAGGCCTTGGGCTGGTGTTATATTTCAGGTCGTAGGTTACCTTAATGTGAAGCTTGATATGTTCTTTTGTAACTTCACGAGGTTGTTTAAACCAGTCATCTTTCGGTTCAAACTTGCTACGGATTTTACTGATGGTCGTGATGTCTACGTTATTGTCGTTAGGGAAAAAGACATCAAGGTCGTGTTGAATCTCTTTTGCGGTCGGTTTGTTTCTTCGCTGTGTTGTCATAACGTAAATCATTGAGTCGCGCATCAACGCACCACGCTCCTTACGCCTTTTGGTGGATGCATTCTGCACTCCAAGTGCTTGTTGGACATAATCCCAGTAGTTTTCAATAAGCCAAATGGCATCTTCCTTTGTGTTCGTACTACCAATCCTTAAATTTACGTACTTTCGCTCTGGGTCGTTTACTTCAAAATAATCCTCATAGGCTTGCTTGGGATCTTTTGCGGGAAATGCAACCTTCTCTGACTCGACTGTAAACATGAAAGGGTCAATCTCATAATGCTTGTCGGTTATATCACGATTTTGTTCGACACATCGTAATACCCACGCTTCGGCAATATCCCACTTGATGCCATATGCATTAACGAAGTAAGTAACAAGATGAGTGAAATTTTCTTTAAGGCTTGTTGTTGAGCAAAAGTCGAGCAGATCTAGTGTGTCCATCAAATGGAAGTTAAGTGTTGACTCTTTTATATCTTTTGCTTTGCGGCGAATCCATGTCGGAGTTCTATCCGATTCGAGGGGTATTCTATCACGATGTCCACTTACCATGGAGTCATTATACAAGCTGAACGGTAAAGACAGTAAAAACAGTAACATCTGTACCACTCCAATCAAAACAGCTATACTGAGAACGTCTAGATTAAACAACTGCTACCGCTTCAGCGGATGGTTTACGTATTGAAATGCGGCAATCATTCGAAAGCACTGTGCGTAAGCCTGTTGTTTGATCTAGACAATCATAGAATGGTTGTCGCTTTTTATTTTGGAGAAGAAATAACATGGATACGCAGCAGGTAGAAATTATTGGTCGCAATTTATTAGTGTCTGCTTGCGTGGCGGATGGCCTGGAGGTCTCTCAGCCGCTTCGTGATCGAGGCATAGACTTAATCATATTCGATGATCACGCGCGCCACGGTCAGTTCAGTGCGCTACCAGTGCAGCTTAAGGCATCTTCGTCACGAAGCTTTAGTGTCCATGCGAAGTACGCAAAGTTCCCAAACCTTTTAATGGCTTATACATGGCACTCAGATAACCCTGTTGATGCTCGACTTTATATAATGACATATGGCGACGCTTTGAAAATTGCTGAGGCGTCTGGGTGGTTGAGCACGTCATCTTGGGTCGATGGGGGAGGATACTCGACACAGTCGCCAAGCAAAAAGCTTGAAGCAATGCTGCGAGAGCACGAGTATACTCCTGGCAAAATTAAATCCTTGATGGACTACCTTACTGCTAAGCAGTCTAGCTATCGAAGTTGATTGTTTTTCAAGAAATCAAGTTCTCTAAAACTGATTAAAAAATCAAAAAATCAGATTCCAGGTCGTGCGAATTACTAGGCCGCTTGTGGATTTAGGTTAAAGCTAGGACCGGCCTGTTCACTGTCCGATTCGGAAATTAATGAATTCGACTCGTAGAGATCTAAGTAAAGTTGATTTGGGTATTTTTTCTGAGCATTTGCGAGTAGCTGCTTATAAGCCTCTTCTTTAGAGATTTCAGGAACAGCATGCATTAAGGGTTTACCTTTATAGTCGATACCGAAGTATTGCTCACCAATTGCTCGTCCAATGATTTCACCCAGTAAAACTGGAACCGCGTTTCCGACTTGGGTAAATTGACGGCCATTCTTCCCTACAAATACGTAGTCATCGGGGAATGTTTGAATCCGCGCAGACTCTCTTACACTGAGGGTTCGTGCTTCTAATGGATGAAGATGTGATCGCCCGCCACCATTATTACCTCCTGCAATGATAGTTTTGCTTGGTAGGTTAGGGTCTAGCCTGTCTACTCGACCAAGCTTGTCTCTTTTACCTGGTGCTAATGCACGATATCTCTTGATGGACTCCTCTTTGTGATCCCTAACTTCGTAGTTAGGTGTTGATTCAGGAAGAGACGCGAGTGCCTGTGCAACGCTGACGAACTCTTTTGGTTCGAGTAAGGTAGGGGTAGCGGCGTGTGTAGCTTCCGGAAATTTGAAATCTACATCAAGGGTTGATCCAATAAGAATAACGCGACGTCGGGCTTGAGGAACGCCATACTCCTCGGTCTTTACTAAGAATGGTCCATTGACTGTGTAGTTATATTCGCCTAGGACTTCCTTTAGATTTTCAATTGTCTTTCCATTGTCAATTGTAGCGAAACCTGGCACATTCTCGATAATAAATACTTTTGGCCGCGTCTCAACGATCAAGCGTAGGTATTCGAAAACCAGCTGTCCTTTATCTGAATTAAAGCCTTTTCGTTTGAAGTTGTCGTCGGTCTTTAGGAACCTTTGTGCTGCGGCGACACTGAATGATTGGCACGGAGGGCCACCTGCCATTATGTCTATCTCGCCAGGCTTTAGACCGGTAGTTTTGTATATGTAATCACCGGTTAGCTCTGCAATGTCGCCTGATCCCGTAGAGTTTTTTCCGGGACCAAATACCTTAAGGTTGGGTCGATTTAGTCGAAGTGTATCTGCTGCTTCTGGCATTATGTCTGAAGCCAGTGCAATATTAAAGCCTGCAGCTTCGAGGCCAATGTCCAATCCACCCGCTCCAGTGAACAATGATACTACATTCAATTTTTTACCCATACTACTTATGTATTATAACTCATCTGGTCGGAAATGAATTGACATAATCCGGCGACGGATTTGACGGAGTTTCTTACACTTCCCGATAAGTCGACGTTATAAATGGTAATTCTAACGCTACTATCGTTGAATAAAAGTGTGCTATTAGATTCTAAGATCTGTTCAAACTTTTCCGCTTTCTTCTGCTTATATGCATCGTCACTTTCAGAGCCTTTGATGGGGTATTGAATTGCCGGTTTATAAGATGGATACACGAGAATACAATTCTGCACACCTAACGTTTTCGCGTAGTAGCTTAGTTGAAATAGGTCTTGATTTGAAACAACAATGCCACCGTCTTCACGCAACTGACTGTATTTATTTTTTAGATCTAAGAGGATTTTTTCACCAGATGTTGTCTTCGTAATAAATACGTCTGGAATAATCTTTTTATTTGAAATCTTACTGCTCATTGAATGTTCAAAGGATTTCTGAAGTTCCACCTTAAAGGTGTCGTTATTGAGTAATTCAGAGATTTGATATCCGCAGAAATCTTCGAATACTTTATCTAAGTCTAGTGTAAAGCTTGGCGTCGAAAATGTTCCACCCTCTTCTGATATAGTTCCACCGTTAAGTATGGTTTGTGCGTAGGTGAGTGCATTTACGTAGTCTGGTCGCGGAACGGTAAACTGGAAGCCTTTTACAGAGTTTAAAAGGAGTGAGGTATCTCGAATTGATGACGATGATACTTCCTTAAATTCGTTCAGGAGTCCCGATGCAAGGTTCTGTATGTATGTGTCTGTCGAGTTTGTGCAAACCTCAAGGGCGGCTTTAATTAGTTGGTTGGGTCCAATATTTACCTCACGCGATATGTCACGTACAAACGGCTGAATAAATGCACGACCCTCTGCAACGGTCTCGTTGATTAGAACCTCTCCGGTTAATCTTCCTGTGTCCTCAGTTATATCTTTTCGTATTGAAATTAAGCCGTTGTGAGTAAGCTTGATAACCTCGTCGAGTAGCGAATACGCGAAATAATCAACTAGGTTTGAAGATGAGTCTGACTTAAGTGCAATGTCTTTAAGCCTATTGTCACCAATCTGAAGACTGCTGTTTCCTCCGACTTGAGCTAATCCAAGACACTTCGCTATATCAAGTTGTTTGATCTTTGGGTATAGCTCAATTTGAAAATCCTCTGTAACAAGAACGCCAACTGCCGAGGTATTCCGAATCGATAATCCGCTACTTGGCTCATAGAATATCTGTAAAGGCTGACTACCGAAGCTTCGATAATGTTCGGATGTTGCTTTCTGTAGTTGATCGAGTACTGCTTGATACGGTATTCCAGACTCTGAAGAGATTGTGGCTAAAGGTAGTGATTTTCCAGGTATGACCTTAATCTTATTCATACTACTGACTCTTCGTATTTAGATCTTCAATTAGACCCCTGATGTCATCGTCTTGAATATGTTTTTGGTTCAAGTATAGCTGAGCGATATTTGGATTAAAGATGAGCGAAAGTTGATCTTCAAATCCATAGCCGCAGTATGCCTCAACTTGAGGAATAACTGAATGGATAAAGATATCTTTTATATCACTGACGCTGACGGCTGAATTACCGGATGGTACCCACAGGGCGTTTCCAAGCTCCATATGCTTGCCCATCAGCCTATTGTTAGCAATGCGGCCATTGATTATCTTGATCGAGGTTACATACTGGTCAATATTAAACCCGCTGACCCCTCGTTCGTTGAGGAGCCATGAAATAGCTTCGTAATCCGGGTAGAGTGAAATAAATGTGAAGCGTCGCCTCAGTGCAAAGTCAAGATTTGCGATGCTCTTGTCAGCAGTGTTCATCGTACCGATAATGATTGTATTCTTAGGCAACTTAAGTTCATCTCCGAAATGACTTGTCTTAACGGATCTGGTTTCGCGATCCTCCATAAGGAACAATAGCTCTCCGAAAGTCGTAGTTAGGTCTGCACGGTTAATTTCGTCAATCAGGAAAACATCAAGCTTGTTTTCCTCGCTTGGCTTAGCTATGAAGGTCTTAAAAATGCCATCTTTTTTGTCAAACCCTCCAGAGCTGTTAGGAGCGTAGCCTTCGATGAAATCTTCGTAGGTGAACTTATGGTGAAATTGAACGGATTGAAACTTACCAAGTCGCCCATCTTTTTTCAGGTGTGAAATGATATCATACGCAAGTTTCGTCTTGCCCGTGCCCGGAGGTCCGTATAGAATAATGGATTTTCCTGCATTGATGAATTTAAGACTATCTTGCAATGCATCTTGTGTGTTCATTGGCTTTGCATTCGTATTGTTAAATGCTGACTCTTTATTGAATTCTTCTTCCTGACTAGGCACTTTCGGCTAAACCTTTCCTGATGATATCTTTGACTTCATCAATTACTGAGATTCCGTTTCGAGAGGAACTAAAGTAGACTTTCTCATCGGGATGTAATCTAACTAGATTGAGTCTTATTTTTGAGCCTTCATAGTAAGTATACTTTGTCATGCACAAAAATCCGAAGAGGTCGCCAATCTTTCTGTCGATTTTATCGCTACGTACCCTAGGGGGAGCATCCGCGGGTTTGTCTCTAAATGCAATGATATTTTTGGTTATCTCTGCGATATCTCCATGAATAGGGTTGCTGTGTGCAAATCTCGCGAATTCTTCAACCGATAAGTATGCATTTTCAGGGCTTTTTTTCATTTAAACTCAGTAGGATTTGCAGTATGAAAATAAATGGCTTTAATTTTATCTGAGAAGCAGACCATTGTTGCCAGTTGTCGTCATACGCGGGATGCGGAAATTGATAACGGCTTAAGATAAAGTCATGAAATTCACTTTCGCTCACCTTGCCAGATGCTAGTGCGCTACTGAACGATGTAGGCGAAATAAAACCTTTTCTTAATTCAAATGGATTCAATAAGAATAGAGATGTGAGAACTCGTGCTTTATTCCTAAAAACATTCCCCTCGGTGCTAAAAAGAACTTCGCTCGAGTTTTGTCTGGAAGGTTCCCACAAGAGACCACTACGTGCATTGAGGAGCTTTTGGAACTCTGCTAAACGTTTTGTATTACTTACGGGTAAGTTTTTATTTAGCTCAATAACTCCAGCGGCATTTTGGGCTGCTTGGTAGGAAATAAACTTTCGAAATGCTTCGAAATTCCAGGGTAATGAGGAGTAATCCATAAGTATAGTAAACCATCTTAGGTAGCACACCTCAAGTATGGGGTCTTAATAAATTTTCTTAATGCTTATGCTTTACTTAGTGACTAGACATTTACTACTGTTTGCTGTCCCTTTTGACGAATGATATACTAAAGTAAAGTTAGGAGAGTACAATGGCGCTTACAACATCATATCTAGTAACTACAAGGAACGTTGAGCCTTTCTTTAATAGTTTGATAAGCGCCCGTGCTCCAGAGGTCTTTACGCAAAAATTTCTTGAAAGTCTTGAATTTAAGAGCACAAACGACAGGCTCTACATTGGTCTTTTGAAGAGCCTTGGATTCTTAGAGGAGAGTGGAGCTCCAACCACCAGGTACTATGAGTTTATGGATCAAGGCCAATCAAAAAAAGTTATGGCACAAGCGGTCATGGATGCTTACGAGGACCTGTTCAATGTTTACACTGAAGCAAATAATCTTACAGTCGATGAAGTCAAGAACAAGCTCAAGACGCTTACTCAGGGCAAGCACTCAGACAAAGTTTATGGCTTAATGGCAAATACTTTTAAGGCACTTGTGGATTATGCAAACTGGGACTCAAAGGAGGGTAAGTCGAAAAATACTTCCAAAAAAGAACAAGAGCCTCAGAAGATTGCGAGCCCTACTCTTCCGGTCGCAGAAGTTGGCGACCCGAAGTCAAACGAGAAATCGTTAAGCGGATTGGGTTTACATTATAATATTCAGATTCATCTACCTGAGTCGCGAGACCCGGCGGTATATGACGCTTTATTTAAAAGTCTAAAAGATCACTTGTTGTAATGGATCTTTATTCTTATGTTTTTCGCGCATTGATAACAGAAGATTCTCTTGATAGGGCTGGGCGTAAAAATCGTCTTGCATTAGATAATTTAGACATTGCAGGTAGGCTTTCGCAACTTGGCATAGCTGATATGGATGATGATTTAGTTACGTCGGCAAGGGATAGCTCAGTTATTTATATTGCGATACACTCTTTCGAGAACACTGTTCGCAGCTTTGTCACTAAAAAACTTCAAGAGGTCCATGGAACTGAGTGGTGGGAGAAGTCTGTCAAAAAAGAAGTTAGAACTCGTGCAGAAAATCGAAGGGATGTAGAGCAGACGATTCGTTGGCACTCTGCTAGAGGCGATAATTTGATTGATTACACAGAGTTTGGTGACCTAGTGTCTATCATTGCCGGAAACTGGGCGCTATTTGAGCCACATATAACAAGTGTCGATTGGGCAAAAGAAATTATTGGTACGATTGAAAAATCAAGAAATGTCATCATGCATGGCGGAGTACTTAAGGAGACGGATGCTGAGCGAGTAGGTGTCTACATCAGAGACTGGCTAAGGCAGGTTGGTAGTTAGGCTGAGTTCAGTTTCGTTCTAGCTATCGCAATAACGTTGTACCAATTATTGTTATACATAGAAATTATTCAGACAGCCACGATCCTGTAAAGAGGTATGCACTTAAATCAATGGCAATGAACGCGGCCGCAATTAGGATTGTACCCGTAAGGACAATGCTGATAGTGCGGCGGTGTTTATCATAAAATCTCTTTGCCCATAGCGCGAGCGGCTTGTGCCTATCTAAAAGGACTGCAATCGCTGCGATGAATAGTGTTATTTGACTAACGAGAATCCAAATGGTGTGAGACGTAATGATTACAGTCAAGTTACCGTTATGGCCTGCAACTCCAATCAGCCCAAGATATGACGGGTCGAGTAGTGTGCTAATAACAAAGAGTAGCGCCGTAACGATTAACCCACGTTTTAACCACGAAGACGCTTTCGTTTTATTGTTATGAGGTTTTGGTGTGAAGAAAAGCCTTTTTACGGCCCACATAACAAGACCCGCAAGTAGTACCGACTCAATACATACCCATACTAAGTCGGGCAGTTGATTAATGTAGCGAGCAATAGACTCTACGCTTGACCCAACGAATACCGAAAGGAGTGTCCCTAGAAGAATGGTGCCCAAGAATACTATTAGCGTAAAAAGAACAATCGAAGGCTTGCGCACCCCTGCGCTCGCAGCTGCGATGACGATAATTGCGCCAAGAATGTCTATTCCTGCTAGTCCGAGGGCAAGTGAGAGAGCGATTGTTTCCATATACTACTTAGTATAATTGGTTAAGTAGGTAAGGGGCAAATTCATTAGATTTGTTCTAGCTATCGTAATAACGTTGTACCAATTTCCGTTATACATAGAAATTATTTTCCATCTGTTATTATTAAGTTATGAAGAGCGAAATAGAAGCAAAATTCGTTAACGTCGGCATAGCTTATATTCGCTCAAAACTTGAAAGCATAGGCGCAATTTTAATCCAACCTATGCGTGATATGCAAAGGGTAACGATTGATACACCCGATCTGAAGAAAAAAGATGCTTTTGTTCGCATTCGAAATGAGGGTGACAAGACGACGGTTACCTATAAACAGTTCAATTCGTTAACAATTGATGGCGTTAAAGAAATTGAAGTTACGGTAAGTGACTTTGACGATGCAGTTGCCTTGTTCAAAGAAGCAGGTCTTGTTTACGGATCTTTGCAGGAATCAAGAAGAGAAACGTGGAAATTAGGTGAAGTTGAGATTGTTATCGACGAATGGCCTTGGTTAAATCCATATATTGAAATTGAAGGACCTTCGGAGGAGCTCGTAGTATCTACGAGCGAGAAACTCGGATTCAACTGGACTGATGCAATTTTTGGAGATGTCATGGCTGCATATCGAGTGCAATACCCTCATTTAGGCATGGACGATACGGTAGGCAACCTGCCTGAAGTCCGCTTTAATGACCCGCTTCCTGAATTACTCAAGGCTTAATTTCGTTCTAGCTAACGCAATAACGTTGTACCACGACTGTATTTCTAATAATTCCAAAACGGAACGTCAAAGAAGTAAACACCAAAGAGCGCTACTAATACTATCAATCCGAACAAGCAGAGTATCACCATCGCTTTTGATATCTTCTCATTTGTCGTTTCATCCATTTTATTTAGATGTTGTTGTTCAATCTCACCCAAGTCGCTTAGCATTTGCAGTTCGCCTGTTTTGAATTTTGCCTCAACCTCGGTATCAATATCTCGATACATTCTTGCCCATTTATCGTGAAAGTCGATGGTTTGTTTGTAATCCAAGTAACCAAAGAAGATGGATGCAATTTCAGAAACTAATATTATAAGTATTAACCACTTATGAGCATCAGTAAGCGAATCGGATGACTGAGTGATTAGAAATCCAGTTACGGTCAATGTAAGTGTAGCAAGTAGTGCAAAATGAGAAATTAACTGAATTTGCGCTCGGTTAGATTGGTCAAGTTGGCGTTCGGTTAGTTTTTGGTTTCTGTTTTTAAAATCAGAATAGCCCTCTTGTACTTGAGCAATAGCGGTTCGGGTGTCAATATCGTGAGCAATCGTAAGATACTCAATAGCTGAGGCAAATGCTCTGTCCCTGTTGGTTTTATCCTTCGACATTATCTTCGTCCTGCTCTTCCGATACTATCGAAACACTAGCAGTAGGAAAGTTTGCCGAGCCTCTGATGATTGGTTCACCCATACTTTAGAGGATAACATAATCTGGCTGTATTTGAGCAAGTTCTCTAAACAATTTAATAACTAGTTCTAACCTCGTATATCTTGCTATACCAAATAATATATAATATATATAGACGCTCACACTTGTTATTAATAGCTAGCGGTATTGATTAGTATCAACCTTAATTTAGGTATTTCGGTACCGAGAAAGGAGGTGTGTATGAGTAAAGATATAACAATCGGGATAAATGCATCCATCGATACAAAAATTGTAACCAAAAAAGCTAGGGCGGCGGTAACGCTTGCCACTGATAAGAATCTCACTCCGAAGCTTCTATTTTGTTGCTCTATGCCGTATATTAAAAGCATAACCATATAAATAAAAAACAAACAAAATGGTAAAAAGATTACAAATCAACAGCGATGTCCTGCTCTCGTATATTGAGGGCTCAGGTATTGCCCTCGACACACTCCAAGAAAGGGTCAAAGACATTGGCCAGTTTGTTGGTGGCGAAAAAATGCCGACTTTTAATCAGTTAGAGAAAATCTCAAGTCTCATTAACGTACCCGTTGGTCTCCTTACCCTAAAACAACAAGTAAACATTGACACACAGAGGCTGTCATTCCGCACGCCTAATTCAGCAGTGGTCAGCAAGATGAGTGCTGAATTACGCGATACCATCATCGAGATGCAAGAAAAACAATCTTTTCTACAAGAGCAGATCGACGACAATCTCGATCTTTCGAGTGATAACATACGGCGAATCAAGGACCATATTGCTATCGCCGAAGCCATTCGAGCCAGGTTGCGAATACCCATTAATCACCTTGGTCACTCCAAAGATAATCCAGTGCGTTATTTTCGTAACGAAATATCGAAAATTGGCGTATTTGTATTCTTCAATGGCAAGATACGCGATAATACGCACCGTCCACTTAGTTCGGACGAGTTCCGCGGCTTCTCGCTCAAAAGTGCCAAAGCGCCTATTATCTTCGTCAACCAAAAAGACAGCTCTAATGCACAGCTTTTCACGCTTGTTCATGAACTCGTTCATCTCTTTATCGACGATGAGGGCATTTCAACTATCACTGAACAGCGCGATTTTGACCATACGCAAGAGGAAGCTCTCGTTAATCGTGTTACCGCAGAAATACTCGTACCAAAAGTGTTATTTGAAAAAGAAACCTCACTGGATGTTGAGGAGTTGTCTAAAAAATACAAGGTTAGCCGATACGTTATCGCTCGTCGCCTGCTCGACCTCGACAAAATTGATAAGTCAATGTACGACAGCATCATTGGTTCGCTTACGTCAAACGCCAAGCCGCGCAAAAAGCCCAAGGGCGGCGATTACAATAAGAACTTAGTTTTCCGCGTAGATGACACGTTCTTCCGCTTTGTTCACAATGCAATCATGCAAGACAGAGTTTCATATACAGAAGCGTTCAGACTTGTCGGTACGGGCTATAAGGGCTTCAAAACGTTAGAAAGCGAACTTATATAGTCATGAAAAAGTACCTGCTTGACACGAACATCTTCATCGATGCCTACGATAGATACTATCGTAACGAGTACTTCCCGACATTTTGGGAAAAATTTGCGGTAATACTCAACGATCATGTCATCATACCGAAAGTAGTTCAGGACGAAATCACCAAAAGTCCCTGGTTTCTGCAATGGCTGGCGGATAATTACAAAGACAGTATATTGAACCATAAAGATTATGCAGAGCAGTGGCAAGTAATCCTTGATTACGTACAATCTTGCGGGCTATACAAGGACTCCGTCCTAACTAATCAGACGAGAGGGTGGGCAAACGACGCTATTGCCGATCCTTGGCTCGTCGCAATAGCTAAGGAAGATGAACTCGTTGTCGTCTCTAATGAGGAGAAAGAGCCCAGTCTTGGTAAGGGCAGACTTCAAAAAAGCGCCAAAGTTCCTGATGTGTGCGAAAAACAAAAAGTTCGGTGTATCGGACGAAATGAATTTTTCGGTGAAATTGGTTTATCAATCTAGGAACAATAAACTATTCTGGTTCTAACTTCAGCGATAACGCTGTACCATCAAATTTGTTTTAGAATTGTTTCAGTATGTATGGCATCAAAATTTGAAGTATCAACTTCAATCACTTTCGATGTGATACCGAGTGGCAGTGCTTGTAGCTCTGGATCTGAAAAATATGCTCGCCATTTTTCGAGCTGATTTACATCATCATGCCCAGGATGCCGTTCACCGGCCAGAGCGCGTTGTCTGAATCGGTCAAATAAAACCTCATTATCTGCTTTGCATACAATCTGGATGGCAGAACAATTGTACGTATCGATCCATGATTGGAATTTCTCACTATCAAAATCAGGCTTGAAATTTGCCTCAACAATAATTGAAACATGTCGTGAGAGGAGTTCTTTTATCTGCACATCCATCAGAGCAAAGGTGGCCTGACCTATCTTTTTCGACCAGTCACGGCCAGAGTATCCTAATTCGTCGAACAAAACTTCTTTTATCGAATCTTTTGAAATGAGTGGCAGGTTTAATGTATGCTGAAGCACTCGAGCTATGGAAGTCTTACCGGAACCAGGTAGGCCGGTGATAATGATTAGTTTCAATTCGTTGCCCATGCTTCCATTATACTAGTTTAGTACAGTACGAACCGCCGAAGCGCCCAATATACTCATAAACAACACCCGGCGCTAGGTAGCGGTCATTCCGTAGTTTCTGCTTACCCTGTATACTAGACGTATGGATAAACTGAAAATCTCACCTCGATTTGAATATGTATCAAATATAGCATGGCGGTTGCTGGTAATTGCTGGGGTGGGCGCGCTGGGCGTGTTTCTTGTTATTCAACTGAAAATTGTTGTTATACCGTTTCTTGTTGGGCTTTTAGTAACCGCATTGTTATATTCGGTGGTAACATGGTTGACACGAAAAGGTATGAAGCGGGGCTTAGCTGTAGCCCTTAGCGTTGTTGCTACGCTTGCGGTAGTAGGCGGTCTACTGTTCGCTGTGGGTAAGCAAGTACAGTACGCGTACCCTACACTACAAGATCAATTTGTAGACTCATTAAATATTGCAAGGGATACGCTTTCACAGGAGCCTTTCGGAGTTCAGGTTGAAGAGCTCGATAAGTATATAGATGATATTGTGCAGTATGCTCAGGCAAACGCCGATGTGTTTATTACGGGTATCTCAACGGCCGGTTCTACAGCCGGGCATTTTATTGCCGGGGTATTTTTAGCAGTATTCGCGACGATCTTCTTACTACTAGATGGTAGAAAGATATGGGTATGGGTAGTGACGCTGTTTCCTCGTGCTTTACGTGAACGACTGTCTAAGGCAGGCGAAAAAGGGTGGAGTACGCTTATTAATTTCGTTAAGTCTCAAATTGCGGTGGCTGGGGTTGATGCCGTAGGTATTGGTGTGGCGGCGCTGTTACTGCAAGTGCCGCTTGCAATTCCTATTGCTGTTTTGGTATTCTTCGGTTCCTTTATTCCGGTAGTGGGTGCAATTATCACTGGTACGATAGCGGTCGTGTTGGCGCTTGTCTTTAATGGGTGGCTTGTGGCGGTACTTATGCTTGCTGCCGTTCTGTTGGTGCAGCTTATCGAGGGGCACGTTTTGCAGCCATTTCTTATGGGCAAGGCAGTAAAAATTCACCCACTTGCCGTTGTCTTCGCCGTAGCAATCGGCTCATTACTTGCAGGAATACCCGGTGCGTTATTTGCGGTACCTATTGTGGCCGTGGCTAACGTTATGATTGCGACGCTAGTAAAGCCTACTCGGTAATATCACGAAGTACGGTGATGTGTGCGCCGAGGCTATTGAGACGCTCAGCCAGATCTTCATACCCGCGGTTAATTGAGTAGACGTTACGAAGCATTGAAACACCCGGTGCTGCAAGCATAGCAAGTAGAATAACCACCGCAGGCCGGAGGGCTGGAGGGGTAACAATTTCTGCTGCTTTCCATTTGGTTGGCCCTTCAATATATACACGGTGAGGGTCAACAAGCTCTACTTTGGCATTAAGCTTCGAAAGTTCCGTAAGGTAAATAGCTCGGTTTTCGTATACCCAGTCATGAATGAGGGTACGGCCTTTTGCGGTTGCCGCGATAAGTGCGAAGAAGGGGAGGTTGTCAATGTTCAACCCCGGGAAAGGCATGGGGTGGATTTTATCTACTGAAGCATGAAGTTCACTTACTTTGGTGGTGATGTCAACTAAACGGGTACGCCCATTCAACGCTGGGTACTCATCTGATATTTCGTATTCAAACCCCATATCTTCAAGAAAACGGAGGTCTATCTCAAGAAACTCAATCGGTGCACGTTCGATGGTAATTTCAGACTTCGTAACAATAGCTGCAGCGATAAAGCTCATCACTTCAATAGGATCTTCAGCTGGGGCGTATTCGACGTTTTTGTTGATATGGCGCAGCCCTTGTATGCGGAGTGTAGTAGTGCCGATACCTTCAATTGACACGCCAAGTTTCTCGAGATAGAAGCAGAGGTCTTGTACCATGTAGTTTGGACTTGCGTTGCGAATAGTGGTAACTCCATCGTTTAGCGCAGCGGCCATTAAGACATTTTCCGTAACGGTATCGCCACGTTCAGAGAGCACAATAGTGCGCTCTGGTTTAATTGGCTGTGCGGTCGCTTTATACTTTCCTGTTACGGTTTTTACCTTAAGGCCAAAGTATTCAAGCCCGCTAAGGTGGGGTTCTATGGTGCGTTCACCTAAATTACACCCCCCGGCGAAAGGAAGATCGAACGACTCGTACTGGTGGAGAAGTGGACCGAGGAACATAATGATGCTTCGAGTTTTTGTCGCAGCGACTACGTCAATGTTTTCAAGTTGCAATCGTGCTGGCGGGGTGATCTCTAGATCGTTATCGTTAAACCAGCGAGTTTTTACGCCAATGCTATTGAGCACTTCGATTATACGACTTACTTCCTCAATGCGGGCAACGTGGCGAAGTGTAGTGGTGCCGTGGTTCAAGAGTGATGCACACAAAAGTGCTACGGCAGCATTCTTGCTTGTTTTAGTGGTAATATGACCAGAGAGTTGTCGGCCCCCCTCTATACGCAAATTAACGGAACCAGGCTGATTAAACGTAACCAGTTGGCTTGAAAGCACTTCGCTAATGCGTCCTAGCATATCAAAGCTGATATTTTGTCCACCTTTTTCAATACGGTTAATAGCACTTTGGCTTGTGTTAAGTGCCTGGGCGAGTTCTTGTTGAGTCATACCTCTCGCTTGACGATTTTCTTGTATTAAGCGTCCAATTTTTGCCGAATAATTCTTTGTATCCATAA
>MDSZ01189552.1_pt1 | contig 18645 bp, 15 predicted proteins | sample 811201 | NCBI WGS metagenome assembly MDSZ01 (sample SAMN05326647, study PRJNA326480) | marine metagenome | isolation source: seawater | place: Indian Ocean: North | collected 2010
AATAATTTTAAAATATTTAATTAAAAAACCACTATTTATGAGAACTGGTTATGACATGTACTTGTTTAGCAAATTAAATAATACAGGTTTTGTAAAAAGATGCTTTTATTTCCTTTTAACTCAAATAACATTGGTAACTTCTGATATATATACTGTTACAAGTATTTGTGATTACAAATTTTTAAAAAATACTTTTATTACTAAAAACAATATTGAAGTGAGGCCAAACTGGGTAGAAAAAAGACCCTATAAAATTATTGATGAAAGACATAAAAATAGAGTAATTTCTGTTGGAAGGCTTGAAGATCAAAAAAATTTTAAATATATATTAGAAGAATTGAAAGATTTAAATTTTGTAATTGACATTATTGGAGAAGGTGGTGACAAAAAAGAGTTGCAAAATTTTGCTAACGAAAATCACATTAAAGTTAATTTTCTTGGAGGAATGCAAAATAAAAAGCTCTTAAATTCATTGGAGAAATATACGTTCTACATATCTGCTTCAAAGTTCGAAGGGAATCCAAAAACTGTACTTGAAGCACTTTCTGTTGGTTGTATTGTTTTTGCAAGCAATATTCCAAACCATCAAGAACTAATTGATGACTCTAATGGTTATTTATTTAATTTAACGCAAAACTCATTAAAAAATATAATTAATGACCAAAACAAAAATCTGGATGAATTAAAAATAAAATCAAAAGAAGGGTACGACAAGGTCAATAATTACAATTCTCTATCGTCTGCAATTGAAAATGAATATAAAGACTACTTTAAGTTAGTTGAGGCTTAAATATTTTTCAAGTAAATAAAGCTTCCATATTCTATTGGCATTAATTCTGCTTTTATTTAAAAGTAGTAAATTTATCTTGTCTGTTTTTATAATTTTCGAAAGATTACCACTTCTTAATTCTCTAAATACTTTTTCTTTATTTGAATAAATCCATTCTTCTAAGTTAAAAACAAATCCCATTTTTTCCCTATTGATAAAATCACTATCAAAATCTTCTGATAGGTAATCTTTAAAAATTTCTTTGGTTACTCCGTCATTAACATAAGAAGAATCTGTTGATAAAATATATTCAACAAGCCTGTGGTCAATGAATGGAGATCTTACTTCTAAGGAATTAGCCATTGAAGTTCTATCGACTTTAAGAGTCATCATTTCTGAAAGGTATAATTTATAATCCGAAATAAGTAAACTTTTATACAGGTCTTTTGAAATATTTTGAAAATAATTGTTTGGTTTGTAATTTTTAATTCCCAAAATCGAAAGAAATTTTGTATCCCAAAAAAATGAATTATAAGCTTCTGAAGCATCAGATGAGTTTCTGCGGAATATATTTCCAGTACCTAAAAAATTTGGATAAATTTTATAAAAATATTTTAAGAAATTTAGTTGCTTCTTCCTATTCAAAATTTTATTAATCCTTTTATATCCTCCAACTAATTCATCTCCACCATCGCCAGAAATAGCAGCTTTATATTTTTCAGATATTTTCTTAGTTATTATATATGAAGGGAAATTTGATGGATCCGAATAGGGTTCGTCAAATAACTCGATTGACTCCATTATGTCTGATAAGTCTATTTCTTTAGCTAATGTTTCGGTTGTGTGGTTTGTTTTATATTTTTCTTTTACTTGTTCAAACCATTTCTTTTCATCATATTTTGGGTCCTCATATGCTATAGAAAATGTATTTACAGTCTCTCCAGATTCAGTAAGAAGTTTTACAATAGTTGAAGAATCAATACCCCCAGACAAAAAACATGCTACTGGTACATCTGCTATATTCCTTAAACGAATAGCGTTAGACAGTAAATCTTTAAAGTGACGCTTATCAAACTCTTTATTACCAATAAAATTTTCAATATTCCAATAAATACTTGCAGATTTTTTTGATATTACATTAGAAATTTCAAATTCGATTATTTCTGCAGGTTTTAATTTGTATACATTTTCGTAAATTGTATTTGGAGAGGTTACTACTCCAATATTTAAGTATTCATATATTGAATTTTTATTTATCTTTTTATTTTTAGATAAGTTTGCTACTGATTTTAAATTTGAACCAAATACAAAACCCTGTTCTTGTAGGGAATAAAATAATGGTTTTTGGCCAAGCCTATCTCTTATTAGAAATATAAGATTCCTTTTGTAATCAAAAAAAACGATTGAAAATTGTCCAATAACTCTGCTTATAAATTCTTTACCATATTTCGAAAGACCCAACAGCAATACTTCCGTGTCAGAATTATTACTATTAAAAATTAAGCCATCTTTTTCCATTTCTGACCTTAATTCATTATGATTGAATATTTCACCATTAAATAAAATTGAGGTCAAGTATTTATCTGAAAACATTGGTTGTGAGCCTAAGTTGCTTAGGTCAACAATCGAAAGCCTATTGAATATTTGTAAATGTTGATAATTTATGTTTTTAAAGTTAAATTTTGAATTGGTTAAATTTTTTAATACTGTTTCATCAGGTCCCCTGCATTCTATATATTTGTTAGCATCTTTTATGCTCTCCTCAGAGACATTGTCGATACCAATTGAACATAAGAAGCCGCACATTATGAATAATATTCTTGTATATAATTTTCATTTACAAATAGACAAACATACCTTTTAGGGTTAAATTTAATTAATTTAAATCCATTTTGATACAAAAAATCTGTTACATCAACTAATGTGGTTTTACCATCAATCCCTCTTTCGGGCCCTGAGTCAATCGTGATAAAAGAGGTATTTTTTATTGTTTCTTTTGCACCAAGTAATACTTCTGGCTCAAATCCTTCAGCTTCTATCTTTAGTAACTTTACTTTTCCCAGCTTATAAGAATCTAAACTTACTGAATCAACTTTAATTTCTTGGTTGACACCAGGGTTAATAAAAGATGAGTCAGACCCGTCTTCGCTGATATAAAATGATAACTCAGAATTAGTATTGCTTAGTCCAGAATTAATTAACTTAACTCCAGTCTTATTTTTTAAATTTAACTCTAAACACCTAAAAGTCCTTGGGTCTGGTTCAAATGCTATGTAATTGATATTTTTTTGTTTTTTTCTAATTGAATAATAAAATTCTCCAATATTTGCACCACAGTCGATCACAAGATCTTCTTCTGAAATTGAAATAAATTCTAAAAGGTAATCATCAGCTAATTCTTGTATTAATTGTTCAAACCCGAATATAGGTCTTAATACTCTTTTGTTGGAGTAAAATAATTCATTTTCTTTATCTCTGTAAATATAAAGATCTTTTTCAAAATAAACTTTACCTTTATAGGAAAAAAAGAAATTTACCAAAGTTGAAAAAAACTTTCCTGATGTTTTGTTAATAATTAAAGATAAAAATTTTCCTTTAATTAAAATTTTAGTTTTTTCTATTTTATTTAATTCGTTAAAGCTTAGGTTTTTTATTAAATAGGATGGAATATTAATAAAATCAGACATAACAACTATATTAACCTGTTAGATTTGTATTATTTAATAAAAAATTTGATATGAGTAAAACCAAAAAATCACAAATTATAAAGGTATTGAATATTTCATTTTTTTCCTTTACATACATAACATCTCATTCGTTTGCAAATTTATTTTATAGAAGCACTACTGGTCCAGACTACGAAAAATACAAACAATATTTAGATTTTTTCTTTGGTTATAGGGAGTCTTCAGCTCTTGAACAGGGTTTAAGCTATTACTACCTTGTTGCAACGATGATAAAATTTAACTTAGAGAAAAATATATTTACAGATATTGATTTACTTTACAGTTTTTCAATTCAGTCAACAAATTTAATAATATACACATTTGGGATACTGGGTTTCTACTACTTATTAAAATTTTTTAAATTCAATACATACACAATATTGCTAGTTCTAGGTATTTTAAATCTATTTCCACCTGCTATTGGTTTACGCTTAACAATGAAACCAGAAATTTTAAGTTTTGCCTTGCTTCCTTGGTGTATATTATTACTTGAGAAGTATTTAAAATCTAAAAGAAGGGGTTTTCTTTTTCAGTTTTCACTCTTGTTTTGCTTATTAATAACTCTAAAAATTTCGATATCTGCAATGGTAATATTATTTTATTTTATAAAATACTTTAAAAAGTTTTTAGTTCTAGAGAATAAAGATATGATTATATTGATTCTTGTTGTTTTAATTGGATCTTCGTTAATACTTCTTGAAAATTATAATGAGAACAATAATTTCTTAACCGAAGCAGAGCACGATACAAAATATAACAACAAAGCTTCTCCTTTAATGATAATAAAATTAAATCCTGTAACTTTGCTTAAAGAGCCTTATGAAGATAATCATAAGGATTCAATGCTAGGAATTTTCTTATTGGACACATTTGATGATTATTTTAATTTATATTGGAATCAAGATGTGAGCAACTTTAAAAAATACAGGAAGCAATTTCTTCAACCATCTAATGAAAATAATAAATTAATTACTTTAGATTTTGGAAATAGAATACTTACATATTCAGGTCCATTTAATTTTTACTTAAATTTTTTAAGACAATATTTTGCAATTTTGCTTACTTTAATATTTTATATATATGGATATAGGTATTATAAAAAAAATAAAGAAACAAAATTATTTATAGCCTCGCCACTTTTAGGTGTCTTAATTCTAATTGTAAACAATGTACTTGGGGTTCCTAAAAATAACTTTGACCCATTAAGAGGTGATACGTTTAAGACTTTTTATATTGCTATCTTTCTTTGTTTAAGTTTTGTCTTTGTTCTTGCAAACTATTTAAAGAATGCAAACGGGAGAACTTTTTTATTCTCAATTTTTTATTCTTTAATAATTATATTTATTTTGGGTTTCCCTAAGGCTAATAACTCTGACTTAGATTCAAATTTAAGCAAAAATAACAATTATTCAATCTTTTGTGAAATTAATAGACCTTTCCTGCTTAATAGTTTATTTGAAACGTCTGAAGTATCTTGTGAAACTAAAGAGTCGAAAATACTTCATTTAGAAAATATGGAAATTGTTAAGCATCCTATTTTCAATATTTCATTTTTTGTTTTTTTTCTAATAGTTATATTTAGATATACTTTTAATGAAATTAGAAATTATCTTAAAACATCTAAATACCCCTAGTTGAATATAATAGTTACTAATGAAAATCTTAATAACTGGTAGTACAGGACTTGTTGGCTCTTCTTTAAGTAGGATTTTTGAGAAAAGCTCATACGAAGTCTTTTCAGCTACAAGAGAGGATGCAAATCTATTTTCTTTTGAAGATACTAAAAAATTGTTGAAGAAAGTCCAACCTGATATTGTTGTAAATGCTGCCGCTAAAGTAGGCGGGATATATGCAAACAACACACAGCGAACAGATTTTATTCTTGAAAACCTAAAGATAAATATGAATCTTCTTGAGGCAAGTTTGAATTTTCCAAATTTAAAGATTATTAATCTTGGCAGTAGTTGTATTTACCCTTTAAATGCGAGTAACCCTATAACTGAAGACTCTCTTATGGAGGGTAAGTTAGAACCAACGAACTCACCCTATGCTATGGCAAAATTAACAGCTATTGAGATTGGGAGGGCAATAAAAAATGAACACGGTATAAATGTAATAAACTTAATGCCTACAAATCTCTATGGTCCTAATGACAATTTTTCGGAAATGGGAAGCCACGTAATACCAGGGTTAATTTATAGAATGCATCATGCTAAGTTAAATAATGATTCTACTTTCAAGGTATGGGGATCTGGAACGCCCAAAAGAGAATTTCTACACGTAGACGACTTATCAAAAGCAATTGATTTTATATTAAAAAATGATATTAAGGAAGATTTACTGAACATTGGAAGTGGAACTGAAGTGTCTATATTAGAGTTAGTAAATTTGATTAAAGATGAAATAAAATTCAAAGGAGAAATAGTTTTTGATAAAACCAAACCTGATGGTAATCCTAGAAAATTATTAGATTCAACAAAAATTAAATCTTACGGATGGAGTGATGAAATAAAACTTGAAGAAGGATTGCACCAAGTGTATGGATGGTTTAAAAAAAATACTAAGTTTTATTAGGATGTTCCCAAGTTGGACTAATTAAATTTTTATCTAGTAGTGTCTTCTCTTTTTTTGCTAATTCTAAATCGCTTTTAACCATCATTTCTACAAGCTCTTGAAAGCTAACATTGGCTTTCCAATCTAGTTCTTTCTCTGCTTTTGATGAATCGCCAAGTAAATAATTTACTTCATTGGGCCTTGTATATTCTTCTGAAGTCTGAATATAATCAGAATAATCTAATCCAGCAGTTTCAAAAGCTAGTTTTGTGAACTCTTCAACTGAATGAGATTCTCCCGTTGCTAGAACCCAATCATCTGGTGAGTCATGTTGCAACATCTTCCACATTCCATTTACATAATCTCCGGCAAAGCCCCAGTCTCTTCTTGCATCAAGATTTCCAAGTGTAAGCTTATTTTGCATTTCATAATAAATTCTCCCAACAGCTCTCGTTATCTTTCTAGTTACAAAAGTTTCGCCTCTATGTGGAGACTCGTGGTTAAACAATATTCCATTAACAGCAAATAATCCATAAGACTCCCTGTAAAGTTTTGTAATATTATGTGCAAATACTTTACCAGCAGCATAAGGACTTAATGGATCAAAAGGACTTTCTTCATTTAAAGAAGTATCTGATCTTCCACCAAACATTTCTGAAGAAGAAGCTTGATAAAATTTTATTTCTTTATCAAGGTTTCTTATTGCTTCTAATAAAGTTAAAGAACCTACAACACTTGTATTTGTTGAATAAAGTGGATTTTTAAATGACACAGCTACATGAGATTGAGCAGCTAAGTTATAAACTTCATCAGGCTCTATTGAATTAATTAAATTATTAATTGATGATGAATCTAGTAAATCAGAATAGTAAAGTTTTAAATCGCCTGAATCAGAATGTTTGGAAATTAGGCCGTCAATTCTTGAAGTATTAAAAGTTGAAGATCTCCTGACAGTACCATGGACTTTATAACCATTTTCGATTAATAGTTTAGACAAATAATATCCGTCTTGGCCAGTTATACCTGTAATAAAAGCGGTTTTCATTATTTTAATTGTAATAACTAATGAATTTTTCTCATGAATTATTTGTTAAAAACTCTTTTGAAGATAGTAAGAATCCTAGAAGTATGTAGTACATTATTGGAAATTGTACACTTTCCATTGTTACGTCTAAAAATGAATTAAAAAAAGCAGGAATCATCAAAACTAATATAAATTTATTTTTATTTCTATCTTTGTAAATTAAGAAAATCTTCAAATGTAAGTAGATAAATAGTAAAAGTTGTATTAAACCGCCTCTTGATAAAATTGTAAAAATATAGTTGTGAACATTTTCATTCAAACCATCTTCTCCTAACCTTCCTGGAGCTGTGGGGTCAACCATAACGGGAATAATCGCACTATATCCGTAGCCAGTGAACATTTTATTTTTATTATTTAGGTCTTCTATTATATCTTGCCATATATCTAACCTCCAATCTGTTGTTCCATCTCTTGAATAGATTCTCCCTTCATACACATAAAAAGAAAGGAAAACACTAATAGTCTCTTTGTTTTGAACTAGCTTGTTTATATTACTAGAGATGCTTGCAGTCTCTACTTGATTTTGTTCTGCTCTTTTTGAAAAATCAAATGCACCAAAAATATTATATGTTGAAACTACGAAAGTGAGGGAAAATATAGCAATAAATATGGCTGTGCTTAACAGGCTTTTTGTATATATTTCCTTCCTATAAATTAGAAATAAAATTATAAAAAAACATAAAGACAGGAAAGAACCTCGACTATTGAATATCAAGAGTGGAAGAAAAAGTGAGGTTGAAAAAATAAAATAATAATTAATAAATTTTTTATTTGAGATTAAATAATAATTTAAGATGTTTACAAACACTATTGAAATTAACATACTTGAAGCTTTGGCAAGTTCAAATTTATCAGAGTTATTTAAAAAGAAGTCGACAAAATACTTAGGTTGATTCTTGAAAAATAAATATAAAATTAATAAAGAAATTGACATCGCATAAGCAAAATGCTCAAGATATTTTTTATCAAAGCTAAATTTTATACTCAAAAACATAAAACCTATAGTCCATATATATGAACTTGATTTAAATAAATATTCTGAAAAAAAGTATCCGTCTTCAAAAATTATAGATATTATAAACGATAAAAATATTCCAAATAAAATGTACACAATATGCCGATACTCATTCGGTAATACCTTCCTTTGATAAATAAAAAAGAAATAGAGCAATAAAGAAAGGGCAACCATTATTTCACCTAATCTAAATCCAAAAAAATAAATACCGTAGAAAGATCTACTAAATATTATTGAACAAGAGAAGAAAGCTATTAATAAATACTTTATAAATTTTTTATTTAGAATTTTCATTTCACTCATGATAATATAGGCTACAAAAAATAATTTTCATTATAAATATATCTTAGATATTTATAATGAAATAGATGTTAGATTCATCTACAAACATAACTTTTTTGTTTAATAGTGGAAGGCAAAAAAGAATCAACGAAAATAATCATTTTCCAAAAGAACATTTTTATGGATACTTTAATTTTAAAAAAAATTTTATCAACACAAAATTTATTGAATACTCTGAGGGTAAAGTAAAGTTTTCAATAGTATCAGTAATTTTAAGAAAAATAACAAAATTTCCAATTTACACAGAAAAAATAATTTATGGAAACAACAAAAAAGTCATTAAAACTTCTGATATTTTAATATTTTCAAACCAAAATGTTTATTATTCTGTTTTTCCTTATCTTTTGTTCAAAAATAGAAAGAAAAAAATTGTTGTTTTTATTATGGGTTATAAAAATATATTAAAAAAAGGTAAAAACTTCAACAGAATTCAGCGATTCTTTTTTTCTTTTGTTGTAAATAAAATAGACCGTATTATTTTTCTTAGTAAAAATGAATTAGATATATTTTCTGAAGAATTTATTAAATTTTCTTGTAAAGCTTCCTACTTACCATTTGTTGTTGATGAAACGTTTTGGTCAAGAAAAATCAATAAGCCAAACAACAACACTGTTCTTTTTGTTGGTAATGATGAAAATAGAGACTATAAAAAAACTATAGAAATAGTCAATTCTATGAAAGATGTGAACTTTATAATTGTTTCATCAAAAATTGATGAAACAAAGCTATTAAAAAATAATTTTCAATTAATAGATAGTTCCTGGAAATCAAATGAATTAACCGATTATGATCTAAAAAATATTATGGAGAAAGTTGATATCTCGATTATCCCAGTACATAAAAAAGCCACTCAGCCATCCGGCCAAAGTGTTGCTCTGCAATGCTTAGCTATGGAAATACCCGTAATGATTTCTAGTTTTGAAGGTTTTTGGGATAAAGAATTATTTAAGCATAGAGAAAACATATATATAGTAGAAACCCATTCAAAAAGTTCCTGGGTAAAAAATATTCATACATTACTAGGTGAGGATGAAATGAAGAAAACAATTTCAAAAAATGGAAGAGTATTAATTGATAGAGACTTTAATCTAGAAAATTTTTACAAAAATTTACTAGAAGAAATAAACTTAATTAAATAATTTATTAATTTTTAACGTTAATCGAAAATAATTTTTCTTAAATAAGTTATTTTCGTAATTCATTTTTCTTTTGCTAATAATATTTTCTTTATCTTTAATTAATTTTTCAAATAAACTTTTATAGCTAGATAATAAGCTTTCATTATTAAAAGGGTATTTTAAAAGTTTTTCGTAATAAAAATTGTAATTATTAATTAACTCATATATTTTTTCCTCAAGATTATCCAAGTTATACTCAATCCCGTATCCATTGCAATATTCAGGAATTCCTCCACTGCCTATGTATAGAATTGGTAATCGAGACTGGGCTGCTTCAATATGATGATTTCCAGAGGGCTCATTCATTGATGCTGTTATGTATATGTGGTGTTTTTTTAGCTCTTCTGATAGTTGCTCTCCGTACATTGGTTCAATTAAATTTGTATTCAATAATTCAATATCTTTTGGTATATTACCGATATATGTAAAGCTAAGATTTTTACCAATATCGCTTTTCTCAATTAGATTATCTATTTTTTTATATACTTCTATACCTTTGTGTTTATTGCTGCTCCAGTGATGAGTAACAAGTTTAATTGGTTCTCCTTCGTTCCATTTTTGTTTATTTTTAGAGTTAAATACACTACTGTCTCCGCCACCTAAAAAAACTGAACTGGTTTCTGTACTAATGCCTAATTTTTTATAAATATTATAAATCCAGGAGCTAACAAATACTGTATGATCAGCTATTTGATTTGCTTCCATGTAAAACTGGTTTACCCCTAGAGTTGATTTTCTCTCATCACATTCATTTATTCTTTGGACAACAATTGCGTTGCTGTTTATATATTTAATATATTTTTTAATTTCTTTATGTGTGAACGAAGAAGAAACCGAATCACTTCTTGGATCTGTAAGTAAAATTAAATCAATGTCGTCATCTAATAAGTCATTCACTACTGTATTTCCTTGGTTACTAAAATACTCTATAAAATTTTTAAAAAATAAATTACCTCCTCCCCAAGGTCCTTTAACAACATTTGCTCCAATGCTAATCTTCATTACTGAGACCTAACATTTTTAAATAGTCTTTAAAACCATCAGGGATTTTGTATTTTATAGCATTTTTATAAGCATGCTCAATGTCTGGCTTAGCATCTAAAAAATTTTCCATAGTAAAAATTGATTTTGAGGATAAGATTTCTTTAGCTACTCCAACGTCTGTGGAGATTATAGGTGTCTTCGATAGAGCACATTCAAGAATAGCTTGGGGTCCTCCTTCTACCCTTGAAGCAACAATGTACAGATCTAGACAATTGTAAAGCTTGTTTAACAAATTGTTATCAGCCATTTCAAAATACTTATAACTTATTTTTAGATTTTCTAATTCGTTAATTACGTATGATCTTCTTTTACCGGCTAACAAAACTAAAACTTTTTTATCAGTATTCATTTCTTTTACAATTTTAATAAATCTATCAGGCCCTTTTGATAATTTTGGTGATTTTAAATCTGAGCCTTCTGTGTCTCTCTGGAATGATCCTATTACAAATACATCATTTGGAATATTTAATTCTTCCTTTATGGTTTTTTTATTGTTCAAATTTTTCCATATATCTGAATCGGCCCAGAACGGAATACTAATGATTTTTTTATCTGTATAATTTGATAATTGATTTTTTGTATTTTCAGAAATGACATGATAAAAATCAACAAATTTATCTCTTTCATTAAACTCTTGGTGGTCTTTATCTGTAAATTTCGTTTCGTCAATATGATAAATCGAGCATATCACATATTTTTTTTTAAGATATTTTCTTGATATAGATTTCCAGGTCCAAGGTGAACATATCCAAACTACGTCTGAAAATCTAATAAATTTGGATGATACATTTTTATTGTTCAAATACCATTCAGACCTTAATCTGTCTAATATCCAATTTTCATTTGCTTTATTAAGATAAACTTTTTTCAACATAGTTAGTATATATTTAAAAATATAATTAATTTAAGAAATTTTAATCTGAAAATATAATATGAAAAATATAAATGTATTAATTACTGGCATAACTGGACAGGATGGAATATTTTTAACGAACGAATTGTTAAATAATAAAAACGTAAATATATATGGAACTTCAAGAAAATATAATAAACATTTATTTGTTTCAAAATTAAATTATCTAAATAAGAATATTGATTTTGACAGAATAAACATAATAAATTCAAATTTACTTCTTGAAGAAGAGGTTTTTGGGATACTAAATAAAATTAAACCAGATTATATATATCACATGAGCGGGCCAAGTTCAGTTTATGACTCTTTAACAAATACTGAACTAAGTAAGCAAATTATTTTAATTTTTGATAATTTAATTACTTCCTGTATAAAACTTAATATATTTCCTAATTTTTTTCAATCTAGTAGTAGTGAGATGTTTGGAAAAAATACAAAAACGATGCTTGATGAAAAATCAGAGTTTATTCCCAACTCACCATATGGTGATTCAAAAGCTTTGATTCACCATAAAATAAGTTCAATAAGAAGAGAATATAAGTGGAATCTGGCTTCTGGGATAATGTTTAACCATGAGTCAGAATTTAGACAAGACGATTACCTATTTATGAAAATAATTAATTATGCAATGGATATTAATAAACAAAATAGCCAACTCACATTAGGAAGTCTTGAATTAAAAAGAGACTGGAGCTATGCAAAAGACATAGCTAATGCAGCAGTCTTGATTAATCAATCAAATTGTAATTCAGATTATGTACTGGGTTCTGGAAAATCTAAACAAATAAAATATGTAGCAAATAAAATATTTCAATACTTTGATCTAGATTACAAAGATTATGTCAAAGTTAATGAAAATTTATTACGAAGTGGTGATCCTTTAGAAAGGATTTCTAATCCTAATAAAATAAAAAAAGATTTAAATTGGGAAGCTAAAACAAGTATTTCTGAAATAATTAATAAAATAATAAAGTACAAACTATCTATCAGGAATTAGATTTTTTCTCACACATCTAGCATAATAATTTTGTTCTTCAGAAAAATTTGTAGAGATGTTGTTATCCATATTGAGATAATACAAAGGCTGTTTCATAATTCCTAATTTGTATCCATTAATTAATAAATCTTTCATTAATTTATAATCTTGTGCATAATAAAAATTTTCATCATAATTATTAATTTTTTTTAATATTTTTGATTTAATTAACAAAGATCCATGAATAAAAGGGTTTTTATATTTTATAGTAAGTTTGGGTGGAAGAAAAAATGATAAATTTGGAACAACTCTATTGCTATCAATAACTTTTGCTCTTGTAGAGCATGCATCAAGGTTTGAAGAATTCAAAAATTCAATTTGTTTTTCAATTCTTAATACATGACTAAAGTCATCTGCATCTTGTCGGGCTATATAAGAACCTTTTGCCTCTTTTAGTAATACATTTAAAGATTTCGTCAAACCAAGATTTACTGAATTTCTATATAGCTTTATATTGTTAAATTCTTTTTCATATTTTTTACAAATATTATAAGAGTTGTCTTTTGATGCATCATCCAAAATCAAAATTTCAATTTCATTATAAGTTTGGTCAATCAAACTGCTTATGGATTTAACAATTGTCGATTCAGAATTATACGTACATAATAAAACAGAAACTAAATTCTTCCTATCCACCATCAACTACTCTCTTAAAATTCGCAATTAATTTTTCATCTTTAAGATATTTAGAAATAAAGTTAAAATTTTCCTCACCTAGTTTCTTAAGGATTAACTCATCATTTACAATTAATAATTTTTTTTCAAAGTCTTCATAATTAAATTGCTCAAAAGACATTTTGTAGTTGCTTGGGAAAAATTCATCTATTCCTCCGCTTCTTGGGAATATAGAGGGAACCCCGGCTGAAGAAGCCTCACATAATAAAGTTGGTTGACCTTCAAATAATTTTGTTGTAGTAACTACAGCCAAAGCACTTCTTATTTCTTTAATGGTTTCTTCATTTGACTTAATTCCGGTAAATAAAATTTTCTCATTTTCATATTTTGACTTTAAATGATTTAATTCTGGCCCATCTCCAACAATCTTTAGTTTTATATTTACTAAGTTTGCTTTTTTAAAAGATAAAATTAATTCTTCAATGCCCTTTTCTTTAGAAATCCTGCCAGCATAAATTATATAATTTGATCTTTTCTTTTCAATATTTGTATTCATTTCAAGGTAGTTTGGAAAAATTTCAATTCTTCTAGTATCAAATCCTAAATTAATTAAAAATTGTTTATGAAAATTAGTTAAAACAAATATTTTAAAATTTGAATTAAATAAAATATGAAAATATTTTTTACCATAATAATTAGCTAAAAATGACTTTATAAATGAATTAGTAAAATATTTATTAAAGTATCTTTTTCCACCAAAATAGCCACATGCATTACATGTATTATTTTCTAATATATGCGCTTTAGACAAAAATGATTTAGTACAAAAATATCTAAAATTATGCAACTTAACAACACATTTAATATCTTTTGAAGCAATTAAATCAAATATTCCCAATGAGGCTTTGAACCATGTATTGTGTACATAAATCAGATCGGGTTTAAAGCTTTCTATTTCTTTTGACACTAGTTTTACACTCTTAGGGTTTCTATTTAACAAAAATGAAAAAAACTGACTTAAATAAGATTTGATATCATTATCAAAATAAATAACTTTAATTTCAAAATGGTTTTTAAGAAGATCGGCTTCATTTTTGACTGCAATATCTTCTCCGCCAATAATCCTATATCTGTTATGAATTATTAAAATTTTCTTCATTCAATTAATTGAACATTTCTTTTATCATTAATTAACTTGATTTCTAAATGATGATCGTAATCTAGTCCTTCTTGCGAGTGTGTGGAATTGATTACTGTTATCTCTAATTCATTCAAAATACTATATATTAATTCTTTAGTTTTTGAATCTAAGTTAGACATTGACTCATCTAATATTAAAATCTCTACTCTTGATAAAAGAGCTCTAATGAATGAAATTTTTTGCATTTGACCAGATGAAAGAGATTTATTATTCACTTCCATAGACAAATCAATATCTTTAGAATCACTAAAAAGTTTAAATCTTTTTACTAAATCAATTATTTCTGAATCAGATACACTCTCGTTGTTTCCATAAATGAGATTGTTCCTTAGTGAATCACTAAGTATTAAAGGGCTTACGCCTATGTAGCCAAAATTATTTGAAAATGATTCAACCTTGCCTTCATCTGCATAAAACACCCCTGTACATATTCCTAATAAAGTACTTTTCCCTGAACCGTTAGTACCAGTAATTATTGTATGCTTATTTCTTTTAATTTCTAAATCAAGATTTTCAAATATATTATTTTCACTACCTAAATATCTAAAAGTTACATTTTTCAGAATTACAGCATCATTTTTATTAAGCTTTTTCTCTATAACAAAGTTTTCACTGTTTATTATTAATTTATTTTTTTCAACCATATAAAGTTTTTCAAGATGTACATGAGAATTAATCACATTACCTATATTTTTATTTAGTTCTCCTATTTGTTGAAATAATCTTAAGACTATGCCAATGAACTCTAAGGTAAGGAAACTAAGATTTTTTATTAGAACAAAAAGACACGAAAGAGTGAGTAAAGTAAAAAACGGTGGGATTAGAGCATTGGTTGTTCCATATTGATAATTTTTAAATTGATACATTTGAAAGTTTTTTACTTTTTCATTAAAAAAACTTATTTCGTCCTTGGATTTTTTTAGTAATTTAATTAAATACATGTTATCAATTAGTTTCTGAATATCATCATGTAATTTTCTATTCTCATGATATGAGAGATCAACATATTTTCTTAATAATGATGCTAATTTTTTTGTTGGATAAATTAACAAGACGCCTGCAAGAATAAAAAACGAAAAGCTATCTAAATTGTAAATAATTAAATAAAGAAGATAGCCAATAATTTGAATAGAAATATTTAAAAGAAAAGTTACTGAAGTATAGAAATATGCAACATGTCCACTTAACTGTCCAACATAAAAAAAGGCATCTGCAGTTGAGTAGTTTCCTTTATCAAATACCTCATTAATCAAATATTTTTTTAAATTTTTATCAATCTCTAATTGCATTCCTAATATATTAATTTTTTCAAAATACATACACAAAAATCTTAATAAAACTATAAAGGGGAGAATAAAAAGATTTTCCTTAATAAAGTCTATAACAAAAAAAGAAGATTTATTTTGAAAAAAGTCTGCAAAAAATAAAATAATTAATATATCACTTGCTACAGATATGTTCGAAATAATTACTGATAAAAGAATTCTTAGTTTTTTATTTTTTGTTTTTGTCAGTTTCGATACAACTAATATATCGTTTACAGCTAACTTTAATTTACTCACTTTTATAATCCTAACTGTTGCTAGTTTCTTATTATTGAGAAAAGTTTTTTTTCTTACTTAATAAGTCAAAAATTAGATTATAAGATAGCTTAGTTTTTGATTTATAGCCATTTCCTGGCTTAAATCCTGTTTTTGTATATTTTTCATACATTTCATAAAATTGATCAAACATACCAACAGTGATTTTTTCTCTCTTATCTCGATTATTAATTTCATAATAGCTCAAATAACTATCTGGTTTAGAAAAAATAAATGGAAAGTAATATTCTTTGTCTTCAGTTTTAAGTAATAGTTCATTCTTGTAATTGCCTGTTACACCCCATGTAATATGAAATAATATATCATTATCTGTTCTAATTTTTAAAGAACCATTCAGATCAACACTAAAATCTTTTGAATAGTTGATTTCATAATTTTGAATGACATATTCTTTATTATACAGGTTGAAAAATAGCGAAATTGGATAGATTCCACAATCATAGGTAAAGCCGCCACCCTGGGATGTATCATATCTAAAGTCAGCTTCATCAAGTTCAGGAATAGTAAAGGAAGCTTTAACTTCTATAATTTTTTCATTATCAAATACTTTCTTTGCTTCTTCCCATAGTGGGTGGTAAAGATACATTAAAGAGTCAAAAATGACTTTATCTTTATTTAGATCAAAAATATTTTCTTCATTTAAATACTTGCTTGATGTTGTAAGTGGTTTTTCAATAATAAATTTTGTAGATAATTTCTTTAATTTATTAAATATTTCAATATGACTAGCAGGAGGGGTAGCAATTATAATTGAATCAAAATTTGCTTCTTGAGAGAATAGTTCCTCATAATTTAAATAAGTAATATTATTCTGATAAATTTTTTTTGAAATATTTCTATCCAATATAGATAATTCAGTTAATTTTGGTAACTTAATTATAGAATTTATAATTCTTTTTTGTACGTGTTTACCGTTTCCTACAATTAATATTTTCAATTTTTACATTTCTGAATATTATTAATTTTACATTTAATTCTGTCTTAAAAGTCTCAATTACATTACTATTTAACATGTGAAATTATTAGTAACTATAAATTAATTTAGCAGTGTCAAAAATTATACAATTTCAAGAGCCATATAAGTCAACAAGAATAAAGAAATACATAGATCAATCTCTTAAAGCAAATTATTACTCTTCAGGACAATTTGAAGAAAAATGTAAAATATTCTTATTAGAAAATTTTGGAATTAAAAATTCTTTAATTACTCATAGTGCAACAGGTGCTTTGGAAATAGCTGCCCTCTTATTAAGACTGAAACATTCAAAAAAAGCAGTCTATATGCCATCTTATACTTTTTCCTCTACTGCTAATGCTTTTGTTCGAGCAGGTTTTGAGATTAAATTTTTAGATATAAATAAAGATAATATGATGATTGATTTTAATGAAGCAAGCAAAAGATCTGCTGGTAATATTTTAGTTCCCGTTCATTATGGTGGTCATTCTGTTGAAATGGATAATGTTTCTTCATTTAAAAAAAATGGGATATTAGTAGAAGATGCTGCTCAGGGCTTAGGTACAAGTTGGAGAAATAAACAAGTTGGACTATTTGGAAATATGTCAGCAATTTCATTTCATCATACAAAAAATATCCAAGGAGGCTTTGCAGGCTTACTATCAGTAAATGATGAAAAATATCTTGAAAGAGCAAAGTATGTATATGAGAGAGGCACAGATAGGTCAAAAGTAATAAGTGGTCTAAAATCTAAGTACGAATGGGTAGAAATTGGATCTAGCTTTCAAGTTCCAGATTTAATTTCAGCAGTAATATTAGCTCAGCTAGAAGAGTTTGATTCTATAACAAAAAAGAGGAAAGAAATTTATGATTTTTACTCAAATTATTTTTCAGAAGAAAGATTTTTGAATTATTGTTATCAGCCAAAAGTTTCATCAAATTCTAAAACTAATTATCACGCGTTTTATTTAATTTTTAATACTTATAAATTGGCTAAAAACTTTATATCCCATACAAAAGAAAGAGGAGTTAATTGTTATATCGGATATGTACCTTTACATAATTCAGTAAAAGGAAGAGCGCTCAAGCTAAATAAAAAATTATCAATAACTGAAAAATATTCAAAACTAGTAGTAAGACTTCCTTTACATACTAATATCAACAAGCAGGATCTAAAGAGAATCGAAAATGTATTTAATGAATTCTTTATTGATACATAAAAATTAATCTTGCTAGATGAGGATTTACAAAGGTACCATTGTTTAAAAAATTTTTAATTTGATACAAGCTCACCCAATTAAATCTTGCTTCAATGTTGGAAATTTTTTCGTAATCAACATTTTTAACTAAACCCAAATTTCTTTTGTTTAGTAACCTTCCTCCGTCTTCTGAAAGCCATTGATTAAAAATATAATCTTCTTTATTTGTATCATAATCATCAAAAAATTCAGAATAAATTGGTTTTGTACCCCCGTGAGCTCTATTTAAATTTGAAAAAGTAGCTTGCAACGTTGGGCTTAATTGTATTAAGTTATAATTCCCTGGTTCAAACTTAGCTTCTACAAGGTAATGTGGTAATCCTTTAATGTAGGTTCTGACAAGACCTAATATTC
>MDSZ01198699.1_pt1 | contig 18641 bp, 13 predicted proteins | sample 811201 | NCBI WGS metagenome assembly MDSZ01 (sample SAMN05326647, study PRJNA326480) | marine metagenome | isolation source: seawater | place: Indian Ocean: North | collected 2010
AAGAAGAAGAAGAAGAAGAAGAAGAAGAAGAAGAAGAAGAAGAAGAAGAGGTGAAGGAAGACGCGCGCTGCTTGAAAGCACTGCTGCTGCTACTCGTCGTCGTCGCGCAGTTGAAAAGTGTTGCACTCATTGTTTTTTACTTCAGAATAAGCACACTATTCGATAAAGAGTGAAGAAGATGCGTGTTTTGGATTGTGAATATACGACGTATGGTGGTACGTACGCGTATGGCCCATCTGAGGACGAAGAGAAAATAAATTTATTCCTCTAATTTACCAGTGGTACACTAAAACTCTCCTTTTTTTGATTCTCCGCTTTTTGACATCCACTCCCTTTTGTTGCCTCCTCCTCCTCCTCCTCCTCCAAAAAAAAAAGCACGGGAAAAATTGGACAGAGAACAAAAAAATACGGGTACATTTTACGAGTTCTTTAATACACGTACGAGTATACGACTAAAATCAAAGATTGTGACAACAAAACATAACTAAATCTGTCCAACCTTGGGGTTAAGTTTAACTGTGCTTAAATAGCCATACCAGCCTCTCTACAGCCGTCCGCAACGGCTTTCACTCTGCCGTGGTACAAAAATCCTCCTCTGTCAAACACCGCGGTGTTGATGCCGGCGTCCACGCACTTCTTACCCAACATTTTACCCAACTCACTCGCTGCAGCCACAGTCTTCGTCTTCCACTCTTCGGTACCAACGACCGCTTTGACTTCTTGACTCTGCGTACCTAAGGAAACTAAAGTCTTTTGTGCCTCGTCGTCGATGACTTGCACAAAGACGTGTTGGTTGCTTCTGTACACGCTAATTCTCGGCCTTTCGGCAGTTCCACTGAGTCTGGAACGGATTTTTCGGTGGCGCTGCTGTCTTTTCGCCTCTTTCGGGGTCAAGCGAGCAACAGTGGTAACGACCGTTTGCTTTTGTTGAGCTGTTCAAACGAAGAAGAAGAGAAATTTGTAAGAAAAGAAGAGAAAAAACAGAAGAGTGAAAGGATAAACCTCTTCTTTGAGGTTTTCGAAATAGCAAAGATGCACTCGAAAATGCATACGCGAACACTCAAAGCACGCGTCACGCGATCAAAAGATAAAAAAATATTCCCGTGACATAAAGAATGCCTTTTCCAGTGCTTCGTGCGCTCTACACGCGTTCGTAACGCAAAGAATTGCTCGCGATTTCCCTTCTTTCCTAAAAGCAAATTACCACGGCAAGAAAAGAACGGAAAAATGCATTCGGAATCCGCGCGGACTAGGAGCGAAGCGAACGATTACTGCGCGTACCTCTACTGTTTGTGGACGTGGTAGGAACCGACGTGCCGACTAACGCCGATCGCATGGAGAGAGAAGAAAACATGTTTCTCGTTGTGTGCTTGGAAATGTGACAAAAATGTGCCGCAAGCAAATGTTACCAATACGAGAACAAAAAAGGCCGACGGCTTTTTTTCATCCTTTTGCGCCCTTTTGGTTTTCCGACACTTCTTACACAAAAATTCTTTCAAATGTCAAATAAATGTCAAAGAAAAACAAAACGGAAACAAAACAAAACAAAACTGTCTCTTCTTTGTCGTCACTTAATAACAACAACAACAACAACAACAACAACAACAACAACAAGAGATAAAGAATAATAGCGTCAACAAAAAGCGTGTCTCTCTCTCTTATTCTAACGCAACAACAGGAAGAACGCGTTTGTACGAGCGCACTCTCTGCTTCGAAGAAAAGAGAGAGAAAGTAAGATTTTTTCATTTGGATTGGAAAGAAAGAGAAACATCAACACGCGCTCTGTGAGTTTGTATTAAGAGAAAGGACTGGGTGATTAAGAAAGAATGAAGATCATCGTTATTAGCGGGACTTCCGCTGGGATTGGTAAAACCACTCTGTCCATAGGCCTCATGGCAGCTTTAGAACAAAGAGGACTGCGAGTGCAAGCGTTTAAAGTTGGACCGGATTTTAACGATCCTTTGCGACACGAACGAGCGATTAACCGACCATCACATTCATTGGATGGTACCATGTTGACAAAAGAATATAACATATCAACTGTTGCAAAATTCTCGAGTGAGTGTGACGTAGCCATTGTCGATGGATTAGATGGGTTATTCGATGGATACGATCCAAACTCTGAAAATGGTTCCACCGCGCAGATGGCAAAGTGGCTGAAAGCTCCTGTTATATTAGTGTGTGATTGTGACTCAATGGCACGATCAATAGCCGCAGTTACGAGAGGATATCAAGAATTTGATACCGAACTCACCATTGCGGGCGTTGTGTTCAATAAAGTAGGATCGTTAAAACACGCGAAACGATTATCGGAATCGATGAAATCGTCAAATGTAAATGTGGTCATGTGTGGAGCGGTCCCAAAGGACACAAACTTACTCGTTATGAATGGGAACCCTCCGCCTTCACCATCGTCTAACGAGTATGGTGGATTCCACAATATCAACAATAATAATTCCTCGAGTTCATTCACCGGCGATGGATCCCCGAAGACACCATCTTCGACGGAGGATTTCCAAAATCCATCAGTGTCGAATTACAACAACAATCATCACCACTATCACTTGAACAGTAATGCACCACATCAAGGCGCGTCGCCGAATTCTAAAGAGTCCATCGCTCTAAAGATACAAAAGATTGCGAAGATATTTGAAAATACTGTCGACATAGACGCCATATTAGCGTTAGCAAAGGATTTTTCCATCGCGGAATTCATTTCGGACGATACAAACTTCAACGAAACTTTGTTGACGTGCGCAACTTCGTCTACTTATGGCGGCCGATCCTCCAGTCCGGCGCATACGATGATTGCCAGTAGTAGTAGTGCTAGTAGTAAAAGTCGAAGAGATGCGGAGAACATGCTCGCGAGTCCCTCGAAGACGATTCGGCCAGACGGAAGAGTGCGCATCGCAGTGGCGAGAGACGACGCTTTTTGCTTTTTTTACCCAGAGAATCTGAATTTGTTAGAACGTGCCGGCGCAGAACTTGTATTTTTCAGTCCAGTTGCCGGCGATGAGCTTCCGAGAGGTATCGCAGGCGTGATATTTCCCGGTGGGTACCCCGAGTGTCATGCCGATGCGTTGACAAATAACCGGCCCTTGCGAATGGGAGTTACTGCCTTTGCTTCCTCGGGAGGCGTTGTTTATGGTGAAAGCGGTGGTTTGATGTTTTTGAGCCAGTCGCTAACGTCTCATGATTCCTCGAAACCTAGGTACATGTGTGGATTAGCTCCATTTGCGACTAGATTCACGCGAACGGAAACTCGAGGATATTTGGATGTCAGAATTAGCATTGGAAATCCACTTTTTCCTCCAGGAGAAGTAGCAAGAGGGCAGACACTGCATCATTACGAAATCGTCGGTGAAATTCCTCAAAAGATTAGGTCGCAAGACGATACGAATTCTCCTATTTCTGGATGGAGGGCAACGTACGACGTGAAGCCAACTTCAGTAGAGCATGATAAAACTCGGAACGATAATGGAGAAGGAGGTGTTGGGCATAATGCGTCGCATTCATCACTCTCGCTTGAAAGAACATTGTCGAACTCTTCCTTAACAAGTGCAACCATGATTGATAACAATAATAATAAGAACATGCGAGAAGGATTCGCTTGGAACAACGTATTGGTATCAAACGTTCACTTGCATTTCGGAGGGAATCCAAAGTTTGCAGCGTCTTTCGTTAAGACGTGCAAATCTGTAAAAGCGGAAGCTACCATTGCAGCACAAAAAGCCGCGACTGCGGCGAAACGATTAGCACTGGAAGAAGACGTGGTAAACGAAATCAGAACTTTGAGAAATGAAGGAAGATCCTCGATGAACGATCTGAACAATTACGCTGGAGGAACCAACGTCACTATGAGAGGCGATTTATATGGCGGAGGTGTTGGTGGCGTTGGTAAACCGCCGATGATGAAGAGGAGAGAGTCAGAGCACGACTTGTCTAGAGTTCCACACGATCGTTACAAAGCAGGTGGGCATTCCAGAAGATTATCTTCCGGAGACATGGAATTGGAAGGAACTGGTGATTTCGGGATTTCTTCAAGCCACGTGGGCAACGCTGATGGTCCCTTTGCCAACCATTCACACGCGTTGACTGAAGTTCAAAATAATCTATCAGGAGCTTTGAACATGTTCAAGTCAAGATCGATGAATTTGCTCGCGCATGCTACGGGAGCTCACAAGCAAGACTTTTCCATGCGATCGAACGCGAGCTTTGGATCGTTACACAGAATTCATTCCCAAGCGGATTTACTGAACGAGAAAGAGATGAGTTCGAGAAGCAATTTCGGTACATCGGGAGATGACGCTTACAATTCCATGAAACGTGGTCATTATCACGCGCCAGCCCTTGTGAAGGTTCCAGAACCTGATTCAGAGGGATATATTTGTAGTCTTTCGCCAGCCGCAACGGAGATGGTGTACGCTCTCGGCTTGGAACACAGACTTGTCGGTATCACTTCAGAGTGCGATTATCCAAAAGGTGTGCAAAGAGCGCATTCAGTCATGACCTCTTTGCGCTCGATAAATGAAGCAGGAAACGTAAAGTCTCACTTTTTCGGCGCTTATTCTTCGAACAAGTCCACGCACTCGAGCTCGGGATTCGGATCTTCGTACAAAACCGATGCTTCCGGGCATTCTGGGCCAAACAATATGGAAATAAACATAAATATGTTGAGAAGCTCAAACGCAAAGATCATTCTCGCTCCTGATGTTTGTGAATCGTGCTTAGAGGAATCTGTTGACCCTAGAAGTACAGTTTGGGCGATTCGTGAAGCTCGTGCCTGGAGAGAAGATATTCAAGATTCTGCGCACTCAAACAATTCTGATTTCATGGGACATCGAGCGGACGAGTTTGAAGATAACGACATGAAAGGCGTTTTACCGATCGCTCCGCACACGTTGACGGATATTTTTGAGATTATGCTTCAGATTGGCAATGTGGCATGTCAAGATTTTGTGGCTGAACGCGTGGTAAAACTCCTGCGCGATCGATTACGACGCGTCGCTTCGAAAGTCGCGCCGGGTTTCGAAAGACGTCCTCGCGTCGTTTCGTTAGAGGCGTGCAAACCTCTCATCAGCGGTGGGCATTGGCTTCCAGAAATGAAGATGATTGCGGGAGCAGTCGACGAGCTCCAAGAACCAGGAGCACCAGCGGAGGCTCTCAGATGGGAACGCATATTAGAACATCAACCAGATGTGCTTTTGATTAATTTTGAAGGTTCTTTCGAGAAGACATTGGAGAAGATTGAAGTTTTAGCATCGCAGGCGGGTTGGTGGAATTTGAACGCAGTTAAGAATCGAGAGGTGTACATTTTGAACAATAAAATATTCTCCAGGCCAGGACCAAGATTAGTCGATGGAGTTGAGATGTTAGCTAGAATTTTTCACCCTGATCTCATGGAGGAACCTTTGATGGAAGGAATGTGTTTGAAGTTCAACCTCGAAGCTGGAAAGAAAGTTCGTCCGGGACGATTGAGAAATTTTTTCTCTCCGTTTCATTAGTTGAAATACACGACAAAATAATAGATAGTAGATAAAATAGAGGTTGTAAAAGGATTTTGGAGTTGTAAAAACAGCGCAGCTTAAATTAGAGTAAATAGAGACAGAACCCGGGTACCCGGTACGTAAGTGTTTGCGTTTCATTCGACGGAAAAAGACGAGTCGAGGATCGATATTAACGCGAAGGTCGAAACGAGCGGGCCGCACTCGTACTTCGTGAACGGCAGACGTCACCGTGTGGAGGGAGATTCTTCTTCTTCTTCGAAAATTGAATTAAAACAGAGCTTCACTAGATGCATCGGCCTCGAGCTTGAACCCGTTCTCTGCGACAACTTTTTCTAACATTTCACCCTTCTCATCGCTCAAGCCTAACACCGTTCTCAAAGCTTTGAGTTCAGATGGATCATTGACATCACTCGCATATACTGAATATACGTCAAAGACCTCGCTCTCAACCGGCCAGTTCAAGTTTTGCGAATCCGGCGCCAAAGCTTGCGCGGCAACCAAGTTTCTGCAACACTTCATGACGCTTTGTGCATCTTTTTGTCTCAACACGGCAACTGCTTGAACCATTTGCGACTTCTTTTTCTCATTCGCAATCTTAATGAGTTCATTTTCCGCGGTTTCTTGCTCGAGACCTAAATCTTGGACGAGAGTCTTGGAAATTTCCTCGATCTTATTCATGCCTTCACCGGAAGTCAACTTGCGCTCGACGTTCTTTTTGAAGAGATCGACGCGTCTCGTCAATGGGATTTGTTTCGCGAGTTCAACGCCTTCTTCCGCCATTTTTCGAATATCTTTCGCAGATAACGCACCGCTGTTGATTTGCGTGGACAATCCAGACATCATTCTACTTGCATTGATACCCTTGACAATTCTCTGAGCCTCTTCGTCCGGCATGTTGAGTTGCTTTTGAATCTGCTTGAGCTTCTCGGCACGTTCCGCCGTCAAGCCTTGGTTATCACTCAACATTTGCTCAGCTTGCGCTCTGAACGCTTTTTCGGACAAGCCTTTGTGCACTTCTGCAATCTCCATCATGTTCAAACCTAAGATTTCGCCCAACTGTTGCAAACGAGTAAACTCGGACTGATCGCGCTCAATTGTGATGCGCACGCCCATCGGCGCGCTCACTTGGTCGCCAGTCATGCAGAACATAAGATAATCTTTATACATGGCTTTTCTAGTGACGTTGTCCAAGTCCTTCTCGAGCGTGATTTCTTTTTGTGTCGGCGGTTTCTCGATCTTGGCCTCGAACTTTTCCTCTTCTTTTGGTTTTTCTTCTTCTTTGGGTGCTTCTGGAGTTGTTTCAGCAGCAGCAGCACCAGTTTGCTCCGCTTGAATATCTTCCGGCTCAGTAGCATCTTTCTCAGCACCTTCGACTTCGGCTTCAGCCTTGGCCTTTTCTTCTGCTTCCTCCTTCGCAGCCGCTTCTTGGGCCTCCTTCATGAGTTTTGCCAACTCTTCTGCAGCAGCTTCAGCTTTACCTTTAGTGACGTCGTTAACCAACGGCGTAATGACACCTTCGTTGAAGTATATCATTTTCCTGATTTCTTTCATTTGGTCCACCTTGTTCGATTTCGTTTTGGAATCCTTGATGTATGCCATGAACGCTCTCTTTGTTTCTTGACCTAAGATGTCGAGCGCAAGTTCGTCCGAAATTCTCACATTTTCTCTCGTATTCCGAACTCTTCCTCTCAACTCGTCGTTGAAGGACTCCGTCGGCACAGCCAATGCAGTTTTGCATGCCATGCGATAGATTTCGCCTTGCACTTCTCGTTCGCACTGATCGACAACTTTTTGCGGAATGCACAATAATTTTCGCACTCTCTTGGCTTCATTGTCTCCTTCATCCGAGAGAACCTTATCTTTCAACAACGCCTCCAACTTGGCACGATAATTTTCGCTGTGAATACTTTCGGCAACTTCCGGCGGAAACTGTAAAGCTTCGCACATGGATTGCAAAACTTTCGCCGGCGACTCAGCGGATTCAAGTTTCCCAGACTTGACCGCGTCTCTTAACGACAATCTATATGCCTTCGTTGTAGCTTCTAATGTGATGGCATCCGCCTCCTTGTTTCCTAAGCCAAAGACTAACCGCAATTTGCTGAGTTTGGCCGAGCACGCTTGCGAGAGCTCACCGCCTTTAACTTTTTGCTCGACGAAAATCTTGAACAACTCTTTCAACTCGTTGATTTTGGTATCCGCGTCGTACTCGCCGCCAAACAAAGTCACCGGGCCGACACCCGGACAAGCGCTGGAAGTTTGCTCGAGACGGCTGTTGTAGTCTAAAACGCTTTCGATTTTCTTTTCGACCGCATCGACATCGCGCGCGGATCCCCTTTGCTTAGAAATTTCAGAGGCAGATTCGACAATTTCAACCACGTGCGCTCTTGCCTCGGATTGAACAATCTCACTGGCAATATCGTCTGATAAAAGCAGGTCATTACTAGCATATTCTTTTCCTTCTGCTAACCCATTTGCGTCTACGTTCACGACAGCTCCATTATCTACTAAAAATGTGCGAAACAAATGACTCGCATTATCTTTAAGCGCAAGCTCGACTTGTGCATCTGTCACACGAAAAACTCGTCTCCATGGTAACATAAATCGCGCTTTCTCTTCGCCAAAAGTCATCTGTGAGATGTACACCAACTTTTGAAACTCTACTCTCGATTCAATCTCTGTATCTTTATCGCCCAACTCTATGCGTTTGCGGTATAATCTTCTCCCAACTTCCAAGTGCGCCTGCGCGGCTTCCGAATCTTCCAATCCTAAAGTTTCGCGAAATTGTCGCAAAGCTTCCGCCTCCCATCCTTTGACTGGTGCATCGCCCATAGGAATCAGCGAAGACAAATACGCGTCGTATAGACCGCAGATTTCTCTCGGACATTGCGTGCCAATGTTGTTAATCCCAAATCTTTGTCCAACCGCTTGGACTTCAGATGCGTCCACCGACAACGGGTTCCGGTTGTTCAACTCGTTCCACAACGCCTTTGGGGCCGCTGTGAAACGTTTCTTATCCACAACAGACGCGCCGTACGCGGCACCAGCGCCGGCGACTAAAGCCGTCCCAGTTTTGACGACGGCATTTTTAGTCGCGTTACCCAAGGCACCTCCAGTGGCGGTCGCGACGGAGACCCCGGCGACGTATGCGGCTACTCTAACTGGCGTTTGCAACTTTGCCATGACTGATTCGACTTGGTCGAGTTCGATTTCGAACGAAAACGGTGAAGGTTGATCCTGTGATGATAATAATAAATGATATTTAGCACGCGCGTATTAAATCAGTCGTGGGTGTGTTGTTTCACGCGTTACAGATGAAAATGCATAAAGAGATACGCGCGTTTTCCACAAAAAGATGAACAAAGAGATGATAAAATTCTTTACGCCGTCGGCCCCGAGGTGAGATAAAAATAAGCGTACAAAATTTGCGTGATTTTTTCCGTACCTCTGGGGGAACCGGTTTACCCGCGATCGCGTTCGATAAAACGCGCGATCGGATTAACTTTGGTGTTTTCCTCGCGCGTATTTTCGACGTCACAACTGCATTTGATTGCGTGTGAATCATCACTCCAGCGCTCGAATTGGCTAACATTTTTTATCGAGTTCCCGTCGATGATGGTAATGCCGTTTCTTATTTTTTTTTGGAGGGGGTTTCCTTCGATGGATGGCTTTTTTTTACCTCTTTCGCCGCCTTTTTCTTCAACAAAATTTCTTCTTTTTTGCCTCCTCCTTCTGTTTTGTCGCATCGCCACCGCTCAAAATTTTTCACTTTTTCCGGGACGACTTTTGGACTTTGTGAACAAAAGAGAGATTTTGATTCTTTTATCCATCGGAGTAGAATATCAAAACGAGGAAGGAAAATATCCACACACCACCCAAAGAAGAGGGCTCTCTCTTCTCTTCTCTTCTCTTCTCTTCTCTTCTCTCCTCTCTCGAAACACAAAGAAGAAGAAGAAAGCGTTGCATCACAGATACACACACGAACACACCACGCGCGCCATGTTAACCACAACAACGATGAGTACGACGGGTTCGTCTTCCTCTTTTGTATCGATCGAGACAAAAAGGATGATAAATTATACGAAGCAAAATGCGACGACGATGAGAAAGAAAGATACCGGTCGGGGACGGGGAGAAATTGGTGTTGCTGTTGCGGCACAACACAGACGACGAGCGCGAGAAAGAGTCGAAGAAATGAATATGAACAATAATCATAATGTGAACAGAAGAAGAGGCCTTACCCATTCATCATCATCGTCATCATCTCGGGGGCGTGAAAGAGTGATTATGAGCGCAGGCTTTTCTTTGTCCAAGTTGACGTCTGTTCTAAAAAAAAAGACGCAGTCGGACTTTGACCGGGTGATTTCAGGAACCTCAAAAACCAGAGAGAAGTTGTCGTACATGGACGAAGTCTTAGGCTTATGGCGATTGGAAGATTTGGACGATACTTTGGACGAATTGGAAGAGACGTTGTTATCAGTGGACTTTGGACCGAAGACGGCAGGAAAAGTTTTAGATACCATCCGCGAGCTTGTGGAAGACGGGAAGATTAAAACCGGCGAGGATTGTAAGCGAGCGTTGAAAGAAACCATCGTAAACATTCTCGTGAATGATGGAGGCGACCCGACAAAAATGAACGTTTCCGAGGACGAGAAAATCCCGACTTGCGTTCTTATCATTGGTGTGAATGGCGGCGGGAAGACGACGACAATTGGAAAGTTATCGAACTGGTATAAAAACGCAGGCGCGAAGGTGATGATGGTGCCGGGTGATACGTTTCGTGCGGCGGCGGCGGAACAGTTACAAACATGGGCGGATCGCACAGGGGCGATCATGTCGAAGAGTCCGCCAAACACGAAACCTGGAGCGGTTTCTTACAAAGCGGTGGATGAAGCTATCACCATGGGTGATATCGATGTTATTTTAGCGGACACTTCGGGAAGACTACACACGAATTTGGATCTTATGGACGAACTCGTCGGCGTGAAAAACTCGATTAAAAAAAGAGAGCCCTCGATGCCGCACGAAGTTTTGTTAGTTTTGGATGGTACGACTGGTTTGAACATGTTGAATCAAGCAAGAGAGTTTGGTCAGCAATTGGGCGTAACCGGGATTATTTTAACAAAGTTGGATGGCACTGCAAGAGGAGGCGCGGTAATCTCCGTCGTCGACGAGATGAAAATTCCGGTGAAATTTGTCGGCGTTGGGGAAACCATGGAAGATTTACAAGTGTTTGAACCGATATCGTTCGTTGACGCATTGTTTCCAGAGGAGGAAAAGGATGCATAAACAAAATTTCGCATTTTTTAATGAGAACAGGAAAAGAAATGGGGAACTACTTGAAATGGAATTACGTATGTACCGTAGTACTTTTTCTTTCAATATAATATATATATAATCTCTCTCTCTCTCTCTCTCTCTCTCTACATCACATTTACGCTCGTCGTTACTGTTAATAATGTTGCTTTAGTTGCTATTCACGAACAAAATTTACAACAAAGACTTCGCCGCATCGACCATCGCTTCGGCGGTGATGCCAAACTCTTTGTAGATAGTCGGGGCCGGGGCGGAGGCGCCAAAGCCATCTCTGCCGATGGACTTGACCGCATACTTGGACCAGCCAAAGGTGGAGGCAGCTTCGATGGAAACTCTGCACTTGCAGTCGGACGGGATGATCGACTCTCTGTACGCATCACCTTGTTCTTCGAACAATTCCCAGCATGGCATGGAGACAACACGAACCTTCTTGCCTTCCGCCGCGAGCGTTTCGCCAGCCTTGCACGCCAACTCCAATTCAGTACCAGTGGCCATTAAGACACAGTCAACCGGGGCACCGGCGGCTTCACCTTGGACGACGTACGCACCCTTGGCGACGCCTTCCTTAGAGGTACCCGCTAAGTTCGGAACAACTTGTCTGGACAAGGCCAAAGTAGTCGGTCTCTTGTTGGCAGAACCTTCAACAGCGATCTTGTACGCACCCATAGTTTCGTTACCGTCAGCCGGGCGCATCATGAGCATACCCGGCATGGATCTGAACGAGGCCAAGTGCTCGATCGGCTGGTGAGTCGGTCCATCTTCCCCAACACCGATGGAATCGTGGGTCATAACATAAATAGTACCGGCGCCCGACAAGGCGGCGATTCTCATCGCGGATCTGGCGTAATCGGAGAAGATAAAGAAGGTCGCGCAATAGGAAATGAAACCCGGCGCGTACAACGCGATACCGTTAGCGATAGCCGCCATACCGTGTTCACGGACGCCATATCTGACGTTGCGTTCCGCCGGCGTGTCCTTTTGGAAGTCACCGAATTGCTTCATCAAAGTCATGTTGGACGGGGCAAGATCGGCAGAACCGCCAATAAATCCCGGAATAACACCACCCAAAGCGTTCAAGGCGGTTTGGGAGTGAATTCTGGTCGCAACACCCTTGTCTTCCGGCGTAAACGTCGGTAAAGAGTCAGCCCAGCCTTCCGGCAACTTACCGGTGGTGATGGATTGGTACTCGGCGTAGTCTTCCGGGTATTTGGCAGCGTACGCGGATTCAACCTTCTTCCATTCGGCTTGCAATTCTGCACCCTTGGCGGTGCAGTCCATGGCTTTTTGGACGGCTTCCGGGATTTCAAACTCGCCATACTTCCAGTTCAAGTTCTTACGCGTGGCTTCGGTTTCGTCCTTACCCAACGGAGCGCCGTGCACATCGTGAGTGTCGGCCTTGTTCGGGGAACCGTACCCAATCAAGGTGGAAACCTTGATCAGAGACGGTCTTGGGTCCTTCTTTGCGGCTTCGATCGCCTTGCGGATCGCGTCGATGTCGGTGTTACCATCAACGACGTGTTGTGTGTGCCAGCCGTACGATTCGTATCTCTTGGAAACATCTTCCGTGAAGGAGATGTCGGTGTGACCATCGATGGAGATCTTGTTGTCATCGTAGAAGACGATCAACTTGCCAAGGCCCCAGTGACCGGCCAAAGACGCGGCTTCGCCAGACATACCTTCCATGTTGCAACCGTCACCCATGATGGTGTATGTGTAGTGGTCAACCAAAGTGGCATCCGGCTTGTTAAATCTCGCCGCCAAATGCTTTTCGCACAACGCTAAACCAACGGCGTTGCAAAAACCCATACCAAGCGGACCAGTGGTGACTTCGATACCGTCAGTAACAAAGTTTTCCGGGTGACCCGGGGTCATGGAGTCCCATTGTCTAAAGTTCTTCAAGTCGTCGTGCGTAACGGACGGATAGCCAGTCAAGTGCATCAAAGAGTATTGCAACATGCAACCGTGACCGGCAGACAAGACAAATCTGTCTCTGTTGGGCCACGTGAAGTCTTTCGGGTTGTGGTTCATCGCTTCTCTGTACAAGACGTACGCCATCGGCGCACAGCCCATGGGTAAACCTGGGTGACCAGAATTGGACTTGTTGATGGCATCAATGGCCAAGAATCGGATGGAGTTGATCGAGTCTTGGATGGCATCGGCGGAAACACCAGCCGCTGTTTACGATGATAAACGAAAAGATTAAGGAAACATCGGTCAGTCGATTATTTCTGCATAATTTTTTGCGCGCGACGGGGGGTCTCTCATCAAAGAGGGGGAAAAAGAACGAGAGATTTCTCTCCCTTAACAAACAAAGTGTCCTCCCTCTCTTGCCTTGTTTCCTTTTTTTCTTCCCTTTTTTCAAGTTTTTCCACCCCAAGAAAGAGGATAGATTAACGAAAAAAAGGGAACAAAAAACGCAATCGGAGACTGCTCTCGCTCGCACACGCGCGAACACGGGGCAGGCATTGAACGGTGATAATCAAACGAAGACCATTTTTTCGCGTTTAATTTTCGACCGTTCAATCTACGTTCCGCGTTCGCGTCCAGTCAGGAATCGCACGCATAAGCAAGAGAGGAGGATTATTATTACTGGATTTCTTCCAATTTCCTCCCTCGTGTTCTCCCCTCCTTTTCTCTCTCCTGCCAAAAATCGACGACAAATCGCGCTCAAAAAAAAATCAAATCATTTTTCGGAAAACGAGATGGCTACCACGTACGCGCAGCGACAGCTTGCGCGCGAACGCCGGTTCTCACGGAGACCTTGGAAGATTTCCTCAAAGAAATCTTCGGCGCAACGGCAGCGCGGGCTGAAAATTGAATAGCAGACATTGAATTTGTTTGCTTTTGTGCGTAAAAGTGTGAAGCAACTGGAGCCTTGGAATTTTTTTTTTGCAAGGGAAGGAGCAAAAAAGTGGATGAAGTTGAGATGCATCGTTGTCGTGGTCGTCTCTCTCTCTCTCTCTCTCTTCTCTCTCTCTCTCTCTCTCTCTCTCTCTTCTCTTTCCCCAAAAAGTAAGTATTTTACCCAAAACAAAAACCAAAGACACTTGAGAGAAAAAAATCAAGAAAAGGGAGCGCGGGTCCTTTAGGATTCACTCTGTTATTACACAGCTAATGGTATTATTAAGAGGATTTTGTCGAGTGATTCCAACCGAACGGAGAGGATTCCTCTACGAAGCTATCGTATCCTTTGTTCGTATCTTTATCGAAAAAGTCTCGAAACGATGTATACTTCGGCGTCCAATCTAACGCTTTTTCAGTGCCTTTGCACGTCATTCGACGCCCAACCGGACCTTCACTTTTCGTAAACTTAGGCTTAATATGCTTTTCTTCGCCGTCGTCGTCGAAACATCCAGATTCTAAAGCACAAGTGGCGACATCCTCACGAGTGATGGGATGACCGTCACATCCGAGAAAAATGTTTCTTTGTGCATCCTCTCTCAGCAACACTTTCACGACCAAATCAGCCGCATCTTCGTAGTGTATGCAGTTCACCAGCGCGTCTGGACGCGAATCGATGGTACCCGCTTTTATGAAATACGTGTGCGCACCTCGCGACGAGTGGTATAAACCGGCTAAGCGCAACACAGCTGCTCTATTTTTATAATACTTATCCTTTCCTTCTTCTCTTTCGTTGTTGTCCCTAATTTCATTTTCTTTCTTTCTATTCTCGTGTTCGAAAACCACATTCTCGGCATTTAATAATCGATCTGCACGTGGATTTTTGCCTAGATTCAACGTTGCCGTATCGTCGTCACAATCGATGTTATCTGGAAACACCGCGCTCGACGACGTGAAGCAAAATCCAGAGTGACGGTTCTTCCCATTCCATTTTTCCAACGCTTTCTTGATTTCTCCGGGATAATCGTCCGAACCGCTTGGAGGTGCTGAAAACACAACGTACGGGAACGATTTAGGATCGAAATATTCGAACGCGCCTTCTGTTCTTGCGGTTATTCCCATTTTTTCTAATCTTTCGTGATTCTTCGTTGAGTTTGTTTGGCCAACGACGATAGCCGCCGGGAACATCTCCAACCACTTTTGACAGACCAAGGAACCTAACACGCCTGGGCCAACGACTAATAAGTTTCGGCAATCGGGAGTATCGTATAATCTTAGAGAAGAACGCATGAGTTGGTCCGCGTCCCAGTCATTCTCATTCGTGACTTTTGCCGCGCCTTCTGTGTTGGACGCTGAAGATGAAATGCTGCGACGTGTCTTCGTTTCTTGCCGTCTTCGTCTCGTCGGAGCCGTCGTACGATGCTCCCGAAAAAAATGAGTCCTGGAAGACGTCGTGGTGGCCGTCGTACTCGTTTTACCACCGCGAGTGAGGATCGCAGACTGTGGTGCTCGTGTTGCACCACCACAGCGAGAGTGCGACGACGCAGCGATGCGTGTATTCATCCGGCGGATCTCTCTTCCTTTTTTTACTCTCGATGACTTTACTTTGAGGATATGGAGGATGTGCGAAAGAGAGCAAAAAATAAATAAGGACGAAGGAGGAACGCCCCCTTTTTTGCACAAGACAAGCACAAAAAAAGGACGTGCTTTTAAAAATTTTGGAGGACAAAAACAAAAAAAAAGCACCTCTTCTACTCGTTCTTCTTCTCTCTATTGATATACGTAAGTAGCAGCACTTATTATATAGTATATTCAACAAAAAATGGTACTGGTATGGTACAAGTCTTCTACCTAGTTAATAGTAGTATTGATGTTGTCGGTGTTCAACTTGGCGAGCTTCTCCACAATCTCCACGCACTTGTTTTTGTACTCCTCCTTCGCTTGCAACTCGTCTTGGCTCTCGTGCCACTTCAAACGCGTGTCGTCGAACAACTCCGGGTCCAATTCTTGCAACATTTTACGAACGTTAATGGTCAAACCGTTCACGGAGGCGTTCCAGTGCGTCATCGCCGTCCTTTCCAAGCTTCCGAACACGATTGGGACGATCACGTGTCTATTCTGTGCTACTAAGTTGACGATGTAATCGTTGTTCCACAGGAAAAGCGCACGTTCAGAAACTTGAAAGTGACTGGACTCAACGCATCGCGATATTTGCTGAAACAACGGAATCATCGTCTTAGTAAACTCCTGCGGCTGTGTTAATTCTAAAACTTCCTCCAACTCGCCTAAAAATAAGACTTCCTTTTGAGAGTTTGTTACCGGCCAATACTTCAATAATCCTTTCAACACCGAATCTGCCAAACGCGGATCTTTCTCCACAAACTGCGTCACGCAGTATAACAATTGCTGATGATACATCGCCATGCACTTTGGCTTGTGCAAAGGCAGCAACGCGCGGACGAGAAATTTTTTGTGTTCCTCCTTCAAAGGTAACGCGAACCCATTGATGATCGATCCGAGAATTTCCAGCAACTCTGCAATGCCGTTGTGCTTTTCCGTTTCGTAAATGAATCTAAAAAATATATTGTTGATGGCTTTCCGAATGAACGGTCGATGCACCATGAATTTACCGTAAATTCTGTGCAAAATCGTTTTCAAGTAATCCCGCTCTCTCGGATCTTCTGAATCAAACAATTCTAAAAGTTTCAAAACGAATGCGTTGTCCACATATTTTTTCCCAATCTTCGCGTCAACTTCGTTGGACACCACGCATCTCAAAAGAAACTCGTAGACGATTTGTAAGTGCGGCCAAGCTGGTTCTAACTTTGGTTCTTCTTCTTCGGGATCGAAATGTTCTCCAGCAGCGTTTCCAGTTTGTTCCGAGCTTCTCGGCGGCAACGCGCGAAAGAGATTGCATGAAAGCATATACATGACATCGTCAAACACCTTGTCCGTGAACTTTGCCGTATTATCTTGATTGACATAATCTCCGAGTTCTAACAGCGTTTGTCTTTTGATTTCCTTCTCTCGAACGTGCGAAGTTGGATCCGTAAAATCAAACACGTACGAGCACAACTGTAACTTTTTACGAAATAAACTTTGTCGCTCCGAAGCCGGCACGTCTCGAAACAGAAATAAAGGTCGGTTTTTATCGTACAACTCCTCTAATGGAGCGATATTGTTCTTAGCATTATTATTATTTATCGTCGTCGTCGCGTCTCTCTTCTTATTTGAGTTCGAGGAGGATGCCGTCAAAGAGGATTGATCTCTCTCTTCAGGAGAATTTCCTCCTTTGGCAGTATTTTCTCCCCCTTGTTGAGACGAAGGTGCCGCTTCTCCTCCTCCTTGTTGAATCGTCGTTGTCGTCGTGTTGTTGTTGAAAGAGTTCTTCCGTCCAACCATGGACAACTGCTTCTTCACGTTCTTCAACATGTTGCGAACCGTTTTTGTCTTGTTCTAATTTCAACTCTCCCTCGAAGAGTGCGCGCTCCTCGCAAAGATTTCTTCTTCTTTGATCGACGGAACGACGACGACTCACCAAAATTCTCCTCCTCCCTCTCTTCGGTCCACTTCTTCCTCCTTTTCTGCGCGAGAGAGGGAAGGAGGATGTCCTGTTCTTCCCTTTCTCTTCTCTTCTCTTCTCTTCTCGACGACGACGACGACGACGCGCTTCTCTTCTTATTCTTCTTCTTCTTCTTCTTCTTCTTCTTCTTCTGTGAAGACTGTCTGAGTCTAGAGAACAGAGAGACGCGCTTCTCTCTTTTTTTCTAAATCCGTCTTTTGTCTTGCGTTTTCGTTGGTTTCGTTTCGAAGAAAAGAAAATCGTTAAAAGGTCCCAGAGGCCAAAAATTCAGTCAAGTTTGATAAATCGGTCAGTTTTTTACAAAAACGAAAGTGGAAAGAGCGAAGAGGAAGAGACCTAAATTTTCCAAAAAATTATTTCTTTTCTTCTTTCGTTCTAAACTCGAAACTCAAGAATGTGCCGGTCTTTGTTTTTCTCCTCCCTCTTTCCTTTTCCGGACACAAAGCGAAATAAAAATATCAGAGAGCGGTCTTTTCTCTCGCCTTTGGAAGAGTCTGCGCGCGCCTTCTTCATCATGTTGGCGATAACGTTGAACGAGGAAAGAAAGAGACGAAGAAGGGGAGAAGACGAAGATCCTTTTTCTCCCGTCCTCCTCTCTCCGAGCACCACCGGTATGGTGGGGGGGTTCCGAAGTCACGGTTTGTGTTCGTCTTCGTTTTTCTCGTTGCAGTCTCCGACGACCGGGAGAATATTCTCTCGACGCCACCATCGCCAACCGCCGAGAGAAGAAGAAAAAGAAGGAAAAGAGATTAGAAAAGAAGAAGGGAGCAGTTTTCTGTTTCGAGATGCTGACAAAGAAGACTCCTCGTCTTCAGAAGACGAAGACGAAGACGAAGACGAAGACTCGAGTAAAAGAGCTTTCTCTCCTTCGCTGTATTTTTCTACTAAAACATTGTCCAAGGATGAAGAAGAAGAAGAAGAAGAAGACGAAGAAGAAGACGAAGAAGAAGAAGAAAAAGAAGAAGAAGAAAAGGACAAAGCTGAACCAGACAAACAAGAAGAACAGGAAGTAGTACCGATAACAACAACTCGAGATGCCGCAACTCTGGTAAGCTTGCGAGGGCGCTCTTCTAAGGAGAACGCCGCGAGTTTTAGAGTAGCGGTTCCCACGAGCGATGGGAAAACCACCGATGGACAAAAGTGGCGCAAGTATGGGCAAAAGTTTGTGAAAGGAAGCAAATATCCTCGCAGCTATTACAAGTGCACCTCTGTCTCGAACATGAATATTCAAAAGCACGTAGAAGAAGTCGACGGAGGACAAATATTGGTAACTTTTCACACACACTCACTCAATTTTGCAAAGGAGTTGGAGAAAAAAGTACCCGGTAGCGTACTAATAATGCCAACAGATTAAGGTCATTGATCAATTATCTTTATTAATATTGCTCTATCTAGTA
>MDSZ01045270.1_pt1 | contig 18640 bp, 19 predicted proteins | sample 811201 | NCBI WGS metagenome assembly MDSZ01 (sample SAMN05326647, study PRJNA326480) | marine metagenome | isolation source: seawater | place: Indian Ocean: North | collected 2010
GAATATTTTTAGTCTATTTGATTAGTTTTATTATGAGTTTTTTTGGTAGTGGCTTATCTATTATGAATCCTATGAATAGTAGTTTAATGAGTATTGGGTTTAGTTTATTTGTCGTCATTATTGCTTCATTAAATTTAGTATTAGATTTTGATTTTATTGAAGAGGCGTCAGAGAATGGTGCTCCTAAATATATGGAATGGTATGGAGTATTTGGATTGTTAGTTACGCTAATATGGTTATATCTAGAAATCTTGAGATTATTAGCAAAATTAAATTCCAGAAGAAATTAATAGGATTAAAGTGCCGCTTTAAGCGTTAAAGTAATACTTTAAATAATTATTGACTTGCATTATAAAAGTTTATTAATTTATGTACTGAGTAATAGGATTAACGTTTTATATGTTACTATTACTCTGTTTTTTTAAATAACAAAAGGAGAAAAAACAATGAAAAACATGGCAAATGTTATCGGTGATGTAGCTAGTTCGCTAATCGCTCTTTTCAAAGGCCTAGTTGTTGCATCCGTTTTTGCAGCTATCTTGTTTGGCACAGGTCCAAATGGTGTTCCTTGGGACGCTATTGATGGTTTAGGAAGTTTAGTTAACACATTTTTATATGGTGGCTTAACTGGCTTACTAACATTACTTCTGTTAGCTTCTTTCATGAAATAAACCCTATTAACCTAAAGAATAGGAGTATTTAATGAAAAAAGTAGTATCAGAACTTACTGAGTGGTTAGGAACTTTTGTTGAACTATTAAAAGTCCTACTTGTTTTGGGCATTGTAATTGGCATCTTATTTGGTGATGAAACTTTTGGTGTAATCGCTAATTTAGGTGTGATTATGAAAAACTTAGGTCAACAAGGTTTAGCAGGCTTAGTTGCTTTAGCGATCCTAGTTACTTGGTATAAACCTAGTAAGAAATAAGATAAGTCCCTGGGATGTAAAGTCTCCTTTGGGAAAAACTTGTCAAAAGGGCCCTTCTATGAAGGGCCCTTTTTTTATTATATTAAAATTAATTAGTATTAATTATCAAGTTAGGCTAATAAATATCATTAATTATTTAATGCAACTAATACCACTCCTGTAAATACTAATATCGTAGATAAAATTCTAAACTTAGTTAATTTTTCATTTAAGAATATCCATGATAATAATACAATAAAAATAACAGAAGTTTGACTAATAATACTCGCCACAGATGGTTTAGCTATAAACGCATAACCTAAAATCCAAAATCCAAGAGCAAAAAATGGCCCTAATATAGATGCGATAATAAGAGGAATATAATTTTTTTTATATTTCAATGGATTTAATAATTGAGTTTTATTTTTTTGAAATAAGAAAATAATCCATGATAATATCACTCCTGGGATTAATCTAAAGGCCGTAATCCACAAATTTAGTTTGATACCCTCAATACCTGTTTGTGCTACCCTATTTAAAACAGTTTTTAAATACACTACCCCTAATCCTGTACAAGCCATTGCAATTAAAACTAATAAAATTCCATAACGCTTAACAGTAGAATCAATGTCATCATAATCGTTTTCATATGTTAAGATTAATAAACCAATAATTGTAATCACAAAACCAATAATCTGCAATAAATATAATGATTGATTAGTAAGGAGTATTAATGAATAAAAATAAATTATCATAGGAGAAAAAGCATCAACTATCGCTACTCTATTTGCCCCAATTTTATTTAATGCATAAATAAAAATAGTATCTCCTAAAACCATACCAAGTGAACCGCTAATTAAAATAATAGCATATTCATAATTATATAAATGATTATACCAAAATGGAATATTTGTTATGAAAAATAAAATAGAAAATAAAATAAAACCAATTGTATTCTTAATGGGATTAATTAAAAATGGAGATATATTATGTGTAATTGGTTTAATTATTGTGACAGTAATACTCCATAAAATAGACGCAAAAATGGCAAATAAAATACCATAATAATGATCAAACATTAATATATATCCATGTCTGGGTCAATTTCTAAAGCCCAGTTTATAATGCCACCTTTTAAATTATAAATATTTGAATAACCTTGATCTATTAAATATTGACAAACTTGAGCAGATCTGCCACCAGATTTACACATAATAACTACAGGATTAGAAAAATCAATTTTATTTATATTATCAGGAATTGTAGCCATTGGAATATGTGTTGCGTTTGATATTTTTGAAATTTCCAACTCTTGATTTTCTCTTACATCTATTAATTGAAAATTTTCATTATTATTTATTTTTTTATTTAATGACTGAACTGAAATTTCTTTAATATTATTCATTAAGCATTTCCTTAAAAAGTTTCTCATCTATGATTGCAATTTGAAGATTAAGTGCTTTATTATATTTTGAACCAGGATTTTCGCCACATAATAAAAAATCAGTATTCTTACTAATTGAAGAAGTAACCTTGCCACCATTTTCAAGTATCATGTTTTTTGCTTCATTTCTATTTAATGATGGTAAAGTACCAGTTAAAACAAAGACTTTATCTTTAAAAATAGATGATTTATAAGTTGATTGAGAGAATGTAATACCATATTTAAAACAATTTTGTATAATTAATTGATTATTAAAATCTTGAAAATAATTGATAATTGATTGTGCTGCAATATCGCCTATTTCATCAATAATAATTAATTCTTCATAATTCGATTGTACTAATTTATTAAAATCTCCATTAAATACATTTTCTAAAATTTTGGATAAATGTTCACCAATATTTCGAATACCAAGAGCGTGAATAAAACGTGACATAGTAGTATGTTTTGACTGTTCAATGGCCTCTATTAAATTAGATGCTGATTTATCACCCATTCTATCTAAACTCTTTATATCTTCTTTTTGAAGATTAAAAATATCAGATACATTTTGAATTAAATTGTTAGCAATCAATAATAAAATAATTTTATTACCTAAGCCATCTATATTCATGCAATTTTTTGATACAAAATGAGTAATCTTACCTTCAAGTTGAGCTGGGCATTCTTGGTTTATACAACGTGCAATAGCTTCATTTTCTGATTTCTTTATGATAGAATTGCAACTAGGACAATGATTTGGCATAATATATTTTTTTGTAAAATTTGATCTTTTTTCTAAAATTACTTTTACAATTTCTGGTATAACATCTCCTGCTCTTTGAATAATCACAGTATCACCTATATGTATATCTTTTTTATTAATTTCATCTTGATTATGTAGTGTAGCGTTAGAAACCATTACCCCTCCTACATTAACAGGTTCTAATTGAGCAACAGGTGTTATTGCTCCTGTTCGACCTACACTTGTAATAATATCATTAATAACAGTGGTAGATTGAGTAGGAGTTAATTTCGCAGCAATAGCCCATCTTGGAGACCTAGTTCGAGTACCTAATAGTTTTTGTAATTTATAAGAATTAATCTTAAATACTACTCCATCAATATCATATTGTAAATTTGATCTAATACTTTCAATATGATTATAATAATTATTCAAAAATACAAACCCTTTACCAATCTGAATCTCTGGATTAACTGGAAACCCCCATTTTGGTAATAATTCTAAAAATTCAATTTGTGATTTAATATCAAAACCTTCAATATATCCAAGTCCATAACAGTAAATTTGCAAAGGACGAGTAGCAGTAATAGAAGAATCAAGCTGTCTAAGACTACCAGCCGCACAATTTCTGGGATTAGCAAAAACATTTTCTCCATTATTTAATCGTTCATTATTCAATTGAGAAAAATTTTCATGATTAATAAACACTTCGCCTCTTATTTCTAAAATTGAAGGAATTTTAGTATTAGAGCTTAAAGACAAAGGGATACTTTTTATAGTTTTTAAATTTTCTGTAATATCTTCTCCAATATACCCATCACCTCTAGTAGAACCTTTAATAAAAGAACCATTTTCATATACCAATTCTACAGCTAATCCATCTAATTTAGGTTCACCCACATATTCAAAAGTACTGCTATTTAAACCTTTCTCCATTTGATCATGAAATGTTTTAAGCTCATTTATATTCATAGCATTTGATAGAGATAATAAAGGAACTCTATGTTCTATTTGATTAAATTTAGAAAGAGGTCTTGAGCCCACTCTTTTTGTAGGAGAAAAATCTGGAATTAAATCAGGATATTTTTTTTCTAAAGTTTCTAATTTCTTAAACAAAATATCATATTCATAATCAGCAATTAATGGATTATCATGTATATAATACTGAATATTGTGATTATTAATAGTTTTACATAACTCATTAATCTTCTTTTTAATATCACTCATTTAGAGGTTAAGTCTGATAATTCATTAGCAATAGAATCACTTAATTTAAAATATTCTGTGCTAGAAAAATGAAAAGTTTTATGCTTGTAATCTCCATTTCCAATTGCTTTATATTGAGTTTTATAGAATTCTTTATTAAGGGATATTTTTTGTAATGCATCAACAAAATAATCAATATCCTGGATTGTATTATAAATACCAAAACTAGCTCTTACCATCCCCATCCATGGCTCAATATGCCATGGAGAATGACTTAATCTTTCTTTGGCTTCTTTAATTTCAGTATCATGTGTCATTTCTAACATTTTTTCTACATAAGGGTGAGCACAAAAGCATTCGTTCCTAACAGCAATATTAAAATAATCATTTAATACTGCAGCAACAAGACCATGGTCCATTGATTTAATATTAAATGAAATGGTTCCTGCTCTTGGACATTTAATAGTGCAATTCTCTCCATATATCACAATATCCTCTATTGATAGCATTTTATCAATTGCATAATTAGTGAGTTCCATATCTTCTTTTAGAACCGTATCCATTCCAATATGTCCTAATACATGTATAGCTGCACCTAATGTAATTGCACCTAAAATATTTGGTGTCCCTGCTTCTTCACGATCTGGAAACTGTTTAGTAACATAATAATTATCAGGAAAAACCCTATCAACCATACCACCACCTACTTCATCAGGTTCAACAGCTGATAAAAAAGATTTTTTAGCAATTACTACACCTGGTGAACCTGGTGCATAAGTTTTATGGCCTGAAAATACTAATGCGTCAATATTTTTATTTGGATTATCGAATCCACTCATTTTAATAGGCACATGAGCTGCTAATTGTGCTGCATCTACTATAATATATGCACCATATTTATGAGCCAATTCGGCAACCTCATTAATTGGATTAATAATGCCTGTTACATTACTAATACCAGTTATAGATACATAATTCACTCTATCAGAAAATTCTTTGAGATAATTTTCTAATAAATTCATATCAATACAGCCCATTTTAGATTCATGTGTATCTACTGGAATATGCATTACTTTTCCACCATGCTTACGATGCGGTAAATCATTTGAATGATGTTCCATAATCGAAACTAATACCATATCTTTTGTTGGTCTATATTGATTTAAAGTTCTTGCAATCCTATTCATGCCTGAGGTTGTTCCAGAGCCAGAAAAAAAGCATGTATATTCTTCTGGATCTGCACCTACAAATTCTAACATTCTTTGATGAATCCAATTATAAGTCTTAGTGGCAATTTTAGCACTAAAATGCATTAATGAATGTGTGTTTGAGTAATGTTGTAAAAATTCTGTAGCAACTCTATTGGCTGGTCCCATCATTAATGTGGATGCAGTAGAATCTAAGTAGGTCCTTTTTATTGACTCACCAGAAACTACTGTATATTTAGTTTCTAACCCAATAAAGTCTTTTTTGATTTTTTCATGTAATAATTCTTTTGAAATTGAGTTTAATTTTTTATCAAAAATTGATTTTATATCCATGACTAAATTTACTGTATTTTTACTATTTGATTATAGTGATTTTTTATGTCTAATGTAGTAGAATAATCACTGCTCCAACCATGCCAATAACATGGCATAACACCAATAGATGAAGATGTTAAAAAAGCTTCATCCATATTATTAATATCAGAATATTTAATAGCTTTGGTATTAATTGAATAATTTAACTTTTTTGCTATTTCTAATACTTTGGCCCTAGTAATTCCACCTAAAATTCCTAAATCAAGATTTGGAGTATATAATATAGCATTTTTGATAAAAAAGATATTTCTTATTGCACCATCAGTAATGATAGAATTAGAATTATAAAAAATTGGTTCAAAAACACCTTTACTTTTAGCATCTTTAATTGCTAGCATATTGCCCATATAAAATAATGACTTAAATCCAGGATTAAATCTTAATAATGGGTACTGCAATTCAGAATAGAATTTTACCTGAACTGGAATATTGTTGATTTGAGGCAGTTCTCTTATAAAAATATAATATTCTAAATCACTAAAGTCTTCATTAATAGGTACAAAAATTATTTTCAATACACCTTCATCTAAACTATTTTGTGTAATAGTTTCAAGTGCCATTTCATATATTTCATTTTTATTGATTCTACTAAAATCAAAAAATTGGTTATTTGAAAATAATCTATCTATATGATCATCAAAAAAACACAACTGTTTATTAATAAACTTGATAGTTTCAAAAATACCAAATCCCAAAAATAAATTATCATTAATAGGAACCTGACTACGATTAATAAATTGTCCTTTGTAATATGAAATCATAATAAATCTAAAATTTTGCTTTTCTGATCTGCCTCATGCCATTCATCTTTCGTATTAGAATCCCATACAATTCCACCACCTATACCATATTCATAATCTTGATGTAATTTTAATAAAGTTCGAATGCAAATATTAAAATACATATCTCCATTATTACAAATATAGCCTGCTGAACCAGTATAAATATTTCTATTATGAATTTCTAACTGATCAATAATTTTCATTGCACTCTCCTTAGGAGCTCCTGTAATGGATCCCCCAGGAAATAATGCCCTAATAATATCAGTTTCTGTAATTTTATTTTTTAATTTGCCAATTATTTTAGTAACCATGTGATGAATGGTTTTAAATGATTCAATATGATATAAATCTTTAACTCTAATGCTGCTCGTCTTACAAATCTTACCCAAATCATTTCGTAATAAATCAACAATCATTAAATGTTCGGCTCTATCTTTAGAACTATTAAATAATTCTGTTTTTAATTGTAAGTCTTTTTCAGAATTATCAGATCGAGGTCTAGTTCCTTTAATTGGAAGTGTTTCAATATTACCATCTTTGATTTTAATAAATAACTCTGGAGAAAAAGATAAAATATCAAAATTTTTAGTATGTAAAAAAAAGCCTTCTTTAGGCTTAATCTGTGATCTCATATAATTATATAAATCAAATGAATTATCAAAAGATGATGTAAAAAATTTTTTAGAAGTAAAATTAATTTGATAGGCATTTCCACATTTAAGATGCGATTTAATAATATCAATTTTTTCGGAGTAATCTTCTAAATTAATCATATTCTTTTTGAGAGTTAATGACTTTTTAGAATTATATCTAGAGTATTCTGTTTTATAAGATTTAATTAATTTTGGTATACAAAACCATAAAAATGGAACTTCTGATTTTTTTTTCTTATTAAATGAAATGTGAGGATAAATAAAATTTTTAAATTCATAAGAAATAAAGCCAATACAAGAAATGTTAGATTTTTTGTTTTTTGATTTATTGATAAAATCTTGAAATAGACTAAAAATATCACCTTTCAGTGATTGATTATTTAAAAAACAACCTTTATGATTAACTTCAAAAATTTCTTCAAAACCCCATGCTGCATATCTATTAGATTTTAATGAACAAGAATCAATTAAAATATCTGGAGGACCATAACTATTTGTTAATTCACTTAACTTTTCCATCAATCACTCTTTTTTTATTTGCTCCAAATGTTGTATAACTAAAAGATCTAGGTGATGTAATAGCATAGGAAAAAATATTATATTTATTAATCATTGCATTAAGCCCAATTTTTTTAACATCTGATAACGCACATTTTGTTTTAATGCCATCAATTCTTTGTGAAAGTTTGGGAAGTTTTGGAAAAGACCAATACAAATGATTGCTAATTAATTGAAAAAAATTAAGAATTAAGTCCTCATCCCAATCAAGATTCACAATAAATTCTCTATTTTTAATATTTAAAAATTTACTTGATAATTTACCAAAATTTTTGAGCGAACTAATTGATAGAAGTTCTGGATAAAGCAATTTATCAACTTGTTGATCAAATGTTTTTGAATCAACTTTACTAAATAGTTTATCCCAATCAAAGTCTGGTAATTGAGATATCCATTTTTTACAATTCTTATTATAATTCTGCCATTTTAACCATGTAGCATCAGTATTTAAAATTAATAATTTAGATATTTTACTATTGGGATACTCAGCTCCATATAGCCACATTAAAAAAATTAAAGTTGAAAAAGGAAATTTGGAATTAAAATGATCAGAAGTTAATTGATTTAAAATATTTGGATTGCAAGATGTCTCAAATCCAGTAGGAATAAATCCATCAACTGATACAATATGTCCTCCTATTGCTTTACCTTGCTTAGGTAGAATATTCAAATCAACCCAAATAATTTCTTTTTTCTGTTTAATAGCTTGATCAGAAATCCATAAAGACTCATGATTATAATAACCAACCAAATTCCAATCTAAATGATGATTAAGAAAAGAAGCGCACATTAAACCATCATAGTTGGCTGAAACTATCATTGGCAAATTCTTTTGCTTTAGCCATGGATAATCTTTAAAAATTTGCTTTGTGTCGAAAATCATATATTAAGAATGTTGAAAGTCTTTATATTACAATTGTAAATATAAAGGATTATTTAATATAATAAAATAGAGGGAATGATGATTTTTATAAAAAATAAATTATTAATTTTAATACTCGTGACCTATGTATTGCCTCTAGGGGGTATCGGAGTTTCAGCAATTGGGAATATGCATACAATTAATCCTGAAAATGAAATAAATGGACCAGTCACACTTTCAGTGCAATCTAATAACTTAGAGTATGGAGTAAATTGGTTTATATATTTTGATATTCCTCTTAGTGATTTCTCCATTGAATATAGCCACGAATCAAAATTGCATATGTTGACAAGTGAATTATCATGGGATGAACAACAACAAGCTTTACCAGCAGGTGTTGAGAGTGAATCTTTAAGTGGTGATATTCCTACAAATATTAAATCTCAATATTTTACACTTAGAAAAGAAATCTTTGGGTTATCAATCCCTTTTTTAGCTAAAGCGGCACTACATCTTGGAGGTGGCTATAATGTTCATAATTCATTAATCCCAACAATTGAAATATTACAAGATATGACAGGTGAAACTGCAAATCTAGAGGATTTGTATTCAGAATTCAATAATGATTGGGATGCTGATAATCTAGATGATTTATGGGATGATTACTCAATTGAATCAAATGGAATACACATTCAAGCTGGAATACAAGGATCTTTTTTAATGCTGAATCTATTTGCAAATGCTAAATATACTTTTATATTGGAAGATAATGATTCAAAAATTGAAAGCTTCCCTGGAGTTAGTATTGGAATTGCATACGGAATCTAATATGAAAAAAAAATATATATTCATACTACTATTATCTATCTTTAACTCAGCCTTGACACAAGATGTAATCGGAGAAGGTTTGTCTGGAAACGAATTAATTGAATATGTAATTGATAATTATAAAACATCGAATGTATTAAGCTATAATAATGCGCGCGATGTACTGTATGCAGAAGTTGATAAAATAAATGGAGAAGTAAAAGCTGTATATACAAATTATGCAGTGACTCTACCTAATAATGTTGACCCAAGTACTCATTTATATGAAAATGGTATTGATTGTGAGCATGTTTGGCCACAGAGCATGGGTGCTTCACAAAATCCTATGAAATCAGATATGCATCATCTTCGACCTTGCAAGAGAAATGTGAATTCATCAAGAGGTAACAATCCTTTTGGAGAAGCAAATAGTTCACAAGTAAATCACTGGTACTGGCTAGAATATGATTTAACCAGCCCTCCATCACAAAATATTGATCAATACTCAGAAAGTGCTTCTAACATATTTGAACCACGTGAAGACATGAAGGGTGATATTGCAAGAAGTATATTTTATTTTTATACAATGTATTCAGAAGTGGCTGATGATAATTTTTTTAATATTCAAAAAGATCAGTTATATCAATGGCATCAATTAGATCCAATAACATCTCAAGAAATAATAAGAACAAATAAAATTTCAGAATATCAAAACTATCCAAATCCATTTATCATTGATGAAACACTTATTCAACGATGTTATTTTCCACAGGAATATTTAATGGGTGATGTTAATCAAGATTCAATCGTAAATATTTTAGATATAGTATATCTAATGAATTATATATTAAATGCAATTGAATTAAGTGATGAACAAATTGAACTGGGAGACCTAAATAATGATAATGGAATCAATGTTTTAGATATTGTGTTATTAATAGAGGAAATCATATCATGAAAAACAATATAACATATATTATAATAATTATTTTAGGTGCAGTGGCACTTTATTTTGCTTTTAACACGCAGGATGTTGAGAGTAATGATACACCACTTGAAGTAGGAGAAGTAAAAATGAGTAATGAACCAAAAAGTGAGCTTAATACAGAATATACAACTGAATCGGGCTTGAAATATGAAATTATTAAAATGGGTGATGGAGAAAAACCAGAAGCTACAGATAAAGTAACCGTACATTATCATGGCACCTTAGTTGATGGCACTGTTTTTGATTCATCAGTTGATAGAGGACAAACAATTACATTTGGGCTTAATCAAGTGATTAAAGGTTGGACAGAAGGGTTACAATTAATGCCTATTGGTTCTAAATTTAAATTTACTATACCTCCAGAATTAGGGTATGGAGAAAGAGATATGGGTGCTATACCTGCAAATTCTACATTAATATTTGAAGTTGAATTATTTGATATAAAAAAACCATTTGTTGATACAGATTTTTCAAAACCAGGTCCAGAAACTACATTAGAATCAGGATTACGATATATTGAACATATTGTAGGTGAAGGTGAATTAACCAAAGCAGGCAATTTAGTAATAGTACATTATTCTGGGTTCTTATCTAATGGCCAAAAATTTGATAGTTCACATGATCGAGGACAACCATTTAATTTTACATTAGGTGAAAATCGCGTAATAAAAGGTTGGGAAGAAGGCCTTTTAAATATGAAAAAGGGAGGTAAAAGAACGTTAATTATACCTCCTGAATTAGCTTATGGGCCAAAAGGAGCAGGCGGAGTTATACCACCTAATGCAACACTAGTTTTTGAAGTAGAATTAGTTGATTTTAAATAGCAATTAATAACTCAATATTAAACGAATTGCAATAATAAATAGAGTTACTTTAAATAGTTTTTTAAATAATAATTCTGGTATAAAGCTAAGCATTTTTTTTCCAAAATTTGTTCCTACATATACAGCAATAATTAATGGAACAAGAACATCTAGCTCTGCTGTATAATCCATATTAAAAAAATAAATAAATAATGGAATCTTTGATAAATGAGTAATCATTTGGCTGGCTGCTTTATTAGCTATAATATTTTCTTTATTTAATGATTTATTGAGAAAAAAAGGTGCAATTAGAGGACCTACTGCGCCTACAAAAATTGAACTTAACCCTGCAATAGAGCCAACAGGAATAAAGGAATTAATTTGTTTTTCTTTCTTTGGTCCTTTTAAGAATAAATACCATACGATAAATAAACCAATAAATGGTTTCAAAACTTCTACTTTAATTTCATTGGCTGTCTGTACATTAAAATAATTAATAAGCATTAAAAGAATAATAATAGATAAAGAAACACCAATTATAGCGCCAATAAAAAATTGTTTAATAAGATTAACTTTAATCGCATTTCTAAAAACATAAGTTCTAATAGAATTGCTAAATAATTGAACCATACCATGTAATGCAATTACTTTATAACCTTCAGGAATAATAATTGCCATAATCCCTAATAATATAATTCCTCCACCCATACCTAATACAGCAGAAATAGAGGAAGTAATAAATGCAGCAAAAATTAAAATAATAATATCAATGTTTGTTAATAAATCCATTATATAATTTATTTGAATTTTATTTTTTTATCTTTTTTAAATGCAGCAGCAATGACATCATTGTATACATTCAGTAAACTATAATAATTTATATAGTTGACAACCCAACTTGGATAACCATCTATATCAAAAATTAATCTATAATTAACATTATAGGTTCCATTATCTAATTCTTGATAATCCCATCCACCACAACCTATTGATAAAGGATACCCATCAGTATAATATTGTTGATAATCATCAGAGTTTTGCAATAACCAATAGACCCTATTATTAGATTCATAAATTTTAAAAAAATAATATAAATCACTTAATATAGGGATAGAAATATAGTGTTTTGCGATTATATCATTATCAGAAAAAATAGGTGTTGTTACAATATTAGAAGAGCTTGTAAGTACTGAATTATAATTTTTTACATCTTTGATAATATCAAGAATAATTAAGGGATTAATTTTTGTGTTTCTTGATATTTTAATGGCCTGTAAAGAAATGTTGTCATTATTTTTAACATAAATTACACTACCATCTTCTAAATTTTCATCTAAAATCCATCCAGTCTCATCATATAAAAAATCTAATAGTTGATTATTAATATCAGATGCATAAAGAAACGTAAAAAAAATAAATAATAAAAATTTATGCATTAGTTTCTAATTGATTAATGCAATAAAATAAAATAGGGATAATTAGACCCCAAACAATTCCTAAGGCTATATAAGATAATAACCCGTTTAGCGTAATTGAACCTATCTGTACACCAGCATTATAAGATAATGGGCCTCCAATTAAACCTAATATACCAGAAATAAAATAACGATTTTTAATAGAGTCTAAACTATATAATAAAGTCACTGAAAAACCTGCCCACATACTTAAAATCCATAAAGGAGCAAGTTTGAATTGAGTTAAAATACCACCCTGGTAATTAATTAAATTAAATTGAAAAAAAAGTGAGTCAATTACTAAACCTGATAATAAAGCTAAACCAATGATTTTAATATCTCTACTATTAAATTTTACAATAACTAAATGTAATAATATAAAAATCAAAGTTAGCAAAGGCCCTAAATAAGGTGCCCCCCATGTTGTTGAAAATGCACAGGCTATCCAACAAATTTTAAATCCTATTAAATCATATATTCTAATGTATTTTATCATTTGTCTCTCAAATAAGAAAGTGAGCGTACTGAAAAATCTATTGGTGTAATATTAAAGTCTTTAAACAATTCATCCGAATTACATGTATTGCCCTCTAATAACATAGTAATTTGATCTCTTGTAATAGGAAAAAATTTAAACCGATCAAAGAAAAAGGCAACAACCTTAATAAATTCTACTGGAGCAGGAATCATCCATTTTTTCTTTCTAAGTGCTAAGCTAATATTGGTAATAATTTGCTTCCAATTATAAGATTGCAATCCACCTAGATTATAGGTTTTCATATAGTGTTTTGAATTTTCAATTGATTTAATAAAAAATTCCGCAACATTTTCAATATGTATGGGTGACATTTTAAAATTACCTGCTTTAAATATATTAAAATGAGAAAAAAATAATGGAGCTGGAATTGGAAGCTTAATCATTGTGTCTCTTAATTGAGTACAAAACTCTTGATCTTCTGCTTTAGGTGGACCAAAAATAAGGGAAGGTCTAAATATAGTATAATTTAATCCTGACTGTTTTAAATATTCTTCAGCTAAAAATTTTGTATGCTGATATCCTGTTCCATTTTCTTTAACACCATTTGCACTCATTAAAATAAAATGCTTGATATTAAAAGCTTTTGCCTTATCAATAACTTTTTTGGCATATTCATAATGTAACTTTTGATAACTAATACCTTTTGAGGGAAATTCTCTTATAATGCCAATATTATATATGACTGTTGAACAGTTCATAATTGTTTGTTCAAGACTGGTATTATTATTAATTTCACCATTAATAATATTAATATTTGAAACATTATTAATTTTATTTTCGCTGCCATTACGAATTAATGCATAGACTTGATGATTATTTTTAATAAGTGTATTTAATAAATATTTGCCTACAAACCCTGTACTACCAAAAATCGCTACTTTCATTTTACTTGACCTTTGTTTGATTTTTAATTTCTAAAAAAATTTTATTTAAAATTTTATGTCGATATTCAAAAATACCTTTAATATCGTATTTAATATATATAGCATGAATCAATTGACCAATGACGCCAAAGGGTATGGCATAAGTCACTGCATCTTTTATTACAGTACCACCATTCTTTTGCTCAAAAGTATGGGTATGATGCCATAATGAATAAGGACCTTTGATTTGTTGATCAACAAATTGATATGGTTTCTTATAATCAGTAATCAAAGTTCGCCAACGTAACTTAATAAAATACATAATAGTTAAAGAATAATCAATCAGTTGACCTTCTTTCATCTCAATGGGAGAAGGAGTCATAATATCAAACTTTAATCTAGGTGGAGTAATTAAGGATAAATTTTCAGGCTTAGAAAAAAAATCAAAAACATCATTTATAGGTAAATCAATAAATTGTTCAAATTTAATACTATATGTTTTCATTACTCAGGGAATGCCACTAAATTAAAATATAATTCGAAAATATCATTAATAAATCGATCTCCTAAATCTGGATACCAACTCTTTGATTTATATTTAATTCCAAATTTTGATCTATCAATTGCAATGACGCCTGTAGCGATGGCTGCATTTTTATTAATTTTTATATCTGCAATAAAATCAATAGCATGTGTGGAGTCCTTAATAGTTAAATCACAAGAGAATAAATATTCACCTTTTAAAACGGTAGATTGCGTAATTGAATTATTATTATTGCTTATAGGTTTAATAGAATTAATATTAAGTAAGGCAGTTGGAAAAGTGGCAACTGAAAAAAAATCATCATTTTTTAAATGATCAATTAAATATTGATTGGATTGGGGGTCATTTATATCCGTACAGGTAATTGAATTCATATCAATAATAATTTTACCACTTGTAATTATATTATCATTAATATTGATAAACCCATTTTTTATTGAAATTAATCCATCGTGATATGACCCAGTTGATTTAGAACCTTTCCATTTAACGATAGATTGATCTTTTTCAATATTAAATATAGTTTCAGATATTGAAATTGATATTAGCAAAATAATATAAATATGTTTTTTCATAAAATTTCCTATATTTTGAACGTTATGCACGTTTTTAATTTAATGCTAATCAAAGCTATAAATCAATACCTATAGTAAATTCATATCTTTTGGAAGATTTTTGTTTAGTAATGGGATTAAATTGCCAAGCATAATTAATTTGAAATGGTAACCCAAATAATATAAATCTAGGCCCCCATCCATAAGACATCACCCAACCTTGTTCAGAGCCACCATCTTCACGATTAATCCAATGATTTGAATTAGATATCTTAGGCATTGGATCTGTTTTATTCCAAGTCACACCAGCATCAACAAAAGCAATTGCATTTAACTGCCCTATCCATTTAATAGCTGGAAAATAATAAAGTAAAAATGGTGCCCTTAACTCAAAATTAAATGACATAATATTATCACCTGACTTATACATAAATGGAATACCTCTAATTGGCATTACATGTTCTGAAAAATAAAAATCATCTAAATTTTGACTTTCATAATATTGTGTTGCATCAAAATTATCAGAAGTATAAAAAGAAGGAGCACTGCCTAAATAAAATTTTTGATTTTCTGCTCCCCAACTAAATCCAGTAACATTTCTTATTAAAATACTTAACCCATTAGCAAATGGTTTGTATGCTCTGCCATCAAATGAAATTAAATTAGCATTATAATCTGAAAGAGGGCTCGTTTGATATTTGACATAAAATCTAGAGCCACGAATTGGATGAGTATAAGACCATTTGGTGTTATCCCAAACATATTTTAAATCAATGGTAGCAATATCATCATCGCCTTCAAATTGACTATCTACTAACTCATAATAATAACCTTTGTCTTCTAAAATTTGTGTTGTTTCAGTTAATAAATGATAAGCTAATATAAAATCAAATCTTGAAAATCTTGATAAAGGTCTGCTAGCATTTAATGAAATTCTAAAATTTTCATATAAAGTAATTTCTTCTTGAATTTCATCACCAATATAACCATCTCCAAACTCAAGCGCATCATGAAAAAATGAAAACGTCCAATCAATTAAATTAGGCAAATATCTATATGCAAATGAGTAATCAGATCTTTTAAAATTAACATTTAACTCAGTTCCTAAATATATTTTATGATCACCTAAAATATCACTAAATAAAAATTGTGCCATACCATTGCCAGCAGAATAATCATTCCCATTAAATCCAAATCCATAATACATTTGACCAATATCCATGGTAAATCTAGTTTTATATTTTTTACCAATATAATTATTAGTGCTATCCTTCAATATAGTTAGATTATTGGCAGATGATTTATTAGGATTGGGATTAACAAAACTAGAATTATTAAAGATATAGTTTCCATAGTCCTTTTCTTTATTAAATGAAGTATTCTGATTAGATGAATAATCATGAATTTTGAATTCTTGTTTCCATTTTGCAATACTTAAATCATCAAGCTCTGCATTAAAGGCCGTAGAGTCTATTTTGTATATACCAAATTTTAATTTTTCAAAACCTGTAAAAAACAATTCATTACCAATACCAGTTAATTGCGAAATGCCAGTAAAAATATTGGTGATTGGTTTTATAATATTATTATTTAATAAATAAATATTATTAATGCCATTTTTATCAGAAATAAAAGCAATAGTAGTATCATCTAATAAATTGATAGGATAAAATTCATTAGCAGATGTATTAGTTAATCTATTAATTGCATTATAGTTGAATTCTTTATGTTTAACTGATTCTAGCTGGATTGAATATAAATCATATTGAGAACCCCAATTAGTTGATTTTTTTTCGGCATCATTAAATATATTTGATTCTCTATCAGAACTAAATAATAAAGTTTTACCATCAATACTCCAATTAACATGTTGATCGGTAAAAATATCATTGGTAACATTCAGTAATTGATTTGATTTCAAGTTAAATAAATAAATATCACTTTGAATGCTATTTGAACCAATAAATGCAATCCAATCAGTAAATACTGGATTCCATGAGGGTTGAAAAATAGCTTTTAATCCTTCATCAAAAATAATTTTTTCTTTTTTATAACCTTTATCTAAATCAATAATAAATAATATGTCTTGGCCATTTGATTTGGCAGCAGTTACTATTTGTTTACTATCAGAAGACCATGAAATTCCAGGTTTCAAAATATTCAATTCTTCTACATTAGAAGACATTTCACTTTTTAAGATTGTTTCTATCTCTTTATTAATACATTCATTACAATCACTATTCATTAATGATAAACTCATTACGCCACTATTATTAGAATAAAATGCAATTTTTTCACCATTAGGAGAGATTGAAGGAGCAATATTATAATTAGCATTTGTTTTTTTAAGATTGATTAATGGAACTGAAATATCAGTCAAATAATCTCGATCATTAATATCTAAAAAATAATTTTCTTTTAAATATTTATGCCAAGCTTCTTCAAGTTCTGATAAATCTAAATTTATTGATTCTTCAAATGCAGTATTTAAATCTTTCTTTGATGCTAATTCATTAAATATAGAAGCAATAATTGTAGGCGATGAAGTAACTCCATTAATATAATCTTGATCTAATACTTCTATTATAAATTTCCAAACCGATTGCCCACCTCTATATGCTAAATAACCATTTAATTCATTTAAGCCGGGCAATTGTTTGCCATTAATAACTAAATCTCTAATCCACATATCAGATTCTGTGCTCCAATTATTCGATAGTAATTCAGCCAACCCTTCATTCATCCATAATGGGATTGGAGTGATTGATTCATCCTGCATATTCATTGCATTACCTTTATAAATATAATCATTAATAAATGCATGTACTAATTCATGATGTAATACATCTTTAAAATCTTTATGTTTTCCATCATAGGGTATCACAACGCGGTTTTTATATAATTCTGTTACTCCACCTACACCTTCTGGCATATACATATCAATTACATTAGTTTGCTGAAAATCATTATGTGAATTATAAACAATAATTGGTATTCTGTTTTTTAATTTCCACTGCAGAGCATTTGATATATTATCATAAGCATTTTGCGATTCTTGAGCAACATATTGAGCATTTATATCAGTATCATAATAATAAATATCAAAATATTCAGTTTGCAAATAATGCCAATCAAAAGATTGATATTGCACAATATTTTTTCCAAATTGGGAATACAATGGAATGATGAGCGTTAATATAATATATTTATAAAAATGCATAATAATATCTTGTTATTACCATATTATAATACAAAAACACCATAATGTTTCAAAAACATACAATATGATTAATAAATAATACTAATTTATTTTAGAGTATATATCATATTATATTTACATTAATGAAAAAGCCTATATATATTATATCTGA
>MDSZ01254050.1_pt1 | contig 18635 bp, 12 predicted proteins | sample 811201 | NCBI WGS metagenome assembly MDSZ01 (sample SAMN05326647, study PRJNA326480) | marine metagenome | isolation source: seawater | place: Indian Ocean: North | collected 2010
ATTAAATTACACTTCTTTAAAAGACTTATCATTTGCTCTTTATCTTTATCTTGATAGGTCCTCAGTTGATAAGGATTTTGTAAAGATGGCACGTCATATTTAGATTGCGTATTAAACTTCAATAACAATTGATCTTCTTTTTCTACATGAAATCTTAAAGGTAACGAAATATGAACAGAAACATTTTTAAAAATTTTAAATTTCACGCCTTTTATTCTAGACTAAATCATAAATTTTTTTTAAGAGTTTTGTGAAAACAACATACTCGTAATCAATTAAAAAGCTACAATAGCTTTAAGAATTCTATGAGCTTTAACAATTTCTTTAGATTGTGGGGACTTTTTAATAAGAGTCAAAAATTCTATGCCATACGCTTACTTTTTATTCTTATTATTGGCATGTCTCTAGAGATCCTCGGTATAGCTCTTATAATTCCTGCTTTCACCCTTATTTTACAAGAGGATGTCCTGCAGACTTATCCTTTCATAACAGATGTCTTAAAATATTTTGTTTTGCCAACAAGAGAGAATTTGGTTTTAATCGGCATTGGGACACTCATTTTAGTTTTTCTATTAAAGAATATATTTTTAGCTTTCCAGTTTTGGATGCAATCAAGTTTTGCTTTAAGAATTTTAAAAGATTTCTCTCAGAGCTTGCTAGAGACTTATTTAGTTCATCAATATAAATTTCACATAAAAAATAACTCGGCCATTTTACTTAGAAATATAACCAATGAAATAGAGCTTCTTTCAGGGAGTGTTATTACTCCAGTGGTCATACTTTTAGCTGAAACTTTAGTGGTATTTGGGATTTTTCTATTTCTGTTTTATCTAGAGCCTTATGGACTAACAATTGTTCTTTTTATAATTATGTTCTCAGCTTCTCTTTATAGTTTTCTTACAAAGAAACATATAGCGAATTGGGGAAAATTTAGACAAGATAGCGCCGGTTATAGACTGAGATTCATGAAAGAGGCCTTAGAAGGCATAAAAGCAATTAAACTTTTAGGAAGAGAAGATTACTACCTCGATAACTTTAGAAAACATAATACTATCTATACAAAAGTTGCAAAAAAACATAACACGCTTTTACAAGTCCCTCGATTGTGGTTAGAAATATTGGCGATAGCATCGTTATCAATCTTGGTTTTGATCCAATTTTTTAGAGAAGTCCAGTCCTTGGAGATCATATCTTCTATAGCTGTTTTTGCATTTGCAGCTTTTCGACTTATGCCCTCTGTGAACAGAATAATAAGTTCCATACAATCACTTCAATATGGTTTGCCTACTATCAATATTTTAGATAAAGAATTAAATCAAAATATATCATTGAAAACTTTTAGAGATCAAATAAACATTCCATTTAAAGAAAGTATTGAGTTTAAAGATGTAAGTTTTTCTTACGAAGAAAGCGAGAAGAAGGTAATCAATAATGTCTCTTTTAAAATTAAAAAGGGTGATTCAATAGGTATTGTAGGAACTAGTGGTTCTGGAAAATCAACATTTGTTGATTTAATTCTTGGATTACAAAAACCTTCCTCTGGAAAAATTTTCGTTGATGGTGTTGAATTACCTGAAGAGCCAAGATCTTGGCAAGAGAAAATAGGTTATGTTCCTCAAAATATATTCCTATCAGATGATTCCATAAAGAAAAATATTGCTTTCGGCCTCTACGAAAACCAAATAGATGATGAAAAAATAAATAGAGTCATTAAGGAAACGCAACTTACTGAAATGATTGAAGATCTTGATTTAAGAGAAAACACGATTATAGGAGAAGGGGGTATAAAGTTTTCAGGTGGACAACGTCAAAGAATAGGCATTGCTAGGGCATTATATAATGATCCATCTATACTAGTCCTAGATGAGGCAACTAGTTCTTTAGATGAAAGTACTGAATTGGCAATACAGCAGTCTGTGAATTCTCTAAAGGGAAACAAAACTCTTGTAATAATTGCACATAGGCTCAGCACTTTATCTGCCTGCGATAGATTAATACAAATAGAAAATGGGGAAATTATTAAAGAGGGTCAGCCTGCTGATTTTCTAAACTAATAAAGTTTTAAAAATGAAATATCCAGTTTACAAGCCAAAAATTTTTGAAAATACATCTAAATATGTCAAAGACTGTATTGAAAGCACCTGGATATCCTCAAGAGGTAAATACATAAATAAATTTGAGACTCACTTCTCAAGCTATACTGGGATACCCTTTTCTACAACAGTTAGTAATGGAACAACGGCTCTTCATCTCGCCCTATGCGCCTTAAATATTGGAGAAGGGGATGAAGTTATAGTTCCGACTTTTACATATATTGCCTCTGTAAATGCTATTAAATATGTTGGAGCTACCCCTGTCTTTGTTGATTCAGATAGGGATACATGGAACTTGGACACTTCAAAAATTAAAGAAATAATTACAAATAAAACAAAAGCCATCATGGCAGTGCATATATATGGAAATGCATGCGAAATGAATAAATTAACTTCAATTTGTAAGTCAAATGATCTATTTTTGATAGAAGACTGTGCGGAATCTTTAGGCAGTACTTTCGATCAAAAAGCTACAGGATCTTTTGGAAATGTTTCAACCTTTAGTTTCTTTGGAAATAAAACCATAACTACTGGAGAGGGAGGTATGGTTGCATCAAACGATAAGAATATAATCGATAGGGTGGCTTCACTTAAGAATCATGCTCAATCTGATAAGAAATATTGGCACGAAGAAATTGGTTTTAATTATAGAATGACAAATATTTGCGCTGCCATAGGTCTCTCCCAAATGGAAAATATCAATAGCATAGTTACTCGAAAAGTTGAGATCGCAAGTATTTATAAAGATTTATTAGATAGTCCAAAAATAGAATTTCAAAACTTGGAAAAGAATTCACAAAGTTCGCATTGGCTAGTATCAATTCTATTAAATGATAAAAGTACTAGAGATGAGCTTGCAAAATTCCTTGAAAAAGAGGGGATTGAAACCAGACCATTATTTTATCCTGCTTCCAGAATGCCAATGTACTTGTCTGATCTATCCTTTCCTGTCGCAGATGAATTGAGCGATAGAGGAATGAATCTACCTAGTTTTCCAGATCTAAGCAATAGTGATATCAGCTACATCAGTGGCAAAATAAAAGCTTTTTTAGGATAGAAATGATCAATAAATCTCAACAAGATATTAGCAATATAAGACTACTCATAAGCGGTCCCTATCCGCCACCATTTGGAGGTATTTCTAGCTTGATCAAGTCGTTAACAGAAGGTTTAAATGATAAAGGTGTAGAAGAAATATATATCCTTTATTTCGGCGAAAAAAATCAAGTAAGAGATATAGATGGGGCAATAGTTTACGAATATAGTCTAATAAGAAATTTATGGCGTTTACTGATACCTAAGAATTGGTCTTTCTTTTACTACTTACTTAATATTTTTTCTGGTAATAATTTATCCTTTAGGGACTATATAAAAATCTATATAAAGACCGTAATCACTAATGACTTAGTTAATAAACACGAGATTAACACAACGAGCTACCATCAGTCAGAAAACTCCTTTCATATATTGTTGCTTAAAAAAATCTGGGGTAAAACTCGATCTATTATTTTAAATGTTTATGGTGAGATTTATGATGTTCCAGATTATTTGTTACCTAGAAAAGAACTTATCCTTGAAATGCTCCAGCAGAGTGACTCTGTTATTTCCTCTAGCTGTCATTGTGCGAATTCATTTGAAGAAATAGGTAATTCTAGAGAAATAAATGTTGTCTATGTTGGAGTTTCTTTGAGTAGATTCAATGACAGACAATCTTTAAGAAATGTTTACAGAAAGGATCTTGGAATTGATGATTCAACGATTTTGCTTCTATTTATGGGTAGATTTAATAAAGAAATGGGTTTAGATTCTATACTAGAAATTTCGCCCGACTTATTTAATCAAAAAACAAATTTTCACTTGATCTGCGCAGGTGCGTCTGGACCACTCAATAACAAAGCAATGGAGTTTAAAGAAAGATACCCAAATAATTTAACAGTAATGAACAATATTCCCTTTGATTTACAACCGTCTCTTTATGCTGCAGCAGATATAGTATTAACTCCGTCAAGAGATAAGCATGCGTGCATGGGTGTATCAATTAAAGAAGCTATGGCTGCTCGCGTACCAGTAATTGCATCAAATTCTGGCGGTATTCCAGAAGCCATAATTGATAAGGAATGTGGGGTTATAGTGCCATTGTTAGAAAATGGTGAGAATGATTTGGTTAATTTGAAAAATGAAGTTATTTCATTATCTAAGGATTCTGCTAGAAGGGAAATATATGCTAACAATGCTCGTAAAAGAGCTGAAGATATATTTTCTGAGGAAGCAACAATAGAAAAAACTTACCAAATTTTTAGGACTAATGTTCCAAGCTAAGAATAAGGGTTTCATATCACTTTATTTCTCATCTATTTCTTTAAGGCAAAGTTTTTATCTTCTTTGGTGCCTCGTCGCCCTACCATTTAATAACAAAGAAAAATTAAGAGCAAAATTTCACAAAGATTTTAGTAATCTATATCACGGGAATGAATCTTTCTCTTTTAGGTCAGCAAGAGCATCTTTATCTGCATTATTTTCGGCTTTAGACATAGGTGAAGATGATGAAGTTTTGATCTCTGCTTTCACGTGCCTAGCAGTTCCTACTGCAGCTTTAGCATCTGGAGCAAAGCCAGTTTATTATGATATTGATCAGAATAATATGATGACTGATTTTCAAGAAATTAAGAAATTAATCAACGACAATACCAAAGCTATAGTTATTCAACATACCCTCGGAATTGGTCAGAAGTTTGATGAAATAAAGAAATTATGCCTCAGTAAGGAAATTTTATTAATTGAAGATTGTGCACTTTCATTTGGCTCATCTTTAGATGGAGAGTTATTAGGTTCTTTAGGAGATGCTTCTATATTTTCTTTTGAACTATCTAAGACTCTATCTACCGGATGGGGTGGAATGTTATTGATTAATAATCCGAAATTAGTTGAACCCATTAAGAAATACTATGATCGAGTAGATGAGTTAAGTTCATTCAATTCAATTAGAATGTTATTTCAAACCATGATGTGCGGATTAATCTACTTACCAAGAGTTTTTCCTGTAGCAAAATACCTTTTACCATTGTTCTTTAAACTAAAAATATTTGCTCCTTCAACACCAATTAAAGAATTCTTAGGTCAAGTTCAAGATGATTTTGTATCTAAGTTGCCCAAAACCCTTTTGCCACTTGCAATAATGCAGTTAACAAGATTTGAAGAAATTTGTTGTCAACATGAGAAGAACTTTTTAATCATTAGAGAGCATTTGCAAATGCACAAATATAAATTGCTGGGTTCTTTAAATGAGAAAAATAGATGCGTAAGTCCAAGAATACCCTTTCTAGTAGAAGAGCGTCGTAAATTTATTGATTATTTCGAAGCTAATGGAGTAGAAGTTGGAACTTGGTTTGATGGTCCTTTATCACCTTTACCTGAAACTGATAATTTCAATTATGAAAAATCTAAATATCCAAATTCTTCTTTTATTGCCGATAGAGTAGTGAATTTACCATGTCATGCTAGACTAACGGATAAGGACTTAAAGCTTATAGAAAAGTTACTCATAGATTATAAAAATATCTAAAACAATTGATCTTGGAATTATAAAAATTAAAAAATTTAAATTATGTGTGGACTAGCTGGCGCTCTAGTGTTCGATTCATCAGAGTTTAGGCTTAATAGCCTTTATATAGAAGCTTTAAGGGATACAATGGTTCACAGAGGCCCAGATGGATGCGGTACATGGATTAATGAAGAAAAAACTGTTGGGTTTGGTCATAGAAGGCTATCAATAATAGACCTTTCTGATTCAGCAAATCAACCAATGATAAGTGAAGATCAGACAATTACTTTAGTTTTCAATGGTGAAATCTATAACCATTCCGAAATCAGAAAAGAATTAACAAAACTTAATAAATACCATTGGAGAACTGATCATTCTGATACTGAAGTCTTACTTTATGCTTATCAAGAATGGGGTATAGAATTTGTAGAGAGATTAAGGGGTATGTTCGCAATAGCTATATGGGATTCTTCAGATGAGAACTTACTGTTAATAAGAGACAGGGTAGGCATAAAACCACTTTACTATTCTGTACACAATAACCGAGTAGTTTTTGCCTCTGAGATAAAAGCACTGCTTGCAGACCCCGATCAGAAAAGAAAAATTAATGAAAAAGGACTTTTTGACTATTTGACTTACCTGACAGTGCCAGCACCTTTTACTTTGTTTGAGGGGATAAAAAAAATACCTGGAGGAACTTGGATAAGGTTTAATAAAGAAGGCATTGTAGAGGAAAAAAAATATTGGGACGTATTGGACAACACACAAAATATTGAACATTTAACAGATGAAGAGATATCTTCTGATGTGCTAGAAAAGCTAAGAAACGCAGTTGAAATCAGAAAAGTTAGTGATGTGCCCGTAGGTGTCTTTTTATCTGGCGGTATAGATTCTAGTTGTAATGCTGCTTTGTTTTCTGATGGAGAGAAAGAAAAAGTAAAGACTTTTTCTATCGGCTACGATGATAATTACCAAAGTTATGCCAATGAATTAGAGTATGCAAAATTAGCAGCAGATAATGCTGATGCTATTTACCATGAGAAGTTGTTATCTTCTTCGGATCTCATCGAATTTCTACCAGAGATGATAAGACTCCAAGATGAACCGATTGGAGATCCTGTATGCGTGCCCCTTTATTATGTATCAGAACTTGCAAAAAAAAATGATGTGAAGGTTTGCCAAGTAGGAGAGGGTGCTGATGAGCTTTTTTGGGGATATCCGCATTGGAAAAAAGTATTAAAAATTCAAAACTTATCAGACAAATACTTACCTCGCTTTGTAGCCAATGCCTTAAAGGCTATCCTAGACTTAATTGGGCTTAATCAAGATTGGAGATATGAAGCACTTAAAAGAGTTTCTAATAATCAACCAATTTATTGGGGACCAGAACCTTACACCCATAACCAAAAAATAAAACTGTTTTCAAAAAGAATGCAAAAAAAATTCTTTGGTTATGATTCTTGGAAATCAATTTCAGATATTAGAGATAAGTTTGATCAAAAATCTTCTTCTGGATCTAACTTAGATTGGATGACTTATATAGATTTAAATTTACGTTTACCTGAATTACTTTTGATGAGAGTAGACAAAATGAGTATGGGTGTTTCTTTAGAGGCAAGGGTCCCATTTTTAGACCACAAACTAGTGGAATACTCAATGAGTATTCCTGAGAAAATGAAGACAAAAAATGCAGAACTAAAGTATATTCTGAAGAAATCTGTCCGCGGGATTATTCCCGACAGAATAATAGATAGGAAGAAGCAAGGCTTTTCTGCACCAATTCAGGAATGGTCTAAAGATTCCTTAAAGCCGCTTGGAAAAAAATATATTAAGGAATTCTGTTTAGAAACAGACTTACTTGACTGGAAGCATATTGAGCTTTTGATAGATGGTGAAGATCAAGGCGCCCAAGGCAAGGAGTGGTGGCCTATACTAAATTTGGCAATGTGGTGGTCTTTTTATATCAAAAAAGAGGAAATATAGTTAAATCATTTAATTTAAGTAGAATTTTTAAATGGTTCAAATAAAAAAAATAAAAGAGATTTTCTCAGATGAAGGAATAGGATCCTTGCTTAGGAGGACCTTGAGAAAGCTGGCTTTATCAATACTAACTTATATCTACTATTTGCAACTTTTTTTTAAAAAAAATATTTTAGACTTAAGCCCAAAATTCTCAATTCAGCAGATCATAAATAAGGATTCTCTATCTAATACTGAAGATTTCACACCTAAGTTAGTATTAGATAACTTCATTGATCACAGGTTTGATCTTTTAGGTTCCGGTTGGATAAAAGTAGGATACGGAATGCAATGTAGAGGTTTAAATGGCTATAGATATAAATCTAAAGTCAATCCTACAATAGACCAAAAAGGACTTTGGCTGGATCAAATATTACGAAAAACACATAGAAGGTTTTCTAAAGATATTTGGAAACTCATAGATCAAGACTATATCCCAATTGATTGGCAAATAGATTTTAAGTCTGGGTATAGATGGTCAGAAAAAACTTGGTTTCGAAACATAACTCATGGAGAAATAAAGGGTACAGACATTAAAGTACCATGGGAGCTTGCAAGAATGCAGCATCTTCCATTATTAGCAAAGAATTTTGTAAATAAAGAGACTTCAAGTAAGCAAAAAAAAATACTATTTAATGAATTTAAAAATCAGATTCTAGACTTCATCGCAACTAATCCTCTTGGTTATGGTGTAAATTGGTCTTGCTCTATGGACATTGCCATCAGAGCATCTAACTGCCTTTTGGCTTATGATATATTTGTATCAGGTGGAGCCAAGTTTGATTCTGATTTTATTAAGCACTTTACTAAGAGTATTTTTGAACATGGCCTACATATATCAAAAAATTTAGAATGGAATTTTGGCCAAAGAGGTAATCATTTCTTGTCCAATTTAACTGGCTTAATTTTTATAAGCACTTATCTTGGTAAATCCAAAATAACTGATAAGTGGCTTTCATTTTCCATCCAACAGCTCATTCAAGAAATTGATCATCAATTTAACTCTGATGGAACAAATTTTGAAGGTTCAACTGCATATCATAGATTATCTACGGAGCTTGTTGTTTACTCTTCTTTTTTGATCTTGGGGCTCAAGAAAGAGAGGTTAGAAAATTTACCACGGGCTCACATCGGATGGCCCAATAAGATAATGACTATTAGTAAATCTTTTATGGGTCTTAACCATCTTAAGATAAAGGTTGGTTCAAAAGTTACATGGACACCTTTCAGAGAAACTGAAATTCACAAGATAAAGAAAATGATTGAATTTCTGCGGAATATTGCAAAACCAGATGGATGCTTCCCTCAAATAGGTGATAATGATAATGGTAGGTTATTCAAACTAGAGCCTCGCTTTCAAATTTATAAAAATTCAGAAGTAGTTCACAAGTTTAAAAATTTAGAAAATTATTCATATTACGATAGCTCTGATATTTACCCTCTGGATGATATTTGCAATATTAAAGGCTTTTTAGGAGCAGACGCTTTTATCCCCAATGCTTCGTCAAAGATGCCAATTTCTAATTTCGATCATTCATTTGAGCTGAATATTTTAAATGCCCTGCTCAGTGAAAATACAAATCTATTAAAATTTTTTCTAAAACCAGAAAGTAAGTTAGGGCAATCAACAAAAAAATATGAATTACCTCAAGCAAAATTTAACAAAATATCTTCAACTGATCTTACTTCCTGGGAGTACATACATCACAGTGATTTGACACAGAACTTATCTATATTTTGCTCCCAAGATTTTGGGCTTTATATTTTTAAATCGGATTTATTATTTTTGTCACTCAGGGGTTGGTCAGGAAAAGAAATTCATGGAGGACATAACCATTTAGATCAACTTTCTATAGAATTATACATTGAAGGAAAAGATATCATCCAAGATCCAGGAACTTATAATTATACAGCTTTAAAAGATCAAAGATGGTTATATAGATCTGCAGGATCACACTTCAGTCCCTTCTCGGATGATCTTGTGACAGAAAAAATAAAAATGGATACATTTAGTTCTATTGCTATGACTCCTTTGGATAAAATTTATTTTGATAAGCACAATTTTAAGGCTGCTTTTAATTACAATGGCAAATGTTGCTACTACGAAATAAAATTGAGCAATAACAAGATTTTGATAAATTCTTCAAAACTTGATGATAAAGAACTTGGGTTCTCTAATGATGTGAGAGTTGCTCTGGGTTATGGAATGATTTTGAATTAATGAAGTATTTACATATTAATCTATTTGATAAGTTTGGAATTTACTTACTTTATTTAGCAGTTTCTTTAGTACCATTTCATTTCAATTTGGCCTCATTACCTGGTATCGCTTTCTATAGAGAACTAATCGCAATTCTCTTTATTGGCTTAATAATCCAAAAATTATATGAAAATGGCATTCTTAGTTTTTCAGCTAGAAGTGAGGTTATTTTTTTAATTATTTTTCCAATTCTTGTTTCTGTATCTGCAATTTACGACCCCTTGATTGACCTGTATCAGAGTGACATTTACTTGAACACCATTACCACATCTGTGGAAGGTGATATTGATCCGAGGATTTACATTATTAGAAATGCACTTTTATATTTACCCTTAGTTCTATATTTCTCATTAAGAGGTATCTCACGAATAGAAATAAGTAATTTATCGTTATTCGTAACGATCGTTGCTCCCTTTAGTATTTTGTTTTATTTACTATTTGCCTACGAATCAGGAAACTTTTCAATTTTTTTGCTCGGTGAAATGGCTGAATATGGGGGTGCTAACATTTCTTACAATTCATATGTTCCATATCTAACTTTCCCTTTTCTCGGGGCTATTTACTTACTCTTTACTAAAAATAATCTTGTAATAAAAGCTATTTGTATGGGCTCGATATCAATAATGTCTATTTTTATGTTTTTATCGTCTAGTAGGCAGTCGATGCTTTTTCTTGTTATAGCTTCCTTATTTTATTTTCTATTGGATGATATGACAAAGTTCAAGAAAATTTTGAGCTTATTTATCTTGAGTTTTTTCATATTCGGGACATATTTCTTTCTAACGAGTGATGTTCAGTTAAATCAAAATTTAATTGATAAATATAGTACAGGAGCGGAAACAAGTAGATTTAAGATATTAGCGGATGGTTTTCAGTTACTCAGATTTAACGAGCTTATTTCTGGAGCAGGTTTATCTAGTGTAGTGATTTCTGGGCCTCATAATGATTACTTAAGATGGACTCAAAGAGTAGGTGTTATCTTTATGATAATTTCCTTTTTACCCTTCTTTATTGCATTTCTTAAATCCTTCAAAAGGACAATCGTTGGAGAAAATAAGAAGGAATACACTTTAATAACTCTATTAATATTTTTCACAATTTATCATTCTGTTTTTGGATATCCTAGAGAGGATGCGTATCAGGCTATATTTTGTTTTACAGGTCTAGCTCTATGGCTTGGTTATAGCAAAAATAACTTAGTCAGGAATTAATCACCTTCTAATAAGGTATAAAAAGTTTGTTAGAATAACTTTTAGGAGAGATTATTTTGAAACAAGTTTTAATTAGCTCAGGCCAAGTTAAGTTATCTGAAGTCCCTAATCCTACCCCACAAGTAGGGGAGGTTATGGTGCAAGTTGAATATTCCTGCCTGTCTGCAGGAACTGAAATGGCCGGTATAACTTCGAGTGCCGTGCCTTTGTGGAAGAAAGCTTACAAAGATCCTAATAAAGCTTTACAAACAATTAAAAGTTTAGAAACATCTCCAGAGAAAATTTGGCAACTTGTAAATAAGAAAAAAAATCAAGTATTGCCTACTGGCTACTCTGCAGCTGGAAGAGTTGTTTCATTAGGTAAAGGAGTAAAAGGTATCTCCGTTGGGGATAGAATAGCTTGTTCAGGTTCCGAATCAGCATTTCATGCAGAGTTTATCTCTGTACCTGAAAATCTTTGCACTAAAATCCCTGACAAAGTTCCAACGAAGATAGCTTCCACAGTAACAATGGGCGCAATAGCCATGCAAGGCATAAGAAGAGCGAGCCCTCAGTTAGGGGAAACATTTGTTGTAATTGGGCTTGGATTACTTGGTCAGTTAACTACACAAATATTAAAGGCAAATGGTTGTCGCGTCATAGCGATTGACTTAGAAAAAGAGAAATTAAGCATAGCAAAAGACTTAGGGGCGGATTGTGTAGCTAGTGAAAAACAAGAAATAGAAAATTATATTGCTAGCCTCACTCAAGGTTATGGAGCTGATGGAATAATTATTACTGCCGCTTCTGATTCTGATGAGATCATCTCTCAAGCATTCAAATATTCTAGGAAAAAAGGAAGAGTCGTAATTGTTGGAGACATAGGCCTTAAATTGAATAGGTCAGATTTTTATGAAAAAGAAATAGATATATTTATTTCAGCTTCTTATGGTCCAGGCAGGTATGACAAGAATTATGAGATAGATGGTCTTGATTATCCTATCTCATACGTGCGATGGACTGAAAATAGAAATATGCAAGAATATCTGAAATTAATATCTGAAGGTAAGATGCAGATCGAACCACTAATATCTAATGTTTTTAATATAGAAAAAGTAGTAGAAGCTTATAAAGCACTTGAAGATAGCAACCCTAAACCTATCATCAACTTACTTGAGTATTCTTCTAAAGGCAACTTCGTTCCTTCATCTCTTGTGAAGAATAACTTTGTTACAAAGAAATCAACTCATACTCAAATTAATATAGCAATAATTGGGGCAGGCGAATTTACGACCTCTACTCATATTCCAAACTTAAATAAATTAAAAAAAGATTTCAGCATAAGTCATGTAATAAATAGAAATGGTTACAAGGCGATGGAAATAGCTAAGTCAGTAAATTCAGAGTTTGCTTCAACTGATTACTTCGATGCATTGAATGATGATAAGGTTAATGCGGTATTGATCTCCACCAAACATGACCAACATTCAGATATAGTAATAGAAGCCTTGAAGGCTAACAAAAATGTATTTGTTGAAAAACCAATAGCTCTCAACGAAACAGAGTTATTGACAATTGATGACACACTTAAAGCAATTAAGGGTAATCCACCTTTGGTGATGACTGGCTTCAATAGAAGATTTTCACCAATCATGACTGAGTTATACCAAGTTCTAAAAAAGAGAAAAAATCCTTTCATAATGAACTATGTTATGAATGCCGGATTTATTCCGCCCGATCATTGGACACAAGGAAAAGAGGGAGGTGGAAGAAATATAGGAGAAGCCTGTCATATTTATGACCTGTTCATTTACTTGGCAGGTTGTGAGGCTTCAAAAGTTGAGGCTACTCAATTAAAGGATAGTGATGAGTATAAGGATTTAGATAACTTTTCTGCTTGTATTTCTTTTACAGATGGTTCAGTCTGCAATTTAATATACTCTTCCATGGGTTCTTTAAACTATCCAAAAGAAAATTCCCAAATATTTGTAGACGGCAAAGTAATCACTATGGAAGATTATCGTTATCTAAATATTTATGATCGAGGAAATAAGATATCTAAGACCTTTAAAGGCAAAGGTCATATGCAAGAACTAGAACAATTCTCTAAAGCTATTATCCTAGGAGGAGAGTGGCCTATTCCCTGGAATGAACAGATACTTTCCTCAAAAATTTCTTTTGAAATTGAGGATAAGATACAATCTTAGCATTCCAGAAAATGTCCAAAAAGAGAATACTTATAGTAAGTTATTACTTTTCACCTTCACCTACTCCTAGAGCTATAAGATGGGTAAATTTAGCTGAAGACTTCATAAAAAATGGCCATCAAGTTACTGTTTTAACATCTAGTAACGAAATGAATGGAGGAGAAATAAGCCCAACATACGTCATAGAGGTTAATGAAAATATTTTAGGCAGAATTAGAAATATATTTTTATCAAGAAAGAATAAAGATACAACCAGCACATCAATTAAAGAAAAAAAATTTAAAGTTACTTCCTTTTTTACCAGCATAGCTCGATTCTTTTACAAAATATTGATTTTAGTTTTTCAATGGCCCGACTTCTCATGGACTTGGGTATCAGAAGCTAAGAAAAAAGCCTTCCAAATAATAAAAGAGCATGGAGATTTCGATATAGTAATTTCTGTTTCTCATCCCTTTAGTTCTCATGTGGTTGCGAAAAGTATCAAAAAAAAATATCCCGATATTGACTGGATTCTGGATAATGGCGATCCGTTTTCTTTGCTCAAAGAATCAAAGCCAAATAATTTTTTTCTCTATAAGGCATTGAATAAAAGGGTAGAAAGAAATTATATGAATCTTTCTAAGTACTTTTGTGTCACCACTGACGAAACTAAAGATATGTATGAAGATTTAAGCCAAAATAATGCAAATAAGATAAAGGTCATAGGTCCTTTGCTTAGCGAAGAGGCAAATTCTGCCTTCAAAGAACATCATAAAAAAGATGTATCTGTTTTGGTATTTTCATTCATTGGAACCATTTACAAGAAATTAAGAAATCCAGAGCCCATAATAAAATTTTTTGATAAAGTTTTTGAAAATGAAGATAAAACAGTAATGCTTAACTTTTACGGTGATACTAATGATGTTGATATAAATAACTATCTAGTCAAAAATATCAATCTTTACTTTCATGGTCAGGTTTCACGATTGGAAGCTTTGGCAGCAATGAAAAAATCAGATTTCTTAATCAATATTGGAAATACAACCTCTTATCAACTTCCTTCAAAGGTCGTTGAATACTTAGCCTCTCAGAAACCTATTATTAATATTTCATCTATTGATAACGACTCCTCAAAAAGAGTATTATCTAACTTCTCTAACACCTTAAATATAAATATTGAAAATCTTAATTCTGTAAAAGAAATGGATAGTTTTTTGCAATTATGTGAACAGTCCACTGACCAGACTCTCAGTCATGATGAACGAGATATTAGTGAATTTTCACTTAAAAGTATCTCTCAAGAATATCAAAAACTTTTTGATTAATAACTATTTCCAAATAAGATTATAATACTAAGATGAAAGCCCTAATTTTAGTTGGCGGCAAAGGTACGCGCCTCAAACCCTACACAACGGTTCTTCCAAAACCATTATTACCGGTAGGCGATAGGCCAATTCTAGAGATCATTTTGCATCAGTTGAAATTCTATGGTTTCGATGAAGTAATACTAGCTGTTGGGCACATGTCTCATCTATTTGAATCTTTTTTTCAAGATGGATCAAAGTATGGAATTGGAATAAGCTATTCTTTCGAGGACAAGCCTCTAGGAACAGCCGGAGCTTTGGCTGAATCAATTCAAGATTTAGATGATGACTTCTTGGTTCTTAATGGAGATTTGCTGACAACACTTAATTTTAAAAATTTATATGACTATCATATAAATAATAAGGCCTCTGGAACAATAGCTACATATACTAGATCTGTCCAACTAGATTTCGGTGTCATAAATTCTGACGATGAGGGAAGGTTAATATCCCTTGTGGAGAAACCTTCGTATGATTATAACTTTGGAATGGGAGTAAATATTTTAAACAAGAAAGCTATAGAGCCATTAATAGAAAAGGGCCTTTTCCTCGACATGCCAGATCTTATGATGAAGCTAAAAAAAATTGGAGAGCCTGTATATTCCTACACAGAAGAATGTTTTTGGTTGGATATGGGAAGACATGAAGATTACGAACAAGCTAATGAAGTTTTTAATGAAAGAAGGGAAGAGTTCTTACCTTAAATAACTTTATGAAAATATTGACAGTCATAGAGACAGTTGACATTGAAACAGGTGGAGGAGCATCTGAAAGAGCCAGACAAATTTCATTAAATTTACATAATAAAGGTCACGAGGTAAAAATCTTAACTACTAGTGTTAACTATTCAGAATTAACAAGAAAAACTCTTGAATCTTTAAAAGTAGTTACTTTAAGATCTCTATTGAAAAGGTTTTGGGTACCTCACCCTAGGTTTTTTATTATTGCAAGACTTGTTCGAGAAGCTGACGTTGTAAATCTTGTGAATCATTGGTCTGTGGTAGTTTTGATTACTTATCTTTTTTGTAAATTTTATAAAAAACCCTATTTTCTAAGTCCTTTAGGATCTTTAGTGATATTCGGTAGATCTAAAACCTTAAAAAGAATTTATAATTTTTTTATAGGTAAACGAATTCTTAATGATGCATCGGGGTGTATTTTAGCTACCTTAGAAGAAAAGAAGCAAATCCAAGAATTAAATCTTGATATAAAAAATATTTACCACATACCAAATGGAGTCAATGAAGGAGATTACAAGAATACAGATATCAATACAGCGCTAGAAAAGTATGGCATTGAAAACAATTATTTATTGTTTATAGGTAGATTAAATAAGATTAAAGGACCGGATATACTTTTAAAGTCCTTCGAAATAGTTAGCTCTGAAATGAAAAATTTAGACTTGGTTTTTATAGGGCCGGACGAAGGCTTATCGTCTGAATTAAGGACTCTGGCTTCTAAAAGTGGATTGCTTCCTCGAGTTCATATGCTAGGCTACGTACCGCTAGAAGATAAAGCTTCCCTTATTAAAAGTTCTCTTTTTCTAACTATTCCCTCAAGAAAAGAAGCAATGTCTATTGTGGCGTTAGAGGCTGGAATTTTGGGTAGGCCAGTTTTGTTGACAGATGTCTGTGGATTTGACGAAGTACAAAGAGTAAGCGGTGGGTTGGTTGTGGAGCCGAATGTAAATTCCTTTAGTGAAGGCCTATTGAAGCTTTTAGATAAGGATAATGACTTGGATCAAATGGGAAATAATTTAAAAAATTTTGTTAGAGAGAATTATCTTTGGTCTCAAGCCGCTGAAAAACACTTAGAAGTATTCAAATCAAGCATAATGAAATGATATGAAAAAAGTTTGTGTGCAAGGACTAGGTTTTGTAGGTGCTGCAATGGCCACTTCTATTGCAATGGCAAGGAAAGATAATCAACCTATTTACAATGTTTTTGGGATAGATCTATCCAGCACAATAGGTAAAGAGCGAATTAGAAAACTTAATGAAGGTGAGTTTCCTTTTAATACCCCTGATAAGTCGCTTCATTCTGCAGTTAAATTGAACTTTAAAGAGAAAAACTTTGAAGCCACTTCTGATACAAATCATTTTGCAGATGCAGATATTATTGTAGTAGATATTCCTTTAGATATTTCTTATTTAGACGAAGACCCAAAACTTGATTTTTCATCTTTTTTAGAATCCTTATCAGTTATTTCCGACAAAATTAAAAAAGGATGTCTTCTATTAATAGAAACCACTGTTCCTCCAGGAACTTGTGAAGAAATAATTGCACCATTTTTAAGAGACGAGTTAGGAAAAAGAGAGATGGATCTTGAAGATATTTTTTTAGCTCATTCTTACGAAAGAGTCATGCCAGGAGAAAACTATCTTGCTTCAATTAGGGAATATTGGAGAGTATTTTCCGGTTTAAATAAACATTCTGCCCTTGAATGTAGAAAATTTCTAGAAACGATAATAGATACGGAGAACTATCCTTTAACTGAACTTAAAAGCATGACTGCTTCCGAGACAGCTAAAGTAATGGAAAATACTTACAGAGCAGCAAATATAGCGTTTATAGACGAATGGACAAAATTCGCTTCTTCAATCCAGCTTGACTTGATAGAGATTATTGAAGCTATCAAAATAAGATCAACTCATTCAAATATCATGTTACCTGGGTTAGGTGTGGGCGGATATTGTTTAACAAAAGATCCTACTTTTGCTCCAGCTGCTAGTAAGCAAATATTCAAAAAAGAAATTCAATTCCCCTTTTCAAGGCTCGCTGTAAGAGTCAATAATAATATGCCTTTACATGTTGTCCAGGTGTTAGAAGATAATTCTTCAAAGAAAATTAGCAATGCGAATATCTTGGTTTGTGGATTAACTTACCGTCCTGATGTGTCTGATACCAGATTCTCAGCTACTGAAATATTAGTCAGCAGACTCATAGAAAAAGGAGCCGATATAATCTTACATGATCCTCATCTATCCTTTTGGCAAGAACTTTCTATGGAAGTAACCAATTTTTCTAATCCACCTATAAACCACAATTATGATGTAATCATAATGTGTGTATCTCACGAAGAATATAAAGAGATAGATATAGAGGCTTGGTTTTCTAATTGTGATCTAATTATTGATGCAAATAATGTTTTTACCGAATCTCAACGTGCAATTCTTGAGGATTTAGAGTTACCTATTCATTATATTGGGAGAAGTTAGGCTATGAAAAAAGTATTAATTACAGGGGGGGCCGGATTTATTGGTTTAAGCTTAGCTAAGAGATTGGCTAAAGAAAATTTCGAGGTTCATTTATTAGATAATTTTTCCAGAGCTGTTATGGACCTTGAATTAAATGAGACATTGGCCCAACCAAATATAAAAGTCTTAGAAATAGATTTATCCGATCAAGAGTCGTGTAAAAAAATAGATTTAAATTATAGCTATATTTTTCACCTCGCAGCTATCATCGGTGTCTCTCATGTAACGAAAAATCCTTATTTAGTATTAACAGAGAATATATCAATGCTTAAAAACATAATTGAAGTAGCCAAAACCCAAAATAGATTATCTAGATTTTTCTTTTCGTCCACGAGTGAGGTTTATGCTGGAACACTTGAAAAATTTGATATACCTATACCAACTCCAGAAGACACTCCCTTAACCTCCAGTAACCTTGAAGACGCTAGGTCAAGTTATATGCTTTCAAAAATTTATGGTGAGGCGATGTGCCATCACTCGGGATTACCTTTTACGATCTTTAGACCTCATAACGTTTATGGTCCGAGAATGGGGATGTCTCATGTTGTACCTGAACAATTATTTAAAGCATATAATAGTAGTGAAAACCAGACTATAGAGGTATTTTCTCCTTCACATACAAGATCATTTTGCTATATAGATGACGCAGTTGAACTGATGTATAGCTTGTTAGATGATAAATGTAATAACCTTGTTTTTAATTTAGGATCAGATTTTCAAGAAAT
>MDSZ01065804.1_pt1 | contig 18632 bp, 26 predicted proteins | sample 811201 | NCBI WGS metagenome assembly MDSZ01 (sample SAMN05326647, study PRJNA326480) | marine metagenome | isolation source: seawater | place: Indian Ocean: North | collected 2010
ATCTGTATGTCAGTCGTTTCTTCTGGTGTAGCTGTTCGCACCAGCGCATTTTTATGCGTTAAGCTTGTGATCAGGTTTGATCGCAATGTTATGAGCGGTTTGAGTGTTATTTGTCATGATGACCTCGTAGTGTGTTTGTGTGATACCGGGTGTGTAAGCCGATATGAGAAGTATACCTGGATGGTATTTTATTACAACAAAAAAGTTGCATTTATTTGTAATGAATCAATGCCGGGTAACCCCGGCAAGATAACTAAATCAGATGACGCCGTCGTTATTTGTTTACGTATTTCTCTCGTTCAGCAAGAATAGCTGTTTGCTGCTGTACGTAGGCGGCGCTTAATAACGGGGTGTTGACATTCAGGGTATTGATCGCATCCTGAATTTCTTCGTCGCTCGCAGCCGATTGGAGGCCAACCTGTTTTATGGAGGCTGCGCGTCCATACTCCTGAGCGAAATCATCGACCAGCTCATTCACCTTATCGGAAAGCGCTGCTCCGTTCATCTCCGCAATACCGTATTCGTCATGATAATCAGAGATGTCATAATCCCAGCCGGTGGTGTCACGGGTTTCGACACTGATAGGGCGGATCACAAAGGTGTTACAGCCGTCCTTGAATGCCATATTGTGTTGAGTGTGATCAAACCCGTTGGCGTCATTCTTGAAATCTTCATCAGTGCACAGAATGGCACGTGTATTACCTTCCATGAACTGAGCAACTGCGTTCTCAATGATGTCGGCAACAAGTAAAGCATCTAGCTTGTCTTGGTGGCTCATGTCGACATTCTGAGATTTAACGGTTTCCCGGATTAAGCCGGGCAGGGAGAACAGTTTTGCCTGCTCATCAATGTCACGCAGAGACTCTTTTGCCTCTTCGACATCGAAACGCTCATGGTAGGAAAGCAGGTTCATTGCGTTGCGGATCTCTTCCGCCTGGCTAAGCATGTAAGCTACCAAAGTGGTGTCGGTGTGTACCGGTGACATGGTGGTTTGAATGGTTGCATTGTTCATGAGTGAACTCCTGTGTAGTGTGTTTGTGTATTGCCGGGTGTGTAAGCCGACGAAAGATATTGTGCCAGGATTTTGTTTTAATTACAACAAAAAAGTTAAAAAAATAAAAAAAGACGACCGTAGCCGCCTTTGTGTTTATTGTGTTGATGCCACTTGGTTAGCAGGCAGGGCGGGATAGGATGATGGTGCGCCACTGTGTGTCAGCGCGGTTTAATGTGTCGGCAACAGGCTTTCCAATCTCCTTGGCGTCAAAGCCAATCGTGCGCGCCATGTCCATGATTTTTTGCATATCAGGAAAATGGTTTTCACGGCCGTCATCAAACGCCCTTGCGTGCGCGGAGATAACCACGTCACCGGCTGGCGCACACAGCTGGAACAATCTGAGCAGTGCAGCGCTGTGTAGCTCTGTGGGGATGTGCATCCATACAGCTAGTACGGTGATAAGGTCAAATGTTTTTTCTTTACCTCGCAGGCTAGCTAATGCGGGAAGGCTGTCATTTATCCACTCAATCCCGGTTTTCAGTGTGTTTTGCTTGCCTAGTTCGCGCAATTGTTCTGCGGGCTCAATGGCGGTTACGTCCGCTTCAAAATAGCGCTCCATACCAATGGCATCGCGTCCGTTGCCGGCACCAATGTCGAGGATGGTTTTCGTGGATATTTGCGGGACGTGAGGAAGCCATGCGGCAGACACTTTTGTGAAATCGAATTGATTGTAAAGCGCATCAAAGTGATCGGCATTGTTGTGGTAACATTGGATGCTTGCGTTGTTCATGTTGATTCCTGTTTGTGTGATAAAGCTATTGTACGCAAAACTTTTTTGTTGTAAAGTGAATTCTCATTTCACACAAGGATATTATATTATGAAAACTATTACCCGCCGGCTGGTTGGCTGCCTGATAGTGGCATCTGCAATCAGCATTGCTGCTAACGCCAGTGTCGAAACCCCAAAAAACCAACCGGAAGCGCAAGCTGATACGCATTCGAATATCCACGAGGTTAGCCGTTACATCCATGAACAGCTTAAATCGCGACAGGAAAGACTTGAAGATTTGGCCAGTGAGGTTGAAAGCCTTAACGCTCAACTTAGCGAATATGCAAAGGTGGATTGTAAGTATCTTGTTATGCACGATTTTAACGGCGTCTTTACCGGATGTTCGACAAGGGAGTCTGCCGGAATGGTTGTTTCCCAGTCAAAAATAGACTTTGTGAACGCTAAAGTCAGCATGCTAAGAAGCGCCTATGAGGTCGTGTGCGAAGGCGAGTACCTGGCTGACGGGAAAGGTTTGCTGGTGGGGTGCCAGGACGGGAGAAAGTTTGAACGGGGGAGTATGACACCCGAGATTGAGCATATTATCAGCGCAGCTAAAACAGCCATGATTGGACTGGCGAAGTATTGTCGCGGACAGATGTGGTACAACCAGGATGGTTATGTCACCTCTTGCCCGGTGTGATCAGGTAACCATGATGAAGATGAAAAAAGTAAAGTCGACGTTGCCGCACGCATCAAAACTGGACAGTAGCGTTATGAAGACACTGGACGAGGTGCTGAGCGCCTTACCCAATGTGTCACCGCGTAGTGGTAAAATAGGTACCAAGTGGGCGGAAAAGCGCGCGCAGGCGGCCATGTGTGAGATGGTGCGCCGCGATATCAATTCCAATGAGGAAGACACAGGCGAAGACTGGAGCGTGGAAATAGAAGACGCAGGCGTCACCTTTACCACAGAGGAAGCCGCGCACCTTCGCTATCAGCCGCACCCGATGAGCAGACTGTTGTGCTCACCCTATGCAGTAGGTTTATTGATTGCAATGTATCAGGCCGGGCTCCTTTTCGGTAAAACGCAGAAGAACCGGGATGTCGGGGAAGTGGCGAACTGGTTATATACGTATGGTGAACAAGCTACTCAGCTTTATGCTAAATCGCTGAGCCTGTCCATTGAGGAGCAAAAGAAGGCGGAGGCGTATGACGCGCAGCTTGCTCACCCGGAAAGTATTCCGGTGTCGGCGTTTAACTACCGGCTGCTGAACGATGTTTTTGTGGCCAACCTCGGATTGGGTGGCGGCACAAAGGTGATGGTTATCGGTGGCGTTGAGGTGAGCAAAACAGTACGGGTAAGAACGTCGAATTCCGGCAAGTCCCGTGACAGCGAGGTGACATTCACTTACGTTGATAGTGATGGCGAAACCGTCGTGCTGGAAAAAGAGAGTATATACAGTGGCAATCGCCGCAATGATGCAAACAGAAATCATGGGCTGCCGGGTAGCCGGGGATACAAATAAAAGGTGATGGGAATGATGCTAAATAAGAAAGTGCTGGTTTTGCTTGGCGTACTTATGACAGCGCAGGTTTGTGCGCAGGTCAGTGAAGATGAAGTGCCGGCAGACCGTGCGGTTGATTATACGGTGGTGGCAGATGATGAGTTTGAGCGCCAGTTGAGAGAGTTTGACGAACTCATTGAAGATCTCAATGCGTTATCTGACGCAGTGGACAAAAGGCTTGCCAGGGATGGGGTACAAAAGGGGGTGAGCGGTGAGCGGCATTCCGCGAATGAGACTTTACTCATCCTGAAAGAGATTGAACGGTTACTTGTAGCGCTTGGAGACGATCTTGAGATGATGTCGCATCCTGTTTCAGCGCAAAGTGATAAGCCGGAGCCGGAGCCGGCTGCCCTGTTGTGGGAGACCGAAGAGCAGAAGGTGCTTTATGCTATCATTGCTGCCGAGCAACGGGCGTGGAGCGCCGAAGCCGAAAGCTTGCGTTTACGTGTGAAATATCAGGAAATTAACAAAGAGGACATACCGCAGGAAGTCGAAGCGCTTAAAGAAAAGGACAATGCCATCAAAGAGAAGATTTCGTGTCTTAATCATCGGGAAATTGATGAGTGCTTACGTCAAAAACGTTTTATTGTGCAATAACTGAGGCTATGGAGCAAAAAAAGATGAGTGTTATGATTAAAAGTGCAGTGTTTATTGTTGTGTCGATCATCTTAATGACGTCTCCATATTCTGCTTCAGCGCAGAGTGACAAGCTTGCATTATTATCCCGGTCGCAAATGACGGAGGAACAAAAGCAGGTTTATGATAAGCTTACGGCTGAACAGGAGGCGTGGCGTGCCGACATGAAAGATTTGATGTCACGGCTTAGAAATGATGAGGTTTCCGAAGAAGACGCAGCCAAGGAATATAAGGAGCTAATCCGACAATCTGAGGCCACGCTGAAACGATTTTCCTGCTTTGCTGAATTTGTCAGTGCAAAATGTTTGAAAGTTTAACTTTTGTGTTGTAATATATTCGTTCACACAGACACAGAGCAGAGCACTTATGACGATGTTTACCCACATGCCTACGGCGCAAGAAATCATTGAGAACGATGATGTTAACACACTTGTCCTGTTGAATCCGGGCGCTACGCCAGAGACCAGCGGCGAAGGCGTTCTTTACTCTCTGGGTATGTTGTTTCGCTCCAACGATTTTGAGCACGTCAGAATTACAATCAGTCTGGTGTTTGTCCTTTCAATAGCGGCACTGTTAAGCGCCTTGTTTGACATTAAAGCCGTCAACCTGTTTATTTTGATTGCCTCCATGATAGGCGTTATTGTAACGACGCTGCTATGGACACAACCAACCTTGTCAGCAGCAAGCAGTGTATGGATGATGGATTGTTGTACAGGAGAGGGGAGGCGTGAACTCAAAAGTAACATAGTGAAACACCTGCTTATTGGCAGTGCGTCAACGCTCACAGTCGGCATTATTGCTGCCGCGATGATGGTGCTTATACCAATGATGAAAGTGTCACTTGTCGCACCTGACATGATCATGGTCATACTGGGATTTACGTTGGCACACATGGTTATTCAAAGTATCCAGTACGCCCGCCTTGCTCTCGCATTCTCAGCATTACCAGAAGAGGCCAGGCCAGCGTTGGCCGGTGGAAAGTTGTTTATACCGGCAAAAATATAACATGTTTTAAAACACACATTTCATGGCGGGTTTCCGCCATTTTTTGTTTGCAGGTAACGCTTTTTTGTTGTAATATTAAGATCGAATTTACACAAACACACACAGGAACAAGGCATGTTTAAGCATTCCTATTATCTTGCCGCTGCCGTTATGGTTGCGGGAGCATACATGATCTATAACGCCCCCACCTCAGCAGAGTCTATGAGTCTGTTGGTGATCCAGATAAACAACACTGCCATGTTGCTTTTTGCATTGTCGTTAACAAACGGGTTAAGCCGGCTGCACAATCGCGCCCCGGCGGTCAGAGTGCGTATGTGGAACCGCAAAAAAGAGGTATATCGTGTCCTGGGGTTACTGGCAACCCTGGTGGCAGCCTTTGCGTACAGTCGTAACGGCTTGCTGATCCTGCAAACCGGCGAGGCGATGTCACAGGCTTATGTGCAAACGGTTGTGTCAGTTTTCGCGTTAACAATGGCGTCTTTGTGGGTGGTGGTAGCGCATGTGCTTTATCGCTCTTCAGATAGCGCATCATGGTCACTTTCCGGCAGTAAACACGCTGCCTGTTAAACAGGGTTTTGTTATGTTCAATCCGCTTTCTATACTTATACGAAAAGATATTCACGGTCGCGGCGTGGTGAAAAAAGGCATTATGTACGTGAAGTTCCAATACATTGAACTGTCCATGGCCGCGCTTATTGTCCTGCCTTACCTGTTCGGTGAGCGATTTGTAAAAGACATTGATGTCGCACTGTGTGTGACTTTTATTATGCTGAGCGCCCGGGTTATGCAATTGCTTGCAGCAAGCAGTACCCATACGGGGAATGTTATCATGCGGGATGTGGATATGAAGCAGCTTCGCATGGTGGCGTTTATTACCACTGGAATGATGCTGTATTCGATTGCCAGCGCACTGAACGAGAGTGGTGAGGCGTTATTGCCAGTAAACATCGCTTTGGTTGCCCTGGCCGGCTTTTCGGCATACAATGTTCTCGCGTGGTCAAGTATGATTGTGCGGCCGCATCCGGATGCAGTTGTGCAGGTAAAGCATCATAATATTACATCGAAAAGTTTGCGCGCGCTGTTGGTTGACGACTCACTGTCTTACGATAATCTTTAGAATAAAAGGATTGTTGTAATGACAGGTAAAAGCCATTTATATACCTCTTACAGTGAAAATTCTCACCGGGAAATGCTCGGCAGAACGGAGCCTGAGCTTGTGTTCTGCTGGGGAGCAGGCGTCATTTTAAATATCGGTCTTCACCTGTTTGCAAACGATATGTCTTACCTGCAAAGCCTTTGGGTAACGCTGGCGATCATGCTCCCGCTGGCTTATTTGACAATGGTTTTCTGCGTAGTAAAAAAGAGACTGCTAAACTTTAAATGTTTGTTCTTTGCGTTACAGGAAAACAAAGGGTGCCAATCAGAGAACGGCAAAGACGACGATGCGTTATCACCCTGGGTTTTGGAAGAATGGGCAGTGCAAAATGGTCTCATGAGGTATAAAGTTGCAGACTTAATCCGCGCCCACATGAAGATGCTTATTCCCTTTGCACTGGCGTTATGGGTGATGCCGCTCGGTTACCTGATATTATCGGGTGGCGGAAAGTTGCCTGCTATTCCTAATCAGGAATGGGTCGCCGCATTCATGACGGCAATCGGGTGTTTGCATTTCATTAAGATATTGCGCTTACAATCGCTCAGTCATCACGTGCTATTCTGTGATGGATGGCTGGATATGCCGGCGGTGAAATGAGGTTATTCATTTTGAGTCGCGTTCTGGTGAAGCGCTATGGCCAGTAAGCGTTCTTTGTCAGGTGAATTTTAAAAGAAAAGGATAGTTGTAATGTTACGTGAGTTACGTTTGTATGCCTCTTATGGCAAAAATTCGCGCAAAGAGCTGCTCGGCAGAGTAGAGCCGGAGTTTATATTTTGGTGTGGAGCTGGTATCAGTTTTAGTGTTGCCTTATTCCTGTTTGCAGAAAGCATGTCTGAAGAACAAGGCTTGTGGATATTAGCGTCCATGACGATCCCGCTGGTTTACCTGTCAATCGTGTTCTGCGTGGTGAAAGTGAAGGCATTTAATCTGAAATATGCATTTGCTGCGCTGCTGGAAAATGAAGGTAATCAGGCCGAAGAACGCGCAAAAGGCGAAGGTGACGTGTCGCCTGACGTGCTTAAAGAGTGGGTGGTAAGAAATGGTATAATGCAAGAAAGGGTTGCGCGACTGATCCGTGTTCAAAAGCACCTGCTTTCCCCTTTAGCTCTGGTGTTGTGTGTGGTACCGGTCTGTTACCTGGTGTTGTCAGGAGTAGGCGCACTGCCAGTGCTGCCGAATCAGGAACTGGTTGCCGTTTTTATGCAGATAATGGGATATTTCTATCTCCGTAAGGCGTGGCGTTTAAAAATGCTCGGCATTCATGTGTCATCTCGTGATGGACGTGTCACGGTAGGCGATGCAATGAGCGGATTTGCCTATCAAATCTTGCCGTTTACAACCATTGCAGAACAAAAGTTGGGTGACGCGCAATGAAGTTTAAGTCGTTTTGCGTTTTTTTGTCATTAATGATGGCAGGTTGCGCGAACTTTCCGGTTGAGGATATCTACACTGAAAAATTGACGACCGAAAAGCGTCATGTTGATGATGTTGATATCCGCGTGGATGTGTCGACGCTGACCGATGACATTGTTTTGGTTAAAGTGTGCGATAGTGGTGTTACTATTTCGCCCGGTATAAGAACTCAGTTGTCTTGTCACACATGGTCGGCACCGGGGGCGGAAGCTAACGAGCCGGGTTTTGGTTTTACCAGTGTTGATGTTCACCAAGGTGAAGAAGGTGGCATGGCGGGGACTGGAAAACACGGTTTCACGACCTATAAGACGCTGGCTTTTCATAAGAATGAAAGTGGTGATGCTGTAATGTCGCTGCGAGAAATTTGGCGCGCAAACGGTAATGACAGTGAGGAAAGAACGTTTGCCCCAGAAAGTGAAACGATTATTATGGTGTCAGCTCCCGGGGACGTGAGTGAGGTAACAACCAGATCGCTTGGTGTTATGGGTTACCTGTTTGTCCATGTTGGTAAAAATGTCAGATTTGACGACGGCAATCTGGCGTTGAACTGACAAGTAAAACAAACCAAGAATAAAAAACGGCTACGGCCGTTTTTTTTGTTTTCAAAATGATAAAATAACTATTTATCAGATTATTAAGGACTTGTTTTGAAAGAGCGTGAGAGTAATGTCAATACGACACATACCGTAACGAAACCTGAAAAAAGCGAGTCTTTTGATGACGCCAGGCGTTTATTGGCGACACGTTCATTGGAGCGAGAACCTGAGCCCGCGTATGACAACGCCCCGTCTCCCTCAAGCGACAACGAAAGCGGTGCTGTTACTATCGAGGTGACAACAAGAGAAACCTCGGCAGAAGAGGCATTGCAGAGCGTTAATGAAGAACTTAGCAAACCAGCAGGCGATTCTCATTATCCATCACCCAGGCAGCGAAGGCTGGCGCAGAACATGTCCGTTCTTGACAGTGTGACCGCCGACCTTTGGGATGAGAAGAAAACTCCCTTTAAAGGAACTGGCGCGCGCGCAGTAAAAAATATAGGGGCGGAGCTTGCCGCCGTCCCGGTTGGGTACGTAACAACGAAAGCGGCAACCCTTGCCTCAGCCGGGGTGATTCACATGACAACCGGTCTACCGTTCAATGACGTGAGACTTGCTCATGACGGATTACTGTCAAAGTTAGATTATCCGGAAGCGGTCTTTATGGAATGGTACGAGCATGGAAATCTGGACTTTTTGGGTACGGGTCAACTGTTTCTTGATACGGTGAAGGATAACGGTGCACTTGCCGGCATTGTTTTGTCGACACTTTATGCTATGGGTAAAGTAGTGGAAAGGGTATCTGAGTATTCTGAAGAAAAGGCCATGGTGAGTACCGCGTCGCCCATTCGTCAGTATGAGGATGCGATCCGCACTCAGCTTACCATTAACAAAGGAAGCGAAGAAGATTTTACCTTGGACAATAAGGTGGCGAGTGGCAGGGGTTACATCAACGAATTGAACCTCACATTCCCGATGAAGCTGGCCACAATAAAATCGCCGGAAACGGGCGGGATTTATCAGGTGCCATTGGAAATGGCGCACGCACTATCAGTGATCAGGATGTTCGCCGAAAAGAAAGATGGGCTTGCGGGCATAGACAGTCTGGATGGATTCAAAAACAGCGCAGCCTGTCAGGCAATATTTAGCAATGCCGAAACCATCGCCAAATCATTGGAAACCCGGATTGATGACTTTGCCACTTTCGCGGTCAGTGTTCACCATGCCATAAAAGGAATGGAATACAACATTTTTGATTTAACCCCCCAGCAGCAAAAAGAATTTCTTAGCGGAGAGATGAATGCGGGCGAAAAACTTGCCGGGATGTTTAACAGGAGCGAGAAAAACAAAGAGAACAAGAAACAGTTTAATCCTGAGTTTGCTCAAATGGTGGTGTCGTCGGGAGCCTCCGCCTGGATGGAAATGCATCAGCGCCAGGTGATGAAAGTGGCGCTGACTGATATCAGCAAAAAACTTGAAGGCATTACAGTGACCCGGGATGAAAATGGGGAGTTGCTATCTGTTTTTGACGATAGGTATCGCACTGTTGATCTCAGTGAGATGGGGAGGGCGACAGAGGTGATCTGGACAATAAAGTCAGCAATGAAAGAGTTCGATGTCGGAGAAAAACAGACCGTGTACGCTCCTCTTTGCGAAAAGCTCGATGCGCTTTGGGCGAGAATGGAGTCGTTGACGAGACAGCACCTTGAGTCGGGAGAGCCTCTCGCGCTAAGTGATGTATCACCGCTCCTTGAGCAATGGATAGCAAAAAAGGGTGAGCCGGAGGCGGTTTGGAATTTGTTGCTGCCAGAGCTGGAGTTTGAACCTACAGTTGACGGGCTTGCCGCGGCACATCTGATGCGTGCAGTAACTGACAAGGTTGAGTCCAAAGAGGGGCTGATGCCTGATAACGCGATGAGCGCAGAGGAATTAACCAAGGATGTCGCCGAAACGGCGGTGTATGATTATGCGCACCGACGCGGCAGGCGTTGACGTCTGATGTATGAAAGGTTTGTCGCAAGAAAAAAGCCCGGGTAACCGGGCTTTTTGCTGTGTACCGCAAGGTGTCTTATTACACCGCCATTTGAGGGCGTTTGGTTTTAAACTTGCTCAGGTTCGGGTGGTAGTTTTCAAAGATAAAGTCTTCAGCGGTCAGTGACAGGAAGTCTTCAAACGTCTTGAGCGGCTTGGCAAACTTGAGCGTAACCGGCTCTTCAGAGAATTCACGTTCCAGCATTTCTTTGGTGAAGTGGAACTGCGATTCTTTGCGGCACTCTTCAGCCGGGCGCTGCAAGTCTTCAGGTTTACCGTAGAGGTGCGCGTCCGTCAGGTTGCAAACCAGCTCGCCGGCAATCATGCCCTGCACTTCTGCCATAGCGCACAGGTACGCCGCGTATTGTGTGACGTTAAATGGGGTACCAAACAAGGTGTCCGCAGAGCGCGCATTGACGGTCAGGTTAAGCAGTTTATTGCCATCTTTATCCAGCGTAACGAGGAACTGATGACCATACCAGCACGGCGGCAGTGCCATTTCATCTTCCTGCGCCGGATTCCACAGGCTCAGGATAATGCGTGAATCAAACGGGTTGTCGCGCAGGGTATTAAAAATACGTGCTACCTGATCAGTCCCGCCGGTAGGCATGTAGTTTTCATCATACTCACCGTTAAAATGGCGCATCTGGAAACTGTAAGACTTGCCGCCATGACCTTCAGGCAGGAACGTCAAACCGCGGTTATCCAGAAACTCACGGGTCGTGTTGCCTTCCCAGATGGTGATGCCTTTTTTGGCCAGTTCAGTATGCAGGTAAGGATTGCCGCTTAAGAATAGCCAGAATTCTTCCAGACCAATGCGCGGTGGCGCAGAACGGTATGTTGGCAAAGGGAAGCCGTCGCGCATATCAAAGCGCAGTTGACGCATAAACAGTTTGCGGCGTCCAACACCGGTGCGATCAGGTACGTCGCAACCATATTCGAGGATGTCGGCTAACATTTGCAGGTAGCCACGCTGGCCAAAGTAAACGGTTTGCGGGCCATTGGGGCTTGGGGGGAATTGACTCATAAATATCTTCCTTTTGGTTTGTGTGAGGGCGAACCCTGCTTTTATCGATGGATTATTGTATAACAAGGGTGTCAGGAAATCCATTACAATAACAACAAAAAAGTTAACTTGAAGCTTGTTATTGTTTTTTTTTGCTGTATTATCAGTGCTGAACTTTCAATCCAAAAAAAAGGAATCACACAAATGCGAAATATTTTATCACGAGGTCTGATGACCTCTTGCCTTATTGCCTTTGCTCACATGTCATTGGCGGCAGAGCCGGAGTCGGTGCAAAGCGGTAAAGAGTTTGAATTTATGCAGGAAGAAATTAAAAAGGTGGTGTCGGCGACCGGGGATCACAGTATAACCATTCGCATCTGCGAGCAAAAGCAGTCGGCTTTACCTCAGAAAGACTGGAAATGTGACCAGTCATCCATGGAAATAGGCGCGTTGAAAGTAAGTCCGGGTATGCGCTTTGGGAAGATCAGTAGTACGTCAACATTTAATTATGTCGTCGGTGTGGGTAAGCGCCCTGATGCGGAAGGTTTTGTTGCTGAATATGATTCGATAAAACTGCACTCAACGTTTGTGCTTTACGCCGATAGTGCGGGGTTACCGCGATTTGAGTACAGCTACCTTGGTATTAATGATGTCAATCATGTGGAATCAATGGATCCGGAAACGTCAATTGACTTACTGTCTTTGTCGGACAGAAACCTGGATGCCGCGGTTCCTCGTGAAGGCGAGGTGTTTAGTTCGCTGAACCGGGATCCTGCCGGCAAGTTGTACTACATTATCGTCAGCCGGGGTGGCAAGGTAGAGCTGCCTGAAAGCAACGCTTAAACGATAACTCGTTAAGAAGTTCAACAAAAAAAAGCGCCGTGACGGCGCTTTTTTGTTTCTATAAACGAATTAATTCCCGATAATCTTGTAGCCGCTGCTGTAAAATTGTGGGTCGGCATAGATATTTTCACCGTGAGGTGACCGTGTAGCCTTGAATGACAAATATACAGTAGTACGCTGGCATTTAAAAGTAAACATTGTAATTGACACTTTTTTGTTGTAACATTAAACAACATTTAGCACACACAGGAACCCCCATGAAAAAATATCATTTACTTGCAGGCGCAGCGATAACCGCTATTCTCGCCATGCCGGCAGCCTCTTCGCAAGACGACACCGGAAGTATGCTTAAAAAGAAAGCCAGACTGCCCCGTGACATGCAAATAAAACAGTTGATTGCCAGCACTGCACAAGATAATGCGAACAAAAGAGGGTATGAGCCTTCCCCATTCATGTGGGGTTCAGACAGAGCACCGTTACCAATGCGCTTCATTGATGCGAGTCTGCACAAGGAGCAGCAAACCGTGAAAATGCAGACTGCCGGGAGAAAACAGTGATGTCGGTTATCAAGTTTGAGGAACACCCTGAAATAAAGATGCGCCATGCTCTGATGTTCATGTCTGAAGCGTTCAGTATTGCTGAAACATCACACGCCAAAGACTTAAAGGTCGGGGCGGTGTTGGTGAAGACGCTGGGTGATGGCACGCACCGCGTTATTTCCGACGGTTACAATGGTACGGAGCCGGGCGAGGATAATTGCTGCGAAAACCCGGACGGGACAACCAAAGAGGGTGTGCTGCACGCGGAGCGGAACGTATTCAGAAAGCTGCTGAAATCAAACGAAAACAGCATGGGGAGCGTACTGTTTGTAACCCGCAGCCCTTGCAACGGCTGTGTGGAATACATTATCGATGCCGGCGTGACGCATGTGTATTTTTGCGAGCGACACAAAGACGATAAGCCTCTGCTGCGTTTGTTGTCCAAAAATGTTGCACTCTGCCAGATTGACAAGCAAGCCATGCGAGACAGATTTTTGTCCATCGCAAACCGTATCCAACAAGATAAATTTAATGAGGAAACATTATGAAGAATGCTAATATTGCCCTGTTATTTATGGGGTTGACGATCCTGTTCACACCGTTTGTAACCAAAGCGGATGAGCAGTGTTCAGGCGAAAATCGTGTGGTGCTCGAAAACGACATATTGATAAAAGGACTGAAGTACCAGTGTTTGCAGCGAGGCGAAGAGCCGGCTTTCATCATTAAACAAATCCCGGAAGGATTGTCGTCATATTTCGCCGCAGCCTTGACCATGGAGTATAATTTTGCGGAAGATGGCTCGGTGATTATTGGCGGTGATACGCTGGAAATCAAAGGGTCACTTGGTGACTGGGCGGAGGCATGGGCTTTGCAATACAATGGTGCACAGGACGAAATGAAGGCGGACCGAATTGCTTTTCGTGCGGCCAAGTTGTCGCCTTACGAACTCCTGCATGGCACATCCAGACGCGCAGAGTGGCTCGCCTATAAATACAGCCTTTACACCGTTGCCGCCTATGAGGATCGCCTGGCGAAAGCACGATAATCGTTTGACGCTGCACATCCAAAAAAAACCACAAATACGTCCTGCATGGCAGGGCGTTTTTTTATTTGCCAAGCATGCGTTTTTTTCGTACTATGAAGGTATACACGGAGTTCTCCCAATTCTAAGGAAAGGAATATGGCACACATCGCATGTCTGAAAGGACACTATAAGCACAAAGCGTTCTCTTTACCACTTCGCAGTCTCTTTGGCTCAGTCTACAACCTGGGTTTTGTCTGCAAATTCATCGCGGCCACGGGTGGCGCAACCCTCTTGTCACTGCTGGTACTGTCTGCTGCCCTGGGCGTAAGTAAAGCCGCTTCCATGTTTGCGGTTACTATGGTGGGTTTTGGCATGGTGTTATTGTACCTGTCAATTGCTGCTGGCCAGGAAGAGGGTGTGGAAGATCTTAACAAGGCGGTTAACAAGGGGACTTCTGAACAGGTGGTAGACAAGTTGGTATCCTCGAAGCTACAGACTGCCGAATACGGTTGGGTGGGTCTGCTGGGCAGCCTCCTTTTGTGCTTCTCTGGCCTTTACATGATGTTTGATGTCAGTCAGATTGCCGGCGCAACGTCATTGACTGGTGCGCTGGCCGGTTTTCGTTTTTGCTGGAAAGAGTGGCGTTCTGCGGTACATATTGTTGATGCGAAAGATGTCGTAATTTCAATTGAAGAAGCCCCGGAAGGTTACGCTATGTTTTTCGGCGATAAGGATGCGATAATGGTGGTGGATCCGGAAGAGATGAAGGAACACATCAACAACTTCGGTCGCCGCGGGGAAGGTAAAATGGATATGGTAGATTCATGGTTACGCAAACAGCGCCTGGTTGCCGAGGGTAAGGTTGATGAAGCCATGGCTCTTTCGCCTGCCACTGATTGTACCACGGCGGATAAAGATGCAGACAAGTCCGCCTGAATCACAACAAACAATAAAAGCCCGCAGTAAGCGGGCTTTTTTGTGGAATGGTCGCAGTTTTCTGTTGATTTAACAAATAAGTCACACACAAAAACATTTTTACTCTCTGCCGGTGATACCATCATTAAAACACCTACAGAGAAGTATTATGGAAAATGTTGCACGTTCTCTGACTGCCATTGCGCAGCCAACTGTATTTAATCTCACCGAATCGGTTGCCGTGGCTGTGTTTCACAGTTGGTGTACTGAAGCCGAAACCGCTTTTTCACAAATGCTCCCCGTTTATCAGTCGTCCATACCTCAGGATGAACAGCAAACGCCAGAGGAACTGCGCAGGCAGCTCGAAGATGGCGTGGCGAGCCTTTATGTATGGTATGACAACCATGCGCCTTATCAGGCCGCAGGTGGCGCGATAGTGGTTCGCCTCAACAGCGGCATAAAAGCGCTTACTCACTTTTTTAATGCAGCGACGGTGCGCGGCCAGGGTGTCGGTAAAGCGTTTTTGTCATGGCTTGCTGCCGATATGGCAAACTCAAACTGCTGGCTGGTGCTGGAGATAGATGCCGCCGGAGAGGCAGGGATCGCTGAAGATGAAAAATTGACGCGTGAGCACCGCCAGGCGCTGTACCGGGAAGCAGGCGCACGCGAGATAACCGGTGTGCCTTGCCATTTGCCTCTGGATAATGCAAAAGGCACGGCGGAAAAGGTGCTGATGTTGTTTGCGCCTGACACTGTCCAGTATTTACCGGAAGGTAAAGTGACTGCGATGGTGTCACAGTTGTTTCACGTCGCGTATGGCAAAGAGCCCAGTCATCCTGATTTTCCCGCGGTACTGCGGATCCCCGTCGGTCATCACATGCTGGTGTAGTAGCCGGCGTCAGGATACAAAAAAGCCCGCATTGAGCGGGCTTTTCGTTATAGGGAGCGTCGCCCCCGGAGTTCACACACACACAGGATGGGGACGACGCGAAGAGGGTGGCTGCCCGGTCTCAAACTTCACACAAACACAGGCCGGACAGCCGAAGATTAACGCGTGTGACGTTTTTTTTCTGAGTCCCGGTCTCATCGAACCGGGCACCCGTATAGGGGGTCTCCTTCAGTGTGCGAAGCATTTCACACAAACACAGGATGCACACATTGAGTGAAGGAGACCGAAAACGGTACTTGTGCTCCTGGTACTTCAGGCGTCCATGTCATCATGTCCGCGGTATTTCCGGGTGCCGGTCAACATAAACCGGGCACACCGTTATAGGGTGGTCTCTCTCCGTGTGCGAAGCATTTCACACAAACACAGGATGCACACGTTGAATGAGAGAGACCGAAAATGGCTCTTGTGCCCTGTTTTACTGCCGGCCATCTGGCCAGCTTGCCCCGAAGGGTCTTTATTCTGACGTCCGGAACGGGAAGTTTTGCGCGCCGACAAAAAACAGCATCATCAATGAAAACCCGCCAATCAGGAGCAGAGTCCCAAACCCGGCTTCAGGGGAATCAAAGATCCCCACCAGCAAACTTACCATTGCCGACACAGCGGCCAGTAAGCTGACAAGATTAATGTAGCGGGGCAGGCTCATGCCGTCGCCGCCTGCACAGATGAATTTACATTTTTCTGCACATCCTGGATCAAATCCCGGAGCCAGCTCGCGGCACGCTTGTGATGACTGCGGTGCGTAATCAGCTCAATCACTTGCTTGCCATTGTCGTCCGGGTAGATATCACCAATATCCATTTTAAGTCCCATTCGCTCTTTTTCAATGGCAGGCATCATAGCATCAACCTGAGCCTGTGTCGCGGTTACCAGCAACGCTTTGTGCTGTCTGGTATGTAAGTTTTGAATCTTCAGTTGCATGTGTATCTCTCTGTGTCTGTGTATGTTGTTAGTATTACTCATCTAAAATAAAAATACAACAAAAATGTTCAATTATTTTTTAAAATTTTTATTCTGCTTACACTTTGAGCAAATTGAACAAATGTTAACCATGCAAACAACGGCGACAGCCATGAGCACACCCGAAAACAAAAAACTCGCCGGATTTCACGTCTTCGACGACAAGTTCCATCTCCTTAAGCTTAAAGAAAAAGCCGGACAACCAGTGAGGAAATAAATAACATTGCCACCATATGAAAGGTGATGGTCAACGTTTCAATACCCAGCGCTTGAATATGCGGATAAACGCTCAGAAAACCAATAAAAGATAAAAACAAAAATACGGCAGCGTGGATCCCTGACTTAAAGGGAAAAGCTAAAATGTTCGCCATTATTATTTTACTCCTGATTTTAAAAAAGCCCTGAAAATACTCGCCGGGGCTTTACGGAAAGTCAGGATGAGTGCCGCTGTGCTCATAACGAGCAGTGCGGCCATCGCGCCACCGACCACCAGCCAGTGCGTATAGACCGGGTAGTATCGGGCTGAGAGCGCCGTGAGCAAGAAAAGGCTCACTAAGGCATACTCAAGACGCGGATGTTTCATGACGTTCCTGTGTTTGTTGTGTGTTGCGTACAGTATATGTCAGAACGGGGCGGTGTGCAATATATATTTGAAATAATTCAATGTATTTACTGCACACCTCCCGGCAAGCTGATCACCGGGAAATCATTTACTCACTGTCATTGTTGTCAGTGCAGTCTTTAGCGCCGCGAACGTCACGGATAACATCTTCCATATCAACACCCTGCTCTTCGGCAATGTCGGTAAAGATGTAATGCTGATCGCTTCTTACAACATCAAGCCAGATGTCCGCGTCACCACCGAAGTTGTAGCCGCCAGGCAGGTCGCCCAGACAGGTCTCATCTTCAACGTCGAGTTTTTCCATGATGGCCTGCTGATCAGGCATGACGAGAACCAGTCCCTTTTCAGCACCGGCAAGGTACTCGTTGATAATGTCGGCGTGCTCTGGCTTAACGAAACGTAATTGTCCCATTTTGTATTTCCTTTTGTGTAGTGTGTGTATGTGTGGAGTTGGGCGCGATGCGCCCGGTATTAAAAAATGTTGACGTGCTCGAAAATGTAGTAATTCTCTGGCACCCAGCGTTCAGGGTTCTTGTGAGACACATTGAGCCCCATTGCTTTAAGTTCTGTAGCTGACCAGTAGGTAAACTCATTGCTGCGTACACAGCACCAGCTTTCATCATCCGCGTCGGTGCATGTTTCAGACAACTCGCGATATTCCATTTGGAACGATACGCGTTTACCATCAGCGCGCTTGAACGGTTCGTCGAGCTTCTCAAGACGAATGAAGTGCTTTTCTTTACCCTGGGCAAGAAAGTTGCTCTCAGCGCCGAAAAAAGCATTGACGTCGTTCAGGTAGTTAACGGTTGATTCAGTGTTTGACATGGTCTTTCTCATCTGTGTTGTGTGTAGGGTTAGAATAGCAAAATCACAGAAAATTACAACAAAAAAGTTTATTAAGAGTGAATAGTTTTTCCATTTTCGTCGTTAAGCTTGCCTGTGTGTTATGATCAGATTAAGACGACAATTTGGAGCGCCAGCCAATGCAAGGATGCGAACATTCTCCGACGTTATTTACCCGCCTGACCATCAAAGAGCCTGTGGATGGCCTTGAAGGTCAAATTGCTTACGAACCCTATTCGCCGCTAACAGATTTGATGGTTGCCTTATCGCCGGCCGCCGTGTTTGCGCTGGGCATGATCATGAGCGTTATTGGCTGGTCAGCGTCACTGACAAATTTCCTGATTGGTGAAATAACGCTGTGGGGCCTGGTATCATCGCCCTTGTTCAGCGGTAGTGTGCTGTGGGTGTCGCTGCTCAGTTTTCTGCATTTTATGAACCGGGAAAATGTCCGGTTTAATCATCAGATGATGGGATTATCAGACTGGACAGGTGATAAAGTAAGGCGAATGCTGACGCTGTACGGCAGTCAGTACAGTGACCGGTATGCCTTCTGGTCAACGATTACCGCCGCCTGGCTGGTCATTGTCATGATTAATCAGGTCGTGTATCACTGGGGCGACTGGTCATGGCAAAGCACAATGGTGATTGTGACCGGGATTGCAGCCGGGTTCTGGAACTTCTGGAATGTGGGTGAATATCTGCTCTTTGGTGACATTGTGAAGATGAACCAATTTGAGCTCATTATTGAAAACACAGATAATCAGGTTATCAGGGTGATCAGCAAACTGCCAGAAGGCTCCTTGCCTCAAAACGGTGTGGGCGCGCAGTA
>MDSZ01061527.1_pt1 | contig 18629 bp, 13 predicted proteins | sample 811201 | NCBI WGS metagenome assembly MDSZ01 (sample SAMN05326647, study PRJNA326480) | marine metagenome | isolation source: seawater | place: Indian Ocean: North | collected 2010
TAATTATTCAATACCATGGTCATTCAGGCCCTGGTTTTTCAGTTGCTTCTTCTTTGGAAGTTGCTCGATGTGGTGCAGATATAATTGATGTATCTATGGAGCCTTTATCATGGGGGACGACCCATGCGGATTTATTAACTGTTCATGAAATTTTAAAAGATGATGGTTTTAAAGTTAAAGATATTGATAGAAATGCTTATATGGAGGTAAAAAGCTTAACTCAAGAATTTATAGATGATTATCTGGGATTTTATATTAACCCAAAAAATAGATTAATGAATTCTCTTTTGATTGAATCAGGTCTTCCAGGTGGGATGATGGGAAGTTTAATGAACGATCTCGAAAAAAGTCATATCAGCGTTAACAAATGGCTTAAAAAAAATGAGAAAAATGAAATTAGTTTAGACAATTTATTTTCTTCTCTTCTTGATGAAGTTAAATACATTTGGCCAATTATGGGATATCCTCCTTTAGTTACACCTTATAGTCAGTATGTGAAAAATGTTGCAATAGTAAATGTGATAAATAAAATAAAGGGGAAAGAAAGATGGAGTCTAATTGATGATAATACTTGGGATATGCTTTTAGGAAAGTCTGGTCAACTTCCCGGCACATTAGGAGAAGAAATAATCAAGTTATCAAAAGATTTAGGTAAAGAATTTTATGATGGTAATCCTCAAGATCTTATAGAAGATGTTTTAGAGAATAATCGAAATGAGATGAAATCAAAAGATTGGGATTTTGGAAATGATGATGAAGAGTTACTAGAATACTCATTACATAAAACTCAATATATAGATTATAAGTCAGGTGATGCAAAGAAAAAGTTGACTGAAGAAATTAATTTAAAAAAAGAGTTGAATAATCCCTCAAAAGAAGAAAAACCTATAAAAATGACAAAAACAGTAATGGTCAACGATATAAATTATGAAGTTGATTATGTGTTGGATTATGATAAAAAAGAATCAGTTTCAAAAGATAATATAATTAAGGGTCAAAAAATTATTTCACCTATAGAAGGTAGAGTTTTTTTCACCAAGGATTCAGATGAAGTTCCAGTAAAGGTTGGAGATGAAATAAGTAAAGGTGATATAATTTGCTATATTGAATCTATGAAAGTAATTAATGCCATCAAATCTGATTATTCAGGTAAGATATTACAGATATGTTTTAATGATGGTGATGATATTTATGATGATGATATTTTATTTGTAATTAATTAATACCATGGATTTTATTCAAAAAATAATAGATATGACAAGTTTTAACGAGTTGATGTTAGAACCTAGTTATATTTTAATGATAGTTATTTCTGTATTTCTATTATACTTAGGAATAGCTAAAAAATACGAACCTCTTCTTCTAGTTCCAATCGGATTCGGAATATTAATTTCAAATATTCCCGGATCAAATTTAGGGGTTGTTAAATTAGATGAAAGTTTAGGGCTTATAGAAATTGCTCAAGAATATGGTATTATAAATTTCTTATATTATTCTTTAATTAAGACAGGTTTTTTACCTCCCCTCATCTTTATGGGAGTAGGAGCATTAACAGATTTTGGTCCTATGTTAAAAAATTTACGTTTAGTTTTCTTTGGAGCAGCTGCTCAAATAGGAATATTTACTGTCTTAATTATTGCTAGTTTAATAGGTTTTACTAATCAGGAAGCCGCTTCATTGGCTATAATTGGTGGTGCTGACGGTCCTACAGCAATTTATACATCTATAGTGTTAGCTCCTCATTTATTAGGTCCTATTGCTATTGCTGCATATTCCTACATGGCTTTAGTACCTGTCATCATACCATTTATTGTCAAGTTTACTATGACGAAAAATGAGTTGTTGATAAACATGAAAGAACAAGATGAAAAATTTCCACCTTCTAATGAGATAAAAAACCTTTCTAGAATTAAAATCATATTTCCTGTTGTAATGACAATTGTGGTATCCTTGATTGTTCCTTCTTCAACTCCATTAATTGGTTTTTTAATGTTTGGTAATCTAATTAAGGAAATTGGATCGTCTACTGGTAGATTATCTAAAGCTGCATCGGACAATATCTTAAATACCAGTACTATTTTTCTTGGATTATCTATAGGAGCTACAATGACTCCGGATTCATTTTTAAATACTCAAACTCTAGGAATTATAGTAGGAGGCCTTTTTGCTTTTGTGATTTCTATTATTGGTGGAATATTAGCAGTAAAAATATTTAACCTAACTACCAAGAAAAAAATTAATCCTTTAATAGGAGCAACGGGTTTAAGTGCAGTTCCTATGGCTAGTAGGGTTGCAAATGAAATTGCTATAAAGCATGATTCAAAAAATCATATTATGCATTATGCTATGGCTAGCAATATCTCAGGTGTTATAGGCTCTGCAGTAGCTGCAGGAGTTCTAATTTCTTTTTTAAGTTAATTCACATAAGGTTATCTAAATCAGAAACAGAATTAATTATTGTTACTTCCTTAAAAATATCTGAGTATAAAAAATTATTATCTCTCATCACCTTAAACTGTTTAATCAAGTTATCATAAAACCCATTATAGTTTAGAAGAAAAATTGGTTTTTTCATAATACCCAAAACCTTCCATGTTGTTATTTCGGAAAACTCTTCTAATGTTCCAATGCCTCCTGGCAAGATTATAAATGCATCTGAAAGATCATACATTTTCTTTTTTCTTTCATGCATGTTATTTACGACTATAAGTTCAGAAACTTCTTTATTGATTATTTCTTTTTTTGAAAGAATCTTTGGAATAATTCCAGTAACATGTCCTCCTTCTAACAATATAGTTTCAGAAATTAAGCCCATTAAACCAATTTTTGCTCCTCCATAAACTAAATGTAATTTTTTTCTCAATAAAAGTTTTCCAAGACTAATTACTTCGTTTTCTAAATTACTATTTTGTTTTGGTTTACTTGATCCGCAAAAAACACATATTTTCTTCATCCTATAATACTATCTAATTTTGTAACTTTGTATCTGAAGCTGTAATCTATTGGAATTTTTTTATAATTTTTCTTCGGACTCAATATTATTCCTCATAACATATTTGGTTGTTTGTATTTCTTCTTTCTATCTCAGTTCTCAACTTAGGAAAATAGGGTTGCCACTTGTAACAGGTTTAATTGTGGTAGGTGTTATTATGGGCCCAAGTTTTTTAAGTTTGATCAGCAATGAAGTTATTCAGGAGATTGAATTTGTGTTTGATTTATCATTGGGATTTATTGCTTTTGCAGCAGGTTCCGAACTTTTTTTTAAAGAAATCAAAGGGACATTTAATAGCATAAAATGGAATACCCTAAGTAGTATTCTAACGACATTTACTGTAGGTTTTATTCTAGTGTTTTTAACATTTAATACCTTAGAGTATTTCGAAAACATTCAGCTTGATATTAAAATATATTTATCCCTTTTATGTGCTTCAATTTTTGTGGCTAGATCTCCAGCATCTGCAATAGCTGTAATTAATGAGTTGAGAGCAAAAGGAAAGTTTACCTCAACTTCAATGGGAGTTCTTTGTCTTTCAGATTTTGGAGTCATTTTATTATTTGCAATTATCTTTTCATTAATAAAGTCGATAGATTCAGGTTCTCTTGAAATATTTAATATTATAATTATAATTTTCGAAATAATTATTTCGATTGCTATTGGTTTCATCTATGGAATTATATTAAACCTTTTTCTAAATATTAGTATTAATAAGTTATTAAAATATTTCTTATTAGTAGTTATTGGCTTTTCAGCTTTTCTTTTTTCTGATTATATAAGGGAGATCTCATTATTAATTATAAATAAAGAAATAATTTTTGAGCCACTTTTAATATGTATGGTTTCTGGAATTTTCGTAATTAATAGAACCGACAAGAGATTAGAGTTTTTGGATTTTATAGACGTATCCGGAAAATATATTTATGTTATCTTTTTTACTCTTATTGGTGCTTCTTTAGATATTTTACTTGTTTTTCAAGTTTTTCAATTTGCCATTTTATTTTTTTTAATTAGAATCCTGTCACTTTTTTTAGCCTCCTATTTGGGTGGACACCTTGCAAATGATCATTTGCATTATAAACTTTTAGGTTGGACTCCTCATATCACTCAGGCCGGGGTTTCATTAGGCTTAATTCAACTCATTCAAAAAGAGTTTAATTACTGGGAATATGAAATTGTTGGGCAAGTTTCAATTATTTTAATTTCTTCAATTATTATTAGTCAGTTTTTAGGTCCTCCAGTATTTAAGTGGGCTCTTAATTTCTTAAAAGAAACAAATAGAAGAAAAAAAATATCTATATCTAAAAAAAAGAGAGCAATAATTTTTGGGCTTGAGCCACAGTCTTTATCAGTAGCATCTCTACTTAGATCAAGAGATTGGATTGTAGATATAGTAACTTTTGAGACAAACAAATCTCTTAAGATTCCAGATGGTATTAATAATATTAAGATTGAAAATATTGATAAGTATAATTTTGATAAACTTGAATATTCAAAAGCAGATTCAGTTATATGTTTTTGTTCAGATGAAATAAACCAGGAGATTTGTACTCTATCTCATTCAACTTATGGAAATAAAAACATGATTGTTAGAATAAATGATTATTTAAACTCTGATTTGTTTTCAGAGCTAAACATAAAGCTAATTCACCCATCTGATGCAATCATAAGTTTAATAGATCAATATGTAAGATCACCTCTAGGTACCTCTTTATTTCTTGGAAAAGAAAAAGACAAAGAAATCAGAGATATTAGGTTACATAATGAAAAGATATCGGGCTCTCTCTTACGAGACTTGAAACTTCCTCGAGATGTGTTAATGCTATCAATTAAAAGAAATGATGAAATAATTCTTAGCCATGGTTATACTCGTCTTTTAAAAGAGGATATAATAACCTTTTTGGGGTCTAGAAATAGTTTAGATAAGTTAACATTAAGATTTGATAGTTAGTTTAAAAAAGATTGTAAAGTTATATTTGTCGAATGGATAACAATGATATACTAAAGAAAGTCATTTCTCACTCTAAGGCTAATGGTTTTATTTACCAATCAAGCGAAATATATGATGGTCTAAGTGCTGTCTATGACTACGGCCCTTATGGATCAGAACTTAAAAATAATTTAAAAGAGTTTTGGTGGAAATCAATGACTCAAATGAATGATAATATAGTAGGAATTGATTCATCTGTGTTTATGGATCCTATGACGTGGAAAGCTTCTGGTCATATTGATGCATTTAATGATCCATTAATTGATAATAAAGATTCAAAAAAAAGATACAGGGCTGATGTATTAATTGAAGATTATATTGCTAAAATAAATTCAAAAATTGATAAAGAAGTTAAAAAAGCTAGTAAAAGGTTTGGAGATAAATTTGATGAGAAAGTTTTTAGAGAAACGAATGATAGAGTTATAAAATATTCTGATCATGTGGAAGAGGTTTCAAATAAAATGAACAAATTTCTTAAATCAAATGACCTAAAAGCTTTAAAGAATTTAATAGATTCTTTAAAAATTAATGATCCTATATCAGGTACATCTAATTGGACTGATGTAAAACAATTTAATTTAATGTTTTCAACAGAAATAGGATCTTCTTCTGATTCTTCAAAAACAATTTATTTAAGGCCAGAAACAGCTCAAGGTATTTTTCTTAACTTTTTAAATGTTGTAAACTCAACTAGAGTAAAAATACCTTTTGGGATTGCTCAGATTGGAAAAGCATTTAGAAATGAAATTATTGCTAGACAATTTATTTTTAGAATGAGAGAATTTGAACAAATGGAAATGCAGTTTTTTGTTCAGCCAGGCTCTGAAATGGAATGGTATGAAAAGTGGAAAGAAAAAAGAATGAATTGGCATTATGCCTTAGGTCTAGGAAAAGACTCATATCGATTTCATGATCATGAAAATTTAGCCCATTATGCAAATGCTGCTTGTGATATCGAATTTAATTTTCCCATGGGATTCAAAGAGCTTGAAGGTATACATTCAAGAACAGACTTTGACTTAAAAAATCATCAAGAACATTCAGGAAAGAAACTAAATTATTTTGATCAGAAATCAGGTTCTAGTTATATTCCATATGTTGTAGAGACATCAATAGGTTTGGATAGATTATTTCTTTCTGTCATGTCTTCAGCCCTACAAAATGAGAAGTTAGATGATGGATCAGAAAGAATAGTATTAAAGCTTCCCTTTGAGCTATCACCTATCAAAGTAGCAGTTATGCCTTTGATTGATAAAGATGGACTACCAGAAAAAGCAAAAGAAATATATGATGAATTAAAATTAAATTTCAATTCTCAATATGATTTTAAAGACTCTATTGGCAAAAGATACAGAAGGCAAGATGCTATTGGAACACCATTTTGTGTTACTATTGATTATGATTCTCTTAAAGATGACAATGTTACTATCCGACATAGAGATTCAATGGAACAAGAAAGAATTCCAATCAAAAAATTAGAGGCTCATATTACAAAATACACTTCAATAAATAACTTACTAAAGAAGATTTAATGGCAGAAAAATTTTCACACTTTGTTCTAAATAATAGAAAGCTATTTATTTTTTTAATTTTATTTTATACTCTATTCATGGGTTATAAAGGACTTGAGGTTGAATATAATTATGATTTTTCTCAGACGGTACCTGACACTGATGAGGAAATGATTTATTATAATTCTTTTAAAAATACATTTGGTGAAGATGGAAATGTTTTTGCAATTGGGTTAAAAGATTCTTCGATCTTTGAAGTTGAAAAATTTAAATTATACAATGACTATGTTACTAAGGTTGAAAATATATATGGTGTAAAAGGTGCATTAGGCTTACCCAGATTGCAAGCTCTCAAAAAAAATAATGAAAAGAAAAATTTTGATTTCATTAATATTTTTGATCCTTTTCCTAATTCCCAGAATGAATATGATAGCCTATTAAATCAAGTTAAAAATGAGAAGTTTTATGAAGGGAAAATATTAAATGATGACGGCGCTCTTACTTTATTAGTTACTATAGATAAAAATGTTTTAAACTCAGAAAGTAGAAACAAATTAATGAATGATTTAATATCTACAAGTGAGAAATTTAGCTTAGAGTCAGGTATTAAGCTTCACTATGCTGGCTTGCCATATTCAAGATATGTACTTGCTGAGAGCGTAAAAAAAGAATTAACTATGTTGTTAATAGTCTCTGTAGTTGTTCTAGGTATAATACTTTTTATTTTCTTTAGATCTATTGATACAGTTTTTGTTCCATTAATTATAATAGGAATTGTCGTAACATGGGTATTTGGAACTTTAGCATTATTTGGTTTTAAAATTACTTTACTAACAGGCTTATTACCTCCAATAATAGTTGTTATTGGGATTCCAAATTGTGTTTATATGTTAAATTATTATCACTTTTCTATAGAGAAATTAAAAGATAAAAAAAAGGCAATAATTAATGTAATAAAGACAATAGGTTTAATAACATTAATAACCAATCTTACAACTGCTGTTGGTTTTTTTGTTCTTTCTACGACGGATATTAAAATTTTAACTGAATTTGGAATAGTTGCTGGAGTAAATGTATTAGCTACATTTTTTGTCAGTATATTTTTATTGCCTTCAATTTATTTGGCTTTACCTAAACCAAAAAGTAATCAAGTAAATTATTTAAATTATGATTTTATTAACTATTTAATAAATACTTTCAGGGAGATATCTTTCTTACACAAGAAAAGAGTTTTTATTGTCTCATCTATTATTTTAATTTTTTCTTTTTATGGATTGTCTAAAATAAAATCTGTTTCGTTTTTGGTAGATGATGTTCCTGCTGAGAGTTCCTTGATGAAAGATCTAAAGTTTTTCGAGTCAAATTTTTCAGGGGTAATGCCTCTTGAAATTGTTGTGGACACTAAAATGAAAAAAGGAATTCAAAACCTTAATTTACTTAAACAAGTTGACAGGTTAGAACAGTTTCTGGAAGATAAAGATTATGTTTCATCCCCTATATCTTTAGTTACTTTTATAAAAGCTTCTCGTCAGGCTTATTATAACAATAATCCTGCGTTTTATACATTGCCAAATAACAGAGATAAAAATTTTATTTTTAGGTATATATCTGATGGATATGAAAATAATGTTTCTAACGATAATCTATCAAAATCTTTTGTTGATTCTATTGGTCAAAAAATGAGAGTGTCATTAAATGTAGCTGATTTAGGTTCATTAAAATTAGATTCTGTTGTAAAGAACGTCTTTAGACCAGAAATTGATAAAATTTTTTCAAAATCTAAAGCTGAAGTCGAAATGACTGGAACTACATTAATTTTTATTAAGGGTATAAACTTTTTAGTAGAAAATTTATTACAAAGTATGCTATTAGCATTTTTTATTATTAGCATAATTATGTCTCTACTATTCAAAAATTTTAAAATGGTTTTAATCTCATTAATACCAAATATCATTCCATTAATTATCGCAGGAGGAATAATGGGATATTTTAATATACCTTTAAAACCTAGCTCAGCCCTTGTTTTTAGTATTGTTTTTGGTATTTCAGTAGATTATTCAATCCATTTTCTTGCAAAGTTTAAGAATGAACTTCAAATAAGAAGTTTAGAGGAATCAATAATTAATACAATTAATCAAACTGGCAGATCAATGATTTTTACATCATTTATCCTCTTTTTTGGATTTATAATATTTGCATTTTCTAATTTTGGAGGAACAATTGTATTAGGAGTTTTAACTTCAATAATTTTGTTTGTTGCGATGATAACCAATTTAACTTTATTGCCGAGTATAATTTTACACTTCTATAAAAAATAGTTCGATGGGAAAAGGAAAGTTTAATGAACAAACTTCTATAGATTATTACGAAATAAGTAAGGAGATAATTTCTTATTGGAATACAAATAAAATATTTGAAAAATCAATTAAGAGTAGACCTGAAAATAAAATTTTCCCATTTTATGAAGGTCCACCATCAGCAAATGGAATGCCAGGAATTCATCATGTGATGGCTAGAACTATAAAAGATATTTTTTGTAGATACAAGACTCTTAAAGGTTATAGGGTTTATAGAAAAGGTGGATGGGATACTCACGGACTTCCTGTTGAACTTCAAGTTGAAAAAAAATTAGGTATAACTAAGGATGATATTGGAAATAAAATTTCTGTTGAAGATTACAATGAAGAATGTAGGGTAGCAGTTATGCAATTTAAAGAGTCTTGGGAAGAACTAACTGAGAGTATTGGTTACTGGCTTGATATCGACGACGCATACATAACTTTTAAAAATGAATACATTGAATCCATTTGGTGGTCTTTAAAAGAACTGTATAAAAAAGGTTTGCTTTATAAAGGATATACAATACAACCTTATTCACCTGCAGCAGGAACAGGGTTAAGCTCTCATGAACTTAATATGCCAGGTGCATATAAGAATATTAAAGACACTTCTTTAACTGCCCAATTTAAAATACAGAGAAATAAAAAATCTGAAGGTTTGATTGGTAAAAATGATTGTTATTTCCTTGCGTGGACAACTACTCCGTGGACATTACCTGCTAATAACGGATTAGCTATAGGAGAAAAAATTAATTATGCTTTAATTGAAACTTTCAATAAGTATACTGATTCTAAAATTAATGTAATTATTGCTGAGAAGTGTATTGAAAAGTTTTTTGATCCTAATAACTTAAAAACCTCCGAAGAGTTAGTTTATGACAAGCAAAATATATCTTATAAAATTTTAAAAACTTTCAAAGGCAAGAACCTTATAGGCTTTGATTATGAACAACTATTACCCTATGTGAAAGCAGAAAAGCCAGCTTTTACAGTTGTTTCTGGAGATTTTGTTACTACTGAAGAAGGGACAGGGATTGTTCATATAAGTCTAACTTTTGGGTCTGATGATTTTTATGTTTCTAGGAAAAATAATCTCCCTGGAATTTTTGTTAAAAATGAAAAAAATGAAGAAGTCCCAATAGTTGATAAATCTGGTAAGTTTGTTAAAGAAATTGTTGATTTTGCTGGTCTTCAGGTTAAATCATTTTCTGATGTTGAAGGTCTAACTACTGATGAGAAAATATCAATTAAATTAAAGAAAGAAAATAAAGCTTTTGATGTTAAGAAGTATGAGCATAGCTATCCTCATTGTTGGAGAACAGATAAACCTATCTTATATTATCCTTTAGAATCTTGGTTTATCAATTCAACTAAGCTTAAAGAAGCCCTTATAAATAAAAATAAAGAAATTAATTGGCAGCCTGAGTCAACAGGTACTGGACGTTTTGGTAATTGGTTGGAAAATCTTGTTGATTGGAATTTAAGTAGATCTAGGTTTTGGGGTACGCCACTTCCTATATGGAGAACTAAGGATGGAAAAGAAGAAATGTGTATAGGAAGTCTTGAAGAATTAAACAAGGAAGTTAAAAAATCAGTTGAATTAGGATTAATGGAAGATAATATATCTGGAAATATTGATTTGCATAGACCTTTTGTTGATGATATTATTTTATCTTCTAAGGATGGAAATCCAATGTATAGAGAAAAAGATATAATTGATGTATGGTATGATTCTGGTTCAATGCCATTTGCACAATATCATTATCCGTTTAATAATAAAGATATTTTTGAAAAAATGTTTCCCGCAAAGTTTATTGCAGAGGGAGTTGATCAAACTAGAGGTTGGTTTTTTACTCTCCATGCAATATCTATTATGTTATTTGGCAAAGTAAGTTATGAAAATGTAATATCTAACGGCCTAGTATTAGATAAAGATGGAAATAAGATGTCAAAAAGATTAGGTAATGCTGTAGACCCTTTTGAAGTTATTAAAAAATTTGGACCTGATGCTACCAGATTATATATGGTAATTAATTCTAATCCATGGGATAATTTGAGATTTGATATCGATGGAATATCTGATATTCTTAGAAAGTTTTTTGGAACATTAAATAATACTTATAATTTTTTTGCCCTTTATGCAAACATTGATGGCTTTACTGGAAAAGAGAAATTAATTTCTTATGAAAAAAGAAGTCTTGAGGACAAGTGGATTATTAGTAGATTAAATTCTCTTATTAGTATCGTTGAAAATAAACTTGATATTTATGATCCAACTAAATCATCAAGAGAAATAAATAAGTTTATTAATGATGATTTGAGTAATTGGTATATAAGATTAAATAGAAAAAGATTTTGGAAAGGAGATTTGACAGAAGATAAACTTATGGCATATCAGACTTTATATGAATGCCTTTATAAATTATCAGTGATTTCTTCTCCTTTTATTCCATTTTATTCAGAAAAACTTTTCAAAAATTTGAATGCTTTTGGTATGTCTGATTCTGAATCTGTTCATCTTTTAGAATTTCCAGAGATAGACACCAAAAGAATTTCAGATGTTTTAGAACGAAAAATGTCCTACGCCCAAAATATTTCCTCATTAGTCCATTCAATAAGAAAAAAAGAAAAAATTAGAGTGAGACAGCCTCTATCTAAAATTTCTATACCAATGAAGTCAAAAGATATGGAAAATGAGATAAGAGATGTAGAAAAAATCATTCTATCAGAGGTTAATGTAAAAGAGATCGAATATGTCTATGACAATTCTAAAATCTTTATCAAAAAGATTAAACCTAATTATAAAGAATTAGGCTCTATTCATGGAAGTAATATGAAGTTAGTGGCAGATAGAATATCTCAAATGAATCAAGACGAAATTTCACAACTGGAAAATAATGATTCTATAAATTTAGTGTTAGATAATAATTCTAAAATAGAACTATATTTTAATCAGGTTGAAATCTTATTTGGAGAAATTGAAGGAAAGCAAGTTGCTAGTAATGATATATTTACAATTGCATTAGATATATCTATTGATGATAATCTTTTATCAGAGGGAGTATCAAGAGAGTTTATTAATAAAATTCAAAATGAAAGAAAAGATATTAAACTTGAGGTTACTGATAAAATTGAAATTTATGTTTCAGATGACTCAAAAGAAATAAATTCATTTTTACTTCAGCATAAAAATTTTATTTGTAACGAAACTCAAGCTTTAAACCTTATAATAAAAGATAAAATTGAGGATTTTAATATTATGGATATAGATATTGCATCTAATGAAGTAAAGCAAACAGAGGTAAAATTTAAAATTAAAAAGTTATAATAGGTATGAAATCAAAATACTTTTTTCTAATTATTTCTCTAATTGTTCTAGATCAGTTTGTAAAATATATTGTTCATTCAAACATGCCACTCCATTCAGAAATATCTTTAGTTGGAGACTTTATAAAATTATATCATATCGAAAATCCAGGAATGGCTTTTGGGATTAATTTTGATTTTAAATACACTAAATTAATTCTTTCTTTATTTAGATTATTTGCATCATTTTTTATTGGATTCTATCTTCTCAAATTATTAAATAAAAAAACAAAACCATTACTTTTAGTTTGCATATCACTTATTCTTTCAGGTGCTGTTGGGAATGTTATTGATAGTATTTTCTATGGTATTATTTATGATAATGCCCCTTATAACGCTCCTTTTTCTTTATTTAATGGTCAAGTAATCGATATGTTTTATATTGATATTTGGGAGGGTTATGTTGCAGATTGGATACCTATATTGGGTGGATCTTATTTGTCTTTATGGCCTGTTTTCAATCTTGCGGATTCTTATATTTTTATTGGGGTTGCCATTCTATTATTAAATCAAAATAAACTTAAACTTGAATTCTAAATAAAATAGATTTCATCTATATATTTATGTGTCTTTTTTATCTTATTCAGAATACTTGTTTTATTGTTTGATAATTCACTTCTTAGTGGGGAAGAGCTTATTTCTATGTATAATTTGTTTTGTTTTGTAAAAACCTTTTTTGTCCTTTCTTGTATTTTGTCATTAGTAATTTTTATCCATCTCTCATAGATTGAAATATCATTTAATCCTTTTTTTATTTTATCTTTTTTATAAAAATCTTTAGTTAAATCTTTGATAGATAATAATTTAGATCGCCTTTTATCTTTCATAAATATTCCCTTCGTCTATTTTAAATACTTTTAGATTTTCAATTTTTTTTTCAATTTTTTTTAATCTCTCTTTTATTGAGTCTGAAATTAAAATTTGCTTAAAATTATTTTCTTTTAGATAATCTAATAACAAATCGATTTTTTTATCATCTAATTTATGAAATACATCATCAAGAAGTAAAATAGGTGTCACAGATAGTTTATCTTTTAAAGCTTTAAATTCAGAAATTCTTAATGCAATAATAAATGTTTTCTGTTGACCTTGAGATCCTATTCTCTTAATTAACCTTTTATCCATTTCAAAAATATAGTCGTCGTTGTGTATCCCTATATGTGTTTTTTTTGTAAAAAAGTCTTTCTCTAAGTATTTATCAAATGTCTCACTATTAGTATTTTCAGAAAAATTTGAAGAATATTTAATATTAAATGTTGCTGTTTCATTACTTATCATAGAAGATGTTTTTTCAAAAATTTTATTAAAATTTTTAGTCCCTTTACTTCTTTCTTTTTCGATAAGCTTATTAAGAATTAGTAGTTTTTCATCATAAGATTTAATGTGGTTTTTATCGATATTGCTAATGGATATTAGACTTTTTAAATATGTGTTTCTTTGTTTAATAAGTCTGTTATATGAAATTAAATTTTCAAGATAATTTTCATCTATTTGTGAAAATATCTGATCAAAAAACCTTCTTCTATTGTTGCTATAATTCCTAATTAGATTAATGTCATATGGATTTACAAATACCAAAGGAATTTTGCCTATATGTTGTTTTAGGTTTTCATATTTATTTTCATTTTCAAAAAATTTCTTAGAGTTGGGTTTTTCAAAAGTACACCTATAGTGTTTATTATTAGAGTATGATCCATCTATACTAAAAAATGATTTGTTATGATTGATATTATCTAAGTCAAAACTATTAATCATACTTTTCCCATACGATAAGTAGTAAATAGCATCAAGCAAGTTTGTTTTTCCTGCTCCATTTTTTCCATATAAAAAATTTATTTTACTAGAAAAGCTTATCTCAGTAGAATTGTAATTTTTAAAATTATTAATCTTTATTTTATCAATATGCATATATATTTGTGCAAAAAATAAGAATTGATTTTAATGTAAATAAATAAATTTTTATTTGATTAAGGTTTTTTAAAGATAAAATATGCCTGCTACTAAAGAAAAGAAAGTAAAATCAAAGATTAAGGAGGAGTTTAGTTCTTCTACTTATATGTATTGGCTAAAATCTATGCTATTGATGAGACGATTTGAGGAGATGGCAGGTAGGTTGTATGGACAACAAAAAATTCGTGGTTTTTGTCACTTATATATTGGTCAAGAGGCTTGTGCTTCTGGTTGTGTTTCTGCTTTAAGAGAGGGAGACAAATATATAACGGCATATCGAGACCATGCCCATCCCTTGGCTTTAGGCACTAACCCTGACAAGATAATGGCTGAATTATTTGGTAAGGCTACCGGTATATCTAAAGGAAAGGGTGGCTCAATGCATATGTTTGATAAGGAAAAACATTTTTTTGGTGGACATGGTATTGTTGGTAATCAAATACCTATGGGTGCTGGAATTGCATTTTCCGAAAAATACAAGAAAACTGGTAATGTATGTCTTACTTTTTTTGGTGATGGAGCATTAAGAATTGGAGCTTTTCATGAGGCTGTAAATATTTCTATGTTTTTAAAACTCCCTGTTATATTTATTATTGAAAATAATGGCTATGCAATGGGAACATCAGTGGATAGGACATCAAATGTTACTGAACTCTATAAGTCTGGTTTATCATATAATATTCCTTCTGAGCCGGTTGATGCTATGAACGTTATAAAGGTTCACAGAGCTGTAGCTAAGGCTGCTAAAAGAGCAAGAGATGGTGAAGGTCCAACTTTGTTAGAGTTTAGAACATATAGATATAAAGGCCACTCAATGTCTGATCCGGCAAAATATAGATCTAAGGAGGAAGTAGAAAGTTATAAAGATCAAGACCCAATAGAACAGGTTAAAAAGATGATATTATCCAAAAAAATATTAAAAGCTGAAGATATTGACACTATAGATCAGCAAATTAAGGATCAAGTTAAAAAATCTGTTGAATTTTCTGAAAATTCTCCATATCCTGAACCTGAGGAAGCTTATAATGATATCTATGTACAAAAAGACTATCCATTTTTAAAAGAATAATTTGCTATGGTCAAAATAAGAAAATCCAAAAAACAAAATGATGATATACTTCCAATCGAGAATACGGAAGCATTGAACGAAACCCTTAGTAAATCTGAAGAGTTCATTAATAATAATAAAAATAAAATTACATCAGCTATAGGAGTTGTGGTTCTTATTATTCTTGGTTTTTCTGTTTTCTCATATTTTAAGGATAATCAAAATAATAGTGCTCAAGAAGAAATGTATCAGGCTGTTTATTATTTTGAAAAAGATAGTTTAGTTCAAGCTCTTAATGGTGATGGTAATAATTATGGGTTTTTAGAAATAATTGATGAATATAGCCTATCTGATGCCGCTAACTTATCGAAATTTTATGCTGGGGCATCATACTTGAAACTTGGTAATTATGAGAATGCTATAAATTATTTAAGTGACTTTTCTTCATCTGACTTATTAGTACAAGCAAGAGCCTATTCCTTAATTGGAGATGCATATGTTGAAATTTCTGATTTTGATAATGCCATTTATTATTTTAAAAAAGCATCATCTGAAAATCCTAATGAATACTTTACACCAAACTATCTATTAAAGCTTGCATTAGTATATGAAGAATTAGGTGATTTAGAGTTAGCCTTAGATGCTTATGAAGAAATAATTGAAGAATTTAAAAATTCACCTGAATATCAAACTTCAGTTAAGAATAAATCTAGAATAGAAGGTTTGTTATTATGAGTTTTGATTCTCCTATATTCTCTAAATATGATGATAAGGATTTTGAAAATTGTAAAGTAGGAATAATTAAATCATCCTGGAATAAACAAATTACGGATTTATTGTATAACTCCTCCTATAACTTTCTTATCGAGTCAGGCCTAAAAGATAAAAATATAATCTCTCAAGATGTTCCTGGTAGCATGGAATTAGTTCATATGTCAAATTACATGATATCAAAATATAATTTAGATGGTGTTATAGCATTGGGTTGCATTATAAAAGGTGAAACTGATCATGATGTTTATATATCAAATGCTGTAGCAAATGGTCTAATAAATGTGTCAATTCAAAAAGAAAAACCTGTAATATTTGGAGTATTAACTACAAATAACTTAAATCAAGCTCTTGAAAGATGTGGAGGAAAACATGGTGATAAAGGCCTTGAGTCATCACAAAGCCTATTACAAATAATAAGCTCGTGTAAAGATTAACTTAGAAGCATATTTTGTAAAACATATGCAGCAGCTCCACAAAAATATCCTACAACAGCATAAATTGTTATTTTCTTCATATACCAGAAAAAAGGAATCTTTTCAAGCCCCATAATAGCAACACCTGCAGCAGAACCAATGATTAAGGCACTTCCACCTGTTCCTGCACAATATGCAAGAAACTGCCAAAATAATCCATCTTGAGCAAAGAAGCCTGATCCACCAATTTCTAAAGGGTACATTCCAATTGCAGCAGCAACTAGAGGAACATTGTCAACTATAGCTGAAAGAAGACCAATAATAAGACCAATCGTATAAACACCATTATTTGTATCAGTTCCAATTTCATTATCTAAAAATACAGCCATCTGGCCAAGTTGACCTGCAGCCTGAAGGCTTCCAACAGCAAGTAAAATTCCTAAGAAAAATAGTAATGTAGGCACATCCATTTTTTCTAATGCGTGATATGCAGAAAAATATCTCCTGTCTTCAGTATTATCTTTTCTGTGTAAAATATCAGTTAATAACCACAGAAATCCTAGACTTAACATCATTCCCATAAAAGGAGGATAATGAGTAACTGATTTAAAAAATGGAACAAATAGTAATCCTGCTACCCCGCTAAAAAACACTAAGTTTCTTTGTTTGTTTGTAGTATGATGAGATGTTTCCATCAAATCAGTATCAGGTCTTTTAAATGTTCCTTTTACTTTAGGAGACATAATGATTAAAGGAATTATTAGACAAACTAGACTTGGCATAATTAGCTTAGTTACTACTTCGTATGTTGTTATTTGCTGTCCTATCCATAACATGGTTGTTGTTACATCGCCAATAGGAGACCATGCTCCACCTGCATTTGCTGCTATGATAATCATACCTAAAAAGAACCATCTATCTTTTTGATCAACTATAAACTTTCTTGTTAATGAAACCATAATGATGGAGGTCGTAAGGTTGTCTAGTAGAGCAGAAAAGAAAAAAGAAACGAAACCTAAAATCCAAAACAGCTTCAATTTACTGGTAGTTTTAATCCTATCAGTAACAACTCTAAACCCTCCATGAAGATCAATAATTTCAACAATTGTCATTGCTCCCATGAGAAAGAAAAGGATACTTGATATTTCAGATAGTATTTCAAATAGTTGTACTTCAGTTACATAGTGCTGTATTATTTCTGTCGTTGATTTACCTATACTTTCAGTTGTTTGTACTATTTCGTCTGGATATATATTGGAAAATTCAGTTTCCGCATAATCTTTAACTTTATCAAGTTGAACTATTTCTTCTTTTCCAAAAACATAAATTGTCCAACACAACACTCCAGTTATTAAAGCTATTGCTGCTTTATCAACTTTTACAGTATGTTCAATAGTTATGAAAGCATAACCTATAACAAAAACAACAATCATTAATTCATACATATCTATAAAATTTTATTATCTAAAATTAGACCAGAGGAGGATGAGTTAGTTGAACCCGTTACTGAATTTTCAATATTCTTTTTATATAAGAATCTTAGTAATCCAAGAAACCCAAAAACTATAGCCTCTTTAAAAATAATTAATTTTTTATTTGGTACGGTATATTTTGTGTCAAGTTTATTAAAAAAGTTTAATTTTTCTATTAAGTGCTTATTTAAGGCACCCCCTCCAGTAACTAAAACCTTGGCTTTTTTATTTTTAATATTTTCATTTAATTGATATGCAATATGATCTATAAAAGTATGTAACACATCAGCAGAACCAAAACTGTTAAATAAAGGGTAATAGTTTTCTTTAATATATATTAAATCAAGACTTTTAGGGCTTTTAATTTTATTATATGGCAATTGATTTAATTTTTCAAACAGTTCAGGATTATTTATCCCCTTTTTTGAGATCTTTCCATCTTCATCAAATTCATGACCAAGCTTCTTTGAAAACCTATTCAAGACTATGTTAGCTGGACATACATCATACCCAACAATATTTTGAGTTTTTAATAGGCTAATATTTAAAATGCCTCCAATATTGACACAGTAATCATATTCATTAAATAGCTCTTTTTCTCCGAATGTTACTAATGGAGCTCCTTCACCTCCCAAAATCACGTCAAGCTCTCTAAAATTAAATATTACAGGAAAATTAAGAGTTTTATATATTAAAAAAGGATTTCCAATTTGATGATGAATTTTATTTTTGGCATTATGAAAAACAGTATGACCATGGGATGAAATTAAA
>MDSZ01071425.1_pt1 | contig 18628 bp, 17 predicted proteins | sample 811201 | NCBI WGS metagenome assembly MDSZ01 (sample SAMN05326647, study PRJNA326480) | marine metagenome | isolation source: seawater | place: Indian Ocean: North | collected 2010
CAGGTGAACAAAACACAATTGCTTGTGGTTTATCAGCAGGAAAGAAATCTAGATTATCTTGGATTGAAAAAGAGAGAAATATTGATGTGTTTGATATTAAAAGAGATGTAATTAAGACTTTAGTTGAAACAGGTTATGATGCTGATAAGTTTTTTATAGATAGCAAAACACCGATTTATTATCATCCTGGCAAATCAGGCAGATTATTTTTAAATAAAGGAAAAGATAAAGTCGCTGCATATTTTGGAGAAATTCATCCAAATATTTTAAAAAAAATTGATATTAAAACAGAGTCTTTGTTAGGTTTTGAGATTTTTTTAGATAATTTAAAACTACCTAAAAAAACACTAAAGGATCAAAAAATAAAGTTTGTAACCTCAGATTATCAAAAATCGGAACGAGATTTTGCTTTTGTTGTAAATAAAGATATTAATGCACAAGATTTAATTAATGCTATTTCTAGTGTAGACCAAAACTTAATAAGTAATATTAAAGTTTTTGATGTTTATGAGGGAGAAAATATTCCAGAAAATCAGAAATCAATTGCAATAAGTGTTACGATACAGTCATCGGAAAAAACATTAAATGAAAATGATTTAGAAAAAATAAATAAACTAATTATTCAGACAGTAGAAAATAAAACTGGCGCAAAAATCCGATCTTAAGGAACAAATGAGCACTATTGATAATATAAGAAATTTTGCAATTATTGCTCACATTGATCACGGTAAATCTACGATAGCCGATAGAATTATACACAAATGTGGTGGATTGACGGAGAGAGAAATGAAGGCTCAAGTTTTAGATTCTATGGATATAGAAAGAGAAAGAGGTATTACTATTAAAGCTCAAACAGTTAAATTAAATTATAAAGCAAAAGATGGAAAAAAATATATTCTTAACATAATTGATACACCTGGACACGTAGACTTCAGTTATGAGGTAAGTAGATCACTTTATGCTTGTGAAGGATCAATATTAATTGTTGATAGTACCCAAGGTGTAGAAGCTCAGACATTGGCAAATGTTTATCAGGCACTTGATATTAATCATGAAATTATCCCAGTGTTGAATAAAATTGATTTACCAGCATCAGATTTGGAGAGAACAAACAAGCAAATTGAGGATGTAATTGGTATTGGTACTGAAAATGCAGTTCCTTGTTCAGGAAAAACAGGTGAGGGTATTGAGGAAATTTTAGAAAAAATTATAAGTCAATTACCTGGTCCAACAGGAAATTCTAATGAAAATTTAAAGTGTTTATTAGTTGATAGCTGGTACGATACTTACTTAGGAGTAGTAATTCTTGTTAGAGTTATAAATGGTCAAATAACCAAGAATATGAAGATAAAAATGCTTTCAACTGACCAAGATTATGTAGTTGAAAAAGTAGGAGTTTTTACTCCTAAAGCTAAAGATATAAGCGAACTTAACGCTGGGGAAATTGGTTTTATTACTACTGGGATTAAAGTTTTATCAGAAACAAAAGTTGGAGATACGATTTGTGATGCAACAAAGCCATCAGTTGAGGCGTTACCAGGTTTTAAACCAAGTAAACCTGTTGTATTCTGCGGCTTATTTCCGGTGGATAGCTCTGAGTATCAAAAACTAAAAGATGGATTAGCAAAATTACAATTAAACGATGCAAGTTTTTCCTATGAAGCAGAGTCTTCATCTGCATTAGGCCTAGGTTTCAGATGTGGTTTTTTAGGTTTGCTTCATTTAGAAATTGTAACAGAAAGACTAGAGAGAGAATTTGACGTAAATCTACTTACAACTACACCAGGCGTAGTTTATAAAGTGAACTTAAATAGTGGAGATGTAATAGATCTACAGAATCCATCCACTCTACCTGATCCAACTCAAATAAAATTGATCGAAGAGCCTTGGATTAAGGCAACAATAATAACGCCTGATGAATATCTTGGATCAATAATTAAGATATGCCAAGATAAAAGAGGAATACAAACAAATTTAAGTTATTCTGGAAATAGAGCAGTATTGACCTATGAATTACCATTAAATGAAGTGGTATTTGATTTCAATGATAGAATAAAATCTATGACAAGTGGATATGCTAGTTTTGATTATGAAATAATAGGTCATAGAGAAGGAGATTTAGTTAAGTTGGGAATTTTAGTAAACGGAGAATCAGTTGATGCTTTAGCAATGATGATACATAAAAACTTTGCTCAAAAAACAGGTAGAGAAGTTTGTGAAAAATTAAAAGATTTAATTCCCAGACACAATTTTATGATTCCTGTACAGGCTGCAATAGGTGGAAAAATTATTGCAAGAGAAACAATAAAAGGATTTAAAAAAGATGTATTAACAAAAATTCATGGTGGAGGTGCAACTGATAGAAAGAGAAAATTATTAGAAAAACAAAAAAAGGGAAAAGCAAGATCAAAGCAATTTGGAAGAGTAGAAATTCCTCAAGAGGCTTTTATTGGAGTCTTAAAAATAAATAAGGATAAATAGATGAAAAAAATTTTTGATTGTGTAACTTTTTTTCAAGAAAATTTACAAATGGAATTACGATTTGCAATATTAGATGAAGTCATAGATAAGTTTGTAATTTGTGAATCTATTTATGATCATCGTGGAAATCCAAAAAAAGTTAATTTTTCCAAGAAAAATTTCAAAAAATATGAAAATAAAATTGAACATGTTGTAATAACGAAAAAATTTCCTGAAAAGAATTCTCCATGGGAGAATCAGGCATGGCAGAGAGAATTTATATTTGATGGTATAAAAGATGCTTCAAACGAAGATTATATTATGTTTTCTGATCCAGATGAGATACCTAATCCCAAAGCAATAAAAAATTTAGACCTAAAAAAAAAATTTGGAATTTTTTTTCAAAAGATGTTTACTTATAAATTAAATCTTTTTAACAAATATGAAACTCCTTGGGAGGGAACAAGAGTTTGTAAAAAAAAAAATCTTAAATCCATTGATTGGCTAAGACATAAAGTATTGTATAAAAACTTAAAATATGGGTTCTGGAGAATTGATAAAGAAAAGAATATCGAAATTATAAAAGAGGGTGGATGGCATTTTAATTACTTATTGAAACCCGAAGAAATCTCAAAAAAATTTAAAAGTTTAGCAGAGACAAGCTGGGATAAAGAGGAGTATTATAATTTAGAAAATATAATAACAAAAATTAAACAAAAGAAAGATTTATTTAATAGAGGCCATATTTTTGATCAAGTCGCAATAGATGACACGTTTCCGGAATATATACAAAAAAATCAAGATCAATACTCTGAATGGATTTTAAAATGATCGATAAAGTTGTTTCAAAACAATTTAAAAATTTGAATTTATATGCTTTAAAAAAAAGAAACTTATATAAATCCTCAAAACCATATGCACATATAGTGATTAAGAATTTTTTTAAAGAAGAATTTTTAAATAAAGTCCTGGAAGAATTTCCAAACCTAGAAAAAATTAATTCTTCTATTAATTATAAAAATAAAAATGAAGTAAAATTTACAAATAATAAAAGAAGGAATTTCAAAAAAAATACAAAAAAAATTTTTGATTTTTTAAATTCAAAAAAATTTGTAAATTTTTTACAAAAACTTTCTTCTATTAATGAAAAAATTTTACCAGATCCATATCTAAGTGGTGGTGGATTACATGAAATAAAAAGAGGTGGCGTTTTAAAAGTACATACTGATTTTAATAAACATCCTTTCAAAAATATTGACAGAAGAATGAATGTTTTAATTTATTTAAATAAGAGTTGGAAACCAAGATATGGAGGATATTTAGAGCTTTGGAATGAAAGTATGAAAAAATGTATTAAAAAAATTCCTCCAATTTTTAATACAATGGTTATATTTTCAACTAACGATTTTACAAACCATGGTCATCCAGATCCATTAAATTGTCCACAAGGTTTATCTAGAAAATCAATAGCCACTTATTATTTTTCAAAGGGTAGACCTGAATATGAAATAGCGAAAGTTATTAAAAAAAATACTACTATTTTTAAAAATAGAAATGGAAAAAAAGATGATGTATTTATTAAAAATGAACTAGTTAAAAATTATTTAAGAAATTTTTCATTTTATCAAAAAATAAAAAAATTTGAAAAAAAATATATTAGAACTGGAAAATCAAAAAAAAGAAGAAAGTAAAATTAGGAGAGGTGGCCGAGTGGTTGAAGGCGCACGCTTGGAAAGCGTGTAAAGGGGAAACTCTTTCATGGGTTCGAATCCCATTCTCTCCGCCATTATAAATGTAGATTTCAGAAAAATTTGGTTTTATTTTTATTTGCTGGATCTATGTATAACGCAGGTAGAATTTTATAATTAGTATTTCTTTTTATCCAAAAAGAAAAATAACGTTCAGCTAGAAAGTCAAATAATCTAACCTGACCATAGTTTTTAAGTTTTTGTTTATCAAAAATCTTTTCACATTTAAAAATCCAATTAAAAGTGTTTAAACACAATTTATCAAATTTCTTTTTTTTTAAAATAAATATGCTGAAAGGAAAATACTCGGTTTCATTATTTATATATTCTAAAAATTTTTTTCGTTCAATTTTACTCATTACATTTGAGGCTTTATTCAAACCATTGTAAATGTGAAACATATCAAAGTGCAAATTAATTGAATGTAATTTTGAATTAAAAAGAATAGAGGGGTTTTTTAAAATATTTTTTTTTCCTTTTTTCAAAAATTTCATTAATTTATATCCTTTTAGATTTTGAGGAGAAGCTACAAAAGCATCATATTTTAAATTATTCTTATTGATATTTTTTAAAATATTGTTTTCAAGATTAAGAAGATTAACTTTTTTCTTATGATCTTTTTTTAACCAAAATCTTCTGTAGTGACAAATACCAATCCATTGATTATTTCTAATTTTTTTTAATTCATTTTTCCAAATCCAATAAATAGATGTTAAGGTTCCGAAATTTTTGTTTTTTTTAGATATATTTTTTCCAACAAAATCATTAAGCCATTTTTTTGGGAAATGAGTATTTTTATAGTATGCACCTCCAACTATAACGTTTAGACTCAATTTTCTTAAAAAATCATAATTCTTCTGAGTAATACAATATGTTTTTAAATTATTGGATTCCATAATTTTAAGTTTAGAATTATAAGCATCCTATGAATTATATAATTATCAACAAATGTCAAATTTGTAATAGTAATTTAAAAAATTTTTTAAATTTAGAAAAACAACCATTATGTGATGATTTAAGGAAAAAACCCAAAAGAAGTAAGTTCTATAAATTAGAAGTAAAAATTTGTATCAATTGTTTTACTGCTTTTCAAAAATTTAATGTAAACAAAAAAACATTATTTCCAAAAAAGTACCATTACAGGTCTGCAAACACCAATGATGTTATTACAGGAATGAAAGATTTGGTAAAAAAAATAAAAAATAAAAAAAAAATAAAAAGAAAAGTAATTCTAGATATTGGTTGCAATGATGGAACTTTACTAGAAATTTTTAAGAAAGAAGGTGCAATAACTTACGGAATAGAGCCCACAAATGCATATAGAGACGCAAGAAAGAAAGGACACAAAGTTTTCAATAATTATTTTGATAGAAAATTATCAAAGAATTTAAAAAAAAAATTAGAAAAAATAGATGTAATTACTTTTACCAATGTATTCGCTCATATTGAAAACTTTAAGGAATTAATTGGATCACTAAAAGATATTATAAGTAAAGAAACTTTACTAGTAATAGAAAATCATTACTTAAAAGAAGTTATAAAAAAAAATCAATTTGACACCTTTTATCATGAACATCCACGGACATATAGTTTGAACTCCTTTTTTAAGATTGCCGAATTACTCGATATGGAAATAATAGATTTTAATTATGTTAAAAGATACAACGGCAACATCAGAGTTTTTCTTAAAAAAACAAAAAAAAGAAATAAAAATCTAAAAGAAGAATTAAAGAAAGAAAAGAAAATAATCCTTAAATATAAATATATGCAAAAAAAAATTGAAAAGTGGAAAAAAAAAAAGAAAAGTGATTTATTGAGTTTAGTAAAAATAAAAGGTCCATTGCCCGCTAAAGCATTTCCAGGAAGAGCTTCAATATTGATGAATTTGTTAAAATTAGATAAAAAAATAATTTCAAATATATATGAAAAAAATAATTCATTAAAAGTAAACCATTTTGCTCCAGGAACTGATATTAAAATAATAAAAGAAAAGTTTTTCTTAAAAGATAAAAAAAAAGGTGTAATTATAAATTTTGCCTGGCATATATCTAATGAAATTAGATTATATCTAAAAAATAAATTAAATTTTAATGGTAAAATTATAGACATTATTTCAAAAAAAGATTTCAGATGAACTCTTTAATTCTTGGCTCAGGTTTTGGTTTATATGGATATTTTCCTGCTATTGTTGAAATCTCAAAAAAAGTCTACCTTCATGATAAATATAAAAAAAAATTTAAAAACTTAAAAATTTACCAAAAATTTGAAAATAAAGTTTTATGGTATAAAAATCTACAAAATATAATTAAAGATATTGATTTATTAGTAATAGCCAAAAAACCATCTTTACAATTTAAATTTATTAAAGAGATTTTTAGATATAAAAAAAAATTTAAACATCTTTTTCTAGAAAAGCCAATTGATATAAATCCAAAAGATTCATTAAAATTGATAAGATATTTAGAAAAAAACAAAATTAGTTACAGTTTTGGTTTTATTTTCAAATATTGTTCTTGGTTTAAATATTTGAAGAATAACAATAAAAAAAAAGAAATTTCAATTTTTTGGTTTATTAAAAAAAAAAATTTATCTAATTCATGGAAATACAAAACAAAGGAAGGTGGTGGTCTTATAAGATTTTATGGAGTGCATTTTTTGAAATTGCTAACTGAATTAAAATTCAACAAAGTTATTAACAATAAGATTTCAAACAATGAATGGTCCATTTCTGTTAAAAATAAGAAGAATAATATCATATCTATTACGTTAAAATATAATGATAAAGACAAATTCTTAATTTTCAAAAATGGTAAAATTTTTAAAAACTTAGATAATCCGTTTTTAAAAAAAATTAGAAAATATCAACATGATCCTAGAGTAAAATATCTAAAAAATTATATATTAGATGAATTGTCTAAGGTTAGAAAAAAAAGAAGTATTCACTATTTTGAATTTTTAGATTTTTGGAAAAAAGTAGAGAAAAATATTTCAGTCAAAAAAATTTGAAATTTGATTTTTAGTTTCAAAAAATAAACTTTTTTTATCAGAATTATATAGCCTAATAGTTAATAAAATACCCTTTACTATATTTATCCTAGAATTCCAACCTAGCTCATTATTTATTTTTTTTGATGAAAGTTTGAGGAATTTCATTTCTTTAAATTTTTTTTTTAATATTTTTATTTTTAATGATTTTTGAGGTAAATTTTTTTTTATTATATCTAAAATTTTTTTAACAGTAATTTCTCTATTCTTAGGAGAAAGATTGTAAATAGTTGTTATATCTTTATTTTTATTTTTGGTTATCATCAATAAAATTGCATTTATAACATCTAAAATATGCAACCATGGGCGCGTTGAATTAATAGATCTAATTTTTATAACATTTTTATTTTTTAATCCTTTTATAATATCAGGCATCAATCTATTTTTTCCCCAATCACCACCTCCTATTATGTTACCTGATCTTAAAATTATCATTTTTTTTTCAATGAAACTGTAGTTATAGCTTTGACTAATAATATCTTGGCAGGATTTACTAGCACTATATGGATCAAGGCCACCTAAGTTTGAATTTTCAGTCAATGATTTGTAATTATTTTTGTAAACTTTATCTGATGTAAAAATAATAATTTTTTTTACAGAAGAAATTTTCTTAACAATTTCAAAAATTTTAACCGTACCTATTATATTTGTATCAAAAGTTTTCTGGGGATCATTGTAGCTTTTACTAACTATAGGTTGTGATGCTAGATGTATAATTATTTCTGGTTTAAATAATATAATTTTTTTTTGAATTTTTTTAAGATTGTTTAAATCACAATATATTGTCTTAAATTTATTTCTAAATTCTCTGGTGTTAGATAAATAATTTCTGTCCTTCATTTTCAAAGCAACTCCTAAAATATTTGCATTAAAATGATCTAGTGTTACGCTAAGCCATGATCCAACAAATCCAGTATTACCAAAAATTAATATTCTTTTTTTCTTTAATTTAAAATACATTTTTATTTTTTACCAAGTTCTCCATTTACAGTTCTTTTTTTTCCATAAGTTATTCAATTCTTTTTTTTCCCTCAAAGTATCCATACAGGCCCAAAAATCATTATGTTTAAAGGCAGCTATCTGATTTTGTTTTGATAACTTTGGCAAACATTCCTGTTCAAAAATAGTTTTGTCATTTTTTATATAATTGAATATTTTGTTTGATAAAACAAAAAAACCTCCATTGATATACTCAATGGGTTTTTCTTTAATTTTACTTATTAATGATTTTTTGTTAATTAACAAAATACCTTTTGGATTTTTATATTTAACAGCAGTTAGTGTAACAATTTTATTCTTTTTTTTATGGAATTTAATAAGTTTATTTATATCAACATTTGATAGGCCATCACCATAAGAGAGACAAAAATTTTCATTTGGATAAACATATTTCTTAATTCTTTTTATTCTTCCACCTGTCATAGTATGAAGACCAGTTTCTATAAATGAAATATTCCATTTTTCTTTACGAATAAATTTTTTTAGTTGATTTTTGATCATATAGCCCTTGTAACCCAAGCAAATTATAAATTCATTTATTCCATAATAAGAATAAATCTTCATTATGTGCCAGATGATAGGCTTAGATCCGATTTTCACTAAGGGTTTGGGTTTTATATTGGTTTCTTCAGATAATCTTGTTCCATATCCACCAGCTAAAATAACAACTTTCATAACTTAATTATATTCACATCTATTAAATTTTATCGATTAAGTCTATTCATATATAGTTATGAAAATGAAAAAAAACTATAAAGATGTAACGATAATATTAACTTTATATAAAACACCACTTAATAAATTATCTAACCTATATAATTATAGAAATTATAAGATTATTGTTTTTGATCAAGAAGGAGAAGATAAAACTAAAATATTTCTAAAAAAAAAAATTGAATTTAAATGTAAAATATTTTTCATCAATTCGAAATATAGGCTTAAGTAAAGCATCAAATTTTTTATTATCTAAAGTAAAAACAAAGTATTGTCTATTTACTCAACCAGATATTCAAATAACAGATTCATCAATTAATATTTTGTATAATATAATTAAAAAAAATAAGAGTATTATATTTGTTTCTCCAAATCATAAAAACAATAGCAAAAAAAAAAATAAAAAAAATTATATATTAAAAAAAAAAATTAATTATTCTTGTATTCTTTGTGATGTTAAAAAATTAAAAAGTATTGGATTCTTTGATGAAGATTTTTTTTTGTATTGGGAGGATATTTTTTTAGAAAAGAAAATAAATAATTCAAACTATAAAATGGCCATAGGATTGAATACAAAAGTTAAACATGATTTTAGTAAATCATCTGAGATAAATTATAAAACCGACTTTATTAGAAGCTCAAATTTTATTTATGGTGAGTTAGTATTTGATTATAAAGTTAAAAAATTGCGATTTATCAAAATATGCAGAAAATTTTTTCAAAATCTAATTTTATTTATCTTTAATATTCTATTTTTTCAATTAAAAGACTCCCTAAAGAATATTGCTATAATTGTTGGAATATTCAAATTTACAATTTTTTTACTTAAGAAAATAAATAAATGAAAAAATTTTTAGACTTAGGTTTGCAGCCATTGGCTAATTCATATTTAGATTTTAAAGAATTAAAAAAAAAAGAAAAGAAATTTAGATTGGTAATTGGTTTTAACCCTAAAAATTATTTAGTTTCAATATTAAATACAGTACCAAAAGAAAATATGTTTAATGAAAACTATCCCTACAAATCTTCAGAGTCAATTACTATGAGAAAATCTTTTAGAGATTTATCCTTAAAAATAAAAAAAAAATTTAAACCAAAACTTATTTTAGAAATCGGAAGTAATGACGGAGCATTCATAAAAAATTTTAACAAAAATAATGTTATTGGAGTTGAGCCGTGTAAAAATTTAGCTCAAATTACAAAAAAATATAAGTATAAAACTTTCTCTGAATATTGGGGCCCAAGTTTAGCTAAAAAAATTACAAAAAATAAGAAAGTTGATCTTATTTATTCAGCAAATACTTTGAGTCATATAAAAAATTTTTCTGAAATATTTAAGGCTATAAATATAGCTTTAAGTGATAATGGTATTTTAATTTTAGAAGACCCGTCATTACTGGAATGTATAAAAAATGTTGCTTATGATCAGTTTTATTGTGAACATATTTATGTTTTTTCTTCAATTTCATTAAAAAAGATTTTGGAAAAGTTTGGGTTAGAGATATTTAATATTGAAAACACAAAAACTCATGGTGGTTCAAACAGATATTTTATTAAAAAAAGTATTAATAATAATTACAAAATAGGTTCAAACGTCTTCAAAAATTTAAGTTTAGAGAAAAAATATGGACTTCATAAATTCTCTACATATAAAAAATTTGCAAAAAATGTAAATTTATCAAAAATTAAACTAGTTAATATTTTCGACAAACTTAAAAAAAATAACAATAAAATAATCGGTTATGGTGCAACTGCTAAATCATGCACAGTTTTAAATTATTGCAAAATAGATAATAAAACGATTGATTTTTTTTACGACACAACATCTTATAAAATAAATAAATTTTTGCCTGGTAGTAAAATAAAAATTAAAAGATATAAAAAACTTAACATTCAAAAAACTGATTATGTTTTTTTAGGAGCTTGGAATTTTAAAAGTGAAATTTTTAAGAAAGAAAAAAAATTTATACAACAGGGTGGAAAATTTATTACCCATGTACCCTATCCTAAAATTATTTAAAATCTGAGAAATTTATACCATTTTCATCTTTTTTGGATAAAATTGGCTTTTTGATAGGCCACTTAATATTAATTTTTTTATCATTCCATTTTATTGTTGTTTCACTATTTTTGTGCCTATATTGTGTACATTTATAATACACAGCACATTCTTTTGATAAACATAAAAATCCATGAGCAAATTTTTCAGGAATAAAAAGAGAAAAGTTTGACTTTTGAGATATTTCAATTGCAAAATAATTTCCAAAAGTTTTAGAGTTTTTTCTTAAGTCAACTACAACATCTAAAATTTTTCCTTGTACCACGGTGATGATTTTCGCCTGGCTATTTTTTTTTTGTAAATGTAATCCTCTGAGAGTATTTTTTTTTGAGTATGAAAAACAATCAAAAATAAATTTTTTTTTCAAAATTTTATTTTTTTCTATCTCTTTAAAAAAACCTCTTTTATCTTTGTAAATATCAGTTTTGATTAATACGAGGTCTTTGATTTTAGTCTTAATTAGTTTCATAAATAAATTTTTTAATTATTTTTATATCTATTTTTTCTCTTGGTTTCCAATACGGAAGTATCTGTAATTTATTTGATTTTGGCTTTATAACTTTATTACTAAGATATTTAACGTTCAAGCATCTTTTTTGACCTTTATTTATCTTTGAGATTAATTCATTAATCTTAGTATTTTTAGTTTGTTTGAGACAATAATTTCCAGTTTTTAAGTTTTTTGCTAATAAGATATCTATAGCTTTAATTATATCCTCAGTGTGAATAATATTTAGTTCAAGTTTATTTGATATAATTCTAGTGGTAATTTTTTTTTTATAATTATTAATTAAAGTTGGAATTAGTTTTTTTCTTTTATCATTTTCTGAGAAACTCTCATAAAACTTCAAATTATAAAGTTTAATCTTTTTATTATTAATCGAATAAAATTTTAAAATCATTTCAAAAGCTGATTTTGTAGATGCATAAAAATTTTTAGGTAAATAATTTTTTCCATCTATATGTTGCATCATTGTACCAAAATTTATTATTTTTTTTAGACCTTTGTTAATTGAGTCCAGCACGATACTAGGAAATAAAATATTAGACTCTATAAATGATGGAATATCATTATGCTTATGATCATTTTTATAAAGAGTTGCAAAATTGATAAAATAGTCAACTTTTTTTTGTTTAAGTTTTTTATTTATTTCACTCAGATTTGAATAAAAAATAGACTTATAATTTTTTTTATATTTTTTTCTCAAAAAATTTAAATCTTTATTTTTTTTATGTTTTTTTCTAAGCAAGTCTAAAATTTTATAACCTTTTTTAAGTGAATGACGTAAATAAAGATTACCTATGAAGCCTGAAGATCCAGTAATAAGAATTAATTTTTTTTTCAAATTATAATTTTTTTAAATAGTTGCTATATTCACAATTTCCATAAAATTTAAGATTTTGCATAATTTTACTCTTATTTATCCATTTTTTTTTCAAAGCAATTTCCTCTAAACAAGCGATTTTTATTCCCTGAACTTCTTCAACTGATTTTACATAATTAGATACGTTGGTTAGGTCCTGAATTTTCCCAGCATCAGACCAAATTGCCCCTCTACCAATTAATTCATATTTTAATTTACCTCTTTTTTTATATTCTTTGATTAAATCTGTAATTTCTAATTCTCCTCTTTTTGAAGGCTTAATTTTATTTGCATAACTACATACATTTTTATCAAAAAAATAAAGACCAGTTATTGCATTATTTGATACAAATTTTTTTGGTTTTTCAATTATTTTATCTATTTTTTTATTTTTAATTTTAGCAACACCATAATTTTCAGGTTTGAGAACTTCTTTTAAAAATATAGTTGCTCCATTTTTGTGAAGTGAAGACTTCTCAAGTTTTTTGGTTAAACTTTGTCCATAAAAAAAATTATCTCCAAGTATCAAAGCAACATTATCTTGATCCACAAAAGATTTACCTAACCTAAAAGCGTCTGGTAAACCTCTTGGTTTATTTTGTATTTTATAAACTATTGTGATCCCAAATCTTGATCCATCACCTAAAAGACTTTTAAAATTTTCAATTTGACCTGGATTTACTATCATTAAAATTTTTTTGATGTTTGCTAACATCATTACTGATAAAGGATAAAATATCATTGGTTTATCATGGATTGGAAGTAATTGTTTATTTACAGATTTTGTTAATGGACTCAATCTAGTTCCGAAACCACCAGCTAAAATTATACCTTTTTTAATCATTTTAGTTTGTAATTATGCAACATATATTAAAACTTCTGTATTTAAATAGTATAATTTATGTTATCATTAATCTTTCCAAAAAAATGAAAAATAACAATTACCAAGCAGATTCTATCAAAGTTTTAAAAGGCCTAGATGCAGTCAGAAAAAGACCCGGGATGTATATTGGGGACACAGAGGATGGAACTGGTCTTCATCACATGGTTTATGAGGTAGTAGATAATTCTATTGATGAGGCTTTAGCTGGATATTGTAAGAAAATTTTAGTTTCAATCAATCAGGATCAAACTGTAACTGTTAGTGATGATGGTAGAGGAATTCCAGTTGATATTCACAAAGGTGAAAAGAAATCTGCAGCAGAGGTAATTATGACCCAATTACACGCAGGGGGAAAATTTGATCATGATTCTTATAAGGTTTCTGGGGGTTTGCATGGTGTTGGGGTTTCAGTTGTAAATGCACTTTCTGAAAAACTTAAATTAGAAATTAATAGAGAAGGTAAAAAATATTTTATCGAGTTTAATAACGGTAAAGCTAAAGCACCATTGAAGATGATTGGAAAATCTAAAGAGACTGGAACTAAAATTACCTTTTTACCGTCAAAAGAAATTTTCTCATCAACCAAATTTAGTGCAAATATTCTTTTAAAAAGAATTAGAGAGTTAGCTTTTTTAAATAAGGGAATAAAAATTTTATTTGAGGATTTAAGTCAAAAAAAAAATAAGAAATATGAATTCTGTTATAATGGAGGAGTTTTAGAATTTGTTGAATTTTTAGATGAAAAAAGAGAAAAACTAAAAAATAAGAATGGAAACGATTTATTTAAAAAACCTATATACATTGAGGGAAAAAAGGACAATATAGAAATAGAATGTTCTTTGAATTGGAATTCAACTTATTCAGAGGAAGTACTTCCATATACTAACAATATTTTTCAAAAAGATGGAGGAACACATTTATTAGGTTTTAGAAGTGCGTTAACTAGAATAGTAAATAAATATGCCAATGAACATAATTTACTAAAGAAAAATAAACTCACAATTTCTGGAGACGACATAAAGGAGGGTTTGACTTGTGTGCTTTCAACAAAAATACCTGATCCAAAATTTTCTTCACAAACAAAAGATAAACTTGTTTCTTCAGAAGTGAGATTGATTGTTGAGACAATTATTAATGAAAAATTATCAATATGGTTTGACCAGAATCCATCAGTATCAAAAATAGTTTTAGCAAAAATTATTCAAGCTGCTTTAGCAAGGGACGTAGCAAGAAAAGCTAGAGAAAGCGTAAGAAGAAAAGGAGCTTTAGAATTAAGTGGACTTCCAGGAAAATTAGCTGATTGTCAAATTGGAAAGCAAGAAGGTACAGAACTTTTTATAGTTGAGGGAGACTCAGCTGGAGGATCTGCAAAACAGGGTCGAGATAGATCTAACCAAGCTGTTTTGCCATTAAGAGGAAAAATATTGAATACTTATGTAGAGGATTTGCAACTAAAGAAAAATGGAAATGCTAATAAAAACGGATCTGATCAAAGAACAAAAGCATTATCTAAAATGATTTCATCAAATGAAATTTTAACTTTGATTAATGCATTAGGTCTCGATCCTAAAGCTCAAGAAATAGATTTAAAAGATTTGAGATATGGTAAAATTATTATTATGACAGATGCTGATGTTGATGGCTCGCATATTAGAGCTTTACTATTAACTTTTTTTAATAATAAACCATTTAATAAATTAATTGAAAATGGGCATGTGTACTTAGCACAACCACCTTTATTTAAAATTAATAAAGGCTCTAAAGGGATTTACATTAAGGATGAAAATGAGTTAGAGAATTACATTTTAAGTAATAATCCAAATATTAAAAAGATTAAAAAGGGCTCAAAAGAATTCAAAAATGAAATAGAAAAAGAAAAATCTAATTTGAATATACAAAGATTTAAAGGTTTAGGAGAAATGAATCCTGAAGAATTATGGAGCACAACTCTAGATCCTCAAACAAGAAACTTATTAAAAGTTCAATATTCTAAGGACTCAAAAAAAGATCAGAATTTAATACATACCTTAATGGGAAATGATGTTGCTTTGAGGAAAGATTTTATAATCTCAAATGCAATAAATGTTCAAAATTTAGATATTTAATAATGAAGTTTTTTGAAACTTCAAAGTACTTCTCTTTAAAAAAATCTACATACATAACCCTAAGATGGATTGGAATAATTGGTCAATTATTAACAGTAAATTTAGTTTATTTTATTTTAAATTTTGAATTTGATTTTTTATTGTCAAATTTAGTTATATTATTAGGAGGCCTAAGTAATCTTTATCTAATATATATATATAAAAAAACTCAGTTATCAGACAGATCTGCGCTTATCTTTTTAACTATTGATATATTCCAGCTAGGTTTTCTAATATATTTAACTGGCGGAATAGTAAATCCATTTATAATTTTTATAATCATCCCTAGTGTTTTTGCATCTACAAATTTAGGCATTAGAACTAATATTTTACTCGTTTTTATGACAACCGGTTTAATTATTTTATTAACATTTTATTCAAAAGACTTGCCAACTCCTTTAAGTGATCATTTTCATGTAAGCCCATATTACTATTATGCTATACCGGTCTCATTAATTATAGCACTTTTTTTTCTTAATTACTTTGCATTAATTTTTGGATCTGAGTCAAGAATTAGAAAAGAAGCGTTGAACAAGATGGAAGAAATTATGGCTAAAGAGCATGAGTTAATATCTCTAGGAGGACAAGCTGCAGCAGCAGCACATTCTCTTGGAACTCCTTTATCAACAATTAAGATTATAACACAAGAATTATCAAAACAACTTCAAAATAACAAAGAGGTTACCCAAGATATAGAATTATTATCAAGCCAAGTTGAAAGATGTAACCAAATTTTAAAAAAGCTATCTTTAAATCCAACAGAAGAAGATGATTTCATAGATGAAGATTTAAGTATTAAAGATTATCTTAAAGAAATAATTATTTCTTTTAAAGAAACTAGCAGTAAGCAATTTATTTTAAATATTGAGCAAAATGCTAACCCAAGAAAAATAACAAAATCTATTGAAATAGTCTATGGTTTAAGAAATTTTATAGGAAATGCTAATAAGTTTTGTAAAGATAAAGTTTTTATTACTTTAAAAAGCAATAATGATATTACAGAAATAATTATCGAGGATGATGGTGACGGTTATCCAAATGATATATTATCAAAAATTGGTGAACCATATTTAAAGACTCTTAAAAATAATGATAAGTCAAAAGTAGGTTTGGGGCTTGGTATTTTTATAGGTAAAACATTATTAGAAAAAAACTTTGCAATGATTACGTGTAGAAATTCAAAAACTAGAAATGGCGCAGAAGTAATAATAAAGTGGAAAAATAAAGATTTGTTTAAAATTTAATGAAATTTTTTTTTAGTATCAAATAGTGAACTAAGTTCTGAAATCATTACGTCACCAAGTTCGTTTACATCCGTAATTTTGATTGCTTTATTATAGTATCTAGAAACATCGTGACCTATACCAATTGCTAAAATTTCTATGTCTGACTTTTCCTCAATAAATTTTACTATTTTTTTTAAATGCTTCTCCAAAAAGTCACCTGAGTTTACTGATAATGTCGAGTCATCTACTGGAGCACCATCTGAAATAACCATTAATATTTTTCTTTCTTCCCGCCTTTTTTTCAATCTATTAAATGCCCAAAGTATCGCTTCTCCATCAATATTCTCTTTTAATAATCCTTCTTTAAGCATTAAGCCCAAATTATTCTTTGCCTGTCTCCAATGAGTATCTGCACTTTTATAGATAATATGTCTAAGATCATTTAGTCTTCCTGGTGATTTTGGTTTGCCTTTTTTATTCCAAGTTTCTCTACTTAAGCCACCTTTCCAATTCATTGTTGTAAAACCTAAAATTTCAACTTTTACTGAGCAACGTTCTAAAGTTCTTGATAAAATATCAGCACAGATAGCTGCGATAGTAATTGGTCTTCCTCTCATAGATCCCGAATTATCAATCAACAGAGTTACAATAGTATCTTTAAAATCCAAATCTTTTTCTTTTTTAAAGGAAAGAGAATTATATGGGTTGATAATTATTCTAGGTAATTTTGAACTATCTAGTAGGCCTTCTTCTAAATCAAATTCCCATGCGCGATTTTGTTTAGCCAATAATTGTCTATGAAGTTTATTTGCTAATTTTGTTACAATATCTTGGAAACCAACTAACTGTTGATCCAAAGTTTTTCTAAGTTTTGTTGTTTCCTCTCTATTTTCCAGATTTTCTGCTTTTGTAATTTCATCATGTTGATTAGTAAATATTTTATATTCTAAATTAATATCGCTGAGTTTATTTTTTTGTATAACATTTTCATTGCTTGGTTTATTAGAGTCTGTATCCATAAGCTGTTCTTCAACTTTATAATCATCAATATCATAATCAGAGTCTAAACTTGCTTCTGTTTCCTCATTTTTGTTTTGTTCACTATCATTTTCAGAATCTTTTTCATCTGTATTATTAGATGAATCATTTTCGTTATCATTTTGATTTTCTTCTTTCTTTTCCTCTTCATCCTCCGACTGAAAAAAATCCATTTCTTGTAAAATTTTTGAAAATCTTGATGAATAATTACTTTGATTCTCTAAGTTATTTTTTAAAAATTCCAAATGTTTTTCAATTGATCTATCAAAATCTTTTTCCCAAAAATTTAGCATTTTTGAAGTTAAAGAATTTAATTTGATATTATGAAATTGTTTAAGCATATAAAGTTCAAAAGCCTCAGAAATTGGGACATCATCTTTAGTTTTTAATTGATCTTTTCTCTTAAAATTAATTTTTTGTTCATAATTTTCTCGAAAATTTTTTTCTATACCTTTAAGCATTTTTCCGCCTAACGACTCATATCTTATTTTTTCAGCAATAGTATAAAGAGATTTACAATGAGACCCAGAGGGCAGATTTTTTTTAAAAATATCTTGATTTGAGAATTTTTTTCTTAAAGCTGATGAGTCGGAATCTGCTCTAGCTTTAATAAAATCACTTTTTGTATTTAAATTATCTAATTCAAAAAAATCAAATTTTTTTGAACTTTCATTTTCTTGATTTTTATTCTTTATTTTGAAATCCTCTGAAATAACTCTGACTGTTGATGATAAAGCCTGACGGAATTTTTCCTTTAAATTTGCTTCTTTATTATTGGCCATTAAATTTGAATATTGGCTAATGATTCTGGTAATTCTTCACCAAAACATCTTTGATAATATTCTGCAATTATATTTTTCTCAGTTTCATCGCATTTATTTAAAAACGTTACCCTAAATGCATACCCAATATTTTTAAATATATCTGAATTGTTACACCAATTTAGTA
>MDSZ01019294.1_pt1 | contig 18627 bp, 17 predicted proteins | sample 811201 | NCBI WGS metagenome assembly MDSZ01 (sample SAMN05326647, study PRJNA326480) | marine metagenome | isolation source: seawater | place: Indian Ocean: North | collected 2010
ATGCTGTTACCAGTAACAAACAACGCATCATACATTTTTTTATATTTTTTTCGAACATTCAAATATCTGGCACATGCTCCATCAAGTCTATTGTAAATGTTATCTGGTGAAATATCAATACCAAATACAAATTTTAATTTGGCGTGTCTCCATTTCTCAATATCTCCTCCTTTTCCAACACTATAATCAATTAATATATTTCCAGGTGAAGATACTGATTGAATAAGTTTGGATTTTATATACAAATTATGAAAATCCCTTAGTGAACGGGTATTTGTTTTGTTTTTGTTACTATTATTATAGTATACTTCTTCATTATTATTTGTTGGAATATTTTCTCCTGTGCTTATCATATCGTGAGAAATAGGATTATGAATAGAATACCAGTTATTATCTGCTGTATGGAAGGCGTTTCCAAAATTTTTACCACCATTTCTTAATTCGCTGGTTTTATCATAACGAACACGAATAGGACACCATTTCCAATATTTATCATTTTCTTTGTTATATTTAAATTCAACAATCATATTTTCTTCAAAGTATTCTCCTTCTTCTGTTGCCATAAAACTGGTTGAACCGTTATGTTTTAAATAAACATTACATAGATGTGCTTCTTCATCAGCTGGATTAGTAGGATAAAATGGAACTGGTTTATATTTATCATTATCTTCATCATAAGTTTCGTTTTTATAAGATGCATCGTATAAATCTTGACTTGGATTAATATATCCGTGCTTTTTAGGATCAAATCCACATCTTAATATTAAAGTTTTGTATTGTAATATATTTTGAGAGCCACCATTATTAGAACCATCTTGATAAATATTTCTAATTAAATCTTTTCCTGCACTATCCTTTTTAACAGATACAAGGAAATCAATTGTATTAAATTCAGGTGGTTTCCATTTCATTACATAAGGCCAATTTTGTTTTGATGTAATATCCATTTTTTCTTCTGGATTTGAAGCACCTACATATAAATCAGAGGGAGTAAATATTAATCCATCAGTTTCGTATTCATAAGCACTATCTTCAACATCAGCTAAAATTAACGAGCAAGCTTTGAAAATACTACTGTTATTGGATGTAGCGTGAAAGCTTTTCATTTTTACGCGAAATTCTACGTGAAGCTTATTTTTGGGAACAACTTCATTCTTAGACTTAAATTCTAAAATAGAATGAGGATTAATTACATTAATAAGATTCTGTAGAATATACAAACGAGAAATCGGTTGCTCTTTATTTTCATCATTATGTTCTACGTGTAAAGGATAATTCATATATTTTTTATTATTTACATAATATACATCAAACGCTGCAAACAATTGAATAGGATTGCCCTGTTTATTATTTTTAATATATTCTCCATCAATAATACTGTTGAAAATACTTTTTTCCTTAGTAAATGTTCCAGTAAATAATACATTCATGTTCATATCTATTAAATAAATCTTTCCAACATCATCAATAAATAACAAATATCTTTCACCATCGGCTTTATCTGTTACAGTATAATTTTTTCTTATATTAGGGACTACAGAGGTTTCTACATCTTCACTTATATTTTCAATTTGTAGAGTAGATGAAGTGGGTCCTATAAAGTAACGAGGAGTTGGTCTTTCTATTTTATGTTCGTCACCGTGAATTACAGACAGATATTTAAACAAAGTTTGTTTTTGTTCCTCATATGAAATAGGATATTTTGTTTTCTGTAATCCACTTAAAATAATGCGAATGCATTTTCTCATATTTTGTAGTAAAAACTCTGCACGTTGATATTCACTTTCTGTTCCAACACGTTTATTATCTACTTCAATCTCAATCTCATATTCTTCTGGATTTTGAAAAACATTAGCATCTTGAATAGTATATTTTGGAATGGGAATATTTTTTGATTTAGTTGAAGACTTTACAATACTTACATCAATAAACACAGGATAGTTGGGATGTTGAAACCGAACACGGTTCAAACAACGAAATGTTTTAAGAGAGTCTTCCCATTTTGAAATGATTTTTCTGGCAATAGATGTATGCACGTGAAAATCTTGTTCTGTCTTAAAAGCCACACGAAAATTATAGTCTTTCATAAATACTTTTTGAATTCTTTTATTATCACGTGTTACTGCGTCTAACTTCTGTGTGAATTTTAATTTTTCAAAAGTAGTTGAAGGAATGTCAAGTATTTTTTGAATACTATTTGTCTTTGTGTATTCTTGAATTAAATCAGAACCAACAATTTCAGCGCGAATAGAAGACATCTTGGTTTTTCCATCAGGTGCTACAAACTGATTTTGAATTCTTAATATTTGTAAGCCTTCATCGTTTTCTGTTTTGAAACCACAGCTATATAAATACTTAACCACATTCAAATAATCAATTTTGGTTAGTTTTCTATCTCGGTCAATTGTTCCAAAACTTACTTCAAGCTCACTCATTTTATTATCAGTTTTTATTAATGGATTGCTTTCTAAATAATGTTTTACCATTTGTAGAAAACTACCTAGGTCATTATTATTTTTATCTTCCACTTCCATATTATAATATATATAAACTTTTATATATTATTTTAGGTTATCAATTTTTTAATACCAAGATAACGAGTCATAAATATAATCATATAACTCCTGCTTTTTCATATTGGGAATATCTTCTAATTCCATCCTATATGCAATTTCCTGTAAATCTGTTACCTTGTAATTAGATATAGCTTTAATTGGCTTCAACCAACTTTCTAAGCAATAATATTTTGATTCTATTTCTATTACTTCACTCAACAACATCGGCTCTAATTGGAGACTATATTTATTGAATTTTTCTTGTTTTACTAAAAAGTAAGGACTATCTTTGTGATAAAAAAAGGATAAATAACAAGACTTTTCCTCGTGTAAAATATAAATGTTAATTTTTTTCATAAAACACAAAGCAAAAAAGTTGTAAAAATTAGTATTATCTATATTTGTATTAAAATCACTCATTATGTCCTGCATTAACGACTTTGTCATTTTTATGTTTGACTCCTTTAATTCTTTGTAGTTATTTTTTACATACTGTTCTCCTTGTTGCTTAATTTCAATTTCTCTTACACCATAATTTCTCTGAATACAATTATACTCATCAAAACCATAAGCACATATGTAAAAGCACCAAAATAAACTATCACGCTGTTTAGGTTGATAATAAGTTTTTTTTAGTTTCTTTTCTTGTTTTATTTCTAACTCCTCCTCTTTCTTATCTGCATAAAAGAATGGTTTGAAATCACTTAATTGAAATAAAATATTTTTGCCCTGATTAAAAAATATTTTATCATATATGAGTTCCATAGCTATTTGTTAAACTCACGTTATCTTTATTACCTTTCATATTAAAGTATGTTTCTTTAAACTCTTGTTTCTGCGTCTCCAAGTTATTTAAATTATGCTCCTGGTCTTTTATGTATTCCAAATATTTATCAAGTTTTTCTAATACATCTTGCTTTAAAAAAGACATATTAATAAAAATACCACTTTTATTTTCATTTAATTTCGTTTCATTTTCTAAAAATATTTTTAATATTTCAATTTGTTGACCTTTATTGAGACTTTCTATTTTTTGTTTTAAATTTTCTAAATAAACACTATCGTTTTCCATTAACTATTTTTTTACTATATGTTTATATCATTTTTTATTATATGAACAAGTGTAATTTTTTAATAAACGAATATATTTATAAAAAAAATATATACATCAGAAATTAGAAACAGATTATGATAAACTTTATATGATAAAAGATATTTCTGTAAAAAAAGAAGATTTTGGCACTTCTTATTTAGCATTATTAGATAATGAAGAAACTTATGAACTAGAATTTTATGATAAAAAAACGAAATTTCTCCACAGTTATGCGGAAAAATACAACAATAATTGTATCTGTTTTTAATTAAGAATATCTTCTTGTATTGTTAGTCTTGGTTTAATTTTTCTATCTTCATTTTCATTTTCATAATAAATATCTGATAATTTTGCAATAACAGAAATAAAAGGGTCATTTAGTTCAAAACGAACTCCTATAGTGCTTACTTTAATCTTATTATTTTCTTTAACTGAAGCGAAAAGATTATCATTATAATGATGGTCTCTTGTTACAAAGATAGTAAGAGGTTTATTTCCTTCATTATCAATCACTTCTGCGTGAATACCAGCTTTGGTAATTGTTTTTACCTTGCAATCAATACTCATTCCTTCAACTGGATAACATATATAACATTCAAAAACAACTTGAAATTCTATAAATTCACCATTTACATTACCTGATGAATAAGAAACTATTTTACATGATTTCGGCTTAATATATCCTTCTGCATTACACTTTCCTTCAACCTTATTGGAAAGAGCCTCTTCTAAATTCTTTTTTAATGTAGCACCAACGTGTTTAATATGTAATCCAACTTTCATAGTAAGAACAGAGGGAGTATATACACCATAGACTTTTGTTGTTTTATCTTGATTCATCTCTATAACAAATGGAAATATATTTTTATATAATTTAAAAAGATATTTCAATTTTTTATTTTGTTTTTATATCCGATATAAGTGCCGTTTCTTCATCCAGAAAATAACTCTCTTTTATTTCATGATTATAGTTATAAAAACGAATTAAGCATTCAAATAATATTCCCAAACCTATTTTTGTTGTATCATTAATTTCATCTTGACTATAACTCTTTTTATAATCTTTATATTCCAAATAAGGATATTCTTCCAGCAATTGATTTATTTTTTTTAATATTTCTGACTTTGCTAACACAGTAATTTTTGCTCCTTTATTATTTTTCGTTTTCAAGTTCATTTGTTTTAATTTAAAAACGATTTCCTTTTCTCTGTTATCATAATCTAAAAATCCAATCAAATTTGCTAATTGACTTTTATCTACCTTAAATTTCTCTACTATTTCCTTCTCAAAAGTTTTAATATCCAAATCTTCTGCTTGAGCCCAAGCACTCTCGTCATATTTTTTTACAAATAAAAATGGTTCTCCTTTTTTAGATATCAAATAACCTTGTTGAATAGAGTTATCTATTATTCTTTTTTCAAAATACTCTTGTATATGTTTTACATATATGTTCTCAGGTTTTTCATAATTACTATAAATAAATCTTAACAAAAATATTTTATCTTCAAAAGAGATTGTTTCCAAATAATGCTCTAAAACCATTTGTTGTAATGTTTCTTCATTCATAAAATGATTATTTTTTAACATATAATAAATACGACCAAAGTGAATATACCAGTCTTTCTCTCCGGTTACAAGAGCCAAATCATCGCTATCAGTTTCTACTTTCTTATTTGCATTTCTTGTAAAAACTAATTCCTTTTTAAGCTTAGCAAGTTCTGCTTTTTCTTGTCTTGACAAATTAAGAAGATTACTTTCAAGCTCTTGTTTTCTTTGTGTAAATTCAATTATTTTCAGATATTTTGCTTTTTGTATTTCAATTGTATCAAATTTAGATTTTATATCTTCCAAAATACTCTCAAAATGCAATACGGTCTTATTGATTATCTCTTTTTCTATTTTCTCTTTACTATCTTCAGCAGCAACTGAATATTCTATTTCATCTATATTGATTTCTTCTTTTTCTTCATCTTCTTCTTCAGGTTTATCTTCAATTTCCATAACTAGCTTTTCTTGTTTAAAATCTAGAGGCACAGAACGCTCGTATATAGATAAATTTTCATCATTAATTTCTTTTGGTTGAAATGCATAATATGGTCCTTTATTAATTAAATAACCATTTCTATCGTGTTTATCCACAAGATTATCTTGTTTATTTTCAATCAATAATGATAAAGCAAAATAAATATGCTCCAAAGGATATTCTGTCTTAATATTAATCAATTTAATTAATTCTTCATTTTTATAGAAAGATTGTTCTCTAAATAATTGACGAATTCTTTTTACTATTGCTGCATAGTTCATCTTTGCAAAGTTAGAAGAATAGTTGTTTTTCAAAATATCATCATTTGTTATTTCTTTAAAAGGACGGCATTTATAAGAACAATTTTCCATATAATCACAAACACTTGAAAATGGTTTATCTCCTATTTTAAATACGATAGTTTTATTACTGGCAAGATTAATTTCTATATCCTTATTTGTAGCTAATTCTGCAATATTATCAACAGTAAAATTAGTTTGTTCTATATTTAATAAACAATCTACGCTGGTTTCTTTTAGTAAACGTGATACCTTTCCAATTTGTTTTGATTTTTTCTCTGCAAAACGATATACATACATATCTGCTGGTTCTTTTTCTTTATCGTCTTCCATAGTGGAACCGTGTAAATAAATTTCTACATTTCTTTCTTCAAATGGCAGTGCACAGTGACTTAAATTACGAACAGCTCTTCCAATAATTTGTTCTAATCTATTTAAATTATACCATGGGTCTAAAATATGAACCTGTCTTATAAATTTAAAATCAAGACCTTCTGCAGCAGCTTTTGTAATTAAAATAACTTTTACATCCTCTCCCTCTTTATTGTTTACATCAGTTACATATTTAATATCTTGTAAATTATCAGGACTATATTTTTTATCTCCTGTAATCATAACATATTTGGCTTGTTTAAACTTCGCTTCAGGGTTTTCTTTCAATAATTCTGACTTTGGTTTCATAGTTTTTGCATCAAGAGGATCTGGATTTTTATTTTTTAATAGTGACCTTGTAAAAGCAGCACTTCCGTATCTTGAAAATCCCATTTCTTCTAATGCAAGTGCTAGAGGAACCACACCTCCATCAATATAAAAAGAATAAATGATAATTGGTCCTTTTGATTTTTTTACAATATTACAAATTTCAAATATTTTGGAACTGTATTTTTCCAAGTTGGATAATTCAAATATTTTTCCATAATTTTCTTCAATTTCTGGTTTGTATTCATAATTAAAACGTATTTCATTAGGTTTATATTCAGTTTCATAGGTCATAATATTTGATAATCCTTTTTTACCAACCATGGAAGATATCAGGTTAGGATTTACAAGGTCATCCTCTTTTAATGCATCAAATTCCATATTAGGAAAAACTATATTCAAACTTTCTAATGGTTCTTTTAACAAGGTATATCCAAATGACTCCATGTTCTCAAATGTTGGCATATTTTTTGCAGAATCGCTAAGAGGAAGAGTATCAGACTTTGTTTGAAAGTTTTCTATAATTTTATCATAAATTCTTTTTTGGTAAGAACCTATTTTATTCATATAAACTGGTAAATTCTTTATAGGTTCATCAATTTCTTTATCATTTAATTGAATTCTAAAATAATTATTTACGTCAAGTGTTTTTGATGGTTCAAATTCGTCAGGATAAACACGAAAGGGGAAGCTGTATGGATTTTCACCTCGAACAAAACTTACATAACCTGTTAATTTTCTTGCCAATAAATCTTGACCTGCTTCTATATTATTTTCTGGACTTCCTTCTTTAAATTCACCGTCTTTATCAAATATTTGGTCTTCCTTTATTACAGCTCTTTTATCTACAACATTTAATAAGTTTGTTAGCCAAATGATTTCCTTGTAACTATTATACATAGGTGTTGCAGAAAGCATAAGTAACCTCATATTTGTTGCTTTTTCACAAACATACATTAATAAGCTTGCTGTCTTTTTAGATTCTTTATTATCTTGTAGAATTCTTAAATTGTGTATCTCATCAATAATCATCAAACGATTATTAAAATACTTTTTAATTTTTAGAGTTTCCATTTGTTTTTGCTGATTCACATTTCCAAGTTCATCTGAAACTTGTATTTTCTTCTTAATAAAGTTTCCAAGCTCTCTGTATCCCATAAAAATATAATATTGATTAATAATTTGGTTAATCTGGGAGATTACTTTATCTCTTGTTAAATTTAAAGTCATAGAAGGGTTGATTTCTTTTAAAAGACTATTTCCAACACAAGTATTTAAATTCCAAACTCCATTTTCTAATTTTAATTTTCTATCATCAAATAATTGAAGACGGAAATTGCTTTGCACGTTTGGAGAAGCAATAACTAAAATACGTTGATTTACCTTTACTTGTTTCATATAATTTCTCATTTCCTCTGCAATACCAATTGCAGAACAGGTTTTACCAGAACCTAAACCATGATATAAAAGTAATGAGTTATAGGGAGTTTCAAAAGATAAGAAATTTTTAACAAATTGTTGGTGAGGCATTAATTCAAACTCTTTATTACAAAATTCTTCTGCTGTTTCTTTTACGTCTTTTATTTCCCCATTAAATTTGCTTTCATTAAATTCTTGATGAGAGGCAACTTTTATATTAAATTTTGGGTCATCTAATAAAGGATATAAATTATCTGAGAGTTCATTTTCTTGTAAATACTTGTTTTCAGTTTTTTCCTTTTCAAACAAAAAAGAATTATAGTCTTTTGATTCTGCATTAGGTTCTACACCAATATTTTCCTGCAATTCTTTTTGTGCGTCTGTCATTTCTATATCTAAATCAGGAAATTCATCTTCAGGATACTCATTATCAGGAGAGGGTTTTTCTTCTTCTTTTTCTTCTTCCATCTCTTCTTCAATTTCTGCACTTATTTCCTCATTTTCTTTTAATTCCTCTTCTGTGTATTCAACTTCTGGCTCTGGTTCTGGAGCAGGTTCAGGAGATACTTTTTCTTTAGGTTTTTCTTTTTCATTTAAATTATTCAGATGATTGGTAAGTAAAATAACTTGTATAATTAATTCATCCTTAAGGTCACCATATTTTGCTCTAAAATTACTATTTTTTGAAGTTATTTTTTCTTCAAGGTCTTTTATTTTTTTCTTTAATTCACTATCTTTAGTTTTTGTTAGGTCTTTAATTTGTGCTGGATATTTTTCTAATACACTTATTAATCCATAACCATAATCTTTTTTCGTTCTTTCAACTACCTTTAAAGTAGTATCTTGAATTCTTATTTCTTTCTTTGTTATACACTGATTAAATGTGCTTGATTTAGGATCTGTATCACAACGTTGTCCTGTTTTACATCTTGGTCTTTTATTTTTATTTTTAGGGTCAGGAGCACAATCTTTATTGGTTAAAATAAGTTCAGGCATATCATTTTCTTCAAGAATAACAGGATTCAATTCTAAAGCTGTATTTAAAGCATCTTGAATTATATTTGTTTCCTTTTTTTTCGCCATTTTTTTATTCTTATCTTCTTTTGACGACATATATTATAAATTATATATAATATATACAAGTATTTAAATGTAAAAAAAGCGATATGTATTTAATGTATGATTAATTTTATTTAAAAGACGTTTTTTTTCTAAATTGTATGGTCTTATGATATTTAAACAATCATCGTAATTAAACCATTGCATATCACTTACCTCACTTTGTTGATATTTATCCATATTACTTTCTTTTATAGAATTACAAAATGCCACATAATATTTGTGTTTATAAGATTTGTAATTAGAACCTGTAAATATTTCTTCAAACGGTAATATATTTTGAATATTTTTTAAATGTTCGCTTTGTATTCCTGTCTCTTCTGTAAACTCCCGCAAAGCACAAGCAAAGTCTTTTTCTTGAAAATTTCTTCTTCCTTTGGGAAATCCCCACTCTGGCTCAAGCCAACTTTCTTTATTGTTACTATCATTTATTAAGGACTCTAAATCATATAATTTTTCATCATTCGCATATATTCCATTTCTAAGTAAATTGAATTTTTCTTGACTGCTAGTTTCCTCTGTTTTATATTGTAAAGACAACTTTTCAGGTCCCCAAATAATAGTCCATAATTCAGAAAAAGATTTATTTAATAAGTTGGTTTTTTCTTGGACTGTCATTTGGTTTAGCATATTAATAATATAATATTTATCTGATACAGAATATTTACCACGCATAAAATCTATAAATCCAAGGGTGTCCTTTCTTCTTATCATCAAATATTGTAGTTTCTTTTCATGTATGCGAAATACGACAAATCCTATACTGGTAATTGGCAGTTTGCACTGATTATATAGATGTCCAACTTTTCCACAATTATTACAATAATACTCATTCATATTGTAAAAATAAATTAACTTATCTTTATATAATTATTATTATGAATTTTGAACCAGAGATTTGGGGACCTCATTATTGGTTTTTTTTACATACTGTTTCAGAATCGTATCCAGTACATCCTACTAGTGTAACCAAAAAAAAATACTATGATTTGATACTTAATTTTCCTCTTTTTATTCCTAATCAAGAAATAGGAAATAAATTTAGTCAAATGCTAGATAAATATCCAGTATCACCTTATTTAGACTCAAGAGATTCTTTTGTGCGCTGGGTTCATTTTATTCATAATAGAATGAATACTAAACTTGGCAAAGAACAAATGAGTATGGAACTTGCTTTAGAAAAGTATAGAAACTTATATAAGCCAAAAAAAGTGTTATTACATGAAACCATAATGACAAGGAAACATATTATTCATTTTGTATTTATATTTATTTTGTTATTTATTATTTACCAGTTATATAAATAATCTAATAGTATTTTAAGTATGAGATTTGAATTAGTAATTATAATTATTACAGGATTGATAGCTGGTAATATTTATACAGATGGAAAATATATTAAATATGCATTATCCAAAAAGAAATATTTACAAATGGGTGGCGTAATATTTGGCGGTCTAATGTTAATCTTTTTATTTAAAAGAAATCCCGCACACGCAAAAGAAATAGTTAACGCATCTAACGAGTATTTCAAATATTTGCCTATTGATAAAAACACAAGTGATATGATTAGTCCTATTTTAGATTTTACAAACAAAAATGAGTTTGCTAATGACTCTTCCTACACTCAACCTATTATTCCTATGACAAATCAACAAAGAGCAGAACAAAGAATTCAACAATCAGGTAAAAAAGCAACCAAACGTTCTGTAAGTGAAACGAAAAAAAAATATGTTGGGTCTTGTCAAAATTGGAAATGTGCCAATTGTAGAAAACAATTAAATGCTTGGTATGAAGTAGATCACGTTGTAAAATTAGAATATGGAGGTTCTAATCACGTAGATAATTTAGTAGCATTATGTCGTGAATGTCACGGAGAAAAAACTGCAAAAGAAAATATGGCAAAATATATTTAAATTATAATATAGTAATTTTATATAATTTCATGGCAGACGAAAGTATTTACAATTTAAATTATATAAAATATTTATTTATTCTCACTACCATAATTTTAATACCAATAATATTTGAATTTGCTCTTAGAAATAAAAGTGTATTTGATAAAACTTATATTTATGTAGTGGTTTCAGTATTTATCCCTCTTTTACTTATATTAGCTTATCAATATTTTGGTCAAGGTAAAGCATTTGACCCAACCAGTCTATCAAATTATTTAATACTATTTTTAGCTATTTTATTTTTAGTTTCTATCTTTTACACTCAGCTTGCTATGTATTCTACAACATTTACCTATATTACTTATTTTTATACATTTTTATTTGCATTAATGGTTATTACTGCATTAGCAATCGTTTTTTACGCTTTTAGTAATTACTATAAATCGATGGATGGTATTTCCTCATATATAACCTATATTGTATTTTATATCCCTTGTTTATTGATTGACTTAGCTAAGTATTTAATTAAGGAATTGAATTTAACAACCAGTCCCATTTATATGTTATTATTGTTTGAAGCCTTATTGATATTAGCTTATTTTTATTTACCAAAAATGTTAGAAAAAGCATCCAAAAAAGAAGGAGTGCCTGTAATTGAAAACACAGTTTTTCTTGATGTTGAAACAAATTATTCTTTAAATGAAGCTGCAAAATTAGACTTAGAGGATAAAGTAAAAAATATATACACCGGGCAGGATATAGAAAAGAAAAATAGATTGAATTATTCCTTATCTATGTGGCTATATATAAATAATTATGATGCAATCCGCACTGATGATATGGAAGAAACAAACATATTTAACTTTAATAATGGATTACCCAAATTGACTTTAGCAAATAGTGATAAGGAAAGCAGTAAGATTTATGTATATTATTCAAATACTCAAACAGAACAAGAAGAAATTTTTATTCCCTTTCAAAAATGGAACAACGTAGTATTTAATTACTATTCAACACACGTAGATTTGTTTGTGAATGGAAATTTAGAGAAAACTTTTGATTTAGATAATTCTAATTTCCCTGATTATTCCAATACCAGCTTACCTATTACAAATGAAGTAGTGGTTGGAGGAAATAATGAAATAACAGGAGCAATTTGTAATGTAAGATATTATAAAGAAAGCTTATCTCAAAGAAAAATTGCAAACTTTTATAATTTATTAAAAAATAAAAATCCTCCCACTTTTAATGTATAAATAAATTATACAAATATGGACGCTACTGATAAATTCTTTGTTATGCTTCTTGTGTTTGGAGCTTTAGTTTCTGTTTACAGTTATTTTACTAAAGAGTGTTGAATTTAATATGTAACTAATTAATATAGAAATATGAATACTTTTGCTTTTATTTTAGGAATAATTATTGTTTTACTTATTTACATCTTGTATAAGTTCTTTACACAAAAAGCAACTACCTTAGTTGAAACAAGTAATTTAAATGAAAATCAAGACCCTATATCTATTAAAAATAGTCCCACTTCAACAAGATATACTTATGGAGTTTGGATATATATAAATTCTTGGTATACAAATAGCCCCAAAACTATATTCAGACGAAATGGTAATTTAGAATTAATCTTTGATGATAATTCTCCAGTTTTGAAATGCAAAGTAACTACAGATAGCACCGTTTCTACAACAGGTTCTACTGAAGAGTTTATTATTACAAACGATTTCCCCTTACAAAAATGGACTCAAGTCCATGTGAGTGTGGATAATTCTTATTTTGATTGTTATATTGATGGAAAATTAGTCACTTCTGTAAAAATATTAAAACCAACAACACCTGCAAAAGAACAAACTATATTGCTAGGTGGTGGTTCTAGTTTTGATGCATATGTTAACAAATTTCAACACTGGGATGAGCCTATTTCACCTCAAACTGCATATGAATCATATAAAGAAGGTAACGGACAGACTTCTTTATTTAAGCAACTTGCCAATTACGGATTAGATTTAACAATTGTAAAAGATAATGTAGAATTTCAGAAATTTAATATATTTTAAGAAAATCGTTTTATATCAATAGTATATAACGATTAATGGAAAATCAACCTATACAACAAAATATGCAAGCAGCAAGCAATAATATAGAACAAGGATATAATAGTGTAAAAAATAGTATAAGTCAAGGTTTGGAAAGCTTTTCTGAGAAAGTAAATGAAAATGCAGAAGCTAGTTCTAGTTTTCTTTCAAGTAATACTATTATTGCAAAGTTTGCCTTTATTGTTTTAATTATTATTGTTTTCGTAATCCTATTGAATTTAGGAATTATTCTATTATCAAAAGCAACTGGACCAAGCTCCAATCCATTTTTAATTAATGGAATGATTAGTGGTAGCACTTCTCGCACAATTACACAAGACCCCAGTAACAGAAGTTCTGTTCCAATTAACCGTTCTAATAATCAAAGTGAGGGATTAGAATTCACCTACTCTGTTTGGTTGTACGTAGATGATATAGGTCAAACTGGTTCTAACACACTTCTTTACAAACATATTTTTAACAAGGGAGATAAACAATATGATGAAACCACAGGTATTGCTATTAATAATGGTCCCGGAGTTTATTTAGAAGCACCTGCAAGTTCAGTATCACCAGAACAAGCCAAAATATTAGTAGTAATGGATTCTTATAAAGGAAAAAATGAAATTGAAATTGATGATTTTCCCATCAAGAAATGGGTTTGTTTGATTATTAGAGCTCAAAATACAGCTATTGATGTTTATGTAAATGGTTCCATCGCACAAAGATTAATTATGGATGAAGTGCCGAAGCAAAATTATTATGATATGAATGTAGCTCAAAATGGTGGTTTTACTGGAAATATTTCCAGTTTAAGATATTACGAAAGAGCATTAAATATTTTTGAAATAAAACAAGTTTTAGAAAAAGGTCCTAATATGAGTAATGATTTAACAAGTGGAAGTTATTTTACTTATTTATCAAATCTTTGGTATTCTTCTAAATTCTAATTTTAATAAAATTATTTTTATTAAGATTCCTTATTTACAACTAATAGATATTTATAAAAATCTCTATTTCTTCTTGGAAAAAATACACGAAAGAATTCAAACCAAAACATTCTATATTTTAAATCAAATAATACTAATTGATAATTTTTTTTATATGGATTGTAAAAACCTAATATGTTATCTATTATTTCATCTGGTAATTTAAATATATATTTCATTAATTTATATAATCATACATTATAATGTCAACTGATGATGCTTGTCAACAAAGAAAATTATTTATGCAATTTAATATACCGCCAACACGGTTAACAAAACAATCACCCTATGATGGAACTGTCACACAAGAACAATTAAATATGAGAAGAAAAGCAGAAATTTTAAAATATAAAAAAAATGCAGGTGGTTCAAGCACCAGTCAAAAGCAGAACTTTGCAAGAATCGCTCGCGGTAATTACAATATTGCCAGGGTTCCTTGTCCTGCTGATGCATTAATTCCTACCTCTTCTAAAAATTCTAATATTCCTGGTCCTGAAATATTTTTATATGAAGACCCAAATGTTCCTCTTTACAATTATTTTACAGAAACTAATACTGGAGGAATAGGACAACAAATTGATACAACTGAATGGAGTGTTTATTTAAATGAAAATGTTAGAGTTCCTGAGAATACGGATACCACTTTTGCAACTCTTGTTATTAGACAAGCAATTTCTAGAGCTTCACTGATTTACTCTTTACAAATTCCTGTTTCTTTAAGAGTAACAGGCTCTAATTACTATACTGACACCTCAGGCTCACTAATAAATGTAAGTGAAATCAATCCTACTGTTAGGTCATATTATAATGGCAATTTAAATAGCACCGCAGTATCAAGTATACTTCCACAAAATAATGTTACTTTACGTTTACATCCTACCACAGATATAGTCACTTCAAATAATTTAGAAACCTATAGCTTTTTAGCTGTTATTTTTATAGGTTATTTGAATGTATCTGATTTACTCATATATACATCTCCAGGTAATGTTTTTGATTTAAAAAAGTATTTTGTTACAACCAAAACGTTAGATATATTAACAAACAACGTAACTTATGTAAATTCTTCTCAAACAAACGTAATTAATGGAGTGGATTTCGGAATAATGATAAATCAAACAAGTGATAGAAACAGAAATTTATTAGTAAACTGTGCTTTAGAAAACCCAGAAATAGTTGATATGACTAATCCAAGATCATTTTCTATTTCAGACAATATAGGAAATACTTCTTCTACTATTTTAGTTCCTATTAATATTATTAATTATAAAGTTACCGTGCAAGAAGTAACAGATGAAAACGGAACAAGTAATAAATTTTATTTGAATAATATTATGTCTCCTGCTATTACCATACAAGGAGATAAAATGTATAAATTTGATTTAAGTGATAGTTCTAATTCTACACATCAATTACTTTTTTCAACTACGTCAGATGGAACACACGGTGCTGGTGAAGAATATACAACTAATGTTACAAAAGTTGGAACTGCGGGTTCTCCTGGTTCTTATATTTCTTTTTTTAAAGGAGATTCTACAGTTACTACTTTTTACTACTATTGTGTTAATCATCCAGGAATGGGTTCATCCATAACTTTAGGTAGCTCAGATAATACTGCTCCTGCTCCAGCTCCTGCTCCAGCTCCTGCTCCAGCTCCTGCTCCTGCTCCTGCTCCTGCTCCTGGTTCAGCTCCTGCCCCAGCACCTGCTCCTGCTCCTGGTTCAGCTCCTGCCCCAGCACCTGCCCCAGCACCTGCCCCAGCACCTGCCCCAGCACCTGCCCCAGCTCCTGCCCCAGCTCCTGCCCCAGCTCCAGCTGGCTCAAGTGGTTATTAATTCATTATGTAAATTTTCTAAAAAAGAAATAATTACTTTATTATTTTTACTATTATTGTAAGTCAATATAGATAAATCAAAAATGAATTCATCTTTAGTGTTTAAAATAGCATTATACATATAGCGCATATCATTCAATAGTTCCAAAGCAATTTCTGTTTGTTGTTCGTTAAGTGGTTTTCTTTGAAAAAATATTTGGTCGAAGATAATTCTTGGATTATTCATAGTTTCATGAACTGGTTTCGTCATTCTGTTTTCAATAAAGTTATTAAATATAAAATGATATCCGTGTGTTAAAAATATAATTTGATTATAAACATCAATATCTGTTTTATCGATGCAATAGGTTGTATTTTGCACTATATATTTCAAATCTTCAACGTATTGTAAAAAGATTTCATCAATTTGCACTTGATAAGGCGTATCTAAATATAGGTTATTAAGTCTTGCTATTTTTCCTTCTAAAATCACTGCTTTTTCATTTACTTCCTTAATTTCAATAATTTTTTCTCTAAGTTTTTCTAATACTGTGGGACAATCCATATAATTATATCAAAACATATAATTATACATATTTACACGATTAATGGGTTAATGTGTATCTTGTAAATGTAGGATTTAAACAAAGTTTTTCTTCAGGGAACACTTGACCGCTTAAGCACTTATCGGTGCTACTTACTTCAATACATCCTCTCTTTCCTTCATATTCACCAACCAAACACCAACCTGTTTTGTTTGAAACAAGAGGTTTTTGAGTAGGGTTTTCACTTTTATCAGGTTCAGGTTCATTATTTACAATACCAGATTTATTCATATCAATATTAAAGGGATTGGATAATGATACTTTAGCTTCTGTTGATATTCCATCCTTACTGGCATCCTTTAGCAAATGTCCAAGTGATTGAACGGACCCACCTGCTACTTCTACACCAGCAGTTGCAACATCAGTAGCTACGTCTGCAGTTTTATCAATAATGGTTCCAGCTGTATAACCAAAAACAGATAATATTTGTTTAACTAAAGGTCCAAATACCTCAACGATACTTTCAATCAGATTTCCAATAAACCCTAATAGATTTATTCCTAAAAAGGATAAAATTAATAAAAACACTAATATTGAAATTATTAAATTTTTACCACTAAATAAAGGCTGAATATTTTGGTCGCTAAATAGTGGTTTATTTTCTGAAATATTCTCGTTTTCCATAGTATATATATACGTTACTTTTTTTTCATAACTAATAATTAATATTTAAAAAGCATTTAGAAATTCGTTGAGTGTTCAATTATTAATTATATTTAAAGTATAATGAAACTTATGTTGGAATCTATGTTTTTTATCTTGTTTGGAATCACTTTCTTGTTTATTCTACTTTTAATTTATCATTTCAAAAATAAAATAAGTGTTTTAGAAAAAAATGTTGACACTATGTTTGAGATTTTAAATAACGTTGTTGGTGATTTGACTAAATTAAAGTCTTACGAAGAACCCAGCGATAACTTACAATACCCAGTAAGCGGTGGCTTTTCAGAGATGACACCATTAGAACAACGTGAAATTGAGATAATTGAAACAAGTGATAAAGAAGGATATGAAGAAGACGACGAAGAGGAAATTAGCGATGATGAGAGTGAAGAGGAAGATGAAAGTGAAGATGATGAGGAAGAAAGTGAGGAAGAGAGCGAGGAAGAGAGCGAGGAAGAAGAGACAGAAGAAGAAAATGTTAAGACTATTTCAGTAGTATTAGACGATAAAATTGATGACGGTCATATTGAGGTTGAAGAAATTCTTGAAGAGCCAATTGAAGAGCAAGAAACTTCTGTTCCTGAATTGAATGAAATTGAGGAGCTTAATGTAGAGAAACTTGATACAGAGGAAACTCAATCTTTGGAAGCACAGCCAAAAACAGAAGAACTAATGGAAAATTATAAAAAGATGCATATTCAAAATCTAAAGAAACTTGTTGTTTCCAAAGGTTTAGCTACTGATGTTTCAAAAATGAAAAAAGTTGAATTGTTGGGATTATTACAACAGGAAACAGAATAATTTAGAAATTTTTAAAATATAATATATGGTTTTTATATATTATGTTTTCCGAATTTGTAGACCAAATTAAATCATTTGCATCAGGTGAACCAAAAGCAAATACTGAAAAAAGTCTTGGATATCATTCAAATAATAAATACGCAGAGTTTCCTCCCTTAATGAGCGATGGACGTTCTGTTACTGCTTGCTACCAACCTGAAGCAGTTATTAACAATCAAATTAAAGAGAGCCACGGATTAAAAACCAACTGGCAATATAGAAATTATATGACGAAAAATGCTGATACAATTAGAGAATACAACTTTAAAGAAAGCTGTAATGATGTTGGATATTTTGCTAGACCAATTGATTTACAAAGTGTAAGTTCTAATTCTTTTACAGCTTTTAATCAACCCCATTTATATGGCTCTATTCACGACGAAAAGAAGCCATTAGGACATATAGATAGTGACTTAAAAGCAAATTATTTAACAAGAGAACAATTACAAGCCAGAAAGATAGCTCCTTCTATTCAACCAGACCAAGTTTTGGATGCCAAACCTAATTAATCATCATAACAATCATCA
>MDSZ01179986.1_pt1 | contig 18626 bp, 16 predicted proteins | sample 811201 | NCBI WGS metagenome assembly MDSZ01 (sample SAMN05326647, study PRJNA326480) | marine metagenome | isolation source: seawater | place: Indian Ocean: North | collected 2010
GCAAAAATGAAATTCCCTTTTGTGGCTTATCCTCTTGCGAGGTACGCACAAGGCAGAACATCCAGTCAGCATGCTGCGCCAACGTTGTCCAGATTTTGTGACCATTAACTATATAGTCATCACGATCACGCTCTGCTTTGGTCTTAAGAGAGGCAAGATCTGACCCAGAGCCTGGCTCGGAATAACCCTGACACCACCAATCCTCACCTGACAAAATACGTGGCAAGTAATGTGCTTTTTGAGCATCATTTGCATAATGCATCAAAACCGGACCCAGCATGGTGATTCCAAAAGGCAAAACAATCAAAGTATTTGCTTTGGCACATTCATCATCAAAAATATATCTTTGCGTTACAGACCAGCCCGGCCCGCCATATTCCTCAGGCCAATGGGGTGCAACCCAGCCTTTTTCGGCAAGAACACGATGCCATGATAAAAAATCTTCCTTGGTAAACTCTCCTCGACGACTTTTCGTCAGATGTTGAGGATAATTGTCAGAAATAAACTGTCTGACTTCTTCTCTAAATGCATTTTCTTCAGGGCTGAAATCGAAATTCATTTTAATCTCCCGTAACAATTGATGTTGTTATAAAACTTCTTTTTAGAAAGAAAAGCAAAAAATGACGCCTGCGTCACTTTTTACTATTTACGCACTACCAAACCACGTAAGTCGTTCAGCGTAGGATGCTACCGCCCCAAAAACAATAATGCTTGGCGGCTCCAAACCGGCATTTTTAGCCTCCGATGCAGCCATTCGCAAAGTGGTCGTGAGCACCTGTTGCTGAGGAGTCGTTGCTTGGGTGATAATCGCCACTGGTTCTTCGGGTGACCGTCCGGCTTGCATCAATTTTTCGGCAATAATATCGATTTTTTTCATCGCCATATAAACCACAATAACAGGTGTAGCCTTCGAAATTGATTCCCAATCGAGCAATTCTGTTTTACCTGAACCGGCGAGATGTCCGGTAACAAAACTTACAGCGTGATTTACATCTCTGTGCGTCACAGGAATCCCGGCATATTCCGGCCCGGCGATACCAGATGTCACACCGGGAATAAGACGAAATGATATCTTTTCCTCAACCAGTCTCTCGACTTCTTCCCCACCTCGACCAAAAACAAACGGGTCCCCCCCCTTGAGACGAAGAACTTTTTTTCCGTTTTTCGCATGATGAACGAGACTATCCGTAATATCGGCTTGCTTCATAGAGGGCTTTCCACCTCTTTTACCAGCATAGAAAATTTCCGTATCTACCCCGGCTATAGATAATATGTCTTCACTTACCAGCGCATCATGGATAATGACGTCTGCTTGTTGCATGGCATTGACTGCATGCAATGTCAGCAGACCTGGATCACCCGGCCCAGCGCCCGCGAGCCATACCCAGCCGGGCAGAAAAATCGGCAGACCGCTAATTTGCACATCAGGCAAAGGCATGTCGCTTAATTTAAGCCGAATAATCTCTTGCTTCATTTTATCCATATGAGCTTTATACGAGCCAATCAGACATAAATTCAACTCTCGATTACTTCTGTTCTTTAAGCCTACAATGCGCTAAAAATTAATTTCAGAAGAGGATTTCGATGTCACAAAAACAACTCAATTCCCTATTCCCAATTCCAGTCTCAGATTTAGCGCCAAACACACCAGCATTTGAGAACACTCCACAAATCACACCAACCGGCTTTAGAGAATATGATGCCCGCTGGCTTTTTCCCACTGAAATCAATTTATCGGGCATTCAAGCCCTAGGCTTTGGCCTTGGCAATGTGCTGCACGAGCTATCTGACAATCCATCTCTTGTTGTCGGACATGATTACCGTTCCTACTCACAATCTATCAAGCTAGCTCTGATTACCGGCCTAATGACGGCGGGCGCAAAGGTTTATGATATTGGTCTGGCACTTTCACCAACGGCATATTTTGCACAATATGAATTGGATGTTCCCGGCGTAGCTATGGTCACGGCAAGTCATAATGAAAATGGCTGGACAGGTGTTAAAATGGGCGCCAACCGCCCGTTAACATTCGGCCCGGATGAAATGACGATGTTACGCGATATAGTCCTCAATGGTACAGGTGTTTCTCGTGAAGGTGGCGGCTATGAATTTGTGCCGGATATGGCAGAACGCTATATGGCTGATTTGACCAAAAGACCGGCTTTCAAAAGAAAAATTAAAGCCGTGCTGGCATGCGGTAATGGCACTGCCGGAGTATTTGCGCCCAAAACTCTGTCGGCGCTTGATATTGAAACGGTTGATTTACATTGCGATCCGGATTTTACATTCCCGAACCACAATCCAAACCCCGAAGATATGGAAATGCTTCATTCTTTGAGTGCGAAAGTAAAAGAAACGGGCGCAGATATTGGCTTTGCCTTTGATGGTGACGGTGATCGTTGCGGTGTCGTGGACAATTTAGGGCGTGAAATTTTTGCCGACAAAATGGGGGTGCTTGTTGCCAGAGATCTCGCAGCTAAACATCCAAATGCAAAATTTGTTGCTGATGTAAAATCAACAGGTCTCTTCATGACAGATCCAGTGCTGAACGAACTTGGCGCTGAAACAGTTTACTGGAAAACAGGGCATAGTTACATGAAACGTCATACGGTGGAGACAGGCGCGATGGCTGGTTTTGAAAAAAGCGGTCACTTCTTTTTTAACGCACCTATTGGGCGGGGCTATGATGACGGGTTGGTGACAGCGATTACAGTTTGCGAGATGTTAGAACAAAATCCCGGCAAAAGCATGGCCGACTTAAATGACAGCCTGCCACAAAGCTGGGGCTCTCCCACCATGTCACCCTATTGTGCCGATACGGAAAAATACGAAGTCGTGGATCGCGCCATTGCTCATTTCCAAAAATGTGCCGATGACGGCAAAAAGGTTGCCAGACAATCTATTCGCGATTTAGTAACAGTCAATGGCATCAGGATAACAGTCGAGGATGGGACATGGGGACTTGTTCGCGCTTCCTCCAACAAGCCCGGCCTTGTGGTTGTCGTCGAAAGCCCAGTTTCAGAAGACCGCATGCGGGATATGTTTGCAGAAATTGATAATTTGCTTTCATCCTGGTCTGAGGTTGGTGAGTATGACCAGAAACTTTAAGCTTAAAATACTGACCACAAAATTCGTGCCGATGCCAGAAACAGAAAAAAGATAAAAATCTTTTCAAGTTTTTTCCGGTCAATGCTATGCGCCATTCGCGCGCCCATTGGCGCTGTTAGCGTTGTGACCGGAATGAGCAGCAAAACGGCAAGCCAATTCACATAACCCAGAAAATACGGGGCGAGGCCCTCTTTACCCCAGCCGGAAACGACAAAGCCGAGACTGCCGGGTAACGCAATAAAAATACCAAGCACGGCTGCAGTACCCACCGCTTTGTGTATCGGGCGACCAAACAAACGCATGACGGTGACAGAAAATGCGCCACCACCAATCCCCATCAGCGCAGAGAAGAATCCAATCATTGACGCAACACCGCGTTGCAACCAGATAATAGGCATTTTTCCATCCAGCGTTTCATCAACATCGTTAAACATCATATTCAAGGCGATAAGGGATGTCAGAATTGCAAAGATTATTTTTAAAACTTCAGCGTTGAAATAGCCCGCTAACAGCGCGCCGGATACGACACCTATCACAGAAAATGGCGCCCATTGGCGCACAATTGTCATATCAACGGCGTCGTTCTTATAATGAACACGCCCCGACTGGATGGATGTAAGTACGATGATCGTCAATGAGGTCGCGACGGCAGCATGCATTTGATGTGCTTCATGAAGGCCAAGAAAAATAAAGGTTTGAAAGAGTACCGGCACTAGAATAGCCCCACCGCCAATACCCAAAAGACCTGCCATATACCCAGCTACAGAACCTGCAAGAATAAAAAGGGCAATGAGGACTGGCATTTCCAATTCAGACATATCTATAACCTTTTATCTGCAGCTTTCATTTCAGTCAGCCAGCTGATTTATATCATTACCGGTGTCATGAGTTCGCTGGACTGCCTGGCGCATATATTGAAGCGCCTCAGATAAAACAGACGCATCGGCTTCATTTTTAGGTGCATTCTCACTCAAGTAACGGCGCCATAATCTTCCGCCGGGTTGAGATTGGAACAACCCCATAAGATGTCGGGTCAGAGCATGGAGAGGAACCCCATCTTCAACCAGTTTTTCAGCATAGGGTATCAATGCTTCTACCACGGCCTCACGGCTTGGCGGGGGCGCATCATCGTTGAAAATCGTGCAATCTACGTCGGCCAGAATATAAGGTGTTTTATAAGCAGCGCGTCCAAGCATGACACCGTCAACATGGTGCAAATGCGTCTGTGCCTCAGACAATGTATCAATTCCACCATTCAAAATAATCGTCAAATCCTGTCGTGACTTTTTCAACTCATAAACAAGATCATAATTAAGTGGCGGAATATCGCGATTTTGTTTGGGGCTTAAACCATCAAGCCAAGCTTTTCTTGCATGCACGATGAACACTTCGCACCCTGCTTGCGCGGATAATTCCACTAGCTGAAAAAGCGCTTCCTCTGGATCTTGATCGTCAACACCTATTCGGGATTTAATGGTAACTGGGATTTTAATATTGGCGCGCATAGCTGCCACACAGTCAGCAACAAGCTCCGGCTCTTGCATCAAGCAAGCCCCAAAACGGCCAGCTTGCACCCTATCGGACGGGCAACCGACATTGAGATTTATTTCATCATAGCCAAAATCTTCACCAATCTTTGCCGCCTCTGCCAGCGCCGTGGCGTCGCTACCACCTAGCTGGAGAGCGACAGGGTGTTCAGCAGAGTTGAAGGACAAAAGATGTGCGCGGTCTCCGTGGCGCACTGCATCTGCCGTGACCATTTCAGAATAAAGCCGAGACTTTCTGGATAATAGCCGCAAAAAATAGCGGTCATGTCTATCTGTCCAGTCCATCATTGGCGCTATACAAAATCGATGCGTTGTCATGAGATAGATATGCCGCAAATAGATGGGGATGTCTTGAAAAAATTAGTCAGATAACTGACCAAACATGCGTACAAAAATCTCGCGCACAGATTTTTGATGCTCACTCAGCGTTTGTTCCAAATGCCCCATATTCGGCAAGGCCGTGCTTTGACATAACAACAAATTTAACGACTGAGAAAATGGCGGCTCTGCGGGTGTGTCGAGGCACAAGCGGAAAATCTGTAAGAGGCTAGAATAAAACGACAAGGCCTCAACGAGCCGAGCCTCATCGTCAGTAGATATGATACGTGCCGTACCAAGCAATTCTAAATTAGATTTGGTGGAGGTATCTATGCGATTAAAGAGTGCCGCGCCATGTAGAAGGCATAAACCCTGTGCGATAAATTCAACGTCCACCAGCCCCCCTGGCGCATGTTTGATATCCCATTTGGTATCGCCTTTTTTGACATGATGCGCCTCAAGCCGTTTTTTCATATCCACAATATTCTGCCGTGCCTCGTCTTGGTCACGCGGCATCTGAAAAATCCTTTTCAGCAAAGCATTAATTTTGTTTGTCAGACCTTCTCCACCTGCCAGCACGCGCCCTCGGGTCAATGCCATATGTTCCCATAACCATGCGTTTGAAAATTGATAATCCTCAAAACTTTGGATTTTCGTAACGAGTGGGCCCGCATTCCCCGATGGGCGCAATCGCATATCTATTTCAAAGAGATGACCTTCGAATGTTGGCGCTGTCATAGCAGAAATGAAACGCCGCGCTGTGCGGCTAAACAAAACCTCCATAGAAGAGGTCGCCGTATAGGTCACTTCCTGTGCATAATCCTCTGCCGCGCACACAATAATAAGGTCAAGATCTGAGGAAACAGTCATTTCTCGACTACCGAGCTTACCTAGCCCCAAAACTGCCATTTCAGCGCCATATGGAAGCGTGGCCTCACCCAGCATATCTTTCAACACAAAATCATAAAGAACGCGTGTGCCCGCATCAGCAATTTTAGTAATGTCCTCACCGGCAGAAAGACCGGTCAACTTACCCGACAAAATTTGGGTGCCAATCCGGAAGATTTTTTCCCTGTGCCAACGTCTTACGGCATCCAGCATATCTTCAAAATGTGTGATACCGGACGTGTGGGTTTTGAGTTCCAACAAAATCTCATCAGCATCCGACAGAGGTTGATTGAAATTTGGATCCAGCAGGCTGTCCAATGTGACTGGGCGGCGGCTTAATTGCGCAGATAGGCGCGGTGCGGTGCCAACAATATCAGTGATTAGATTAAGCAGGTCGGGATTAGATTGAAAGAGTGAGAAAATTTGTATGCCGGATGGCAAGCCAGTTAGAAAATCGTTAAAACGTGCAAAAGCAAAATCCGGGTCAGGTGTTTGCGACAAGCTTTTAAGGAGGTGGGGCTTTAATCTTGTCAGCAACTCTCTGGCACGCGGTGTACGAACAGCCGCAAACCTGCCGCTATGCCAACCTCTGATTTCATCAGACATTTGCGCTGCTCTTTCAAACCCCATCTGGGAGAGAGTCTCCAATGTTTCCGGATCATTTTCACTACCCGCAAAAACGAGATTGCCCATCTCATTTGCCAACACCTCACCTTGCTCAAATAACTCAGCATAATGTGTCTGAACGGTTTCCAGCACGTCTGTCAGTCTGCTTTTAAAATCATCAAGCGTTTCATAGCCGCAAAAATCTGAAAAGGCCTGCAATTTCTCTTCAGTTTTAGGGAGCGTGTGCGTTTGTTCATCCTGCTGCATTTGCAACCGGTGTTCTATACCGCGCAGAAAATGATAAGCTCCTGTCAATTCCTCTACAGTTTCGTTTTTAATCCACCCGCGTTCTGCAAGCTGGTTTAGCATTGGGCATGTTTGTGCCCCACGCAGATTTTTATCCCGTCCGCCGGCAATAAGTTGCTGTGTCTGCACAAAAAACTCAATCTCTCTGATGCCGCCCCGTCCGAGCTTAATGTTATGACCTGCTATGGCAATTTGACCATGCCCTCGAACCGCATGAATTTGTCGCTTCATTGCATGCACATCTTCTATGGCAGCAAAATCCAGGTTCTTACGCCAGATAAAAGGAGATAAAATAGACAACAATTTATTGCCCGTCCTCGTATCACCAGCAATCTGGCGCGCTTTGATGAAAGCGGCCCGCTCCCAGTTTTGACCGAAAGATTCGTAATAAATTTCGGCCGCAGGAAGGGATACCGCTACGGGTGTGGAACCAGGATCAGGGCGCAACCGCAAATCCACACGAAACACAAAACCTGCATCCGTAGTAGATTGCAAAATAGTGGATAAATCTTTCGTCAGCTCAATCCAAAACTCAGCTATCTTGTATTCGCCTAGTGAGGAAATCCCATCGGGTTCGTAAAAAACGATAATATCGATATCGGATGAATAATTCAGTTCGCGCGCACCATATTTGCCCATCCCAAGAATAACGCATTGGCACTGGTCTGCAGTAAGAGGTGTATCCAGACCATATTGGGCAGACTTGTTTTTGAGCAACCAATCCAAACTGACTCTAACGGATGCATCAGCAAAATCCGTTAGAGTTCCCGTTACTTTTTCCAACGACCAGATTCCCGCAATATCTGCCATAGCGGTCACCAAGGAAATGCTCTGACGGTACAAGCGCAAGTCCCGCATTAATATGTCTCGGTCGCAGGACAGGTCCAGCTCATAAAGACGGGTTAAAATTTTTTCACAAAAAACATCCGGCCCTTCTACTGCCAGTTCTCCAAGAAGATCCGGACGGGTACGAATAATGCGCGTTAAAAATGAGGAACCGGCAAAAATCCGAAGAAACAAATCTTCATGGTCACTCACAAATGTAATGATGGCTGATTGTGCTTCGGTAGATAATTCAGCTATCCAAAGTGATTGACAGTCCGCAAGATGACTGTGCGCGACACGACGAGTTTCGCTGTCTCCAAAGTTCACATAATTTTTCTTTCGATCTGAAAAACCTTTATTCATGTGTCTAATGTTAACACAATTTCAGCTCTCAGCCCTTGAGGAAGATTTTGTTGAAGACAAAGCTCACCGCCATGACGTTGTGCAATTGCGGATACCAATGAAAGACCAAGCCCACTCCCAGGCCTGTTTCGACTAGCATCCAACCGGACAAAGCGTTCAGTCACACGTGACATATCTGTCGGAGGAATGCCTGGGCCGTTATCAGACACATAAATAGTTAATGTGTCTTTCGATGTTGTAATACCAACCGAAATAACCGGATCATTCGAACGACCATATTTTAGAGAATTATCAATCAAATTAATAATCGCTTGCGACATGAGAGGCCGCGCGGCTTTGATAAATAACGGATCTTCAGGCAAATCTAAGTCAAAATGGACGCCAATCTCCTCACCTGCAGGCTCCATAAATTCTACTGCTTGCTTAATAAGATCCACCACATCCAACATTTCTTTCTGAATGTCTCGAGCCCCGGATTCAAGTTGCGCCACGGATAACAACGCATTAAAAACTGCTAGAAGTTCATCAGCCTCCGCGATCGTTTCCTGCATAATTTTTTTATAATCTTCTGGGCTCACAGGTTTCATTAGGGTAACTTCCAGCTTATTTCGAACCCTATTTATGGGGCTACGCAAATCATGGGCAATGTTATCTGTCACATCGCGCATGCCATTCATCAAGCTTTCAATCCTGCTTAACATCATATTGAGATTCACGCCCAACTGGTCAATTTCGTCCCCACTCCCCCTTACCGGAATACGACGAGATAAATCCCCCGCCATAATGTCTGAACTTGTGCGGTTAATGCTGTCTATTCGTCGGGTAAAATTACGGCTGATAAGTACACCTCCAATCAAACCGAATAAAACTGTCATGGCTAAGCCGTAAATCATCGCGTTTAATATAACCGCACTGAATTTGTTAAACTCCTCAACGTCTCGCCCGACGAGTAGATAAAACCCTTGTGGCAAAGTGAAGGTCTTTGCCCGCGCTGCATGCTTTTCTTCAAAATTATTGGTAATACGAACAAACTCAAATTCCTGCCAATCTTCTCCAGCATCTTTCATATCAGGAATTTTATTAAGATTGCCTGCCATGGGTCGGCCTTCAGGGTCGATTAAAAGATATATCGACAGACGCGGGTCTCGGCTCAGCACTGCAACGCGTCGCGCCAGGCTGGGTATGCCACCTTCTTTGTATCTTTGTGACAAATCCTCGATATCGGCCTCTATTGCCGCATCCGTTTGACTAGAGATGAGACTGAAAGTGTTCCAGAAGAGATAAGCGTACAGCGTGGATGACGAAAATAAAAATATCGACAAATACAGTAAGGCTGCGCGAAAAGTTGTTGTTTTAAGAAGATTAGTCTGGAACACGTAAGGAGTACCCCGCCCCTCTTATGGTGTGCACAAGTGGCGGGTCAAAATCCTTATCAATTTTTGACCGCAACCGAGAAATGTGAACATCAATAACATTTGTCTGAGGGTCAAAATGATATTCCCATACATTTTCCAGCAACATAGTTCTCGTTACTACCCGCCCTGCATTTCGTAATAAATATTCCAGCAACTTAAATTCACGCGGTTGGAGGTCTATGGCTTTATCATTGCGCGTCACTCGACGTGACAAGAGATTCATTTCTAAATCTTCAAATTTTAGGGTTGTCTCAGCTAACGGACCTGAACCACGTTTCACCAACACTTCAATTCTTGCTAATAATTCAGAAAAAGCAAAAGGCTTGCTGAGATAATCATCCCCGCCCGAGTTGAGACCCTTAACCTTGTCGTCAACATCTCCCAATGCAGATAAAAACAAAACAGGTGTCGCGATATGATTTTGGCGCAGTTTCTCAACCAAAGTAAGTCCATCGAGACCGGGAAGCATGCGATCGACAATTAAGACATCAAACTTGCCAACAAGGGCAATTTCATATCCCTCTTCACCGTCGGCGGCATGGTCAACAACATGACCGCTTTCTTGTAGGCCTTTAATGATATACTTCGAAGCTTCTTTATCATCTTCAATCAATAAAATATGCATAAACATATCCTAAACAAATTGGCGGCGATGAGAAAGGAGGGGGGAGTAAACTTTCTATCGCCGCCGAAACGCAAGTGGACTTGGGGAGAACCGATTGCGCAATCTCAAACTACATAATGCCTCTTAAACACTATGTTACCGGGAGATTAATTAATGTTAATGTTATTAGTCTTTGGGGGCATTGCGGAAGAAAGACCGCATCAGGAAAAAACCTACTATAACCAACAGGAAAGGCAGCCCCCATAAGGGAGCATTTTTAATATCAAGGCGTGGTTTTAATAAAGCAAATTCGCCATATCTATCCTCAATGAAATCAAGAATCTCATCATCGGTCTTTCCGGCCTGAATTTGCTCGCGAATAAGCATGCGTAGGTCTGCTGCTAATGGCGCATCGCTGTCGTCAATTGATTGATTTTGACAGACCATACATCTGAGTTCCATGGATAAGCTTCGTGCTCGCTCCTCCAATGCATCATCCGCAAAGGCCTCTCCAGGACTAATTGCAAAAGCTGGATAGGCACTAATACATAGAGAAAAAATAATGAAATTCATTTTTTTAAATGCCAGGCGGAGGATCATTTGAAAACTCGTCATGTCTTTCAGCTAAAGATTTTACCTCACTGCGCGTCAATGCCGCAACGCCGCCCAACGCCATAATCAACCCACCAATCCATATGAAAGCAACCAGCGGGTGATACCATATTCTAACAACACGGGAAGCCATGCCGTCTCGTATGGTTTCATCAGCTATGACAATATAAAGATGGCCTGAAAGGTTTTTCAAAATCGCGGCTTCAGTCGTCGATTGACGCTCTACCGTATAAAAACGTTTTTCGGGTTTCAGTATTGTAATATCAGCGCCGCCTCGCCTGACAGAGAACTCACCCTGCTCGGCAATATAGTTCTCTCCACTGACGGAAGTTTCCCCTTCAAACGTCACCTCATATCCTGAAATTTCCATCACCGCACCGGGTGTCACCGCTTGCACGACCTCACTCCGCCATGCAGTTGTTCCAACGATACCGAGTATCATAATCCCCAGGCCACCATGTGCCAAAACACTGCCCCATTGTTGAAAGGGAAGTTTGAGAATATTCTTTGGTAGCCGCCCCAAAGGCATAGTGTCGACTCTAATTTTTTTCGCCAGATCAGCCAGCGCACCGAGCATGAGCCACAAAGCCAGCCCAACCCCTAAAGCCGCACCACCTTGATGACCGGCACTCATAATCAAAACCGTCAGCCCGCCCAAAACAGCCAGCACAAATGCCATAGTAAGCTTTTTTAACACCGTCGGGATTTCAAACTGCCCCCAACCCGCAAGTGGCCCTAAAGGCATTAACATTAAAAGAGGCGTGATAAGAGGTACAAATACTGCGTTATAATAAGGTGCCCCAACAGAAATTTTGCCAAGGCCAAACGCATCAATAACAAGCGGATATATTGTTCCCAAAAAAACAGTAGCTGTCGCGCTGGCAAGAAACACATTATTTAGTATTAATGCGCCTTCTCGACTAACAGGTTGAAACGGAACATTTTTATCCGCTGACGAAAGTCCGACAGATCGCATGGCAAATAAAAGCAAAGCCCCGCCCACAAGCACACCTAGTATCATGAGAATAAACACACCGCGTGTCGGGTCGGTTGCAAACGCATGAACAGACGTTAAAACGCCAGAGCGCACCAAAAACGTACCGGCAATACATAAACCAAATGTCAAAATGGCAAGTAGCATTGTCCAGCTATGCAGTGTATTCCGCCTTGCTGTGACAAGTGCAGAATGAAGCAATGCTGTGCCAGCGAGCCATGGCATAAAGCTGGCATTTTCAACTGGGTCCCAGAACCAGAAACCGCCCCAACCAAGTTCATAATAAGCCCAGAAAGACCCTACTGCGATGCCGAGCGTCAAGCTAAGCCAAGCCAAGAGTGTCCAAGGGCGAACCCATTTAGCCCAATCGGGGGAAATTTTACCGGACAATAGAGCCGCAACTGAAAACGAGAAAGCCAGTGAAAAACCAACATATCCTGCGTAAAGCAAAGGCGGATGAACTGCCAGTGCCGGATCCTGTAAAATCGGGTTGAGACCGTTTCCCTCAAATGGGGGAGAGGTCAGACGCGCAAAAGGATTAGAGGTAAAAAGTGAAAATGCCAGAAAAGCAACGCCTATCAAGCCCTGCACGCCAAGCACCCGTGCCTTAAGCGCATCCGGTATTGATTTACCAAATTGGGCAATACCAGCACCATAAGCCGCGAGCATCAAAATCCATAAAAGCATGGATCCTTCATGATTTCCCCATACGCCGGTAAGACGGTAAATAAAGGGTTTGTCTGCGTGACTATTTGCGGTGACCAGCCAAAGTGAGAAATCAGATTGAACAAATTTAATGGTCAGCACAGCAAATGCCCAGAGGAGAAGGATAAATTGTAACTTGGCGGCAGGGGCAGCTATGATGACAAAAGCTTGACGGTCACGATGAGCGCCATAAAGCGGAAGTATTGACTGAACCAGAGCAACACAAAATGCCAGTATCATCGCAAAATGGCCTGTCTCCGCAATCACTCTTGATCCCCTGCAGTATTTTTTCCCTGCCAGACGCCCGTTTCCCTGAGTGCATCAGCAACTTCTCGGGGCATATAATTCTCATCATGTTTTGCAAGAACGGTGTCAGCAACAAAAATACCTGCCGAGACAAACTGACCTTCCGCAACAACGCCCTGCCCTTCTCGGAACAAATCCGGCAACACACCTTCAAAAGAAACATCTATCCGGCTTTGCAAATCGGTAACAACAAATCTGCTTTCCAGCCCTGCTTTGGTTAAGCTATCTTCAGCCACCAAACCGCCAATTCTTATTTTTCCGGCGGGTAGGGTGGGGCTTTCGGCGATATCCGTGGGTGTTTTAAAATAGACGAGATTATCCTCTAAAGCCGTTAAGGCAATAAAAGCGGTTACGCCCAGCATCACAAAGCCAAGAGCAAAAAACAGCAATCGTGTTTGGCGTTTAGTCATGATATCTCCTGTCGGGGAATATATCGACTAAACACGAAGATTAAAGGTGAAAAACCGACGCATGCTGAATAATGACAGGAACAATATTTTATTGATGGCGGGAAATTTGCGCCCGGAGAAATATCTGCCACGGACTGTCCGGGTTAGCGGCGGAGAGTAAAACACTCCAGATGGCAAGGGCTTCTGATTTGTTGCCCTGTTGAAGAAGAGAAAGTCCGCGTAAATATAGACCACGCGGGTGGTCGGGATTAATTTCAAGTGCCCGATTAACAAGACGCTCAATGCCATCATCCATCAATCCGTCTTGTTGTTGAAGACGACTCTCGGCAAGCATAACCAAAATGTCGGGATTTTTATCGCCTTGCCGCAAGGAAATGACATTTAACAAAGCATCTTCAGCTCTGTCGGCTTCCCCGAGTGCCATACGTGTTCTTGCCAGCATGAGCCACCCCTCTGAGTCCTTGGGTTTATCTTTGAGGCGTTGTTCCAGATGAACAACCAAACCTTCCAGAGGAAGTGTTTCGGGGGGAACATCCAGCCTTTTCGCCAAAGGCAAATCAGAATATCCGGGCGAGCCCAGCATCAAATAAAGTATCAGCGCCAGACCAGGAAGAAAACTCACTACAGCGATAAACGCTAGCAAACCAAAGGGCTTATACAACAACTTTTTTTTCATCAATGGGCGCAAAATGTAATAACTTGCTGCCGCACTCATGAGAGCGAGCAAACACCAAAGCACCACATCGTGAAAAAATATGTCAAACATGATGCTTCATATCAGTCGGGGTCTACTTCTGGAAGGGCAAATTTCATCGCATATAATTTAAGCCTAATCTCTATATTAGAAAATTGTTAGAATAAGGAAGCTATTTTAAATATAACTGATTATTGACCAGTAAAGCCGGCTCTGCCACCTTGTTTTTTGTTATGAAAAAACTCAACATAATATCAAAAAAACTTCAATTTCTGAGATTGCTTTCAGTTTTCTTTTTTTCTTTTAGCTATCAGATTGAGAGCTCTTTCGCACTTGAGCCGGTAACTTTTGCAACAGATTGGAAAGCACAGGCCGAGCAAGGGGGATTTTATCAAGCTAAAGCTTTGGGATTATATGAGAAAGCTGGATTGAATGTGGTCATTCGTGGCGGTGGGCCAGGTATTAACATACCCCAGCTTTTAGGCGCGAATGCAATTGATTTTGCTATGGGGTCGAACAGTTTTATTTTGCTAAATATGGTGCAAGCTGGAGTCCCTGCCAAAGCCGTCATGGCCGCTTTTCAAAAAGATCCGCAGGTTTTAATCACCCATGAACGGGATGATATTCAGTCGATTTCCGATATGAAAGACAAACCCATTATGATAGCCGACGCATCTATTAATGCTTTCTGGGTTTGGATGCGTGCACGGTACGGTTTTTCAAATAAACAAATCAGAAAATATACTTTTAACCTAGCGCCTTTCATCGTCGACAAAAATGCAATCCAGCAAGGCTATGCAACCTCAGAGCCCTACACTATTTCCAAAAACGGCATCACACCTAAAGTATTTCTTCTCTCCGATGAGGGTTACCCTTCATATGCCGCAATGGTCATCGCGCAAAATAAATTGATTGAAGAAAAACCAGATATTGTTCAGGCATTTGTTAACGCCTCCATAGAGGGATGGCGGAGCTATTTGATGGATGACCCGACGCCCGGAAATCAACTTATTCTCGCTGCAAACCAAGACATGACGCAAGATATTCTTGATCAGGCAATCATCCAAATGCGTGACCGCGGCCTCGTCATTTCAGGAGACGCTCTTGATAAAGGCATAGGTACAATGACACGAAACAGGTGGGAAACCTTTTTCACCTTAATGGCTCAAAATGGTCTGTATGACATGGAGATGAATTGGGAAAGTGCCTTCACGACAAAATTCGTCACCAAGGCTGACTCCGAATAATGTCTCTGGCAATAAAAGTAACAGATTTAAATATGGCCTATGCTGATGGCATTGAGGTGCTCAGAGGTTTCTCCCATTCTTTTGACGCTGGCAGCTTTACGGCTATTGTCGGCCCTTCAGGATGTGGCAAGAGTTCGCTGTTAAGAATTCTTGCAGGTCTTCAATCCCCATCCAGCGGGGAGATTGAAGCTAATCCAGACACATCTATCGGTTATGTTTTTCAAGAACCAACACTACTGGCGTGGCGTACTATTTATGAAAATGTGGCACTGCCGCTAAAAATTAAAGGCTTCAATAAGCAACAGATTGATAACCGCATAGCTGATGCGTTAGCACTTGTTGGACTCGCCGATCGCCAACACGCACTTCCGCGTGAATTGTCTGGTGGCATGAAGATGCGCGTTTCTCTCGCAAGAGCCTTGGCACAAAACCCAGATGTGTTGTTCATGGATGAACCCTTTAGTGCTCTTGATGAACTCACGCGCTTAAAACTTGACGATGAGTTGTTGGATATCTGGCGCCGCCAAAAATGTACAATTTTATTTGTTACCCATACGGTTTCTGAAGCGACCTATCTGGCAGAGCGCGTGCTCGTCATGTCGCCTAACGGACGACTTAAAGATGATATCCAAATCGAGAGCAAAACACGGAATGACGCCTTCAGAGCCTCACCAGAATTCCATGAAGCTCGTCTGAAAATCACCAAATCATTAGAACAAAATGATGAGGCGATATCATGAAATTTTTGCTTCCTTTATTTGTCGGCTTTGCTCTTCTAGGGTTTTGGGAATGGATTATTGGCTTTCTGGCTGTACCGATTTTTGTTCTCCCTCCACCCTCACAAATCGTCTATGCGCTTATAGAGAATTTTACTTCTCTAATGGGGTCTCTGATTGTCACTTTAAGCATTACTGGGTTTGCCTATTTCTGGGCACTACTTGGTGGCGTTGCGCTGGCAATTTTGTTCACGCGATCGCGATTTATTGAAATGTCGCTTGCCCCTTATGTGGTCACACTTCAGGTTACTCCGGTGGTCGCCATTGCCCCGTTAATTCTGATTTGGGTCGGTTTTGAGAACACCAATCGCGCCATGATTATCATTGCCTGGATTGTTGCTTTCTTTCCTATTTTAACCAATACCCTACAAGGCATAAGAAGTGTCGATAATGGCTTACATCAGATTATGCAACTCAGTGGTGCGAAATGGTGGCAGACACTTATTTACCTCGAACTACCCGCAGCCCTACCCTCTATTCTCACAGGTGCCAAGATTTCCGGCGGCCTTGCCCTCATCGGTGCGGTCGTGGCTGAATTTGTGGCAGGTTCCGGTACATCTACTGGGCTTGCATGGCGTATTATCGAAGCAGGCAATCGGTTGGAAATCGCAACTATGTTTGCTGCCCTGACACTTCTATCCATTCTTGGCATCGTTATTTATTATGCTCATAGTCTTGTAGAGTGGATATTGCTAAGAAGGTGGCATGAGAGTTTTAATTAATGTACAAATTATTTATGTATAATAAATTATTTTACATCTTCTTGAAGTTTTATATAAAAAAAGGCAATATGCGGCAACAAATCATAAGCGGAAACCCCAATGGCTCAACATAGTTCAAAAGGCGCACGTTTTCTGGCTGTCACGGCAAACAGGCTGAATGATGGTGAAGTCGTATATTTTAAAGATAATGGCTGGATTGAAAATTTTGCCGAAGCCGAAATTGCTGATGGTCAAGAAGCTGCCGAGGCACTTTTGTCGCGAGCCTGCCCTGACAATATGGAAGCATTTATTCTCGATCCCTATCTATTTGAGGTTGCTGAGTGTGATAATGGTTTCAAGCCGGTAAGTGTTCGCGAAAATATTCGTGCCAATGGGCCAACAGTGCGCACAGATTTGGGGAAACAGGCAGAAGCGCAATGAGATTGCTTTGCACCCGAATGAAACATGAAAAAAATCAAGGATAGCTGATGTATCGTTACGATGAATTTGATCACAAAATTGTCACTGACAGAGTAAACCAGTTTCGCGGACAGGTTAATCGCCGCGTAAGTGGTGAGCTATCCGAAGATGCCTTTAAACCTCTTAGACTCATGAATGGCGTCTATCTTCAATTGCATGCCTATATGCTTCGGGTGGCTATTCCCTATGGCACTCTATCCTCAAAACAGATGAGGATGTTGGCACATATCGCACGTAAATATGACCGCGGTTATGGTCACTTCACGACCCGACAAAATATTCAGTATAACTGGCCTTCTTTAGACCGTATTCCTGACCTTCTGGAGGAACTTGCCAGTGTAGAAATGCATGCCATTCAGACTTCCGGCAATTGCATTCGAAATGTTACCGCTGACCAATATGCAGGTGCGATCGCTGATGAGATTGAAGACCCAAGAATAATTTCCGAAATTATTCGCCAGTGGTCGACTTTTCATCCCGAGTTTTCTTATCTCCCGCGCAAGTTTAAAATTGCCGTGACGGGTCACAAAAATGACCGTGCCGCAATTAAGCTTCATGATATCGGTATTGTTATCGTCAAGAACGATAAAGGAGAAATCGGTTATGAAGTTCATGTCGGCGGCGGTCAGGGGCGATCACCTTTCATTGCCAAGAAGATGACAGATTTTGTTCCAGCTGAAAAATTGCTCGCATATCTTGAAGCGGTAATGCGGGTTTACAATATGCTGGGACGGCGAGACAATTCCTATAAAGCCCGTATTAAAATACTCGTTCATGAAACCGGCGAAGCTGAAATGCGACGACTGATAGAGGAAGAGTTTAAAAAAATAGACGCAAGCAAAATGCTTAGCTTGCCGGAAGCAGAACTGGAACGCATCTCCGCATATTTCGCTCCCCCAAATTATGAAAACTTACCGGCGCAAAGCGATAGTTTTGAAGCAGCAAAAGAAAACGACACAGAGTTTAATCACTGGGTAAAAACCAATCTTGTACCCCATAAAACCCTCGGCTATGGAATTGTGAATATCTCATTGAAACCTATTGGCGGTATTCCTGGAGATGCCACAGATGCACAAATGGATGTTATTGCTGATTTAGCCGAGCGTTACGCAGCTGATGAGGTTCGTGTGACGCACGAACAAAATCTTGTCTTACCGCATGTGAAACTCGATGACCTCAAAGACGTTTATGACATTCTTTGCGCGCATAACCTCGCCACACCGAATATCGGTCTCATTTCTGACAGCATCGCTTGCCCGGGTCTAGATTATTGTAACCTTGCCAATGCGCGCTCAATTCCGTTAGCACAGGAAATTTCCACCCATTTTGCCGACCTTGATAAACAATATGATATTGGCGAACTTAAAATTAAAATCTCCGGATGCATCAATGCCTGCGGTCATCACCATGTCGGTCATATTGGTATTCTTGGTGTGGATAAAAAGGGTACAGAGTTTTATCAAATTTCACTTGGCGGATCGGCAGACGAACAGGCCAGCCTCGGTGATATAACCGGTCAAGCCTTTACTGAAGATAAGGTGGTTGGTGCCATCGACACAATTGTTGAAACCTATCTGAGTCTAAGAGAACCGGAAGAACGTTTTCTGGACACTTACAAACGAGTCGGAATGGCTCCCTTCAAGGAGCAATTATATGCCGACTGAGACTCACCTCATTTCCAATGGCGCTATTATCCAAGACATATGGGTGTTCATTGATGA
>MDSZ01178578.1_pt1 | contig 18625 bp, 11 predicted proteins | sample 811201 | NCBI WGS metagenome assembly MDSZ01 (sample SAMN05326647, study PRJNA326480) | marine metagenome | isolation source: seawater | place: Indian Ocean: North | collected 2010
ACAGCAGCGAGTTGGGGTTCGTACTTCAACTCCGGAAAGAAGTTGGGTACCTTACGGAATGCGTTGGAGTGGGTACGGCCCATGAAGCCATATCCAATCAGTCCGATGCGCAGTGGTTTTTTCTTAGCCATATTTCTGTGTAGGTTTTATGGGGTTGGGAGGAAACCGCTAGAAATTCCGGTCCTCAGGATTTACCTTCTTCAAGCTCGATGGGCTTATATCCACCGCGTCCCTTGAAGTAGAAAATTAGTGCCAGATAGCAGGCAAGCATAAAGGCAGGGAAGATCGCAACACTGGCAAGGGAGGCTTGTTTGCCAACCTGCATGCTATGCTTCACGGTTTCTTTCTCTTCGCCTTCCAAGTCGTCAATTTTAGCAAGTTCAACCGCAGTGTAATCACCAAGGAAATAGGTGCTATCTTTGGAGATTTTTCCGTAGGTTTCTTCGGAGGTTGCAGAAATAACAGATTGTTTAACGGCATCTTCAGCCATCTTTCCAATAACTGGACCACCGAGAATACCTACAGCGAGCATGCCGATACCAGCAATCGCGTTGAGGGTGAGAGCACCGCCCTTAGGGCATTGCTCAGATACCACTCCGAGAGTGGTAGGCCAGAAGAAGGTTTTTCCGAATCCGTAGAGGGTTGCGAAGACGAAGATCATCACCAATCCGGAAGCGGAGCTGAGCATGTAAAGACCGGCAATAGCCAGAACTGCGGAAGTTGCGAGCAACCCGAGAGGTCCAAGTTTTTCCACGATTGGACCAGCGAACCAAAAGCGCAAAACCATCATGATTGCGGAAGTGTAAATAAGAACCCACAAACCATTGTATCCAGCTGCTTGCATTGGCTCTTCCATTAATCCAGAAATGGCTCCGTCTGTACCAAGCTCAGTGGTGGCAAGAGGAATCATGATGATACACATGAAAATCAGCAGTGGACGCCCAAGGGATTTGCAATACAGGTAATAACCAATGGTCGATGCCGCGGTAAGTCCGTAGACTATACTGTCATCCCAGCCAAAAACCATTCCAAGCTGCCTGTAGATCAGGTAACCTGCGATGAGGGCACCAATGGCACCAAATTCAGCAAGCATTTCCTTGTAGGATGTCCCAGAGGAAACACGCTCGTTAACAGGGAACTCAGCCTTGAGGAGCATAACTAAGTAAACCACAGCTGGAATAGCGATCAAATAAACAAGAATCCTCCAGTCCTCTGCTGCCTGGGCACCGAGTAGGATTGTAAGAATACCACCAAGTACCAATCCGCCTGGCCATCCAGCATGGAGGATATTCAGCCACTTGGTTTTGTCTTTCTTGAACATGGTCGCAACCACTGGATTGATAAATGCCTCTACTGTACCATTTCCGAGACCCAATATAACCGAGCCCCAGTAAAGCTTTGTAAAAGCTTCACCTTGTGCTGCTTTTAGGGCATCGCCAGCAAGTCCTTCTGCTGTGACAATTCCATAAGCCTGAAAGGCAAACACCGCGTAAAGAGCGTAACAGATAAAGCTGAAAAGCATGGCGATACGGTAACCCACCTGATCAATGATCAAGCTGAATACAATAATACTAATTGCAAAGGGCCAAATTCCGGCTCCGAAGAGTTCACCAGCCTGAACCTGATTCAGTCCGAATGTGGTGGGCCAAAAGGGCTCTGCGTTGACCAGGAATGCCCTGGTGATAAAGGCAAATGCAGTTGTGATGAGGGCGATGAAGCATCCCCAAAACAATTTCATATCAGGTTCTGAATTTTGATTACTCATAGTTTATTAGTGGGCTGGTTATTGTAGTAATTAACTAGGGTATATGGTGAACATCATTACAAATCATAGTTTCATGGCAAGCCCGAATACTGCTGCACGCAGTTGATAAAAAAGTATGCTATTTGTTTGCTTTTGCCCAGCTGTCCCTCATGGCGACGGTACGGTTTAGTACAAGTTTTGCAGAACCTGCTTCATCCGGATCGATACAGAAATAGCCCACGCGCTCCAATTGGAAGGGCTTGCCAGTTTGCATTTCAATGACGGATTTCTCGACCAGGGCAGTTTTAATCGTCTGAAGGGAATCAGAGTTTAAGTTGTCAGTGAAATCTCCGCCTCCTTCCACTTTGTCGGGATCAGGTGTTTTGAATAAGCGGTCATAGAGGCGGACTTCGCAGGATTGAGCCGAAGATGCATCCACCCACTGAATGGTTCCCTTGACTTTACGCCCATCTGGGGTGTCACCACCGCGACTCTGTGGATCGTACTCACAGATTAATTCAATAACCTTACCACCCTCGTCCTTAATCACTTCAGTACAGGTTATGTAATAAGCATATTTCAAACGAACTTCCCGGCCGGGAGACATGCGGAAATATTTTTTGGGCGGATCTTCCATGAAATCATTGCGGTCGACATAGATATGTTTGGAAAAGTTGACCGTTCTAGTACCTGCATCAGGATCTTCCGGGTTGTTTACTGCATCCACTTGCTCCACCTGACCGTCTGGATAATTGGAAATGGTGACTTTTAAAGGTTCGAGTACACCGAGCTTTCGGGGAGCACAAAGGTTGAGGTCGTGGCGCAGGCAATGCTCCAGTAATTCGACCTCGATTACATTATCGCGCTTAGCCACGCCCACTTTCTCGCAAAAATCCCGAATGGACTGAGGAGTGTATCCTCGGCGGCGCATTCCCTGTAATGTGGGCATCCGGGGGTCGTCCCACCCGTTTACATGACCTTCTTCCACCAAGCGAAGCATTTTGCGCTTACTCATAACGGTGTAGTTTAGGTTCAGGCGGGCAAATTCAATCTGTTGGGGGTGGTAAATTCCTAGGTTTTCGCAAAGCCAGTCATACAGCGGGCGATGATGCTCGAATTCAAGGGTACAGATGGAATGAGTGATACCTTCAAGTGAATCGGACTGGCCGTGAGCAAAATCATAGGATGGGTAAATCTTCCATTTGTCCCCCGTTTTGGGATGCTGCTGATGAATGATTCGATAAATTACCGGGTCACGCATGTTCAGGTTGGGGGAGGACATGTCGATCCTGGCCCTAAGGGTCTTGCTCCCATCGGGGAATTCTCCGAGTTTCATTTTTTCGAAGAGCTCGAGGTTTTCCTCAATGGAGCGGTCGCGGTATGGACTATTGGTACCAGCCTCCACCAAATTCCCGCGATATGTTCGCATCTCCTCAAAGGTCAGATCGCAAACAAAGGCTTTGCCATTCTTGATTAATTGAACCGCCCAGGCGTGCAGTTGATCAAAATAATCTGATGCATGAAAAAAGCGCTCCTCCCAATCAAAACCTAACCATCGGACATCGCTCTGAATGGCTTCGGCATATTCTGTTTTTTCTGCGACCGGGTTGGTGTCGTCCAGTCTTAGGTTACAAAGCCCCCCAAATTCCTGGGCGATTCCAAAATTCAGGCAAATGCTTTTGGCATGCCCAAGATGAAGATAACCATTGGGCTCAGGAGGGAAGCGGGTATGCACCCGGCCTTCATTCTTTCCTGATCGTTGGTCTGTTTGTACACGGGTACGGATAAAATCGAGATTTTTTTCGGTTTGTTCTGAGTCGCTCATGGATAGGAAAATTGTGGGGCCGGTAAATTAATCAATTCGACTGCCATAACGGGCAGTGTAATCTTTTTCCAGTGCTTTTAATCCTTTCTTGCTCAGTCCATTGCCTGATTCACCGAGTTGATTGATCGCTTTGCGCAAACGAACACGGGTTAGGTCAGGACCAAGCAGGGCAAGGCCATCAAATAAGGGAAGTGAGACAGGAGCCCCACTCATCGCCACAAAGAAAAGGGGCATCAAATGCTTTAGTTTAATTTCCTCGGTTTCAGAAATATTTTGGAAGATTGAGGAAAGAGTTTGGCGGTCCCAATGGTTTGCTTTTTCAAGTTCCCACTCTGCAATTTTAAGTAATTTGGCAGGCTGATCGGGTTGCAGTTTTCCGGTGAGTGTCTCCAGGTCAAATTCCGGTTGCTCAGAAAGCAGAAATTGGGCGAGCGGGAAAAAATCGGAAAAGGTTTCCAGTCTTTGCAGGGCGAGTGGCATGATCTTTCCTAAGAAATCGGGATTTGCCTTCCATGCCTGCAAGCGCTCGACCACTTCCTCGGGTTGAAGCTGTTCTCGAAGGTAGCGACCATTGAGCCACTTTAATTTGGCAAGATCGAAAATAGGACCTCCCAGGCTGATTCTTTTGATGTCGAAACTCTCCGATAATTCACCGAGTGAAAATATTTCTCTTTGGTCGGGCAGGGTATAACCCATCATCCCAAGGTAATTGATCAGAGCCTCAGGCAAATAGCCAGCATCGCGAAAATAAAAGATACTGGTAGGGTTTTTCCGTTTGGATAATTTTGACTTGTCCGGATTTCGCAAAAGGGGGAGGTGAACAAATTCCGGAGCGTCCCAACCTAAATATTGGTACAATAATACATGTTTTGGGGTACTGCTTATCCATTCCTCCCCGCGGATCACATGGCTGATTCCCATGTAGTGATCATCGACCACATTGGCCAGATGGTAAGTGGGGAATCCATCAGTTTTACGGATTACCTGATGATCGATTTGTGTCCAGTCTATGGTAACTTCTCCCCGCAATTCATCGGTAAAGGTACATTCTCCGGACTCAGGGATTTTCATTCGTACCACAAAGGGCTCACTTTTGGCTCGTTGAGCAGATTCCTCAGGAGATAAGGAAAGGCAATGCCCGTCATACCGGGGAGTTTCCTTGTTCGCCATCTGGCTTGCCCTCAGTTGATTAAGCCGTTCGGGTGTACAGAAACAGCGGTAGGCAAAACCCTTTTCGATTAGACGATTGATCTCCTTTTCATATAGATCGAGCCTTTCGCTTTGCCTGTAAGGTCCATGGTTGCCTCCACAGTCAGGTCCCTCGTCCCATTCAATTCCTGCCCATTTTAATGCATCAAAGATGGCCTGCTCGGACTGAACAGATGATCGCTGACGGTCCGTATCCTCGATTCGTAAAATAAACTGGCCTCCATGTTTGCGGGCAAATGCAAGATTAAATAAGGCCATGTAGGCAGTTCCCAGGTGTGGAGCACCCGTGGGAGAGGGAGCGATGCGAGTTCGGACGGGAGCAGACATAATCATATCGAAATTACCTATTACTTTTAATGGTTCCTGATCGAAGGACGATCAAATTCAGTCATTCCTTGCCTCGTTTTGAGCATTCTTGTAACCAAGACTAATTATGAAAACCCTAATTGTTGGAGCGAATGGAAAGGTGGGAACCATTCTGAGTGGAAAAATGTGGGCGGCTCATGACTTTTCTCCTGTTGCTTTAATCAGGGATCCTCGCCAGCAAACTAAATTTACTGCTCTTGGGTTGCCATCCGTGGTTGGGGACCTGGAGTCAGGAATTGCCGAGTTTTTGCCTGGCATGGATACGGTCATCTTTTCTGCCGGTTCTGGAGGGCACACTGGTCCGGAAAAAACTATCGATGTTGATCAAAACGCGGCAGTCCGATTGATCATGGACTGCAAAAAGCATGGGGTCGGTAAATTTTTAATGATCAGTGCTATTGGAGCAGATCCCAACAGCGAATCCCAAAGAATTCAACACTACTTAAGGGCGAAAGGAGTGGCAGACGGAGCTCTGAGGGCATCGGGACTTGATTATGTTATTCTTGCTCCAGGTACGCTCTTAGAGGAACCGGGCACCGGGCGGATCGAGGCGGCGGAGTCTCTGGGGCATCATGGGTACCTGCCCCGTGAAGATTTAGCAGTTTGCATAATGGAATCCCTGCGAAACTATCATTGTGTTGGCAAAACGATCGAGATTGTTTCCGGCGGTAAGAAAATTAAGGAGGCAATTGGATATGCTGTGGGTGGACAATCCATGCCTGCAATATTGTGAGTAACATTTCCCCTTTCCTTCTTGAGGAATTAAAAAAAATAGGCATAAAGAAATTTCAATTCCATCTTCCATCTGAATTGAACAAAATAATTAGCAGATCTGTTTCAACGCCGGCTCCCCGTGGAGCCTTTTTTTTGATTTTTTTACACCTGCATGCCTAGAAGAAACGACATCGAACATATCCTGATCATCGGATCAGGGCCCATTATTATCGGTCAAGCCTGTGAATTTGACTACAGTGGTGCACAAGCCTGTAAAGCTTTACGAGAGGAGGGTTACCGGGTGTCTCTGGTGAATAGTAATCCGGCCACCATTATGACAGATCCTGAGTTTGCGGATTCAACTTATGTTGAACCCCTTACGGTTGAGAGTGTGACCAAGATTATTGAAAAGGAAAAACCAGATGCCCTTTTACCTACCCTCGGGGGTCAAACTGGGCTTAACTTATCGCTCGATCTTTTTCATGCCGGCGTGCTGGAAGCAAATGGTGTGGAAATGATTGGAGCGAAACCGGAAGCTATTAAAAAAGGGGAGGATAGGGAACTCTTTAAACAGGCAATGCTCAAGATTGGCTTGGATGTGGCCCGTTCCTTTTCTATCAATTCCTTGGAAGAAGCTCAGTCACACCTTGATGAACTAGGAGACTTTCCCATTATTCTACGACCTGCTTTCACTCTTGGTGGGACCGGGGGAGGGATTGCCTACAACCGTGATGAATTTGACCAGCTTGTGAAAAATGGACTCGATGCATCTCCTGTCAATCAAGTGCTGATGGAGGAATGCCTGCTGGGTTGGAAAGAGTACGAGATGGAAGTGATGAGGGATTACAAAGACCAGTGTGTGGTTATTTGCTCAATCGAAAACTTCGACCCCATGGGGGTGCACACGGGAGATTCCATCACCATCGCTCCGGCGATGACCCTTTCAGATAAGGAATATCAATTGATGCGTGATGCCTCCTTTGCCTGTATCCGGGAAATTGGTGTGGAAACGGGGGGGAGTAATATTCAATTCTCAACCGACCCCAAGACCGGACGCATGGTGGTGATTGAAATGAACCCTCGGGTGTCGCGTAGTTCAGCACTTGCATCCAAGGCAACCGGGTTTCCTATTGCCAAATTTGCGGCCAAATTGGCGGTGGGATATTCACTGGATGAACTGCAAAATGATGTGACCAAGGAAACTCCCGCCTCGTTTGAACCTTCAATCGATTATGTGGTCACCAAGGTGCCCCGTTTTACTTTTGAAAAGTTTCCCGATACTGATTCCACCCTAACCTCGGCTATGAAATCAGTGGGGGAAGCCATGGCTATTGGGCGGACTTTTAAGGAATCCTTTCAAAAAGCGATGCGCTCTTTGGAAATTGGCCTCAAAGGATTTGAGCCAGGGAAACTGCTCGACCTTGAACTCGATAATTCCGCGGTTCGAGCCGGTGTAACAAGACCATCTGCCGAGCGCCCAACTTATTTGTACAAGGCCTTGGACATGGGCATGAGCGCAGAGGAGATTTCCAAGCAGTCCGGAATCGACCCATGGTTCACCGCTCAACTTGGCGAACTCTATGCTATGGGTCAGTTCCTTCGCAGCACTGACTTACAATCCATTGATGAAGAATCTTTAAGGCAGGCAAAGCAGGCAGGTTTTTCCGACCGTCAGTTGGCCGACTATTGGGGGTGTGACCCCAAGGAAGTACGGGATAAGCGAGTTGCCTTGGGCCTTGAAACCACATTCCGTCTGGTCGATACCTGTGCAGCCGAGTTTGAGGCATTTACACCTTATTACTATTCCTCCTATGGGGATGAGAATGAGATCAAAAAATCGGATAAGAAAAAGATCATGATTCTTGGTGGTGGACCAAATCGCATTGGTCAGGGTATAGAATTTGATTACTGCTGTGTGCACGCTTCTTTTGCTTTGCGGGAAGCAGGATATGAAACGGTGATGGTAAATTCTAATCCGGAGACAGTCTCCACTGATTATGATACTTCCGATCGATTGTATTTTGAACCTCTCACTCTTGAGGATGTTTTGGAAATTTATCATCAGGAAGGCTGCGATGGTGCCATTGTCCAGTACGGCGGACAAACCCCGCTCAACTTAGCTACCGGACTTAAGTCTGCCGGAGTAAATGTGATTGGTACATCGCCCGAAAGCATAGACTTGGCTGAGGACCGGGAAAAATTTAAAAGAATTCTTGAGGATATCGGTCTGAAACAGCCACAGAATGAAACTGCGATGCATCCGGATGAGGCTGCGGAAAAAGCAGCCCGTATTGGTTATCCAATTTTACTTCGTCCGTCCTTTGTGCTTGGTGGTCGGGGAATGTTTATCGTTTATGATGAGGAAGAATTAAACGGAGTAGTTAAGGAAGCCTTTGCGGTTGCTCCGGGCAAACCAGTTCTGCTGGATAAATTCCTGGAAGAAGCAATCGAATTGGATGTTGATTGCATCTCAGATGGAGAGATCACCGTGGTTGGTGGAATGTTACAGCATATTGAATTTGCTGGCGTGCACAGTGGCGACGCTGCCATGGTTCTTCCTCCCCATGATCTTGATTCCTCGATGATTGAGGAGGTGCGACAGGCATCCCATGACTTGGCCAATGCATTGAAAGTTATTGGTCTGATGAATATTCAATTTGCGATCAAGGACGGTGAACTTTTTCTAATTGAGGTGAATCCGCGGGCTTCCCGCACCGTTCCTTTTGTAAGTAAAACCATCGGGGTGCCGTTGGCCAAGCTTGGTGCACGGGTGATGGCAGGCGCGAAGTTGAAAGACCTTGGTTTCACCGAGGAGATCATTCCCAAGCACTGGGCGATCAAGGAAGCGGTTTTTCCCTTCAATAAATTTCCCGGCTCTCCCATCGTTCTTACACCGGAAATGCGCAGTACAGGAGAGGTGATGGGACAGGATGAGGACTTTGGCATTGCCTTTGCCAAAACGCAAATGGCGGCAAAGCCATCCTTGCCTTTGGAGGGAACTGTTTTCATGAGTGTTAAAGATTCAGACAAGCCCAAGGCTTTGGAAATAGCCAAGGGTTTACATGAGTTGGGCTTTAGTTTTGTTTCCACCGAGGGTACGGCCAAGTTTTTAAACGAGAATGGAATCGAAGCCAAAACCACCCTGCGGATCAGTGAGGGTCGTCCCAATGTGGCTGACCTCATTAAAAACGGAAAGATACAGTTGGTGATCAACACCCCACTGGGATTGATACCACGCAGAGATGAAAATGGAATCCGTAGCGAAGCGGTTCTTCATAGCGTTCCTGTGATCACCACCCTCGGATCTGCTTTTGCAGCGTTGCAGGGAATTCGCTCTATCCAGGAAAAGAAATTTTCCGTAAAATCACTCCAGGACTACCACCCCGCTTGAGCTCCTCTGTTATTGCTTTGCTTTATGGTCCGGATCAGCCCGGATTGGTAGCGAAGACCGCTGGCTGGATTCATCAGCGTGGGGGGAATGTGCTGCATGCGGATCAGCACCTCGACCGGGATGAAAATATCTTCTTTCAGCGGGTAGAGTGGCAGCCATCATCCAATCGGGGATTGGATGAAGAAATGAATTCCTTCCGCAGTCTGGTCGTGGACGACTTAGGAATGAAATTGCGGCTTGCCAGAAGTGATCAGCATCCTCGAGTTGCCCTGATGGTGACCAAAGAAGATCACTGCTTTCACGACCTTGCTTTGCGCCAGCGGGCCGGCGAACTGGATGCGGAACTTGTAGGTGTCCTCTCGAATCATGATACCTTGAGGGGAGTTGCCGGTTCCTACGCTTTACCATTTGTTCATATCCCGGTGGCTAAGGAATCAAAGGCGGAAGCTGAAGCCCGTCAACTAGATTGGCTGTCGGAGCACAAAATCGATTTGCTCATCCTTGCCCGCTACATGCAGGTATTGTCTCCCGAATTTTTAGATAAGATTGGATGTCCTGTGATCAATATCCATCACTCCTTTCTTCCCTCCTTTGCTGGGGCAAAGCCTTACCATCAGGCACATAAGAGGGGAGTGAAATTGATTGGAGCTACTGCTCACTATGTTACCCAGGACTTGGATGAGGGGCCGATTATCGAGCAGGATGTCACCAGGGTCAGTCATCGGCATGGAACCAAAGAATTAATTGAAAGGGGAAGAGACCTGGAAAAGCTAGTTCTTGCAGCAGCCGTTCGCAGACATCTTCAGCATCGTGTGCTTGTTTATGGCAACAAGACAGTGGTCTTTGATTAATAGTTAGACAATGGAATTTAACCTTGAGGCAGTTTTGTGGTATGCTCTCGCGATCGATTGTTCCTTTGCGGTTACTGTCAGCTGGTTCTTAAAAGACTGGTATGATTGTGCTGTTCCCTCGATCGCAAAGCACTTTCCCGCCACCAAGGCATGGAGTGTAGTCTATTTGGTTCTTACTCTTTGGCTGGGCTCTGCTCTTCTGCGAGCCGGGATATTGCCTTGGTAGGTTTTTTTCTTTCTGTTACTTTGCTTTCAGTCAAGTTTTCATGAGAATTTTGGAAATTCCTCATGTTTATTAGTATATTAGTTTACTTAAACTAAATGAGTCGCATGAAAACTTCTCTCCTCTTACCCATCTTTCTTTGTGGACTTTTGGTACAGGGTGTTTGTCCGCAAATGCGAAAGAGTGGATACAAACCCCCTCATGTAAAATATACAAATCCAGTAGTTCCAAATTATTCTGGTTCCACCCTCATAACTAAAGATCCTAAAGTCTATAAGTTCGCTGTGAACGAGGAGAAGTTTAAAAAACTAAGCGAAGCCCGCAAACAGATGAAAAAACTACCAAAAGAGGCAAAGAAAGAGGGGAGGAAGGGAGAAGTTCTTAAAGTAAATTGGTATACTTACAAGGTAATCTCAGAGATAAAAGCCGAGGTAGAGTATGCCCAATTGGTATCTTCCTAATAGGGAATATTTTTCCGATAAATTATACTGGTACAATGAAATTAGAGGAGATTCCCAAAAGCACCGAAGAAGTTAAAAAGTTCTCCAATGGAAACATGCTTTTAACCCTTTGGTTTAATGGTTCACATTGCAAAAGTATGGAAGTTGTTTTTGATATGCTTTCAGGAACATCGATCTTGTTTTGCACGAATATAAAAAGCCACTACTACGATGCTGAAAATGAAGTTCGCTATGGCTATGAACTTCCGAATGTGGCTTCCAAATGTAAAAGAGTTCCAAAGAATAAAGTAGAAACCCTGAAAGTTTCCATCAGTCACTTAAATAAGAGAATTAGAGGGCATGTTCTTCAATTTTTGCAAACTCTATGAATTGCATAAAGCAAGGTCGGAGGTTTATCTTATTATCCAGTAAGTAATGTAAAAACAACTGGGATCATGCATTATGAAAGTATACCTTTTGCGCATTTTCCAATTCCATCTTTGGTCGCATAAAAGGGGCGTTTTTCCACATCATAAGCGGTCTTGGGGTTGATTCCCATAATGGTGTAGATGGTGGCATGTAAATCCTCGATCGACAAGGGGTCTTTTATTGCCATTAAGGGTCGCTCATCGGCGGTGGCTCCATAGACATGTCCTTTTTTAACCCCGCCTCCCCACATCATAATACTGGAACCACCAGTAAAGTGACGATGCAAACCATACTGTTTCATTTCTTTCAATTTATCGGTTCTGGCCCGGGATTGGTCCGGGGCAGAGGAACCGGGGACACCTTCAATCATCATATCCCGGCTGAATTCACTGGCCAGAATCACCAGTGTGCGGTCGAGTAGCCCACGGGCTTCAAGATCAAGAATCAACTGAGCAATCGGTTGATCGATTTCCTTTTTCATCCGCGTGGCCGTGGAATGTCCATTCTCGTGGGTATCCCAATTGAGAAAGGGAACATATTCTGTGGTCACTTCCACAAACCTCGCTCCTTTTTCAACCAACCTGCGGGCAAGCAAGCAACCCTGGCCAAACCTGGAATCTCCATACTTGACCGCGGAGTCTTTGTCTTCCCGGGTTAGGTCAAAGGCATGTTTTTCATCCGACTGAAGAAGACGGTGAGCTGCCTCCATCGAGCGGACCATAGATTCTCCCTGAAAATCGCTCAGTCGGTCTCTGTTTGGGTTTTGATCGAGCAGTTTTTGGAAGTGTTTGTAGCGGTTACTGAATCTTCCCGGTTCCATACCTTTGGGTGGCTGAACTGATTGAACCGCCTGGTCGGGAAAGGGAAGGTTCATGGGGCCGTATTCGGAGCCAAAAAATCCAGCGGTGGTAAATGCTTTTAATTCTTCTTTTTCTCCAACACCTTCAAGGCGTTGCCCAATATTGATAAAGGGCGGTATGACATCATTTTTAGGTCCTAATACCTTGGCCATCCAGGCACCGAGGTGGGGGGCAGCAACGGTCAGAGGGGGGACATATCCTGTATGCCAGTGATACTGGTGACGGGAGTGCAGGATGGCACCGAGGTCCGGTTGGAAAGCGGAGCGGATTAATGTACCCCTGTCCATCACCTGAGCAACATGCTCCAAACCTTGGCTAATTTTTACCCCGTCCACATTGGTATCGATGGCAGGAAAAGTACTGAGGATATTTTTGACTTCCAAGCCATCTTTGTATGGCAGGTAGGCCTTTGGGTCCAAAGTATCTGGAGCGGCCATGCCACCCGCCATCCATAACAAGATACAGGAATCCGCACGGGCCGTAGGGTGAACGATTTGTTCATTTCCCCAGAGTTGAGTTCCTGGGGAGGCGAGGACGGCGGCTGAAGCAAGCCCGAGTTGCCTGAGGAAGTCGCGTCTTTGCAAAGATTCAGATAGGTTATTCATCGTGCTTATGTCTATGGATTAACGGATGATTTGAAAGTCAGGTTGCATAAAGACCATCCATAATAAATCTTCCAACCCTTGTAGGTTGGGGGAGTTTTGGGAAACTGCGAGCAGGGTTTTTCTCTCATCTTTGGTGGGTGTTCTTCCCAGTGCATGGCGGTATAGCCAGACAGAGATATCATCACTCACCTCAGTACGGGATAAATTTTTTGCACCTTTTCTCAGTGTGTTGGATAAAATTTCTCCGTTGGCTAAATCGATTGCCTGCAGAGTAGTGAGGGAAGACGGCCGGGAGGTAACCACCTGATCCCGGTGAGGGCGACCAAGAGAGCGCATCAGAAAGTCATTGGCTACCAAGGATGCCCGTACGGGTGGTTCCGCACCGGTTTTACCGTCCTGTATATCGCCATTGTGCAAAGCCTTGCCCCAGGGAGCCTGCCCGTAGTCTTTTTCAATATGTGCCGGTGCCCATGCTTGGTCAGCTACTTTAGCCTCCCAGTCTGGACCGGTTCCAATTACCTCGACTCCTTTTTCATTTTGCATGACAAGCTGGGCGATAAATCCCTTGCTGCCTCCAAACATTTCCGCTTCCACTTCGATTATATTTTTCCCTGCTTTGAAAAGATCTCTTTGGACCATTTTTACGGGCTTTTGCCAGATTGTGGAGTGGGCAACCAAACGACCGTTAATGGTCAAGGTAAAGGCGTTGTCGCAGGTGGCAAGAATTCCAGTTGCCGCTGGCTTTTCTGTAAGAATGAATTCTTTGCGTAAATTGATTTTGGATGCCTGTTCTGTTGTCCATATCCATTTGGCGGTAATTGAATCTGGCCAGGGAAACTTTTGCACTTCACTGGGGGCTGCCTTTTTATTAGTTCGACTTCGGTCAACCTTGGCGTTGGCATTCCTGGGATTACTTGCAGTTACCTGCCAGATGGAGTCCATCAACTGCTCCGCAGACATCCTTTTTGGTAGTGGTCCGTTGTAAACATAGTCAGTTCCCGGTTCCTCGGAGAGAAGATCACTTCGGGCCCGGTATGCATGCGAGGTCATCACAAACCGTATGAAATTTTTCAGATCGTATCCCTCTTGGGCAAAGCGAACCGCCAGATGGTCGAGCAGGTCCTCATTCCATGGCTTGGTGTGCATTGCATCTACGGGATGAACAATTCCACGCCCCATTAATTTTGCCCAGATCCGGTTGACAATAGTCCGGGTGAAACGTCCATTTTCGGGATGGGTCATTAATCCAGCCAGTTGCCTCAAACGATCTTTTTTAGATGCCTTGGGGTCGATCTGGCCAAGTTCGGGAAACATCCAGCGTGGAGTGGCCATTTTTCCGGTAGGAATATCACAGCGCTCCAACTCCAGAGTTTCCTCGGCAAATACGGCGGCCAAATCATAGGCCTCCTGCAGAGTCCAGCGATCAATAAAGCTGTCATGACAACTGGCACACTTCATATTAATCCCCAAAAATACCTGAGATACATTCTGGGCGAATTGCATGTTGCGGGTTTGGCTGGCATTAACGGTGCCTCTCCACTTGATCCCATTGATAAAGCCTGCGGCATTCTTTTTTGCATCGATAAGTTCACGGGTCATCTGGTCATAGGACATATTTTCACGGAGTGCTTGGTAGAGCCAGGATGTGATCTGGGTACGCCCTTTGGTAATAAAGCCAGTACCGGTGTAATCGTTGCGCAAGAGATCATTCCAGAAAGTCATCCAGTGATCGGCGTAGGAAATATCTCGGTCCAGTAATTGATCCACCAATTCCTCATATTTTGTTTTTGAATCGCTGGTCAGGAATGAATCGAGTTCTTCGGGTGTGGGTAAAAGACCGATGGTATCGAGATAAGCCCGCCTCACTAAGATCTCATCTGTGGCAGGGATGGGCAGGGGGATGTTTCGCCTGGTTAAGTCCTGATCCAAAATCCTGTCAATATCATGAGTTCTTCCATTGGTGGGACCGGGAAGACTAACAACCCGGGGCTTAAGTTTTGGCTCCCACCCGGAATCACCCAGACGGATTTCTTCGGGCCACTCCATACCTTCTGCGACCCATTTATGAAGCATCTCGACCTCTGCCTGGCTAAGACCAGGCCCTTTGGGAGGCATTCGCTCATCCGTATCCTCACTCGCCACCAGTTCGAGAAAATAGCTGTCTTCTGGATCGCCGGGTACTGCAACTTCTCCGCCTTCCCCTCCGGCAAGAAATTCAGCCCGGGTGTTCATCGATAGCCCACCTTTCTTTTTTCCTTCGGTGTGACATTCCGCACATTGCTTTTTGAGCAGAGGCATTACCTGATGCACAAAGTCGATTTTTCCAAATGTAGGTATACTAGGAAGTAGCAGGCAGGAAAAAACAATGAGCAAAGAAATGGATGGGTTCACGCTAAACATATGTAAGGGCTTCTAATTTTCTTACTCAGACGACTGCATATAGCCAGCTGAATCAAGCAAATATAAGAAGATGGATTTAACCGTTGCGAAAGTGGGGCAGATTTATGCCTGATGAAAAACCATTTCCATTGCACTCCAGGCATTGTTGCCACTATTACCATGAAGGGGGATTTGGCAGGAACTTGTTTCTTTCCACCATTTTTGCATGAGAGTATTTTTGCTGATCTTTTCCATATCAGATGAAAAATCATTTCCCTTGTATTCAAAATAACTGAAGAGGTATTTTTTCCCCTCCAACTCGGTTATGAAAATCGAGAAGTTTTGTAAACCGGCCTGTTGGATTTGTTCCAGTATCTCAGGCCAAGCCTTTTCGTGGAGATCACGGTAATATTTCTCTTTTTCGGGATTAAGCCCGATCACCGACCCAAACCTCTCGATTTCAGCATTTATGATTTTTTTCATCAGTCGCGTTCAACCACAACCTCACCGGGTGAATTACTGAAGGTAGGAAAAATCCTTGAGGTTGAACAGGGCGTGCGCCAGATCAGCCCAGGCACGCTGGTCCATCTTGCCGTATTCCTTGCCCTGTAATTCCACAAAGGCAAGGAGCTGTTCGGTTGTTTCTTTGGAGGGAATTTTTCCATGTGCATGTTCCACCATTTGTTCGATCCGCTTGCGGGAGTCTTTCTGGTTGGCGGTTTTCTGGGCCCATGTATTTGCCAGTTTGGAGACCAATGGATCATTCATTAAAGTGAGGGACTGAGCCGGCACATTAGAATTGCCCCTTCTTCCCTTGGGACCAAATGGACTGGGCATATCGAACGCAAGAAGAAAGGGGTTGAGGAAATTCCGGTAGATTGCCTGGTAGACACTTCTTCTGCCATTGCCATCCAAGGGACCACTTGGGCGGGCACCGCGGCCGGTCATAAATGCAGTCCGGTGAGTGGGGACGCCTGGACCAAATGCATGCAGGTTGATCCGTCCAGATACAGCCAGAAGGGAATCCCTGATCGCTTCTGCCTGCAACCTCCTCACTGGCATACGATGAAGCAGAATGTTATCGGGGTCGATCTGGGAAATCTTATCCAGGGAAAGCTCAGGATTAACCTGTGCTGCCTGACCGTATGTGTCAGAGAGAACTATGGAACGGATGGTACGCTTAACCGACCAACCATTCTGGGCAAAATCATTAGCCAACCAGTCGAGAAGTTCTGGGTGACTGGGTAACTGGCCCATGGGTCCAAAGTCATCCGGTGTGGGAACAATACCCCTGCCAAAAAGATGGAGCCAAATCCGGTTCACCGTAACTCTTGAGGTCAGTGGATTTTCAGGGCTGGCAATAATATTTGCTAATCCCAGTCTGTCGGCTTGTTTCGCACCAAGTGCCTCGAGGTAGCGGTGGGGCACTTCCTCGCCCAGTGATTTGTAGCTGCCACGAACATAAACCCGGGCATTCTCTGGAGTGGTTTGACTCATGGTGAGTGCAAATCTTGGAGCGGGCAATTGCAGGGAAAGTTTTTCTCCAGAACTTACCAGTTGATGTACTTCCGGCTTAAGGATTGAAGTGTCCGCCAAACCACGGTGAAAAAACCAGTTGAGAATTTCAGGATCTCCAGACTGCCAGGCTTGCCGTAAAAGCGTTCCTACTTCTTCGATACTTTTTGGTGTGCCGGATTCTGTGAGGCGGCGAACCAATGGATGGAAAGAATGGGGGAGTGCGGCATCACTGAAACGGACTTGTTCAACCTGTGCATATCCATCCCCGTTATCGACAAATTCAAGGTAGGCGCGCTTTCCCTTATATTTCTTGATGGAAGCTTGATCGAATTGAATCCATTTAAAGCCAGCTAAGCTATTGGTTTGCTCACTGTTATTTTTGTAGGTTGTGCCCTTGAATAGCAATTCGCTGTGCTCAGCCATTCCATAGTTTTCGATGACCAGGCGCACCATGCTCTTTTCCGCATTCAATCGCATGTGAATGTTTTGATCGATTGTGAAGGTGGGGGATCGCAGGGTGCCTACCTGTTTTTTTCCGTAGAGAGAGCTGTCGATGGAAGTGGTCTCAATAAAAGGCCTTTTGGAGTCAAACCTTAACTTGTTGTTTTCGGTAAACTGAAAAGCCAGTCCCGTATTTACCCAACCATCAGGTAAGGTTTCCTTCGAGAAATCAGCAAATACAATACTGTTGGATAGATAGCCAGCGAGGTTTTTGTCACGATTGGCCCAATTATAGTTTTGGATTTTTTCAGGCTGCTTAATAAAATCCTGCAAGAATTTTTCGGGCGTCCAATGATCAGGATTTTTCTTCTTTGAAATCAGTTCGATCCATTGATTGATCAAAGGAAGAGTGGTGTCAGGCAACCTGGCTAATTGAGAAATTTTTTCAGGATTTGGCTCAGGTGGGCGCTTGTCATTCCATTGTCGGGATGCGAAGACGATATGATCAAGGAAGAAGGGCTGAGGGACTTTCCAGGATATTCTTAGTCGACCATTTTTGCCAATATGCTTGGACACATCTAGCGAAATAGGGGAGAGGTTTTTTTCGGTTTTTGGAGAGGCATGTAGGACGACTTTTCCATCCACAATGAGTTCCAATCGATTATGAGGAGAGAGACTGCCTCCAATCAAAAAATTGAGATATGGTTTCTCGATGGTGAAAGTTTGGCTTACCCAAGTCAGAGGTTCTTGGGTGTTGAAGATTCGTGTATCAAACCAATGAATACCTCGTGCCCCTTTGGTGGAGGTGGAATTTACTTCGATGGTGGCAATGGCAGAAGCATTGGTGTCACGATGAGCGAGCGTCCATTTGTCAGTTCCGCTTTCAAAATCATCAATTAATTGTCCCTGCCAGGGGTCGGGTGGTGGATCGTTTTGTTTTTTGCGAATGAAGTTAGCGACAGCAATGAAGGACTGGATGATTTTCTCAGGGTCATTCGGTTCGATCGATTGTAACGAAGAGGATGTAAGCAATTCCTTCTGTTTCGCCATGGTCTGTTTTCTTTTGCCGCCCACATCCAGCGGGTAATCGACTTTTGCCGAGCTGTTTAGGTAGCCAGTGAGGGCATAATAATCAGCAGTGGAAATAGCATCAAATTTGTGGTCATGGCACCGGGCACAGGAAATAGTCAGTCCCTGGAAGGCCTTGCTCATCACATCGATCTGGTTATCATGATGGTCAGATTCATTTTGCAGGACATCAGTCGGTCCATGCGTGGAATCATGAAAGTACCAAAAACCTGTGCCAATGACAGATTCATTGTAACCGTCAGTGGTATGAACGCGGGGTTCTTTAATTAAATCGCCAGCCAGGTGTTCTCTGATAAAATCATCGTAAGGAACATCCTCATTGAATGCCCTGATCAAATAATCCCGGTACTCGTGTGCATTATGAATAGCAAAATCGAATTCATGGCCGTAGGTATCGGCATAGCGCATTAAGTCCATCCAGTGCCTGGCCCATTTTTCTCCGAAGCGCGGAGATGCAAGGAGGTTGTCCACTAGTTCGGTGCGGGGAATTTGCAGGGCTTCAGCAATTTCAGTAGGGGAGGGAGGTAAACCAATCAGGTCA
>MDSZ01027357.1_pt1 | contig 18623 bp, 29 predicted proteins | sample 811201 | NCBI WGS metagenome assembly MDSZ01 (sample SAMN05326647, study PRJNA326480) | marine metagenome | isolation source: seawater | place: Indian Ocean: North | collected 2010
ATGTTCAGATATTTCAAAGAATACAACCCTCTTATGGTCGGCGATTCTTCCACGGTCTCGATGACGGTTTCTTGGTTCGCAAAATCACCTTCGCAGTTGAACTTTATCTCCTTGCCGGTGCGAACGATCTCAATGTAGCTCCCGATGTTCGACATGTCGCGACACAGGCGCTGAAAATCTATCGACGGAAGCGTCGTTATCGTGGTCATCTCCACTTCCGGGACCTCGATCCTGCTCTCGTTTATATCCAAAAGTTTGAGTTGGAACTTTGTCTGCGTCTTCTTTGTGTCGCTGGAGATGGAGATGTTCATGTATTCCTTGCAGTTGATGTCGATCTGTAGCACGTCGGCGTTGCTTATTGTTTTTAAGAGTTTAAATGTATTCGAGATGTTAATCCCCGCAATCACCTCTTCGGTTTCGCACTCGTACTCCTCGAAATTGTCCGCCGAAAGGAATATATCCACCAGCGACGTCCGCGCCGTGTCGAGGGTCACGATGAACATGCCCTCCTTTCGAAAATAGATGTTGACGTCGTTCAGCACGTCTTTGAGAACTTCGAACGTGCTTTTGAACGCGGCTGCCTGGATGGTGACCAGCTTCATTGTGAATTAAAGAAGAATTACATCTTTAACTCCGTGTACGCCTGTCCCTGACCCACATCCTGACTAATCTTCGCCTCCAGTTCGGGCGTCATCGGTGGTTGCAGGGATTTGCCATAGTCTTCGAGGGTGAACATGTGCGCGTTGTCACCCTTGCCGTCGAGACTCGTGAAGGCGCAGCCCATACCTCCAATGGCGCTGTGTCCAATCTCCCTCGAGGGAAGGAGCGATGCCAACCAGGTCTTGATCTCGTTTCCGACTAAGATCTTCCCGTTTTGGGTCAGCATGGTGGGCACGCGGGTGATTTTAGATTTGTAACTCGCCGGGATGCCTTGCGTGTTTATATTATGATAGTGCACGAGCATCTTCAGCTGTTGATGTTTGTTTACGTACTCTACAACTTCCATGCTGAACTTGCACCTGGGACTGTAAATCAATAGAGACATTCTATTATGGTGCCAGAATTATTGAGAAAAATTTTAACGCATGGTAGTAATATGAACTACCTCGTGGCATTCATCCTTCTTTTCATCGTTTATATTTTGACGAACGAAAACGAGTCCTATGGTTTCTCAGGGTACGTGGTACCGCGCGAGACGCAGCTCATGGATCCCTTCCCTGACATGACTGGATGGGAGGAGACCCGAAACGACGCGAAGGCTGACCTGATGGAGGCGGTCGTGCTCATGACGAACAAAGAGATTTACAACAGGACGGGCATCAAGAACTACATCATCGAGACCACGTCGATGAAAAAATTCCTGAAAGAGACTGAACAGATGTACGAGTGTCGCTTCATGACGGTAAAGAAGAATGGTTTCTCCTTTGGGTTTTCCGTGGTGGTGTGGTTCATCGCGGAGGGAAATAAACCCCTCAGACTGCTCGCCATACGTTCGCAACCCATCGGATATCAACCCTCGGATCAGGATCCAGGTAAATCTATGGGTAAAGAATTCATCGATTACAACCTGATAAAGGAGAATCACATCCCCAAAAAAAGCGACCTGGACGCCTCGATGGCCGTTTTCAGGGATCCCAACGCGCGACTCGTGCGTCTCGACATCCCAGAACCCGTGGGTCGTGACTTGGATGAGGCCAGGGGGGACCTGTCGAACCTGAAAAGCGACATAGAGGAGAGTGTGAACAAGGCGGGACGAGGCGTGTCAAAGTTCCTGCGCGACTTGGAGCACGATCCGAGTCTAATCAGGGGACTCGAATCTGCTGGGTTTGAAACCGTCAAAAAATAATTCCCCTTAAATTAAGGATGCTCAGCATCAGCGACGTCAACAAGATTGACGAACGCCGAAAACAGATTCGAAAAGAGATTTATACTCGAATCTACGAGCAATTCGTGGCTAAAATAAAGCAGTCCGTCGAGTTGGGATGTAAACAGATATTTCTTCAGGTACCTTCGTTTCTGGTCGGGTATCCGAGCTTCGACAGGCAGCAGGCGGCGCGATACGTGTCCAGACAGTTCCTGCGCGGGGGTTTCTCGGTGCAGCTCGTGTCGCCGACGGAACTGTACGTGGCGTGGTACACCCCGAAGAAGAAAAAGGAGCTCCACGAGAAGATCGAAGTTGACGACGACACCGATTTTCCAAACCTCATGAACCTGAAAAAGTTGGCAAACAATTACAGGCGGAGCGCGTGAGAGCGTGACTTAAATTATATGCAGATACAGTACAACTATGAGTGAAAACCTTAACGTCCTCTGCGAAGCGAAGCGTGAGTATCTCGGGCAAATGTGCCTCATCATGACCCCGGCCATGATTGAAGTTTTCCAGGAAATGTACAACGAAGCGATCAAGATGTCAAAGGGGAAACAGGTGCTCGTCACCTTTCAAAAGTTGCTGAAGGAAGTACCCAATTGGTCGAACGCCATGTCGAAGCGTCACGCGGATAACATCACGGATCGGTGCAGTTGGTTCAGCGACCTCCTCGCCGCGGTTTTCGTGGCCTGCACAAAGATTCTTTCCGCGGTCCGTCTCAAGGCTGATAACAAGAAGATCTCGCTCAAACTTCCGACCGAGGAAGTCTTCATCCAGACGTGTTACGTCAATGCCGCGCGTGATTTATACAAGGATCCATACGTATTTCACGAGGAGCAGTCGGAGTATGTACGAGACGATAACCTCACGGCCAGGTTCTCCGTCACGATCGAGAACACGGTGAAGGAGCTCATACCCGTTCAACAAATTCTGCAGACGTACATGTGCCAGGAAGACGCGTCACGCGACATCTCGCTTGACGGCGAAATCCAGGATAGCATCGACCCCGACGTGTTGGACGAAGGAGAAGGTGGAGAAGAGACGACCCCCGCCGAGGAGGGTGAGGGTGAGACCCCTGCCGAGGATGGTGAGACCCCCGCCGAGGAGGCCGAGGGCGAGGCGCCCGTCGCTGAACAGACCCCCCAGGAAGAAATGCCCGCGCCAACGGGCCTGGAGAACGAATTCAAAACCGTCCCGGGTGTGAGAGCGCCCGCCTCCGAACTGGACGACCCCCGCCCCGACGAATACCAACCCGCAGCCCCGGCTCCCGAAAACGACGTGCTTTTCAACGATGCCCCAGAGCAGAGAATTAAAAATCGCAGTTATAATTAATGGAAGATCTGTCCAACTATCTGAGAGACCCGCTGAGCGCGGCGTTCATCGCGGCGGCCGTCACGGCTGGTTACATCCACGCCAAGGCCTACCTGAACAACGAAGGCAAGCTGGAATTAAATAAATATACGAAACCCGCCACCCTGAATGCGATCCTCGTTTTCTTTATCGTCAGTGGTGGTATTGGAAAGCGCGAACCGATTTCGACCGAGCCTTTCTAAAGTCGGGTTAAAGATTAGGATTCATTAGTGTGTATAAAATGGCGAGCGTTACTGCTTTTAATGACATGATGTCCCAATTTCTTGTCGAACTTCACAAGACTTTTCCAGAAGAAAAGGGTATCAAAAAAATGCTGACTTCATTCGACGTTCTTAAGTCGTCCAATCCGCGACTCGTTGTCGACGGATTCATGAAAGGCGTGTCGCCCTACGCGACGCAAATCTCGAGCAAGGACGACACCTTCCTGTTGGAAGAGTGCAAGAAGATCGACTTCTTGAAGGATCTGGATCTCGGTTCGTACTGGACGCGCATGTCCAGCGGCACGCGCGACGCGACGTGGCAGTACCTGCAGACGCTCTACATGCTCGGAACTACCATTACCGCGCTCCCCCCAGAGCAGATGGCTCAAATCGAAGCTCTGGCACAGGGTATGGCCTCCAAGTTACAGGACGACGGCGGCGAGTTGGACGAAGGTGCGTTGATGAAAATGATGGGCAGCATGCTCGGAGGCCTTGGAAAATAGTCTCAACGTATATTAAATGAAGTCAGTCTGGTTCGACGATCCCCGCCAGCTCGTCGACGACAAACAGTTTCTACAGTTCTGGCCTAACAGTAATCAGAGCCCAGAGGACAGGATAAATGCCGCCTCTCGATTTATTATTTACGCGTCGTCGTTACTCTATTTAATCAGGCGCGATGCTCGAATTTTCATTTTGGGTGCGACTCTTTTAGGAGTTATATATGTGTTATATAAAGCTAAGATGGTTCGCGAAACTTTCATTCCCACCCCCACCGCCACGGGACAGCCCAAGCAGTCCTCCTGTCAGAAGCCCACCATGGATAATCCGATGGGGAACTTTTTGATGAGCGATTTCAGCCTGGCGCCCAACAGGAACGAGGCTTGCTACTATCCCAGCGTCCGACCTCACGTGCAGCGTTATACCTCGGACCGCATCCCGTACGACAGCGGACGATCGAGGACGCCCATGCCTCAACACCTTCGAAATGCCATGGAACGTCAGTTTGTGACAATGCCCGTGACGAACATTTCAGGAGCGCAGCAGACGGAATTCGCGGAGTGGCTGTACGGCCCCAAAAATGGCCCGATGTGCAAGAGCAACTCGAAGTTTTGCAGCCCCAACGCCAGGGGCGCCCAGCTCGGACCTTTCTCGGGATTAAGTCCGGAAGGTGATAGACGATAATTATCTTATCTAATAATAAATGGCGTATCAGCTTCAACCTGGCCTTTCCATCGTACAGAACAGCGCCGCCCTCCCGGCGGTCAGCGCTACAGACGAAATCTTCGTGTATCCCCAACCCAGTGGACTCAATTGCGGTGGATGCCGACCGAACACGATGCTCTACGGCACCGCCCCTTATAAGGCTGGCAAGGGCGCCCCGGCGGTCCACATCGACGTCAGTGATCAACTTCGTCCCCAGAGCACGTCTCGTTTCAACAAGCACATCGTCGAGACTTACTCCCGTGGATATTTCCCGCTTAACGACGTCGAATGTAAGCTGCCCCTCCGTACCATGTCTTACGAACCCTCTTCCACGCGCGCGGACCTTCAGAACAACTTGTTCCAACAGAGGTATCTTGGTAAAAAATAAATGTTAATAGGTAATAAGAATGGCCGACCCCGTCTCCCTGATGGCCGTCGGTGCCCTCGTCATGGCTGGTCGTAACTTAAGCACGAAGACAAAACCTCCTGAAGTTACTACCGAACCGTTATTTATGAAACAGCCGAAATTCGTGGACGAGGACAATTTTGATCCTTCCCCGCGGGTTGAACACAAGCGCGAGATGCCAAATTTCGGCGACATCGCACCGGGTGCACGTTCCAGTGGCCAGGAAATGGGCGACATGCGTAATCGCATGTATGATCACGGTCGCATGAACAACCTTTCTCCGATCGAGCAGGAGCTGGTCGGCCCAGGGTTAGGGTTAGGGCCTAATGTGCCCGCTGGCGGTGGCTTTCATCAGCTGATGCGCGTCAATCCTATCAACGTCGGTGAGTACAAGTTGACGACTCTCCCAGGCAGGACCGGTCCCGCGGCGGATCAGAGTGGTGGCCGGGCGGCGGTCGTCGGTCAGCTCACGCACAACAAGCCGGCAACCACGGCACACTTACCTTCTCGTCTCCCGACCGTACCGGGTCGAGCCCAGGGGATGACCGGTGTTGTCCCTAGAAACGAGCACGAACGAACGAAGCGTACCACGAACCGCAGCCAGACGGGCTACCGATCCGACGGACTCGAGTTCAATCCAGGGAAGAGGATCGTCTCCAGTCTGACGAACGCCCAGGATCCCACCCGAAACAAGGGTGACAACCACGGTCTCCAATACGCTTATAATAACCAACCCGCGCCTGGTATTTCGAACTTTAAGGGTGGTTACACGAACACCGTGGCGGCTCAGATGACGGCCAAGAACAATGAACAGTTGATGAAATATGGCTTCCGACCCGAAGACAAAAGATCGAAACCCAATAGAGCCGGTAATCCGGGTCGCATGAACGTACGCGAATCCGCACTCAGACAGGGCGGAGCGGTGACTGCGGTCCGAAGCGATACCAGCCGAATCGACGGTCGATTCGCCGCGGCTAACGGTGGCTGGATGCAGAATTATCAACAGAAGCCGTACCACAACTTCAACGCGTACAAGGGCCAGAGTAACCCTCACGTCAACAATTTGGAACTCGTCAAGAAGCAGCTCGAAAACAACCCACTCGCACACAGGTTTTACCAGTAAATTGGTTTATAGAGGACAACAAATCTTCATTAAAATATCTAACGTAATTTTAATGAAGGTTCACCAGTTGACGATAGACAGTGGCCAGCGCGATCCCTCGCTGTACCCGAACCCGAACGACTACACCGTCGAGCTCGAAAAACCTATCTACAACGTCTCGAATATCAAGTTGGTCAGCGCGAGGATTCCCACGCCGCAGTTATTGATCAACGATGCCAACGGACGACTCACGTACGAAGTCCAGATTAGGAACCAGACGACAGGGGAACTTTTACCACTGGGAAACCAACAAACTCGGACGGTGCAGCAGGGAAACCATGACGGAACGAGTTTAGCCGCCGAGCTGACCACTTTGAACCTGCACGGTAACCAAATAAACATCAACCTGACGTACGATGTGGCCAAGAACATGTTCAGTGTCGGACCCGCGACTTACGTGAATCCGGTGACGGTTACCATCGCGGGCGTGACATACACTCACGTGGTCGAACACGTGAAGCTCATTTTCACGGGCCAGGAACAGTTACCCGACACGCTTAACCGAATTTTAGGTTTACCCGCGACGACCTTTACGATATATAACAATCAAAATGATGACATGGGCGCGGGGAACTTCAGTGGACCCAACGCCCTGGCGCTTCGACTCTCCTCTGGGGCTGAGCAGATGGTTCAACCCATATCCCAGTCGTCCCAAAATCCCTCTTACACGGGAACGATTCTCCTTCCGGGTGCGACTCTAACTACACTCCCGGGGACTGACTTCATCAACGTGAGCGGCACCGACGATAAGGTCTCGCACGAGTTTCATTCCGGCCCCCTGAAATCGATGCGCGACATGCGGGTCGAGTTTTTCTACATGAATCGCGGTGAACTGTTACCGTATGACTTCAGATATCAAGACCACGTGCTGAAATTCGAAGTCACCTGTTCAACTGACAAGCTGGAGAACTTAGCGCCCCTGGAACTCCCGCCATCGCCTGAAAATAATAATAATGAAACAACCGTAAACGTTCCGGAGAAAAAGAAGAATCTTTACGATGTTGAGTTTAAGATTGAATACCTCTACATAATGCTCATCGTCTTCACAGGCATGCTCCTGATGTTATCGACGGGTAAGAGGCGCGCTGCTTAGCGCGTGATTGCGTACACGGGCTGAGCCGGCTTCGAGACGCGACCGTTGATGGTCGTCACGATGAGGTAGACCACGACGGAGAGGAGGGTGGTCAGGAAGGCGGTCATGGCGTACGCCTTGCCACCGTTGCGGGGAACCTTAACTACCTGGGTGATGGACCAGCGAACGAAGTCCTGGACAGACATCGCGGCGGCGAAAGAGAAGCCGGCGACGATGGAGTTGAGGGTCTGAGTAGAGAGTTCTTGGGACACGAGGTTGACAGTCTCAATGGCAGCAGACATTTTGGTTGGTTATACATTAAACTGGGAAAAAAATTTACTCAAACGATAGTTTTTCTGGTTCGACAATCTTTTTGAACTTTTTGTGCTTCAGTTTTTTGGATTTGGTGAAGAGTTCGTCGTCTGAATCATCAGTGCTGCTCTCCTGTGATTCGTACCGTTTAAACTGGTCCTCCTCATCCTTGAAAGACCACGGCTCGGGTTCATTCATTCTGTCTATTAATAGCATTTTTTAACATCTCCTCTGCCGGAGATTGGGGGGTCCAGGTTTCCCACATGTCATACGCCGTGTTAACTTCGTTCAGAAACGGATCGTCTCCTGAGTACCGAACGAAATCTGGGCAGTCCTCCTCTGGAACCTCCTCGATGTCGTCGTCCTCCCCCTCGGCTTCTTCGGCGTATATTTCCGGCATTGTGCTTCCCATTGTCTCGCCGACGGTGCACATGGCACAGTACTTCGACGCGTACTCCACGTCCCCTGGTAGGATGATGTCGCGGTGACACCCCTTGGCGTACCTGGCAGCTACTATGATGGATTTCTCAAACACAGGTACGAGAATGTCCATCATAGTTCCCATCCATCGGTCGGCCACATCGTCTGTGGAACCACTAAATCCTGTCTGCATAAACATTTTTTTGAATTCAGGGTAGAAAAACTTTTTTTGAAAATTCACATGACTTTTTCAAAATTTTTTTTGAAAAAGTTTTGTGAAAAAAAAGGATGAATAAATCCGTGGAGTATATTAGATGAATCTTCAACTGAGGAAGTTCAAACCAGAGACGATGACAGACGATCGCGTCTGTGTCTTCATCGGCAAGAGGAACACAGGGAAGTCTACATTAGTCAAGGATATAATGTACCACAAGAAACACCTCCCAGCTGGCATCGTCCTCAGCGGCACTGAAGAAGGGAATCACTTTTACTCAAGTTTTATCCCAGACCTCTTCGTGTACGGGGACTATGACAGGGACGCCATCGAGCGGGTGATGGCCAGGCAGCGGAAGTTGGTGGGTGCGGGTAAAAGCAACTGCGGCGCTTTCATGCTTTTAGATGACTGTATGTACGACTCGAAGTTCCTTAAGGATACCTGCATCAGGCAGTGCTTCATGAATGGTAGACACTGGAAAATCTTTTTCATGCTCACCATGCAATACGTCATGGATCTGCCACCCGCGCTACGCGCCAACGTGGATTACGTCTTCATCTTGCGAGAGAACATCATTCAAAATAGAGAGAAGTTGTACAAGGCATTTTTCGGGATTTTCCCCACGTTCGACATGTTCTGTAAGGTGATGGATGCGTGCACGGAGAACTACGAGTGTCTGGTCCTGGACAACACGGTGAAATCCAACCGCATCCAAGATTGTGTGTTTTGGTACAAGGCCACGCTCCGTAAAAATTTCAGGGTTGGGAGTCCCGACCTGTGGAAATTACACAAAAAGATGTACAACCCGAAACACGGTGACATTAGAGAGGACGACGCGAAGAAGGCGACGAAAAAAACCAGGCTGAGGATAACAAAAACAAAGTAGTCGCGTGCGTCTGAAAAAATAATCAAAAAAATTGGGGTATAACAAATGGCCGATCATCGCGTGACCACAATGAACCTCGCCGATAATGGAGAGGGAATGGTACCCCTGAACATGAACAACAACCCGACCACCACCTTTCATCAAAAGGAGGCGCCCGCGTACGGGATTCAGCCAGAAAAAAATATAATCGAACAACAAGAGACCACGATGGACTCGACGCCGATTGATATGTTAATGGAACCCCCTTCGATGACCCACGAACCTAAGATGCAGGGAGCTCTTCCTCACATGACCGCTCCCGATCCCCAGGGTAGTTATGCGGTGCAGGCCGAGAAGCCAGCCTCTAAGAACCCATTTAATTTAACGGACGATCAGCTCACCGCCCTGGTGGCCGGTTTCTGCGCCGCTATTTCCGTGTCGAAGCCGATCCAGGATCGACTGGCGACCTCTGTCCCTAAGTTTTTAAACGAACAAGGGGGCAGAAGTTTAGTCGGTCTCGCCTCCACGGGAGCCGTGGCCGCGGTCGTTTTCTTTTTAATCAAGGACTACGTAGTTAAACATTAGAGTTCCTCCTCTCCCAGCCCATATCACTATAAATGCTGCCATCGAAGAACTGGTGCGCAATGAGATTTCCCAAAATGAACGTCACTAGTAATAAGGAAATGAGCTTCCGTTTCTTACTACTCGGGGCATTGGGATCCCGCATCGCCTCACGCGTGTCAGGAGAGAACTGGTTATAGATGTAGATCATGAAGAACGACAGCATCGTCGCCGTGAAGAAGAAACCCCTGTCGACTGCGAGTCGAGGGAACTGTCCGATCGAGAATCGAAGGAGGTTAGGAACGACGAGGGTCATCCAGATGAGGTTAATGGTATAGCTGCGAGAGAACTGTGGGACGGCCAGGATGGAGAAAACGAGAACCCAGGCCATCACGGCCTGTCCAAGGACCGAAAAAGGTGTCTTCATTAAACTACACTGAGATTATTTTAGCGGTCCTGGACGTGCTGACCACAGAATTCCGTTTTTTGAGTCACGCGTTCATAGATGCCGATGTTGACGCAGATGTCGCTGAGTTCCTCAAAGTTTTTCCAAAACGCGGGACTGTGACTGAACTCCTCCACGGTACAGTGCGCCAGTTCGTGGATGAGGACATGGAAGATCTCGTTAACTTCTCCGTCCAGGCACACCACGATCTCCCCACCCTTGTTCGTGTTGGTCCCCACGGCATTGGACATCCACAACTTACCAGTGATGGGTATGTGACGCGTCAACATATGGAATTTCTCGTTGTTCGTCTCCTTGAGGTGCTGCCTCAATTTCTTGTACCGTTCGTTCACTTCTTTCAGTTTCTCGTTCTCCCTGGTGGTGAGCAGGATAAGGACGACCGCGGCAACTAACAGTATTGTGATCATCATCTCTCTTACTTATATACAAAGATAAATTGTGAGTAGAGTTCGCTGATCGGATTTCCTTCCAGACCCTGCCACAGCTGCAGTCTAAACCCTAATTCTTCCAGACGAGTCATCAGCATGTCACGGTACGCAATGGGCTCACTTTTCGGCCCATCCGCATAAAACGGCGTGTCCACCAAATGGACGAAGAGCTTCTCACCGAAGCCGCCGTTCGCGTGATCCTTCATCTTAAAAAAGTTCCCCTTGTCGTCCGTGTAAGGCGTCTGCCACATGATCTTCTCCGAGTCCGGTATGATCCCAATCAACTTTCCACCGGGTTTCATCCTCTTCCTGATCTCATGTATGGAACTGCGAAACAGGTCCGCCGTGGCGAATATGTAATGTAACGAAAAGTTGTAACACACGATGTCGTATTTCCTGTTGGGGCAGCTGTGAATGTCACCCTCGTAAAAGTTAACTCGGAGCCGCATGTTCTTGGCGCGCGTGCGAGCCTCTTCCAGTGCAGACGGAACGGGGTCGCACATGCTGATATTAGCCCCACAGCGGTGCCACTTCTGAAGATCCCCACCGAAGCCGCATCCGACGTCCAGAATCGAGTTCCCACTCTCGGTCACGGACTGGATCAATGCGCGCTTGGCTTCGTTGTGGGTCTTCCTCAGTTCCTCCATACTATGACCTGACGTTTAAACTTTATATTACTTAAAGTTTTGGGTACTCTTGATAGTATAAAATGTCTCTTACCCAGGACTACACCACCGTTCCCGGTCAGATTTTCGCCTGCCTCTCGGTCGTTGGACCGGAAGCTCCACAGAAAAATGAAAAGTTTGGGATTAAGATTCGTGGTGCATTTGCGAATCGCGACGAAGCCGCGAACCACGCCAAGCGCCTTCAGAAGGAGGATCCAACTTTTGACATTTACGTCGTCGACATGTACAAGTGGCTCCTGATCCCCCCCGACCCGACCGCCATCGAGGACACGCACTACACCAACGATAAGCTGGAAGAAATCATGGTGGGATACAAGGAAAATCAGGCCCAGGCGGCCAGGTTATTTCAGGAGAGGAAGGATGCCCTGTCCAGCAAGAACTTTATCACCCCCGGTGACGACAACTCCAAGTTTTACACCAGACCCGACGAAGCACCGGTCAGCCACCCGGCCGAGGTCCTGGAGCGTCTCAAGAAAGAGAAGCCCGACGCCTCGATGGATGACCTCGTAAAAGAGGCTGACGTCATCGTCGCTCGCGAGATGGAAGAAAGGAAACAGAAGCGCGAAGCCGAGGACGCCTCGAGTTCCACTGACGCTCAGATCGCAGAGGAAGGCGGCGATGAAGAGTCGACCGCGTAAATAAAATACCACGTATTATTAATAAAAAATGTTAGGAATCATACTAACTATACTGATGGTCGGCGCGTTTTTCATGTTATTTTTCAACCCCTCGTACACGGTGGTGACCGAGAAGGAAAAGGAAGAAGAGGAAGAGGAAGAGGAAGAGGAATCTTCGACCGCAGTAGGATACGTCGAAGATACCGGACTAGATTCGTACGGAGCTGTTTTCGAGAAGGGCGACATGGGCACTTTCGTGGCTCATGAGGATGAGTCTTCACTGAGTGGCTCACCCGTCGTTAAGCATATCGAAGAATGACGGGCTGCATGGTTTTCCCCATGAAAAAGCCGAGGAGAAATACCGCGAATGCGATGATCCACGTACTCTTTGGTATGTTTTTGAAGGGATCAAAATTTGATTCCTTCTCTTCTTCGAAATACGGTGGCGGGGGTTGGTAATAATACTGTTGGGGAGACTGATCAGCGGGAGGTTCGGTGATTTGTCCCTCCTCCTGAACAAGGGGATCGACGTCCGGATTGTATTCAATTGGATTACCAAGATCACTCTCCATTTCTAACTATTTTAGTTTTTCATTTTTTTAAGCGTCTTCTGACTCACTTTCCTCCTCGTCCTCGTCGTCGATGAAGTCCTTTAGATTTCCGTTCTCGTCAACTTCATCGTCGTCGTAATCATCTTCGCTCTCGTCATCGGAAGAACAGTACTCGTCGTCAGTGGCGATGTCCGAGTCGTAATCGGATGTGTCGTGGTCCTCGGTGCAATAGTCGTCATCGACGGCCGTTTCGGCGGGAACGAAAACGGTCGGTTTCTTAACGATTCGGCCTGAACGTGTCATCCTGCTGCTCATTATTACATTAATGGGGTGATTCTTGTTTAAGTATCTTCAAAATGTTAGGGGTTATGGTATGAACCCTCGGCTTTCCTTTTTTGCAGGTCGGGCACATCTGTTTAATTTTTCCTGATTTACTGACTGTATAAGGCATCAATTTATCGTGTCTCGAGCCGGTGATTTCGCACAGCTTAGAGGTGGTCGTGAAAGATAAAGCTCCACCCTTTTGACGTTTGAGGTCTATGATTTTCGTCTCCGGATCACACTGCATGAACTTGTTTAGGAAGCGCTCCAAAACGGGCCTGAGGCTGTTCGGTGGGGGTTTGTTTTCAAACTTTTTGATCTCTTTGCACTGGTTCAACTCCTCTTTGTCGGGGTAGAGGACTTTGGTGATCTCCCCGGGAAGCACGTGCCGACGACCCACAAAATCTTTACAAAAACCGTCCCGCCTACCATCCAGTGTCGGGCAGGTGCAAAAACACTTCTGTAATATATGTGTCCCGCTCACGAGGAACCAGACATGATTGTTGTGATGTTTTCTCTGAATATTCTCACAAAACTTGGAGGTGGTCGATACCAGGTAGGCATTTTTGGATTTGAAAACCTTCGTGACGAAAGCGTCGCCCTGACCAAACATGTTCTTGCGTATGAAGTTCTCCAGTGCACACTTCACCTGGGTGTCGTACACCTCATCCTTCATCTGATCGGCGGTGAACGAACCCTCCTTTCGCTTCGGTTTCGTGACGTCCAATGGTATGGTTTGTTTCACCTCCGTCCTGACGGCGGTCGCCGCGAGCACGGAAGCGTCGGGGTCACTGGAAATACGGGTCAGGGAGGACAGTGGCCACGTGTACTTGAACACCGGGAGGTACATACCCTCCACGACACCTTTAGACAGTTTATGGGACCACGGCATTCTGAACCCAGATCCCTTGGTTCGGCGCACGGGGTCACCGTAGACGCTAAGGTCAACTATATCACCCCATGGGGCTTCGCGGTTGTAGCCGAAGAGGTCGGAGATGATATACTCCCTGAGCGACACCGCGATATCCTGGTCGACGACCATTCCGGGCCAATTCAGGTGCACGCCGGTCTTGATTTTGTCTCCCGCGGGTTTGGCCTGTGCGGCCGACACGATGCACTCCTTGCCGCCATACCTCTTGACGCACGCGCAGATCACCTTGCATATTTGCCCTATGGCTTCCATATTCAACCCTTCGTCGGCTTTATAGTCCAAGTCGACAAAGAAGTTGTACGTCGGGGTCTTTTGTTCGACCACGTACACCTTTTCTCCTCTCATGACCGCGTCCACGTACGCGGCGTAGAATTTCTCCAATTCATCACACCGGACCTGGAGGCATCCGCCGTCCAGTAACACGTGTGATGGGTTGGGTGTTTTTTGAAGGAATCCATTCTCTTCACACCAGGATTTGAACATACTTACTTGTATCATCTATTTTCTCCTCTAAACCAATTGGAGCACGAGACGTCTTGATATTCCTTCGACTGACTGAGTTCCTTCTTAAAGACGAGAAGTTCATACACGGTCAGTTTCTCGTTGTCCCTGACCCAGTCTTCGATTTCGCTGTCACAGAAGCCCCTGTTTTTTTCAAGCAGCTCCGAGATTTGACGAATGATGAATGCCTTTGATTTCATCTCTACTTTATACTAAATTTTTTTCTGGTCCTCGATTGCACACAGTCGTAAAACAGAGGATTTTTGATTACGTTATCCACTATGAGCTTCCATCGCTTCCTGGAGTTGAACTCATGGAGCGTTTCCCAGCACATGTAATCGTTCTCATCGTGCGTCTTGCGAATCGGTTGGTTGTGTAGTTTTTTATAGTTTGTCTTGGCCTTCTCTTCGTAAAAGCGTCGCACCTGTGCGTGTTGCTCTGCCCTGTCGAAGTTAACAAAAAATACAAAAACGTTATACTCGAGGTCGACGGTTGGACTCTCCTTCACCACGAACTTGAAATCTGAATACTCACCGGATTTAAGGGAGACGACTCCCCGAGTTTCCTCCTCCAACTCGCGGAGGGCACAGCGGATGGGATTTGAAATCTCCCTCCGACGACATCCTCCTGTGACGAAGATCCAGTCCCGGAACCTGACGTCGCGGACGGTCAGGAACCGAGGCTGGTCTCCACCATCAAATGTTACTGGTATCGCGACAGCCTTGTGTTTTTTTATCATAACGCATGAGCGTCTCTACTATATGCGCACAACTTTATTCTTCGGATTTATCGTCCGAGATTGGTGCTTCGATCGCGTCTTCTTTTTCCGTTTCGATCTCGACGCGCGTGGGCTGGGAGAGGTGGCGCGCGACGTGGCTGCTGAAGGTTTTCAGCTCGTCTACGTCCTCCTTTTGCCTTTTCATCTCGCGAAAGAGGAAGATAACAGCGGCGATGCACACGATCGCGGCGGCGGATGTCAGAAACTCGCGGTCAACTGGAATCATATACCCTGACCTGGACTCTTTCTTTTAAGCCGTGATCGCACCCATCCTGACGTTGGTCTCTTTTGGACACTGGTAAGGGCTCGTCGCGAACTGCACGGCTTGAAAATGCGCGGGCTGGCAACTTTTTTCAGTTGGGGTTGTCGGCTGTCCGACGAATCGTTCAATGGTTTTTGTGCTGGGATCGTAGCTCAGCACAAAAACGATCGCTAAGAGGAATAATACCTTCCACATGTTATTTAGTTAGAATATAATAAGCCGCCCATGCCGTTTTCTACACGGAGCACGTTGTAGTTGACGGCGTAGACGTCGTCGTCGAAATCTTGCGCGGTCGACTGGATGCGAGCCGAATCGAGTCGGCTGAAGTTGAGCGTACCGGTCGGTTGCAGCTTGGCGGCGTCCAGGCAGAACGGGATGAAGAAGAGCTGCGTGCCCTTGAGACTGGCGTTACTGGTGTGGTAGTAGAGGGGCACAGCGCTGAAGTTAGGGTCGGCGAACTTGAAATCGGAGACGTCGGTGCCGTTAATCTGCAGCTTCAGTTTATTAGCTGGATCGAGGATGCTGAGGTTGCTACCACCCGCCGAAAGGTATTTGATCGGATGATTAAAGTTCAACTCCTGAACCTTTCCCTTGGAGCCGATCGCCTTCTGGACTTGGGTGATTAACATGTTCTGTGCACCACCGCTGCTGAACATCTCACGCTCGTCGGTGTCGAGGTACGCGTAATTGGCATAGACGTTCCAACCGTAAGTACTGGCGTTAGTCCCCCACGTGATTCGAATTTCTACATCGTGGTAAGATAAACTAACAAGGGGAAGCGCCGTTTGCCAATTTTCACAAAAGGCAAAGCGAAGAGGGTAGAAGCGTTCATTGGTAGAGCCACCGTAGAGATCGCCGAGAACGGACTTGGATTGGGAGGTGGCGGAGAGGGTGGGCGCGATGAGGGTAGAGTAGGTAGAGTCCTGTGTGTCAACTACTTGGCCCCCCACTAGTAATTCGACCTTGTTGATGAGGGTCGTCCAGTCGGCGATGGCGATGGTGTCAGCCTGTGCGACCCGATGGGGCGCGAGGTAGACATAGTTCAGAAGGTCACCCTTCCGCTCGAACCTGACGGTGCTCATGCCGTTGTCATTCACGTTTCCCTGAATAACCTGGCGCTCGACGGTTTGACTGAAGTTGGTGTAGCGCTTATACGTGGAGCGAAAGAACGAAACCTCGGGTGAACCGACGAGGTGCGCATCCTGGGCACCCACGGCGACGAGTTGGGCAATTCCGCCAGACATAGTGTATTATATATATACTGAGAGTTTTATTTTTTTAACCCTGTTCGAGTTGCTCGATTCGTTTCGTGAGGGAAAAAACCACGTTCTGGAGAAGGGTCACCTGTGAAGCTATCCCCGAGAGGTGGTCGAGATCGACGCTCACCGTGGACCCACCGCTCGGACTGACCGCGGGCTTTTCCGGCCACACCGGATTCACGGGGTCCGTAGTTACGGAAGGGAGGTCGCGGAGCGCCTGGCGGTACCGCGTCCACTCGTCTCTCATCTGATCGGGGATATGATAATCCGTCGAAAAGACCCAATCCACCTCGGCGAGGCGCCGGTTACGTTCTTGGCGGAGTCTTTCAAATACTCTTGGCTGCATTTCAGTCCATTCCTCTTCATCTAATTCAAAACCATCATTTGTTAATTTGTATGGTTTGTTATGCAGTGTTTTCGGTAAAATTTTATAAGTTAAGTGATCCTGATAATCATACCAATCACCTTCATACTCAAAACGATCATGTATTTCGAGAGTTTCTGGGTCATATCCCACCCAAATATGAGACACCCCCGGTGTCGAACGAAGGGGTTCACGATCCATTTATATATATGCATAAGTTATTTTATCGCAAAAATCGTGTAGGCTCCGGTCAGTGTACCAGATTGAGGCGTCAAGCGAATGCCGTGTAATCTTTGATTAGCTCCATCCGCCCTTAAATTTCCCATCGCATAATCGACAGTTGTTCCAACACCGGGGTGTGTGTATATAGTCTCCCCCCATGCGTGGAATCGCATAGTATTAGTGTTATACGTTGAAGTAGAAGAATGTTGTTCGTGTGGATTGAAAATTCGTATAACCGAATATACTGCTACGTGGTTTGCTGCTATGTAACTTCCAAGATAAAATTTATCATTGTACCATGTCGTGCCGTCCGCGGAAGAGCCTGAATTATCTTGTCTCTGTCGTCGCGTTCCGTGTTCTACGATTGCCCTGTGTGTAGTTGGAGCATTGGATGTATAAAAGCCGTCCATATAAACCTCTATATCGCTACTACTTGTTGTATTAAAATTGATGTGCACTTCCCAAGCCATGGGCTCGGAGTGTCCGTCGCCAACGTTATCAAATCCGGTAAGAATAGGGTTCGAAGCACCCGTGAATTTCCCAGTTTTTATCGACGTGTAGTATCTGGGAGCCATCGTTTCAGGAAAGGCGTGTCCACCGACCCTCAAGTTTCCCCTCACGTCCAACTGTGCCTCGGGAGCTTTCCCGATGCCGACGGCCGTGTCGCTGATGACCATGGACCGCCCGGTTCGGCCGAGACGGTAGAGTTTGCGGATCTCCGAGGGTTCGAGGGCGACGTTGTAGAGTTTGAAGTTGGAGATTTGTCCGTTCCACCAGTTAGGAGTACTGGAGCTATTAAATCTTCCTAGGAAAATATCTGCAGTTGAAGAGGGAAAACTCAAAGTTGAAGAACTACCATTAGTCATTGTCATTTGTTTACCATCTATGTAAAATTTAGTATTTGCTGGTTGCATATTAACTCCGTTATACGTGTAAGCTACATGATGCCATTGATTTTGTTTTATGATGTCTTCCATATTAGCCATTTGCAACCAACCACCCTGTGTTCCCAAATACACGGTTCCACCCCCACTATAATAAAACTGAATCTGCATCTCTTGATTTGCAACAGCAGCATTACCCATGTGAAATGCGGTTCGCGAAGAGGTGCTAGTAGATGGTATTCTACTCTTCACCCACATAGATACAGAATGAATAAAGTTTCCACTCGTACCCGTAGCAGTTGTTTGGATCCAATCTTGTGAACCAGCCGGACTATCACCTGACCAACCAGTAAAGTTAAACGCCTTATCCGCTGCGGAATAGGAGGCGCTACTGTAAAATTCCCCATGATTTCCCTTCCCCGAAATGTCTGTGGGTGAGCTATTCACGGTGGTATCCAAATCCAACACTAACTTCTCGGGTCTCGGGGTTTCCGTATCCACGTCGTATCGCGAGACGCGGGGCACATCGAGGGACCTCCCTAACGTCAGCGAACCCTTATCGAGGGTCGTGGGACCGGGAGTGCCGAAGTAGCGGAGTTCAGAAATATTCAACTCGGCCCTCGAATATTGGGGATCTAGCTTTGTGCACACCAAAGCCAAATATTTATAATACTTGGTACTGCTCACTGTATAATTTTTA
>MDSZ01112155.1_pt1 | contig 18623 bp, 18 predicted proteins | sample 811201 | NCBI WGS metagenome assembly MDSZ01 (sample SAMN05326647, study PRJNA326480) | marine metagenome | isolation source: seawater | place: Indian Ocean: North | collected 2010
ATATATAATGATCAATTATTTTTACTTTTTTTGAAATACTAAGGTTTAAATTTTTATCTTTGAATCTGGATAAATAGTATTTATTTAAAAAGCAATCAACATCTTTAGACTTAATTTTTTTTACCATAATTTTTCAGTAGAATTGTAGAGATTTTTGAAGCTCCATTTCTATTAATCTTAATTTCTGTCTTATTAAATAAATTTTTTACTCTTTTATAATTTTTTATAATTTGTATTGTTAACTCAGCTAGTTTGAACTGATGCTTTTGGTTCGGATGATTGATACATATATAGTTGCCTAGTTTTTGATATGTTTGAACATCTATATTTTGCAATTTATTAACTGCTATTAATATTCTTGGAATTTGGAGGTAGCTAAGTTCATTAACAATAGAACTGTTAGAACCTATATAAAGAGATGTATTATTAATCAAACTTGATAGATCGAAACTACCATTAATGATATTTACATCTACATTCTTTTTTCCTTTAATTTTTTTTATTTTAATTAAATCGCTACATACGACATTTAAAATTACTTTTTTTTTTATTGTTCCTAAACTATTAATTAGGAAATTAATAAATTTGTTATATTTAGTTATATAATTTCCACCACCAAAATAAATTAAAATATTAAAATTTCTTTTCTTTTTTTTTTTAATTTTAGGGTTTATAATTTTAAAGTTTGGACCTAATAACTTTTTTGAGTTTCTATTAAGTAACTTTTTATATCTTGAAAAATTTAAATTTTCTCCATACCAACCCGAGTCAATTAAAATATTACAATAATGCTTTCTATTTGCTAAGTCATCAATTGCTATTATTTTGTAACCTTTTTTGTAAAAAAAATATTCCCATTTATAATCAATTCTGTAATCATCAATTAAAATAAAAAGAATCTTTTTATTTTTAATTATACTAAAAACTTTTTCTGCATCTTTTCGGGTTTCATATTTCTGCTGCCCTAAATTGATTATATTCAAATCATTTGTAATATTAGATTTAATATTATTATCTAAAATAAATGTTGTTTTATAATTTTTATTTTCAAAATATTTACTTAAAATTTTACATCTTGAAATATGTCCTAATCCGATTTTTTTATTAAAATTTGTTCTTATTATTATTTCTCTCATAATTAAAAAAAGTTTTGAAACTTATTTTTAAACTTTTTGTTTATAAAAAAGTTTAGCTAAATTAAAATCATCTTTATTATTAATATCTACACAAGAAAATTGATCCAAAATATAAAAAGAATTATTTTTTTCATTGAAACCAAATTGTAAAAAGTTTTTAGTTTTAAATATAAAAAAGGATCCAGCATCGTTATAATAATCTTTTAAATCTTGACCTCTTTTATTCTTGTTTGCCGGCCATTTATATTTCAAATATTTGTTATTTTTAATTTCAAAACATTTTAACGGATGAGAAGCGGTTTTTTTTATTGCAACTAAAAAGTTGCACTTAGATTTGAGAAATTTTTTATAAGATTTTTTTAAATCATTTGTTTTGACTAAAATTGCAGTAGGGTAAATAAAAAAATTTGCTTTTTTTTGTGAAGAATTTGTTTTTTTAACTGCGTCTCTTACAACGGGCAAAATACCTACTTTATCATTACTTAATTTTTTAGATCTTAAAAATGGTACCTCAGCGCCACATTTTTTTGCAATTTTTGCGATTTTTTTACTATCAGTTGAAACAATAATTTTATCAAAGATTTTTGATTTTTTAGCTTTCTTTATTACAATTTCTATTAAACTTTTTCCGTCAATTTTTAAAATATTTTTATTCCTAAGCCTTTTACTGTTTTTTCTAGCTGCAATTATACAGTTTGGTTTGTCAAATTTTGATTTTTTCATTAATAAATTAATTGTTTTTTTATCTTTAATTTTTTTAAATATTTACGAGAAAAAGCTGTCCCTGCAGAAAAATATTTAAAAGCTTTTTTTCCCAAAATTTTTGAGTAATAAACAGTATTTACACCACCTCCAGGCCTAACTTTTTTCAGATTTTCTTTTGTAAATATTTCACCTTTATTAATATCTTTTGAAATATAAATAGATCTCCTAAATTTTCTATTTTTTAATTCACTACTTGAACGATAAAATTTATTTTTACCAATTAATTTATATGCGAGATCAATATCATTTCTAAATTGGCGAATTTCTTTATCTCTAATAGAGAATTTATAATCTAAACTTTCAGGACGAGCTCTGAGAGCAATATGTTTTTCGATTATATCTGCTCCTGAAGCTATTGCCAGTTTTGCTATAATATTATCTTTTGAATGATCAGATAATCCTACTCTGCACTTAAATTTTTTTTTTAAAATTTCTATATTTTTTAAGTTAAAATCAAAAACCTTTGAAGGATAATTGCTTACGCAATAAAGTAATATTACTTTTTTAGCTCCATTTTTTATTGCAATATTATAACTTGTTTCAATTTCTTTTAAATTAGCCATGCCTGTTGACATAATTATCGGCTTTCTGGTTTGAGCTATCCTTTTTATTAGCGGAATATCTGTCATTTCGAATGAGGAAACTTTATATATCGGACATTTTAATTTTTCTAAAAAATTTACTGCAGTTTCGTCAAAAGGGGTACTTAAACAAATTATTTTTTTCTTTTTAGAGTAATTAAATAATTCTTTATGCCATTTTAGAGGAGTTTGTGCTTTTTCATAAATTTTCCATAAGTTGTTTCCTTTCCATATACCTTCTTTGATTAAAAAATCTTTTTTGTGACTATTAAGTGTCATTGTTTCGGGTGAAAATGTTTGAAACTTTACCGCGTCTGCTCCATATTTTTTTGCATCATCAATTAGTTTTTTTGCAATTTTTATTGAACCACAATGATTTGCAGAAATTTCAGCAATTAGAAAAGGTTTTTTATTAAGTGATACCATTTAAATTAAATTGTGATCGCTTTATTTTTTTTATATTTAATAATTAGTTTTATGATTGAATTAGCAACCTTATTAATTTCATTTATTTTTAAATTTGGATAAATAGGAATACTAAGTGAGTTTTCAAAGTATTTTTTGGCTCCAGTAAGTTTCAATTTATTTTTTTTATATAAAGGCTGAAGGTTATTTGGAATATAATGTACCTGTACTCCAATTTTTTTTTTGTGTAGTTTTTGAACGAACTCATTTTTTGATATCTTTAAAAATTTGAAATTGAAATTTATTATATACAAGTGGCATGCTGATTTTAAATCACCATTACTAAAATTACATTGATTAATAAAATCGTACACTTTAAATATAGATTTGTACTTATTTGCTACATAATTTCTTTGTTTAATAAATTTATTTAATTTTTTTAATTGTGAAATACCTAGTGAGGCTTGAATTTCATTCATCCTATAATTAAATCCTATACTTTTAATTTGATAAAACCAATTATTCTTTTTTTTTAAATTTTTTTTAATTATTCCATGATTTCGTAGCAATCTTGCTTTTTCGATTAAATCTTTTTTATTAGTCACAAACATTCCACCTTCGCCAGTAGTTATAGATTTTACTGGATGAAATGAAAATGTAGAAATATCTGCATATTTGCAGTTACCAACATACTCCTTTTTTTTTTTTGAATACATCCCGCCCAATGCATGACAACTATCTTCAATTAGATAACACTTTAATTTTTTTTTAATTTTGTAAAATTCTCTTGCATTATTAGGCATACCACCATGATGCATTGTACAAAAAGCTTTCAATTTTCTGATTTTATTTTTTTTTAAACATTCAAACAAAGTTTTAGGTGTCATCTGTCCACTAATTTCATCAACATCAGCAAAAAAAATATTTGCACCTATTAAACTACTCATATTTGCTGCTGCTATAAAATTAATTGCTGGTAAAATAATATTATCGTTTTTTTTTAATCCGATTGATAAAAGGCCATATGTAATGCTGCGGTTCCGTTGCTACAAGCTAATGCATAATTTGAACCAGTGTATTTAGAAAAACTTTTCTCAAATTTGATTATTTCTGGTCCAGTAGTAAGAAAATTTGATGTTAAACATTTACTTACAGATTTTACATCATTTTTGTCGATTGTCTGTGAGCCGTATCGGATGTAATTCATAATTTTCTAAATTTACTGAATAATATATATTATTTTGTTCAAAATATGAACATTTTACTGTACAATTTTTGAACAACCTGATACAAATATACCATGCAACTAAACAAAGATGAATTTGAGCTATTAAGAAAAATTGATAATAAAAACAATCTTTCTCAAAGAGAACTGGCAAAAAACCTAGGATTTAGCTTAGGAAAACTAAATTATTGCTTAAAAGGTTTGGTGAACAAAGGTCTTGTAAAACTTAATAATTTTAAAAATAACAAAAATAAACTTAACTATGTTTATTTACTTACACCAAAAGGCTTATCTCATAAAATTTCCCAAACAATAAACTTTATGAATTTAAAGTTTAAAGAATACGACGAACTTAAAAAGGAAGCTGAAATTTTGATTAAATCAAAATCAAAAAAAAATTTAAAAATAAAAAATAAGAAAAATATCTAAATTTTTTTTATATAATGGTAAATTTCGAATTAATTAACTTAATCAATAACAAGATTTTGAATAAAGATCTTAGATTAAGTTTGCTTTTTGCTTTATTAATGATAGTTACTGCTTCAGTACTTGAGGTAGTATCAATTGGTGCATTTTTGCCTTTTATTGAGATTTTACTTAGCGGTAAAGAGGGTTTATTAAATTATAAATTCATAAGTGGAAATACTTTTTTAAATGAAGCTCTTTATCAAACTTCAGAAAAAAATATTGTAATATATGGAATAATTTTTTTTGCTAGTATTGTAGTATTTAAAAACATTGTAGTTTTCTATTTTCATTATTACCGTGAACATATTCATTATAAATTACAGACCTTTTTAATAAATAAATTATTTAAAAATATTATTGTTAAAAACTTTGACGATTTTTATAAAAAAAATACAGCAATTTACTATAATTTACTTGTTAGAGAGTCAGGTCAAACTTCTCATTCAATAAATATTTTTTTACAATTATTTAACGAATTAATTGTTTTAATTTTTGTAATTGGCCTTCTACTTTTAATTCAACCTTTTGTAACAATAATTTTAATCTTAATTTTTTTTATTTTGTCATGGCCCGTTTATTATTTTACGAAAGAAAAAATTAAAAAAATGTCATCTGAAAGAATAAGCAGAGACCAAAACATGATTAAAAATGTAAATGAGGCAATAATGCTTTTCAAATATTTAAAAGTAAATTTTTTAGAAAGATTTTTTTTAAATTTATTTGATAATAATAACATCAAGTCATACAACTTACAAAAAAAGATGAGTGTTTTACAATTTTTTCCACGATACTATTTAGAAGCAATTACTATAATTATTTTTTCAGCAACAATTATTTTGATTAATTTAGACCAAAATTCTCTTAAAGATATTTTACCTTTAATAGCCGTTTTCAGTTTTGCTGGATTACGATTACTCCCTTTAATTAAATCATTGGTTATGGGTCTTCAAGAAATTAAAAGAGGTTCACCATCAATCAGATCAGTTTGCGAAGAGTTAACAAACGAAAATGATTTTCAATCATCATTTAATAATAAAAAATTTGAATTTATAAAAGTAAAAAACCTTAACTTCAACTATTCGAAAAGTTCAAATCTTATTAAAAACTTTAATTTAGAAATAAAAGCTGGCGATAAGATTTTAATTAATGGACCGTCAGGTTCAGGAAAAACTTCATTGATAGATGTATTAATTGGAATTAAAAAACAAAATAGCGGAACCATAAGCATTGATGAAAAAAACTTATCACAGAGCTTATTTAAAGAACTTAAAATTTCGTATATACCTCAAGATAGTTACTTAATTGATGATACAATTAAAAATAATATAACATTTCCTGTACCAAATTTAGATATTCAAAATTATAATAAAATTATTAATATTGTTGGATTAAGTGACCTTATTGCAAATTATCCAAGTAGAGATAATACTCATATTGGAGAGAGAGGTTATAAAATTTCTGGTGGTCAAAAACAAAGAATTATTATAGCCAGATCTTTAATTATAAAACCAGAGATACTAATTTTAGATGAAGCGACTAATGCATTAGATATTAATTCGGAAGATTTAATAATTAAAAATATAATAAATACATATAAAGATTTGACAGTCATGATTATTTCACACCGAAACCTTGATCATGACTTATTTAACAAAACAATAAATTTAGGAGGCAAATAAGATGTTTGATAAAAAAACAATTTTAATTACTGGAGGAACTGGATCTTTTGGAAAGGCATTTGTTCATTATTTATTAAAAAAATATAATCCCAAAAAAATAATAATTTTTTCAAGAGATGAATTTAAGCAATTTCAATTTTCTAGGGAGATTAACAATAATCAGAAAAAAAATATTAAAATTAGATTTTTTATTGGAGATGTAAGAGATCTTAATAGATTAAAACTTGCATTCAAAAATGTAGACTATGTTGTACATGCTGCAGCCTTAAAACATATTCCAATAGCTGAATATAATCCTCAGGAATGTATTAGAACTAATATTATTGGGGCTGAAAATGTAATTTTTGCTGCATTAGAGCAAAAAGTAAAAAAAGTTATAGCTTTATCTACAGACAAAGCATGTAGTCCAGTAAACCTTTATGGAGCAACAAAACTTGCAGCTGATAAACTTTTTACTGCAGCAAATGTGTTTAGAGGTGAAAAAGAAGTAACAACTTTTTCAGTTGTAAGATATGGAAATGTAATTAACTCAAGAGGATCTGTGATCCCACTTTTTAAAGACTTAATTAAAAAAGGAGAAAAATTTTTACCAGTAACACATAAAGAAATGACAAGATTTTTTATTTCTTTAGATGACGGTGTAAAGTTTGTTGCAAAATCTTTTGAAAGGATGCAAGGTGGTGAAGTTTTTGTTCCAAAATTATTTACGATTAGAATTTTAGATTTAGTTAAAGCTTTAAAATCAAAACCTAAATTTATTGGCATACGATCAGGAGAAAAAATCCATGAAACTTTATGCGTTCAAGATGAATCAAATCTTACTTTGGAATTCAAGGATCACTTTTCAGTAGTTCCATCAACCATGATAAATTCTAAGGACCTATTTAAAATAAACAATTTAAAAGAAAAAGGAAAAAATGTTGAAAATTCTTTTGAATATAGCTCAGGCAAAAATCCTCAAGTTCTGACTATTAGTGAAATACAAAAAATTGTTGATAAACTTAAATAAAAAATTATGCCTTTAAAAAAAAAAATAATTTTTACTGAGAGGGATTTAAAAAATATTTACAATCAAGAAGTAAAGATTATTTTTTTAAATAATTGGTACTACCTAAACTTTAAGAAAAATATAAAAAATTTAAAATATGAAGTTTTAAAACATTATAGCTATACATCGAATGAACAACATTACCATCATTTGCAATGTGAACAAATATATGAAAAAGTTATATTGGAGTTAGGAGTCGAATTTAACAAGTTACATAACTTAAATTATTCTAATAAATCTATAAAATTATTATTTGGCCCATGGTTGAGAAAATTTATTCATATTTGTTACGACAGATATTTAACAATAAATAATATTTTTAAATTAGAGAAAAATTTTGAAAAAAATTATATTTTAGATCTTGAAAAATTTAATTTGACGACCGAAGATTGCGTGGGAATTTTTAATTGTTCTACGGACGAGACCTGGAATCATATTTTGGTTTCTAAACTTATTTTATTTTTTAAACTAACAGACAATTTTTTAATTGATAAAATTGATGATAATTATCAATTTAAAAGCAACAATCCTTTTAAAAAAGAAACAAATATAAGAATATCTATTTTAGGTAAAATTCTTAAAGTATTCAAATTTTTCAAAAGGAAAAAAGTGAACTTTTTAATTTTCAAAAGCTATCTCCCTTTTTTACAAGAAAAGAAACTTGAAATTTTAATGGGGGAAGCCCCAAATGTTTGGAATTTCTATTATGACTTAAAAAAGAATTTTAATTTAAAATTAAGAAATAAATTAAGCTTTAAAAGATCTAATGAAAAAAATTTAGAAAATTTTATTAAGTATTTGTTGCCCTTTTCAATTCCATTGTCACTTATTGAAAATTTTAATTCTTTAAGAAACAAAACATTTAAATTCCCTCAAAATCCTAATTATATTTTGAGCGCTACTGCTTTTGAAATGAACACTCTTTTTAAAATTTATTCGGCAGAACAACTAGAAAAAAAAACAAAATTATTATCAGTTCAACATGGCGCAGGAAGTTCGTTAAATCCTCAGTCTGCTTTTTTAAATGACTACGAGTTTTGTTCTAATTATTTTACATGGGGTCATAAAAACCATGAAAAAGATATTCCCATGTTTAATGTAAAAACTAATACTAGAAATTTAAAATTTAATGAAAAGGGTTTTTTGAATATTGTATCAAGGTCTTTTGGCCATAATAATAGTTTATTTGATAGACAACTTGAAAATTTAAATATTTTAGATTTCTTAAAATTTGTTCCACAAGAATTAGATCCTAAAATATTACAAAATACTGTACTTCGATTGCATCCATCTAATTTAGATAAAGAGAATGAACATGAATTTTTAAGACAAGAATTTTTAAAACTTAATAGCTATCAAAAAAACAAATACCAAAAAAATTTTTTAACTATAACAAAAAAAAGTAGGCTAAGTCTTTTTGTTTATAACTCCACTGGTATATTGGAAAATTTATCAGTAAATTTTCCAACTGTTTGTTATTGGAAAGAAGGTTATAATCAAGTAAACAAAGATCTTTACCATAAATTTCAATTGTTAGAGGAGGCAAAAATATTTTTCTTAAATAAAAATAGTCTCATTAATCATATTAACAATATTTGGAATAATATTAATAGCTGGTGGTTTGCTAAAGAAACTCAAAAAAAAATTAATGATTTTAATTATAAGTTAAATTTTCCTCCACCTCATAATTCTTTAGAAATGCTTGCTGCAAAATTTAAAGAAGTAAGCAACACAAATATAAAATAATGACTGATACAATTTTAAAAAAATATCCTTACTTTCTTATCAATCTTTTGGTTATATTTTTATATTTTTTCACAGAAAGTAATATCTTGAAAAATATTTTATTAATAATATTTTTTACGGAATTAAGTTTCTTAATCATTTATTACATAAAAAGAAGAAAATTATATCGATTTATAAAACATCCTTCTTTAAATGATCTTTTTGTTGAGACACATCCTAATTTAACATTTGTTACAAAACCAAACTTTGTTCTAAAAGTAGATGAAAATCTTGAAATAAATAAAAATGATAAATATCGACAACCAATATTAAAAACTAATAGTTTGGGTTATTGTAATGGTGTAGATGGATTAAGGGAACCAAGTGACTCAGTTAACAAAATTAAGATTGCTTGTTTAGGATTTTCCACAACAGGAAATTATTTTAATTATAAAAGTAAAAATATTTCTTATCCAATTTTATTAGAAGAAAAATTAAATAAAGAATTCAAAGATAAATTTGAGGTAAATAATTTTGGTCAAGGTGGATTTAATAGCCAAGATTTACTAATTTCTTTTTTAATAAAAGTTATAGATACAAAACCAGATGTAGTAATTATTTACTGTGGCTATAATGATATAAGATCGTATCTTACTAAAAATATAAAGAGTGATTTATCAAATTCAAGATTAAGTATTGAAAATAATTTTTGGAAAATAAGATTTTTTAGTTTATTTAATTTTGTTCCTTTCGCTTCAATAAATAAACTTGTAGACAAATTTTCTATTGAGAATTCCTTAGTAAATATTATTCACAAAGAAAAATTTAATTTAAATATAAGCACAGAAAAAGGTTTAAAAATTTTCAAACGAAATATTGAATTAATTATAAATGTTTGTAATGCCAGAAATATCAAAGTTATTTTAAGCACATTTTGTTATAATAAAAAATTATCAACAAAAAATGATTATTTAAAAATAGTTGAAAAAGAAAATTCAATTATTGAAGAAATATCATCAGACCAAAATGTACTATTTATTGATAATGCGAAAAAAATTTCCGAAGATGAAAAAAACTTCGTAGACGGAATACATTTTACGCCTGAAGGAATGGAAATTTTAGCAGAAAATTTTAAAAATTTAATTTTAAAAAATAATAATAAATTTAATGGAGAATAAAAAAATGAAGGTAGTAATTTTATGTGGAGGAAAAGGAACAAGACTGGGTTTAGATACAAAGCTCGTTCCAAAACCAATGGTAAAAATTAATGATCATCCTATAATTTTACACATAATTAATTATTATATTAAATTTGGTTATACAGATTTTATTCTGGCATTAGGACATAAGGGAAATGTTATTAAAAATTATTTTAATAAAAAAAAATTAAATTTTAACTTAACATGTGTAGATACTGGTTTAACAACATTGACTGGTACAAGAATAAAAAAATTAAAAAAATATCTAAAAAAGGATGAAAATTTTATGCTAACCTATGGTGATGGTTTAACTAATCAGAATTTAAATCAATTGGAAAAATTTCATTTAAAAAACAATAAAATTGCAACTATGACAATTGTTAGACCACCAGTTAGATTCGGGGAAGTTAAGATAAAAAAAAATCTTGTCATGAACTTTGAAGAAAAACCACAAACAAAAAAAGGGTGGATCAATGGAGGTTTTTTTATATTAAATAAAAAAATATTTAAATATTTTTCAAACAAAAATGAAATGTTTGAAAAGTCTCCTATAAAAAAACTTACTAAAAATAAACAACTAATAGGCTTTAAACATTTCAATTTTTGGCACTGTATGGACACTCCGAGAGATAAAGAATACTTACAAAAATTAATAAAAACAAAAAAGGCTCCATGGTTAAAATGAATTTTATGGTAAAGATATAAATAAACTATTTATGAATAAAAAATTTTGGAAGAACAAAAAAGTTTTAATTACAGGTCATACTGGATTTAAAGGTAGTTGGTTGACACTAATTTTGAGTGAGTTAGGTGCAAAGATATTTGGATATGCTTTAAACCCAATTTCTAAACCTAACTTTTTTGATGATTTAAATTTATCAAAATATCTTAAAAAAGATTTTAGACAAAATATTTTGAATGAAAAAAAATTAAATAGTGTAATGGCTCAAGTAAAACCAAATATTGTTTTTCATATGGCTGCACAATCAAGTGTTTTAGTAAGTTATCAAAAACCAATGAAAACGATTTATGAAAATGTAATTGGTACTGTAAATGTTTTAGAGGCCATAAAAAAATGTTCAAGTGTAAAATCTGCAATAATAGTAACTACAGATAAAGTTTATTTAAACCTTGAGACTAAGAACAAATTTAAAGAGGGTGATAATCTTGGAGGCTTGGATATTTACAGTGGAAGTAAAGCAGCTTGTGAAGTGCTTACAAATAGCTTTTTCAATTCTTTTATGAAGAATAAAGATTTAAATCTTGCAACTGTTAGATCAGGTAATTGTATTGGCGGTGGCGATTGGACTAAAGATAGAATCATAAAAGATTGCGCAGAGTCTTTTATTTTTAATAAAAATATTAAAATTAGAAGTCCAAAAGCATCGAGACCTTGGCAACACGTAATAGAACCATTATTTGGTTATTTAAAATTATCTGAAAAATTATTTTACAAGAAAAAATTTTCTGGTTCTTGGAATTTTGGTCCAAACATTCAAAATAATATAAATGTTTTAAATGTAGCAAAATTAGGAAAAAAAATACTGAATTCCAAATCAAAAATTATTTTGACAAAAAAAAACTTTCATGAAGCAGAACATCTATCTTTAGATAGTTCAAAAGCGTTAAAAAGACTAAATTGGAAAACAAGGCTTAAATCTAAAGATGCAATTAAAATGGCTTTCGATTGGTATAAGTTTTTTTACAATAATAGACGAAAAGATAAGTTAAAAATTATCAATTATACAATTGATCAAATTAATGAATATAAAAGAAAATTTACAAAATTTTTATGAATAAACTAAGACTTTTTAAACCTTCAGTTGGAGCCGAAGAACTAAACAATGTTAAAAAAGTTTTTAAAAAAAGTTGGTTAGGTTATGGGCCTTTGGTCAAAGAGTTTGAGACAAAGTTTGCAAAATATATAGGCACCAAGTATGCGATCGGAGTAAATTCAGGAACGGCAGCGCTACATTTATCTTTGTTATGTAACAATTTTAAAAAAGGGAAAAAGGTTCTAGTTCCTTCGATAACATTTAGTGCTTCTGCAGCGGCCATACTATATTGTGGTTTAATCCCAGTATTTGTTGATGTAAGAAAAAACGATTTAACAATTGATTTTGATGATCTTAAAAAAAAATTTACAAAAGATTGTGTAGCTGTGATTTGCGTTCATATGGGAGGGCATCCTTGTCAAATGGAAAAAATTAAACCTTGGGCGAAGAAGAAGAAAATTTTTTTAATAGAAGACAGCGCCGAAAGTTGTGGAGGTGTTTATAAAAAAAGGAAGCTTGGGACATGGTCTGATATTTCATGTTTTAGTTTCGAGGAGAAAAAAATTATAACTACTGGAGATGGAGGAATGATTTGTCTTAATGATAAAAGAAAATATAAAAAAATTAAATCTCTAAGTTTTCATGGATGGAACATCGATCCTTGGGAAAGGTATAAAATTAATTTTAATAAAAAACAAAAATTCACTAATCACTGGGCATATGAAATTGAAAATTTGGGATATAAATATAATATGAATGATTTCATGGCATCAGTGGGGTTAGTTCAATTGAAAAAAATTAATAAACTTAATAAGAGAAGGAATTTAATTTTAAAAAAATATTTAAAGGGTATTAAAAATTTACAATTTATAACACCAACATATCCATATTTTCTTAAAACTGGATCTTATTGGTTGTTTTCAATTAATACAGATTATAGAGACAAATTAATTGAATATTTAAAAAATAAAAATATAAGTACGGCCGTGCATTTTGTACCCCTTCCTTTAAATAAACTTTATAAAAAATATTCTAACAATAAAACTAAAAATGCATTTCAAATATGGAGAAAAATCGTATCTCTACCTTTTTTTCCAGACTTAAAAGATAAGGAAATAAACTATGTTATTAAATGTTTAAAAGATTTTGATAAACAACTAATTCGGAAACTATAGATGAAAAATATTAAGTTAGCTGCAGAAACTATTAATAATCAAGATTATAAACTAATGATAGATTTTTTGAAAAAAAGAAAATATTTAAATCAATCAAAAGTGACAGAAAAATTCCAAAATAATTTTTCTAGGTACTTAAAATTAAATCATTCGGTTTTTGTTAATTCTGGTTCGTCGGCTAATTTATTAATTGCCCAAACTTTAATTGAAGGAAAATTTTTAAAAAATAAAATAGCAATTTTGCCAGCTGTATCATGGTCTACAACTGTTAGCCCATATTTGCAACTCGGTTATAAAGTTATTTTGTGTGATTGTGATAAAGACAATTTAGGCCTGTCAATAAGAAGTTTAGAAAATATTTGTAAAAAATTTAACCCTGGCGTAGTAGTTGTTGTTAATGTTTTAGGTCATAGCAACGATTTTCAAAACATATTACATTTAAAAAAAAAATATAATTTTGAATTAATCGAAGATAATTGTGAAAGCTTAGGTAGTAAAAAAGGAAAACGGTACTTAGGTTCTCATGGACTAGCCGCTTCTCATTCTTTTTATTATGGTCACCACATTTCTACAATTGAAGGAGGGATGGTATCAACAAGAGATAACAAATTTTATAATATTGCCTTAGGAATAAGATCTCATGGATGGTCTAGAGACATGGAAAAAAAATTCAAAAATAAATTAGAAAAAAAATTTAAAATTGATGAGTTTAAGTCTTTATATGCATTCTATTATTCTGGACTAAATGTAAGATCTACCGACTTCAATGCGAATATTGGGATAAATCAATTAAAAAAAATAAAAAAAATTTCAAATATCAGACATAAAAACTTTAACTACTACAAAAAAAAACTTGAAAATTTTTGGTGCCAAAAAAGCGATTTAAATAAAATTTCAAGCTTTGGTTATGCAACTTTTGTTAAAAATAGATCTGAGACTTACAGGTTTCTTAAAAAAAATAAAATTCAATCGCGACCTTTAATTTGTGGTAATATGGGTGAGCAACCTTTTATCAAAAAAAAACATTTAAATAGTTTTAGTCTTAAAAATGCCGAATTTGTTGACAAATATGGACTTTACCTTCCAAATCATGCCAACTTGTCACTAAATGACATTAACTATGTTACAAAAAAATTTTTAAGTATCGCAATACCAATACACCTTGACTAATGCTAATTTCAATTTGTATACCAACTTATAATAGACCAGAACATCTTAAGAATTGTCTATCCTCTCTAGCACGCCAGACAAACAAAAATTTTGAAGTATGTGTTTCAGATAATAATTCAAAAACTAATATTAGAAAGATTATCAACTTATTTAACACAAGACTAAAAATAAGATTTAAAAAAAATAAAAAAAATTTAGGTTTTGCAATAAACTTATTGAATGTCTCTAAAATGGCAAAAGGTAAATTTATATGGTTTTTAGGTGATGATGATCTATTAATACCTAATGCTATAGAACAACTTGCAAAAAGAATAAAACAAAATAATAATGTCGATTTCTTTTGGATAAATTCTTATGATTTAAATTATTCACATTTAAAGAAATTTCCATCACCTTTTAATACAAAAAATTTACCAAAAAAAATGGCTTCTCATTCAAAATTAAAGCACGATGAAAAATTATATTTTTTTGATTTAATTGATAAAAGAATATCTTTTGATTATCTTTTAGGAATTTATCTTTGTGCATTCAGAACAGATAAATGGAATGAAAACTTACATGTAATTGATAAAAAACTTATAAAAGACAAAAAACCATGGTCAAATTTTGAAAATACCTGTTTTTTTATAAAAATTTTTTGTGCGGCATTTAAAAATTCGAAAGCTTATTTTTGTGCTAAACCTTTAAGCGTAAACCTAATAGGAGTAAGAGAATGGAGTCATTTGTACCCACTTATTGAAATTATAAGAATTCCAGAGGCAATTGATTATTACAGAAGCAAAGGATTAAGCTATTATCAATACTGGATTAACAAAAATTACGCCTTAAGAAATTTTTTTAATTATTTTGTTAAAATTATTTTAAATGGAAATAAAATGGGACTAAATTATATTAATTTTAGAAGACATTTTCTAATGAATTTAATTTATCCTTACTCCTGGTTTTCAATTATTTTCTTTTTTAAAAGAAAAATAATACATTTATTTAGAGCTAATTAAAAATGATTAAAGATGTAAAAATAACTTCATTAAAAACTCTTTCAGATGAAAGAGGAAAAGTCATGCATATGCTTCGTAAAGATAGCAAGGTTTTTAAATCTTTTGGAGAAATATATTTTTCTACAATTTATAAAAATGCTATTAAAGCTTGGCATCTCCATAAAAAATCTACTTTAAATTATTCATGTATTAAAGGAAAGGTAAAATTAGTTTTATTTGATGATAGAGAAAAAAGTGAAACTTTTAATAAATTATATGAATTAATACTTATGCCAGAAAAACATTCTTTAATAACAATCCCGCCAAATATTTGGAACGGGTTTAAAGGGTTGGATGACTCAGAATCAATTATAGCTAATTGCTTAGATTTTCCTCATGATGAAAAAGAAATGGTAAGAATGAATCATAATGATAAAAAGTTTAATTATAAATGGTAATATATGTTAAGAAAAACAGCAGTTATTTTATGTGGTGGTAAGGGATCTAGACTTGGTTCATTAGGAAAAAAAATTCCTAAAACATTAGTAAAAATCCATTCGAAACCAATCATATGGTATGTTTTAAATGAGCTAGCAAAGAATTCATTTAACCATTTTATTTTACCGTTAGGTTATAAGGGCCATTTAATTTCGAAGTATATTAAATCAAACAAACATTTTAATAAATTTGATATTGAATTAATTTACACAGGAGAGAATAAAAAGATTTCTCAACGAATTGAACAAATAAAAAAAAATATTAAATCAAAACATTTTATAATTTTAAATGGTGATGCAATTTTTGAGATAAATCTTAAAAAAATATATTCCAAACATTGTAAAAAAAATTTTGATATTACTTTTTTAGGTTGCTCTGCACCTCTTAGCTACGGAGTTGTAGGAAAAAAAAATAATAAAATAGTGAGTTTTGAAAGAGAAATTGAATTTGACTCCATAAATTCGATATCAAGGAAAAATTTTTCAGGACATGTTTTTTCAGGTATATCAATTATCAAAACAGAGAGACTATTAAAAAATTTCTCTTACAAAACAGATTTCGAAAGAGAGTTTTATCCAAAAATTATAAAAAAGTTTAAGTCAAATTTTTTTAAGATTAAAACTTTTTGGGCATCAGTAGATAATCAAAAAGATATTGATATTTTAAATAAAAAATCTCAAGACAAGTTTAAAAAGGTCAGGAATATTAAGAAGAATCTTTCAAATTTAAAGAAAAATTTTAAATTTTTTAAAAAATAAATTTATTGTGGAGTATTAATCTGAACATTCTTATTACAGGCACATCAGGATTGATAGGAGGGAGATTAAAAGAATTTTTAAAAACAAAAAAATTCTTTGTTAAGGAAATTTCCAGAAAAGATTTAAATAAGACTAATTTAAAAGATATTTTAAAAGATGTAGATATAGTAATTAACTGCATCGGTGTAGATATCAATAATTCTAAAAATTTTAAAAAAACAAAAAAGGCAAATTTCGATATTCCCATGAAATTATTTGAAATATCAAATCAAGTTAAAGTAAAATACTTCTTTTTTATCTCAACTTTTCATGTTTACGAGCAAATACCTTTTAAAAATATTAATGAAAAATCTAAGCTTAAAATAACAAATAACTATAATAAATCAAAAATCTTGTGTGAAAAAAACCTAAAAAAAAAAATCAAAAGTACAAAATTAATTATTATTCGCTCTTGCAATTTATTTGGCTTTCCACTTAATAATTCTAGGAATTGTTGGAAACTGTTTATTAATAGTTTAATTAAAAAACTTTCTAAAAATCAGAACTTTATAATTAAATCTGATACAGATCAATCAAGGACATATTCAAGTGTAAGAAGCTTTTGTGTTTTTCTTTTTGCTTTAATAACAAAAATAAAAAAAATAAATTTTAAAAAAAAATATTTCGTTGTGAACTATACATCCAACTATAACTTAAAAATATCCCAGGTTGTCAATATAGTTCTAAAATATTTTAAAAATAAACAAAAAAAAATTAAATATAGATTTCCAAATTTTAGAAAAAAATCTGTTATTTATAATTTCAAAAGTCTGAAACAAAAAAATTTTAAAAGCCTGAATGATAAATATTTTTATTATGAAATTAAGAAAATTAAAAAATTAGCAAGATAGTATGAAAGTTTTTTTTTCAATCGTAATTCCAACTTATAACCAGGGAGCACTTTTATATAAGTGTTTACAATCAGTTTTAAATCAAACATATAAAAATTATGAAATAATCGTTATTGATAACTACTCTACTGACAATACAAGAAGTGTTATTTCAAATTTCAAAAAAAAAATTGTTTATAGAAAGATTAAAAATCGTGGCGTTATTGCCAAGTCAAGAAATTTAGGTATAAAAATTGCTAAGGGAAATTGGATATCTTTTCTAGACTCAGATGATAGTTGGACAAGAGACAAACTAGAAAAAACTTACCATACAATTAAGAATAATAAATTTGATGTTGTGTGTAATAGTGAGTGGATAATTTCTAAAAGTAAAAAAAAAATATGGTCTTATGGACCAACTCAAAATAATTTTTATTTAAAAATGTTAAAATATGGTAATTTAGTTTCAACATCTGCCTCTTCTGTAAAAAAACAATTTTTGATAAAAGAAAAAATTTTTTTTAATCAAAATAAAAAATTTATAACAGCTGAAGATTATGATTTCTTTTTAAATATTGCTCAACGCGGTGGTAAATTTTTTTTTATTTTAAAACCCTTAGGTTATCATTATTTTCATTCAAAAAGTGCCTCTTCAAAAATCAATAGACATAAAAAATCCACAAAAGAGGTAATGAAGCATCATACATTTAAAGTTCAAAATATTATCGAAGACAAAAAAAAGTTTTTAGATATGTGTAATTCTAATTTAAATTTCAAGTATGAATTAGCTAAACTTTTAAACGAAAAAAATAAAATTAAGAGAGGTTTGTCATTAATAAAAAAAGTTTCCAATAATCCGTATAATTTTATAAAATTTAGTTTAATTTTAGTTTATAGAAAATTGAGAAACTCATTTATTTATTTTATAAATTGAGGGCGTGTAGTTCAGTGGTAGAACGCTTCGTTGACATCGAAGAGGTCATAAGTTCAATTCTTATCACGCCCACCATTATTATTGTGATTAGTGATTTTTAAGCTATTTACAACTTCTGTTAAAAATACTATAAAACGCTGCCTGGTGATTATTGCGAAGGGGCCACACCCGATCCCATTCCGAACTCGGAAGTTAAGTCCTTCAGCGCCGATGGTACTTTGTCTTAAGATACGGGA
>MDSZ01171866.1_pt1 | contig 18622 bp, 16 predicted proteins | sample 811201 | NCBI WGS metagenome assembly MDSZ01 (sample SAMN05326647, study PRJNA326480) | marine metagenome | isolation source: seawater | place: Indian Ocean: North | collected 2010
AAAAAAAAAATTTTAATTATTTTAACAGTTCTTTAAAAATCTTTTATAACGAATATTCAATAGATAAAAAAGAAAGTTTAGATCAAAAAAAAAAAGATAATTTTCAATTATGTAATAAATTATATAATCAATATTTAGAGATAATATCTAAAAAGTTATCAAATTATTTTGAAATTGATAAAGACAAAAAATTTTATGAAATTTTAATCGGTTATTGGTTGCTACGTATCATACATCTTTCATTAGATGTTGTTGAAAATTATAAAAATTTGGAAATCGGTAAGTCTGATACTGTCATAGCGGAAAAGTTTAACTATAAAAATTTAATTAATTTAAATTTATCTAATTTTAATGTTTTAACTTCTCAGTATTGTTTTCACAACCAATTAATTTCACTCTTTTTTGACGAAGTAGTTTCTCATCCTAATATATATCCCATTTTTATTGATAGAGAGGGAAATAATGTAAAAAAATACCAATTAAATTATAAAAAAAAAAATCCAATTAGTAAAATTTTTTATCTTCTTCAAAATTTAAAAAATAGTATTTTTCAACCTGACAAAATAATCTTGTCACATTTATTTTTTTTCCCATTAAAAAATAAAATCTACTCATATAGAGAAATTTTTAAAAGTTATAAACTATTTTTAAATTTTTTTTTGACAAAAAAAATAAATTACTTGGTTTCAACTAAATTTGATTTTTCATTTAGAAATTCAAAAAATGAAATCGATTTAAAAAAAAGAAAACTTGTCTTCAGTTTTGAGTCAAAAAACTTATTAGAAAAAATGATAAATAAAGTTATTGTGTATTCATTTCCGATAGAATGCTTTGAAAAATTTAGGATTTATAATAATAAGAATTTTAGAAAATTTAAAAAAATTTTTAATACTGGCCCACATCTTGCTGATGGAAACGTTAAATTTAGTATTGCAGATGCTGTTACAAATGGATCAAAATTAATTTTAAATCAAGTTGGAGGATCTTATGGTGTTGTTAAAAATTTGATCTCGCAAGAATTTGATTTTAAAATTGCAGATAAATTTATGTCATGGGGATGGGTAGATGAAGATAATCTAAATGTATTTCCATGGACATCAAGATTGGGAATTTCATTATCTTTATTTGCACAAAGAAAGAAACATTCTATTAAAAAAAAAAAAATAATCTTAGTTTTAGCCAATCTTCATATTCCAAGAAGAGAGTGGGGAGATAGAATGCAACCAGAACAATTTATAAATTATGCTAAGAGAAATTTATTGCTTTTGGATAAAATTGATAAAAAATTTAAAAAAGAATTATTTATAAGGCCTTACCATTTAAGAAAAGATTGTTTGATAACTAATAATTTTTTTAAAAAAAACTATAGATTTACCAATGATAATTATTATAAAAATATTTTAGAATCGAAACTTACAATTTGTACTTACAACTCAACAACTTTTTTAGAGTGTTTTGCTATCAACGCTCCTTGTGTTTTATTTTGGGATGAAAAAGAATGGCCATTAAATGAAAACAATAAATCGAAAAACGATTTTTTAATTCTAAAAGAAAATAATATTTTATTTGATAATCCAGTTGAACTTTCTATGTTTATAAACAGAAATTATGAAAACATCAATGAATGGTGGTATGGAGAGAAAATTCAAAAAATAATTAATAATTTTAAGAATAAATACATTTACTCAGAAAACAAAAATGAAATTATTACACATATCTAGTGTTTATAAAGATCTAATAGAAGTTTTTGAAAAACAAAATCCAAATTTTAGAAGTTTAAACTATTTTGACCATTTAAATCAGTTTATGAATTTTTCAAGAGGGCAAGAATTTAGCTATTCTTATTATCTTAATTTATATGGCTTAAAAACTGAAGTTTTTTATGTTAATTATAAAAGTTTATCTGAAAAAAATTATTCATCCGAAAATAATAAAAAAAAAAATCATTCAAAATTAAGTTTATTAGAAAATAAAATTGAAGAATTCAAACCAGATATTTTATACATACAAAACAGTGTTTATTTTACAAATCAGGAAATATTAGGATTAAAAAAAAAATTTCCATTTATCAAATATATTATTTCTTGGATTTGCACCCCTTTAAAAAAAGAAATTTTATCAATTTTAGACTGTTCAGATTTGATTTTAACTTGTAGCAAAGAGTATTATAATAATTTAAGTAAAATTCATAAAAATGTAATTCAAATAAATCATGCATATGATGAAAGAAATTTTAATCAAATAGAATTAGCTGATAGAAAATTTGATGTAAGTTTTTGTGGCTCAATTATTATTAAAAAAAATTTTCATATCAAAAGACTTCATATTTTAAAAAAAATTAATTCAAATATTGACAAATTAAACATTTCTGGACAAATGAACTTATATTATAAAGAATTATTGAATTTTCAAAACTTAAACAATTATTTGCAAATAAAAAAAATTTTAAAAGAACCAGTTTATGGTAGTGATTATTTTAAAATGCTATCAAATTCAAAAATTTGCATTAACACTCATGCAGACAATCAAAAGTTTTCAGGCAACATGAGACTCTTCGATGTAACTGGCCAAGGATCTTTGTTAGTAACTGATAAAACTAAAGACTCAAATCAATTTTTCATTCCAGATGAGGAGTGCGTAGAATATGATAATGCTGACGAGGCAGTTGACAAGATAAAATGGCTGTTTAAAAATCCAAAAAAAATGTTGGAAATAGCTGAAAATGGAAGAAAAAAAACTTTAGAGTTTTTCTCTTATAAAAAAAAGTGTGAAAAAATTAAAAATATAATAAATCAAGATCTATGTTGAAAAATAATATCCAAAAAATATTTAATTCAATTGGATATAAAGTAGAAAAGCTTGATAACTTTTACTCTGATGATCCTTTCTTTAAAGGTCTTTTAAATAAAGTAAAAAATTATACCATGACAAATCCAAGAAGAATTTTTTATCTTTACAATTCTATTAAACACATAATTAATAATAATATCAGGGGTGATATAGTTGAATGTGGAGTTTGGAAAGGTGGTTCAGTAATGGTCATCGCATTAACATTAATTAAAAATAAGACAAGAAATAAAAATATTTTTCTTTATGACACTTTTGCTGGAATGAGTGACCCAACAAAAGATGATTATCTTTTTTCTGATAAATCAAAATTTGCAAAGGAATTGCTTAAAAACGATGAATATCTAAAATGTATTTCAAGTATTTCTGAAGTTAAAAAGAACGTATTTAAAACAAATTATCCAAAGAAGAAATTTAAGTTTATAGTGGGAGATGTAAAAGATACTCTTAAAAAGAAAATCCCAAAAAACATTTCTTTATTACGATTAGATACAGATTGGTATGAGTCAACTAAGGAAGAATTGAACATATTATTCCCGAGATTATCTAAAGGGGGAGTATTAATAGTTGACGATTATAAAACTTGGAGTGGATGTAAAAAAGCTGTAGATGAATATTTTAAGAACAAAAAAAATATTTTCTTTACTTTAATTGACAATGAGGCATTGATAGGGATTAAATTTTAAATTTGTGAAGATTTTACATTTAAGTTTTTTTGATAACTATGGTGGAGCTGCCAAAGCAGCTTACAGAGTTTTAAACTGCCAATTAAATTCCAAAATGCAAAGTGATATGATGGTATACTCAAAGTTTACAAAAAATAAAAATGTTTTTTTAATTAAAAATAAGTTTTCCTTATATTTAAATAATTTCATAGTAAGCCTTTTGAATTTTTTATTAGTTAAAATATATAAGAAGCAATCAGTTTATTCGCTTAATATCATCCCGTCTAATTTATCTAAAAAAATTAACAAATCCGATTATGATATAGTTAATTTTCATTGGATAAATCATGAAATGATATCTTTGAACGATATTTCCAGAATTGAAAAACCTATTGTTTGGACAATCCATGATAATTGGCCCTTCGCATCAATAGAACATTATGTTGATATAAACGATAAAAGATTTTTTGATGGTTATGATAAAAAAAATTCATCATTTTTAGAAAAACTTATTTGGAAAAAAAAACTTAAAATATTTCAAAATAAAATTTCATGTGTAATTGCCCCTAGTAAGTGGATAGAAAATCTTGCTATTAATAGTCTAATTTTTAAGAATATAAAAGTGGTAAATATTCCATATTCAATTGATCCAAAAATGTTCTATGTAGAAGATAAAATAAATGCATTAAAAAAATTAAATATTAAAGACAATTTAAATGAAAAATTTATAATAAGCTTTGGCGCAACTTCAGCATATTCTGAAAAAAGAAAAGGTTTTAAATATGTTTACAAAGCAATTCAAAAACTAAATAAAGAATTCTCAAATATTCATTTTATTGTTTTTGGAGAAAACTCAAAAATATTAGATGGCATAGAAAATATTACTAATTATTCTGAAATTCATGATGAAAACAAATTAAGAAATATTTATAATGCTTCAGATATTTTTTTATCACCATCTTTAAAAGATAACTTACCCCTTACAGTTATGGAAAGTTTATCTTGTGGAACACCAGTAGTAGCATTCAATGTAGGAGGCATGAAAGATCTTATAATACATAAGAAAAATGGTTATTTAGCATTAGAAGATAATTTTGATGATTTTTATGTGGGAATAAAATTATTTTTAGAAATAAATGTAAAAAAAAAAATTAACTATCTTGAAATTATGGAGTATAAAAAATTTATGGCTAATTTTGATCCTAAAGTAATTTCCAATAAATATCACAAAACTTACGAAGAGACTATTCATTCATGAAAAAAAAAATTGCGCTTATTACAGGTATAACAGGTCAAGATGGGTCATATTTAGCAGAATTATTATTAAAAAAAAATTATGAGGTAATTGGACTTAAAAGAAGAACATCATTATTTAATACAGATAGAATAGATCACTTGTATATAGATCCTCTAGAGAAAAAAACAAACTTCAAGTTATATCATTCAGATATGAATGATGGATCTTCAATATTTAATTTAATAAATAATTTAAAACCAGACGAAGTGTATAATTTGGCAGCTCAATCCCATGTAAAAGTTTCATTTGAGATTCCAGAGTACACAGCTAATTCTGATGCATTAGGCACTCTCAGATTTTTAGAGGCAATTAAATCTAGCGATAGATCAAAAAAAATTAAATTTTATCAAGCATCTACTTCTGAAATGTATGGCAATTGTAAAAAAACTCCTCAAAATGAAAAAACAGTTTTTAGTCCAGATTCACCTTATGCTGCAGCGAAACTTTATGCACACAATATAACTAAAATTTATAGAGAAGCTTATGGAATATTTGCGTGCACAGGTATTCTTTTTAATCACGAGTCTCCTAGAAGGGGAGAAACTTTTGTAACTAAGAAAATAGTAAAGGGATTGGCAGAGATAAAATACGGAAAAAAAAAAAAATTATCTCTAGGGAATTTGGACGCAAAAAGAGACTGGGGACATGCAAAAGACTATGTTGAGGCGATGTGGAGGATAATGCAATATAAAAAACCTGATGACTTTGTTGTTGCCACTGGAAAGCAAGTCACAATTCGTGAGTTTGTTATAAGATGCTTAAGATTCTTTGATTTTAAATTTAAATTTTTTGGAAAAGGATTAAATGAAAAAATTTTAAATCATAAAAATCAAATAATAGTAGATGTTGATAAAAAATACTTTAGACCAATAGATGTAGAAAATCTGAAAGGTGATAGTTCAAAGGCTAGAAAGTTATTAGGTTGGAAACCTGCATATAACCTTGATAAATTAGTTGAAGAAATGTGTTTATATGAAATAGCAAATTTAAAAAAAATAAATCAATGATAAAAGTTTATGTTGCTGGCCATACGGGAATGGTTGGATCATCCATCGTAAGAAACTTAAGAAAGACAAAAAATTTCAAAATTATTAAAGCTGAAAGAAAGCAACTTAACTTATTAAATTATGTTAAAGTATCAAAATTTATAAAAAAAAATAAACCAGATATCGTGATTTTATGTGCAGCTAAAGTTGGTGGAATTTTAAAAAATATGAATTTTCCATCAGAGTTTTATCTAGAAAATATTAAAATGCAGAACAATATAATTCAGGTATGCCATGAAAATAATATTAATAATTTAATATTTCTTGGTAGCTCATGTATTTATCCAAAATATGCTAAACAACCATTGAGAGAAGAGTATTTATTAGATGGTAAATTAGAGCCAACTAATGAGGCATATGCCTTAGCAAAAATATGCGGAATAAAATATTGTTATTATTTAAATAAACAGTTTGGTAGAAAATATTTTTCTGTAATGCCATGTAATCTTTACGGACCTAATGACAATTTTGATATTAAATCGGGTCATTTCATTCCGGGATTAATTAATAAATTACACAATGCAAAATTAAAAAGATTAAAACAAATAGAGATATTTGGATCAGGGAAACCTAGAAGAGAAATCATGCATGTTGATGATTTATCTAATGCGATAAGGAAAATTATTAATCTTTTAATGAATAATAATATGAAACTTAATCAGTTAATTAAAAAGTATAGCTTTGTTAACATTGGCTCAGGTAAGGATTACACAATTAAACAGTATGCAACAATCTTACGAAAAATAATTAATGTAAATGTAAAATTTAAATTTAATAAGAAATATCCAGATGGAACATTAAGAAAATTATTAGATATAAAAAAAATTAAATCTCTTGGATGGAAACCTAATATAAGCTTAAAAATGGGAATAGCAAAAACCTACAATTGGTATAAAAAAAATGTTTGATGTAAAAAAACCCTTAATTGTTGCTGAAATAGGATGGAATCATATGGGAAATATGAATCTTGCAAAAAAAATGATTATTGAAGCAAAAAAAAATGGTGCAGATTTTGTAAAATTTCAAACATGGTCTGTTTCAAATTTAAAGGATGGTTCTTGGGACAATGACGGGAGAAGAAAAATTTATATAAAAGCGGAGTTAACAAAAAAAAAACATGAAATATTGAAAAAGTTTTGCGTTCAAAAAAAAATAAAATTTTTAACATCAGTTTTCAATGAGAAAGATATTAATTGGTTGAGTAAATTATCTAACTATGCAATTAAAATTCCAAGTCATGAAGTTTATAATATTGAACTTATAAGAAGAAGTCTTAATAAATTTAAGAATGTTATCATTTCTACAGGTGCAGCTAAATGGTATGAGGTTTTAAAAATACAAAAATTAATTAATAAGTTAAAAAAACAAAAACAAGTGTGTATTTTACACTGCGTTTCTACTTATCCATGTGAGCTTAAAAACGCAAACCTCAAAAGAATCAATTCTTTAAAAAAATTATTCAAAAATGTCGGATATAGTGGACATTGTGAAGGTATACAAGATGGAGTAGCTTCTAGTTCTTTTAACATAAAGCTCATTGAAAAGCATTTTACAATAAATAAAAATCTTCCCGGTCGAGACAATAAATTTGCTATCTTGCCGAATGAACTAAAAGAACTATCTGATTTTTACAATTCAAAAATATTAATGGAAATTGATAGGGGTAAAAATTTACAGAAATCAGAATTAGATACATATAAAAACTATAGAGGCAGATGGAAAAAAAATTAGTTTCTATAATTATTAGATCTAGAAATGAGGAAAAATGGATTCGATTAGTATTGGAATCTATTCGAAATCAAACCATAAAAAATATTGAAATAATTTTAGTCGATAATAAAAGCACTGATAATACTTTAAAAATTGCAAAATTTTTTGGTGTAAAGAAAATTTTAACTGTAAATAAGTTTTTACCTGGAGCTGCACTAAATAAAGGATGTAATAAAGCTTCAGGCAAATATTTAGTATTTCTCTCTGCTCATTGTGTTCCAGAAAATGCAAATTGGTTAAAAGAATTAATTTCAAAAATTGATGAAAAAAAAAAAATAATAGCTTGCTATGGAAAACAAATACCATTGAGATATTCTAGTGCTAATGATGTTAGAGATCTTCTCATTACTTTTGGAAGTGAAGATAGGATACAATCAGAGGACCCTTTTTTTCATAATGCCAATAGCTGTATGCTTAAAAAATTTTGGAAAAGATATAAATTTAATCCATATGTGACAAATATTGAAGATAGGCTTTGGGCAAAAAAAATATTAAAATTAAATTATAAAATTTTTTACAATTCAAAAGCAAGTGTTTACCATCATCATGGAATACACCATGCATTAAATGCAAATAGATCACAGTCTACTCTTAAAGTTTTGGCAAACACAGATAAATATTTTGTTAAAAAACCATTTTTTTTTAATTTAGAAAAAAGAGAGATACATGTTTTAATATTTGTTAATGAAATAAAAGAAAACTTCAATAAGTATTTAAAAAAAATGAAAATGATAAGTAAAAATACTTATATTTCTCAAATACATGTTTTTACAATTAAAAAAAAAAATAATTTAAAAAAGATTAGGTTTTATCCCTCAAAAAATATACATGATATGAGTCTTAATAAAAAATTTCAGTATGCTTATAAAACTATTAGCTCAAAAACTAAGAAAATACCTGAAATAATTTTATATATTAATCTTTCATATAAGTATCTTTCAAATTCCTCAATAAATAAAAACTTAAAACTTTTTTTGAAAGAAGGTTTTGATACTCTAATACCTGTTATAAAAGATTATTCGATTAATTGGGTTTTTAATGAAAGTGAAAATATTTATAAGCCAATTTCAAAAAATTTCTCAATTAGAGACTATAAAAAACCAATTTTAAAATCGTTATTTGGCTTAGGAACAGTTACAAATTTTAATAACTTAAAAAGTGGTGATTTAATTTCAGGTAGATACAATTTTTATATTGTGGATGAACAAAAAAATGTACTAAGAGATTTAGTAAAGTAGTATGTCAGTGGTAGCAATAATATTGGCTAGAAAAAACTCTAAAGGCCTAAAGAATAAAAATATAAAACTTCTTAATGGCAAACCGCTTATTTATCACTCTATTGATATTCTCAAAAAAAGCCGTCTAATAAATGATATTATAGTTTCAAGTGACTCAAAAAAAATAAGAGATATGGCATTAAAAAGAGGGGCGAAAGCTCCTTTTTTAAGACCAAAATCTTTATCAAATGATAATGCTACTTCAGATAAAGCGCTCAGACATTGCCTGAAATTTTTAAACAAAAAAAAGTTATACCCAAAAATAATTGTATATTTACAAATCACTGAGCCTTTAAGAAAACTTTGGATGATTGAAAAATGTATAAAAGTTTTAAAAAATAGAAAAGAGATAGACACAGCATTTATGGTTAAAAAATTTTATAAAAATTTATGGGAAAAAAATAAAAAAAATTATATTAGAACAACTAACGAAAAATATGGGCTCCCAAGACAAAAAAAAAATAAATATTTTAGGGAAGATACTGGTTTGGCTTGTGCAACAAGACCAAGTGTTATTCTTAAAGGATCAAGAATTGGAAAAAGAGTTTTTCCTGTTTTTTATAATCATGATTTTGATTATCTGGATATACATAATAAAAATGATTTGAAGATTGCTAATTTTATTTTAAAAAAAAAATTATTTAAAATTACTTGAAGAGTCTTTAAACCATTCACAAAGCAATTTAACACCCTGTGAGAAATTAACTTTTGGCCTAAATTTTAGTTCTTTTTTTGCTAAAAAAATATTTGCTCTAGTGTTTTTAATATCTGCTTTTCTATTTTTTATTTTTTTAAAAATCGCTTTTTTCTTTAAATTTTTTTCTATCAGTTTAAGAAAATTAAATGTTGAAATATTTTTATCATTTCCGATATTATAAATTTTATGGTATTTATTTTTGTTATTTAAAAAAGATTTGTTTTTTGTAGATCTTTCTATTATATCAACCACATCAGTAATGTATGTAAAACTTCTCAACGAATTACCATTGTTAAATAATTTTATAACTTTGCCATTATAAATCGCTTTTAAGAAAATTAGTGGTGACATATCGGGTCTTCCATAAGGCCCATACACTGTGAAAAATCTTAATCCTGTCGATTTAATTTTGAATAACCTTGAGTAGTTGTCAGTCATTATTTCACACATTCTTTTTGTGGCTGCGTAAAAAGACTCTTGATACTCAATTTTATAGTCCTCTTTTTTATTAGATTTTTCACCATAAACAGATGAAGAGCTTCCGTAAATAAAATGTTTTGTTGATTTATAATTTGTAATTGACTCTAAAATATTAAATTGAACTTTTAAATTATTATTGAAATAACTTTCTCTATTTTTTAGAGAAAATTGAACGCCAGGTTGAGCAGCTAAATGAAAAATTACATGGAAATTTTTATTTTTTTTAAAAAAATTTTGAACATTTTTTTTTTGATCTAAATTTAACTTATAAAATTTAAAATTTTTGTTTTTTTTAAGTAGAAATAGTCTTTCTTTTTTTATTTTTTTTGAGTAATAACCATTTATATTATCTATACCACAAATAGTATTTTTTCTATCTTGACATAGTTTTTCTGCTAAATGAAAGCCAATAAACCCTGATACACCTGTAATTAGATATCTCATTTAATTTGTTTAATTCTATTTACAATTTTTGATAAAATAAAATCATATTTGTTAAATTTAATATTATTTTTTTCTAAAACTTTAATACATTCAATATTTTGTTTGTAAATATTCATGATATTATTTGTTGATTTTCCTCCGCTTTTCATCACAACGGAAAAAAAGTCTAAATGTCTTATTTCTTTTCTAGGAATATTTTTAAAACATCTGATAATAAAATCTAAATCTGAGGCAAAATTGAAACTCAAATCAAATTCTCCTACTAAATTCAAAATTTTTTTTTTTAAAAAAATTCCTGGGTGTGGTGGCATTCTACCCTTTGAAAAATCAATATCATTAAAATTTTTTAATGATTTAAACTCTCTTAAAAATTTTTTATACTTGATTTTTACATTTGTATGAACAATTGACAGGTTCTCATTATTAAAAATACGCATAACTTTAGTTAATGAATCGTTATCAAAATAATAATCGTCTGAATGCAATATTCCAATTACATCTCCATTCGCATATTTAAATCCCTTATTGAGAGCATCATAGATCCCATCATCTTTTTCAGAAATAATTTTGCAAATTTTTTTTTTGTATTTATTAATTATATTAATAGTGTTATCATTAGAAAAACCGTCTATGATAATCAATTCTTTATTGTCATAATTTTGTGAGAGAAAAGAATTTATTGATTTTTCAATATTAATTTCAGCGTTTTTTGTTACAGTTAATATAGTAATTTTTTTATTTTGCACCATATAGCTCAGCATATTTCTTTGAGATTGCTTTAAATGAAAATTTTTTTTTTGCATCTAAGGCAATTGATTTTCTATTAAAATGATTTGGATTTTTACAAATCCATTTTATAAAATTTTTATAATCTCCTAAATTTTTATCTTTTAGTATATAACCATTCTTTTTATGAGTAACCAATTCCGAGACAGCATTTTTGTCAAAACAAATTACTGGACATCCGCACATTAAAGACTCAGCTGCAACCAAGCTAAAAGATTCTACTTCTGACAACACAAAAGAAAAACTGGATTTGTGAAAGATACCAGCAATTTCATGTGGCTTTATATAACTCATTAATTTTATATTTTCATTTTCCTGATATTGATATTTGTATTTATTAGACCCAAAGAATATAAATTTGAATTTATTATTAGTGCTATTTTTTGTGTTTTTAACAATATTAAAGATTAGATCAGACCCTTTATTTTTATCAAAGAAAACATTTGATCCACCAAAATTAAAAGTTAGATCATTATTTTTTTTTTCTTTAAATCTAAATATTTTTTCATCGACAGGATGTTGAATAAGAATAATTTTTTTCTTAATCACCTTTTCTAGGTTTCTTTTTATATAATTAGAGGGAGCAACAAAAGTGATATCTTTATTATAGATCTTATTTTTAAGTATTGAGATTTTTTTTAAAAAAAAATTTTCTAAAAAATTAAATTGTCTTTTTTGTTTTCCAATATGCTGTGTAAAATTTCTTAACCAATCATCATGGACTGTCCAAATTATTCTATTACTACTTTTAATGATATCATTTAATGAAAAGAATTCATTTCCAATCCAGTGTAAATGCAAGATGTCGCTAGAAAAAATATTATCATTTTTGTGGTTCAAACTAAAATAATTAAAAGAATGTTTTTTTTCTTTATTTGCAATTAACTTAAAAAATAAATTTGCTAATAAAAATTTTATAAAATTAATTTTATCAGTTCTCCATAGATTAATGATACTATATTTTTTTATCTTAAAATTTTTTCCAGTTAAACAATTAATTATATTTGAAGCTGCCTTAGCAGCACCACCTTTTTCAAAAGTGTAAGATATATGAGTAATTTTTTTCATGAATTTAATAAATCATTGTAGATTTTTAAATGTTTATTCTTCAAAGTTTTATAATTCAATTTATTCAAATTTTTGTAGATTTTATTAAGGTTTTTTTGGTTACTTATTTTTTTAAAATTATGTTGTAATGAATTAAAAGAATTATTTTTAAATACTTTCCCTACTTGATAATCTTCCACTAAATCTTTATGACATCCCACCTTACTTGAAACTAAAACAGGTATACCTGAAAAAATAGCTTCCTCAATTACTAAACCCCACGGCTCAAATTTTGAGGGAAGTACAAGTAAATCATAATTTCGAATTCTAGATATTATTTTTTTATTTTCTTTGCTCCCGTAGTAAAAAATCCTACCTTTATATTTTTGATGTATTTCTTTCTTAAAATTAATAAAATCTTTTCCATAAATTGATAGAGTAATTTTTTTATTTTTATCAATTAATTTTTTCAATAAATGTATATTTTTTTCGTGTGATACTCTTCCAATAAAAATTATATTTTTAATTGTTTTTTGTGTCTTTTCTCTGAATATCTTTTTTTTAAAATTTTGGAGTAGTCCAACAGACTTTGTGATATGTACCTTTTTTTTAATACCAAAATTTTTTATAAATTTTTCATGAATTTTTCCAGGAACAATAATTTGATCTACTTTTTTTAAGAAAAATTTTTTTAAATAATGAAAATTATTTATATTTTCAAAACTATCGCATATAAAAATTTTCTTTGAATTTATTGAAAATAAAACCAAAATCCAATATAGAAAGCTATCCCATCCAGAGACAAAAATATTTTTTTCCCCCGGATTAAATATTATCTTTGTAAGATATAAAATTTTCATAATCAAATTCATCCTTGAAAGAACAACTTTTTTGTATGAATTATTATTAACTATAAAATCCTCTGATCTATACTGATCCTGAGTATCATTTAGATATATTACCGTAAAAGAATTTTTGTTAGATAATGAGTTGTAAAGATTATTTCTATAAAAAGATTGTATTGGTGAAAAAATAAAATTTTTCATGAATTTATACTCTTAGAAAAGTTTTTATGTTAAATTTCATTTTAGAATACATGAGGATTAATTTTCTTAAATAGGGACTCAAAATATTATTCTTTTCTCTTATATAATTATATTCATCTAAGATCTTTTGAGTTTTATTTTTTCCTATACCATCTAAGGACCAATTACAAATTACTCTATCTATAGATTTATACTTTTGAAATTTATTAAAACTTCTTAATATAAGGTCATAATCCATTGCATAAGTGAGTTTATTATCAAAATTACCAAACCTGGTAAAGTACCTTCTTCTTAAAAATAGGGCTTGATGAGGTATTGATAATCTTGAAATCAATGAAAATTTATTTATAAATTTTTTGCTATAAGAATATTTATTTCTATTAAATATCTTTACTTTACCAATTATCATATCTATTTTTGGATCATTTGTATATTTTCTTATGTCTGACAAGACATTATCATCATAAAAAGTATCACCTGAACCCATAAAAAGAATAAATTCATTTTTTGAAATACTTAAACCTTTATTAAATGCATCAGATATATTTTTATCAATTTCGTTAATAATCTTAAATTTTATTTTTGGAAAAATATTTTTTAGATAATCAAGATTATACTTGATATCTTTGTTTACAATTATGACTTCAGTCTCATTCAAATTTTTTTGAATAAAAATACTTCTTAGAGTTTTTATAAGTTTGAGATTTACTTGTTTATTAGCTATAATTATGGTGTATATCATTTACTTTACTTATATGAATTTTTTTCAAGTTTTATCTCAAAATTTTATAGGTTACTTTATTTATACTATCTACTCATTAATAATTGTTTATTATTCTATATTTTTGGCAAAAAGATTTAATGTTATTGACTACCCAAAAACAATAAGAAAAATTCATAAAACACCTACCCCATTAATTGGTTTTTTTTATTTCTTATCAACATTTTTTTTAATTTTGATTTGGCTTTTATATAGTCATAATTTATCATATAAATTAATTATTTCTTTCATTTTTGGACTTTTTTTAAATAGCTTTGTTGGATTGATTGATGATAAATCCTCGTTAACTGCTAATTCGAGAATAGTAATATTTATAATTATCTTTTCAGTCACAATTTCACTGAATGACACTTTCTTGATTCAGACTGTTAGGTCTGTTTTAATTGATGGTAAGATAATTTTGAGTTTTAGTTTTGCTTTTACTTTCACAATTTTGTGTTATTTGCTTTTGTTGAATAGTTTAAATTTAAGTGATGGTATTAATGGTTTAGCAATTTTGATAGCTATAATATGGTTATCTGTAATATCGATTTTTTCGAGTGAATTATTTCAGCAAATTAATTTTCTTTTTATAATAAATCTATTGATACTCTTAGTATTTAATCTTAAGTCAAAAATTTTTTTAGGAAGTTCAGGGATAAATTTTATAGCTTCTTATATTTGTTTTATAACAGTTTTTACATTTAATTTTTCTAATAATTTTATGTACGAGTATATTTTTTTACTCTTTATGATTCCAGGATTAGATATGATGAGAGTTTTTTTTATAAGAATTTTAAGTGGGAAAAATCCTTTCACACCAGATAAAAATCATTTTCATCATCTCTTGATAAAAAGATATAACATAACCAAATCATTATTGATATATTGCTCTTTGATGTTAATACCAATTATTTTTTTCTTATTACAAAAAAATTTTATAATTTATCTAATTTTTAGTGAATTTATTCTTTATTGTTTAATCATTAAAAGATTATCAGCTAAATGAATTTAATAGAATTAAAAAGAAATTTTAAAGAAACACATTTAATTTACATATTTTATTCAATTCCCATCTTGTTTTTAATTGGGAGGGCGTCGGTCGATTTTTTTTTTACTTATTTAGGCTTAAATTTTTTACTCTTTAAGATAATCATTGAAAAGGATTTTACTATTATAAAAAATAAAATTTTTTTATTTGGTTTATTGTTTTGTTTTTTATTAATTTTTGTCTCTATTTTTTCAACAAATTTACAAGTTTCTTTATTTAAATCCTTAACTTACCTAAGATTTGTCCTTTTTTTTGGAGCATCAGTTTACATATTAAAAAGTAAATATTTTGATAAAAAAATTTTTTTTTACTTTTTAATTTTAGGTTTATCAATTTTGAATTTAGATATAATGATCCAGTATATTTTCAAATATGATATTTTTGGCTATGAGCCTGTAAAAAATTCAGTTAATTCTTATCGATATTCAGGATTATATGGCGATGAATTCATTGCAGGTGGCTATATTCAAAAATTTTTGTTAATTTTTATTTTGTTCAATGTATCAAATCCAAAAATATTTTATAAAAAATATTTTTTTGAAATTATTGTTACTTTATCGATAGTAATACTTCTAATTACAGGGGATAGGATGCCACTTATTAATATTGTTTATTCAATTATATTTTTATTTGTTTTTTTTAAAAGTATTAGAATGTACCTATTAAATTTATCTATATTTCTTTTAGTGGTATCTTTGACTATAAGTTTTTTAGACAAAGGTATAAGTGACAGAATAGTTTCCATTAAGACACAATTGACCTACAAAGTAGGCGATCAATATTATAATCCACACTTAAATTTAGTAAGGCAATCTTTAAAAATTTATCAAAATAATAAACTATTCGGCACAGGCATAAAGACTTTTAGAGTAACCTGCTCTTTAGATGACAATAAAGTGATATTTATAAATAAAAAATACAATTCAAATTTTTGTTCAAATCATCCACATAACTATTATTTGGAAATTTTATCAGAAACAGGTATCATTGGATTAATCGGATTTATTGTTTTTGTGCTATGTTTTTTACATAATTCCTTTTTTTCTAAAGATTATTTATTAAATAATAAAATTGCATTTATAAGTTTATGTATCTTTATTTTTCCCATTGCTTCCACTGGAAGTTTTTTTACAAATATGAATGCCTGTTACTTTTGGTTTTTTGTATCCTTAATAAATATAAAAATTTTATCTAAAGTATGAGACTAAAGAGTAGGTTGGATGCAAGGAAAATAAAAAGTTAAATATGATTATATATAAATAAAATTTTTTTAATTCAAATTTAGGTTTGAAATATTTAGCCACCCAAAATATCATAAACGGCAAAGATAAAGATGATAGTCTAAAAATATTGTTACCAGTTACCATTTCTCCACCTAAAATAGGTTGACCTATAAACATTATTGATGTCAATAACAGAAATACCGAGTCTCTAGCGAATACTTTTTTGCTATTAAATTTACTGAAAATTAAAAAAAAAATTAATGGCAAAAAAATTAACAGTGGTTTTAGAGCAAAAAATAATAAATTTATAAAATTTTTTTTTGAAATTTCACTAAAAATACCAAGGTAATGAGAATTATTGAATTTTGAGCCAGTGTAGATGTTTGCGAATTTACTTAAGAGGTAAATAGTTATAAAGGAAAAAAGAGTGATCACTATTATTTTATAATAATCCTTTTTCTTTATAATTTTTGTTGAAATTAGATAACTAACTAAAATACCCAAACCTGTAAGACGAAATACATGTGAGAAAGGTATAAGCACCAGAATTAATTTTGATTTTGAGTAATATTGTAAAATAATTGCGTAACAAACTAAAACAAACACAAGATCTACTAACATCATTGGAATTGACATTATGTATCTTGATAAATACGGACTGAAAATTATCAAAGATAAAAAAACAACAGCTAACTCAAAATTGTAGCCAATCTTGTAAAAAATTTTTTTATGAAGAATGGATATTAAAATTAATGTGATTATTACAAATAATTTGTATAAATTGAATATACTCAATCCTGTTAAATCTGATAACAAACCAATAATATATGGTACTAGAAACCTTTGATAGTGGTGATATGGAATATCAGACTCAAATAATATATTTGGATAGTTTGAGGATATTAAATAGTAACTTTTTGAATCTAATTGATTTAATGAGATTGCTTCATCATATGAATAATGATTTGTAGATGCTAACAATATTATTATAAAAAAAATTGAAAAGAGATAATATTTATCAATATTTTTTAAGAGTCTCACAAAAAAAGATTTCTCAAAATTTTAACTTGGTTATTTGTCATTTCTGGATGAATGCCAAAATAAAATCCATTTCTATGAACAAACTCGCAATTCTTTAGAATTATTTTTTTATACACTCTTTTATAGAAGGGTTGTAGTGTAATATTTCCTGCTATCATGGGCCTGCATTCAACTCCGTTCTTGTGAAATTTACTTAACAATTTATTTCTATGATTAGTATTTTTGCATATGACTGGAAAAGCGAAAGGTGAAAAAAAACTTATATCATGAAAATCAAAATTTACTAAATTCGTATTTTTTTTATAAATTTCATATATTTTATAAAAAATTTTTTTTCTTAATTTTAAATTTTTATTTAGTTTCTTTAACTGTTGTAAACCTATAAAAGCATTTATTTCTGTTGGCCTTAAATTGTATGCAAGATTGTAAAATGTGTATTTTGAGTAAAAGTTGTCAGTTTTATATTTTTTTTTAAGTTCATTTTTCGATTTTAAAGATAATTGTCTATCCCAACCATTAGATCTAACCATTTTTAACATTTCATAATATTTAAAATTATTAGTAACAACCATCCCACCTTCCAAAGTTGACATATGATGTGCTACAAAAAAAGAGAAACTTGACATCTCCCCAAAAGATCCAGTTAATTTTTTATTTATCTTAGTGCCTAAAGCCTCAGCATTATCCTCTAAAAGAATTATTTTTTTTTTATTACAAATTTTTTTAATATTAGGTAAATCTCCACAAAAACCTAGAGCGTTCGTAACAAACAAAACTTTGCAGTCTTTTAAATTACGAAGATCTTTTGACTGTATATTTAAAGTATTCTTATTAATGTCTAATGGAATTGGTTTTAGACCTAGTTGAATTATTGGCATCACATTTGTAGCCCAAGTTAGTGATGAAAAAGCTATTTTATCTCCAGTTTTAATCTTTCTTAAATTTAAAAGTGTTTGCAACATTGCAAGATTCGAGGAACTGCCACTGTTAAAAAAGACTGCATATTTAGATTTGTTAAATTTTGAGAATAAATTTTCAAACTTTTCACAATAATTACCCATACTCAATTTTTTGGATGAAATTATGAATTTTGATAATTTCTTTTTTATTGAAATCTCGTCAAAAAAAGTACTTTGCATTAATGG
>MDSZ01202290.1_pt1 | contig 18619 bp, 22 predicted proteins | sample 811201 | NCBI WGS metagenome assembly MDSZ01 (sample SAMN05326647, study PRJNA326480) | marine metagenome | isolation source: seawater | place: Indian Ocean: North | collected 2010
ACAAGAATTAATCAATCACGGCGAAGATATTTTTAGTAATTGGCAGGATCATGATAGACAAATACATGATAAAAATGTTAATATACTGAATGCTTGATAAAACTTTTTACCACGGACAGCAAGGCGAGTGCTTTTTAAAATTAGAAAAGCATTTCCAAGAAATCAAACACGAATTCAACTCACAACCAGACAAGGTATTTTTAGATCCTGAAGACTTCTCAGACAGTGTAAGGGGACTGCCCGAAGACTTTGACGACAAGAGTGGTGATTATGTTCATGGACAGTGGAGGGCACTTGGAATACAATCAGGAGAACACGAAGGACAAAGTTTTAATGACTATCCGATACTTTACAGCATACTAAGACGTTTCCCATATAAGACCAATGTCGCAATAATGACAGTTGGACCAAACACCAAAATTGGCAATCACACCGACAACGAAGGCGGATGGAGATATCAATTATGTTTAGATGATGGTGGTGGTGATCAAAGCGGTATGTATGTCATGAATTTGGAAACAAAAAAACAGGAACTATACACCTGGAAAACAGGAGAAGCATTTGTGTTTCAACCAGACCTACAATTACACAATGGATTCAACAATAATCCTGGTGAGAGAACAACCTTACTAATTGACTTTTTCAAAGAATCAGAGTATACTAAAGATAAGTTTGAAAAATATTACCAACATTATTCAAAGTGTTTTGAAGGATTAGAAAATTTGGTGGACATTTATGAGTCAAGAAAGCAAAAAGCCTAGGATTTTTATTACAGGACATACCAGAGGTATAGGTAAAGCAGTGTTTGACCTATACAAATCAAAAAATTATTTGTGCTACGGCGTGTCAAAGTCAACAGGATTAGATATCGACAAGGACTGTGATGTCATAGTAAAACAAATGGCTAATTTCAAGTACATTGTTTTGAATGCGTATGCAAAGGACAGCCAACTTAAAATGTTGAAAGAAATAATTCGTAACTATCAGCATGATGAAAAGCATGTGGCAGTAATTACAAGCACCTCTGGAACCTCAGCAGGCATGGATAGAAGTTTTAAAGAGCAAGAATATAATTGGTATTGTAAAAACAAAAAGGAGTTGATTGAATTTATCGAAAAGAGTCAACAGGATTTGTATGACAAACCAATCCAAATATATGATATTTGCCCAGACACAGTTAAGACAGACATGAGTGAAGGACTATGGGAGGAGTATCCGAAACTTCTTGCGGAAGAAGTTGCTGAGTGTGTAGAAATGTGTTTCACGAAAAAGTTTAATATCAATAAAATAGTTTTACAAAAATATGATAGGTAGGAATTGGAACAGAGATACTGACTACGGCACACTTGTTTCGTGGTGGCAACAGTGGGAGTTTGGAGTTGTACCAAAGGAGTGTTTGCCTCCGGATGGAATAATGATTGAACACGAAGGCAAGCCAATATGTGCAGGTGGATTATACATCGGAGTAGGCACACAGTTTGCTTTTATGGAATGGATAGTGACAGACAAGCAGGCAGATGCAAGATCTGTGCATAAAGCGTTGAAATTATGTATCGAAAGTATAATGGATCTTGCTAAATCAAAAGGTATGAAACTGGTATACACAGCAACCAAGGAACAGGCACTGCAGAAAAGATATCAAAAGTATCATAAAATGTTGCTAACAGAGAGCGATGTGAAGACTTTTTTACGTGATTTTACCGGAAAATACACTGAAGATTTAACCTGGATATCAGACGATGAACAGATAAAGATGCATAATAAATAAGCATAAGGAGTACATTTAAATGGCAACAAAACAAGAAGTCGCAGACTACATCAACGCAAACTACGAGTCAGCATGGACAGACGAAGAAGAAGCAAAAATTGATCAAATGCTCACACCTGAATTGGCAGAGATATTGATTAAATTGGTTGGTGATGTAAGTTTTTTGACAGAAGTTAGAGATAACAAATCAAACTAGTAGACTATGGCTTACAAAATAAACAACACGTTTGGAACTCTGTTAGTATCTCTTGCCGACGGAACAATTGATACAGCAACTACAGACCTTACCCTGATTGGTAAAGGTTATGCTGGTTTTGGTGAGAAATTAAACGAGAACCTCATAAAATTATTAGAGAATTTTAACAATACATCTGCTCCTAGCAACAAACAACAGGGTCAACTTTGGTTCGACAAAACCAACAAGCAGTTGAATGTGTATACAGGCGACAAATTCAAACCTGTTGGATCAAGCACAAACTCCGCATCAGCACCAACAAATGCTGTGCTTGGAGATATGTGGTTCGACACAGTGAACCTGCAGTTATATGTGTACAATGGAACAGCATTTACATTGGTTGGCCCCACAACTGTTGCTGGATCAGGTATCACACAGGTAATCACAGAAAGTCCAGAAGACAATACAGGTGTTCAAAGGTCAATTTTAAAACTAGTCACAAACGACACAGTAGTTGGAGTTGTATCTAATCTTGCATTTACTCCTTCAAGTTCAGAAACTTTGGGTGCGGCATTAATATCGGCAGGATTCTCAAGTGTGGCACAGGGTATTCAATTATCAAGTTCAGTTGCATCAGCAAAATTTAGAGGAACTGCAACAGACACAGACGCACTTGGTGGTATTGCCGCGGCAAATTACTTGAGATCAAACTCAAACGACACAACATCTGGCACGTTAGGCATCCTAGCGGATGGCACAACTCTTACACTTGGCGCCGGATCTGATGTTACATTCACAATGTCCAGTGATGATCTTACCATTGCACAAACCACCCAGGACAAGGATATTATTTTCACTGTAAATGACGGTGGCACAACGACAACATTGATGACATTGGACGGAAGTACAGGAAGATTAGAACTTCCTTCGGTTGGAGATTTGAGAGTCAAAGGAAATTTGACAGTAGATGGTGATTCAGTAACACAAAACACGTCAACTTTGACCATAGAAGATAACATTATTGAACTAAACAGAAACGTATCAAGCAATTCTGGCATGCCAAACTTCACAGGACTGAAGGTAAACAGAGGCAATGCTTCAACTGCCACAGAACAGGATCTATTTTGGGTATGGGACGAAACGTTTGCCGACGACGGAACAACAATTTTTGGCAATGCAGGCGGTGCTTGGACAGCGTTCAAGTCCACGGATGTGGGCGGCACTGAGATGTCGGCACCAACACTTGTTGACATTAGGGGAAATGTTGTACACGCAACTTCAACATCGGCGCAGTATGCTGACTTGGCAGAGAGATACGCATCAGATATGGCTTTAGAGACAGGCACAGTGGTTATGTTGGGAGGCACAGAAGAAGTAACCAAGTGTGATAAAGAACTTTGTGACCAAGTTTTCGGAGTTGTTTCAGACAGTCCTGCGTTTTTAATGAATGCATCGGCTGGCAACAACGACACACACCCTATGATAGCCTTGAAAGGAAGAGTATTTGTTAAGATTACTGGTAAAGGATCTGCAGGCGATCGTGTTGTTAGTGCAGGAGACGGTTTAGCAAGGGTGGCAAGAATAGAAGAATGCACTGCTCAGAATACTCTGGGGCGTCTAATAAAGCATAAATATAATGAAGAAACAGCACTTACAGAGTGCGTTATAGGAGTAAAATAATTTATGGCATATGTAGCAGGTGATACTATTACAGGAGACCAGTATAATATATTTGTAAACAATTCATCTAGTCCGTTTGGCTATAATCACTTTGCGGGCACAGGTTCAGGTGTGTATGGTCTCGGACAAACACATATAGCAACAGTTTCAGGTGGATCAACAACTATTACAGCATCACAATTCAACACATTGTTGACTGCGATCGATAACATAGCAAACCACACAAACGACACAATGACGGCAAGGACTGCTGTAACAGCAGGAGACACCATCACAATCAAATCCAATCTCGAAACAGACCTAGCAACACTGGCGGCTTCAGTTGCGGCAGGGTCACCAAACGCAACAGCACTGGACACTTCAAGTGCTAAACGAACATCAAGTGCATCAGGCGCTTACACAACCTCGCATGTTGTAGAACATTCTTTTACATTTTCATCGGCAGACGTGATGAGACACTTCTTTAATGCAGGTGGCAAGATAAGAATGTTAGGAGACAGAACAGGTAACGGTAACACAGACGGAAGTGCTAATGCCAAGGACACAGGATATACCACATTGTTGGCGGCGGTAGGAAACTTTGATATTGGTGCAACATCATGCACTAGATCCGGATCTGGCGAAACACTTGAAACAGATGGTTTGTCAAATGGATTCCATGACTTAGGCACAGGTTACACTACATTGATTGTGCTTGCAGATGCCACATCACCCTACACAGACAATGACATCAAGATCGAAGCAAAACTAAATGCGGCAGTTGGAACAGCAGTTACAATGACTGTTAAGTTTTCCATTCTAGACGGATCAGCAGATAACACGTTCGACTCAGGAAACCTATCAAGTGTTGACCAAACACCTGACAGAGTTGGTGTTACAAGAGTGAGATCTTTTGTTCTAAGTCCAAACGACGAGCAGGGACTTGGTGCAGACATTACCGAAGACAGCACAGCAGAAGTCAGCAACACAACATCCTAAAATTAACTTGACCTTTTTCCAAACAATAAGTATTATTGTGGTATGGACATTGGCGAACTAAAAAAACAGGCAAACTTATCTTACGACATATCAACAGCAAAACAGAACGCTCTTGAGAGGGCATTGTCACGACAGCAATTTGCTTATGAAGGACATCTGTTTAATGCATCACCGGATACAATTTGCCTAGTCAAGACACTCAAAGACTCCAAAAAAACTTTTTACATGCTGGATCTCAATGACAATCCATGTTTGATAAAAAATCCAGATGAGTTTTTGACTAAACTTATTGAAAAAAATCAAGAAACACTAAACGCCTATCATAACATTCATGAGTCCTTCCAGAAGAGGACTTAATGAACAAAGGCATATTACTGTATTGTTTCGATACTCCAACCTGCAAGTACCACAAAATACTTGAACGTTGTGTAAGACTTATCCAAAAAAACTTAAACTTAGAAATAACCGTGGTAACAAATTATGAGACTTTTAAATCAATAGGAAATTTAGGTATGATTAATTATAAGTTGATTGATAACGAAACAAATAACAAACGAGGTAAGGAATTTTGGTACAACCTCGACAGGCACACTGCTTATGACATGAGTCCTTATGATAAAACAATTTTAATGGACATAGATTACTTTTGCTTCACTAATAATCTGTTGAACCTACTGGACATAGATGAGGATTTCTTAATACATGATAAAATTCATGACCTAACAGGCAAAGATGTTTACAATTTTAGGAAAAAATCAATCATCCCAATATTATGGGCCACTGTGATAGTATTTGAAAAGACTGCGCGGGTAAAAAGAATATTCGATTTTGTAAAATACGTTAAACAAAATTATCAACACTTTATAAATCTCTACAGAATTGATTACACCAATTTCAGAAACGACTATGCTTTTAGTATTGCTGTGAATCAAGTTAACGGACACACACAACAAAAGTTTTTGCCAGGCAAACTGCCGACGCTACCTGCGATAGCAAAAGTTTTGGAGTTCAAAGACAATGGTTTAGTGTATAGATATGAGGACAAAATTAATTTCATAGAAGATCAAGATGTGCATGTTTTAGATAAGGAGATTGTTAATGTCTAAAGGATTCTTATGGTTCTGCCAAAATAATGAAAAAACAGATTACGTCAAGTTATCAGTTCAACTTGCCAAAAGTTTGAAAAGATTCAATAGGCAAAATAATATTTGTGTGATCACAGACGAGAAAAGTAAATTCACTAACAAATACGTTGATATTGTCAAAGTTCTGCCACAAGATCAAAGTTCGTCCCATGAAATAAAATGGGCAAATGAATGCAAAGCCTTTGACTTATCACCTTTCACACACACTATAAAATTAGAAGCAGATATGGTTTGGACCGCAAACACAGATTGGTGGTGGCATCACCTGTGGCAAAACAATCTAGTTTTCAGCATAGATTGTTTCAATTATAAAAGACAAGTTGTGAAATCCAAGTATTACAGGAAACTTTTTGTTAGGAACCAATTGCCAAACATATACAGTGGTCTAAGTTATTTTAGAAGGAGCAAAGAAGCAAAAAGATTTTATGATATATGCAAGGCAATAACATCAAATTGGGACACAATCAAAAAGGAAGTTCTTATAAATTGTCATGACAAATACCCAAGCACTGATGTTGTCTACGCTTTGGCCTACAGGATAATTGATCCAACAAATCAAAACCTAATAGATTATCCTTGGTTCAAGTTTATTCACAACAAGGGCAAAATACAGGCACCAATGGTTGCTGACCATAATGACTACCTGATGCCAATAAAATTAGGTGACAGGATATATGTTGGCAGTCAAAGAATAAACAGTGTGTGGCACTATCACAATAAAGAAATTTTGGAGGAAATTGATGCAAGATCTTTTGGATGAAATCAACAAGTTGCCAAAACCAAAGCCTAAAGTTCACACGGTCTGTATACAAGGCCAAAAGGTTGTGGTCAGCCTACAAAAAAAATTAGAAGTGATAAGACACGGCGAGGACGCCTATGAATGGAAAACGCCAACCGAATTTGTGTTGAAGCCACCACCAAAAGTTTTAAAAACATACAAGACGATGAAGAAGGCCAAAAAAGGCCTTTGCTTTTTTGACAATGATCCTTATTATCCGGATCAGATTGTGCTGGAGGGATTCACATGGACAAGGTAAGAGTATCTGATCTAGATTTTGTATTCATAAGTTATGCTGAACCAAACAAGGAAGAAAACTGGGCGGATCTTAAGAACAAGGTGCCGTGGGCGAAACGTGTCGACGGTGTGAAAGGATTCGATTCGGCACACAAGGTCGCGGCGGAGAAAGCAGAAACAGACTTCTTTATCAGCGTTGACGGAGACAACATATTAGATGAAAGTTTTTTACTGCAAACATTGGATTGGACAAAAACCAATCGCCAAGCGGTTCACAGGTGGCGTGCCAAAAACAATGTTAATGGACTGTTGTATGGCAACGGCGGCATAGTGGGTTGGCCAAAGAAGACCTGTTTGAATATGAAGACACACGAAAACGCAGTGGATAAGAAGGCTGAGATTGATTTCTGTTGGAGTGTTGCACACGAAAATTTACACAACTGTTATTCCACAACCAATATTAATTCTTCACCCTGCCAGGCCTGGATAGCAGGATACAGAGAAGGTGTGAAGATGAGTCTGGAACAAGGCACGCACATACAGCCAAGCGAGTTTAGAAGTAAAATTTGGCCGAGGAACCTTAGGGTATTGACAACATGGATGACCGTGGGGGCAGATGTTGAGTATGGCAAGTATGCTATACTTGGTGCCAGGATGGGTTGTTATTCAACGACCATAGACGCAGGCAATTGGAAACAGATAAGCGACATGGACACCATGATAGATTTCTATGACAATTCAGTTGTGGATGCAATGGTGGACGATGACATCATGCTGTACGGCGAGAGCATAAGAAAGCAACTGGACATACCAGTGGCCAACCTAGACGAACATCAAAGCAAATTTTTTAAATTTATAATGCCACAGATCAGCAACAAAGGAGTGCAGGACCGTGAGTACAAGTGATTACAAAGCAGACGCACTGAAGGCAAAAGAGAAACTTAATGAAGTTTCACCCACAATGTGCCTGGCCAAGTGGAACCAGGTATCACTGCACCTGCCAACCGGACTGACCAATAGTTGCTATCATCCACCACTGCACAAGATTGACGCGGAGGAGGTTAAGAAAAATCCTGCCGCACTGCACAACACTGTTGAAAAACTAGATCAGAGATTTAAGATGCTTCAGGGGCAAAGACCCAAAGGATGTTCCTACTGCTGGAAAATGGAAGACACCGGAGAGATGAGTGACAGGCACTATAGATCCGGTGAGCCATGGGCCATGCAGGACTTCGAAGCGATCAAAAAGAATCCAATGACCACACGTTGGACGCCCCGGTACGTGGAAGTAAACTTCAACCACGCTTGTAATTTCAAGTGTAGTTACTGTTCGCCACAGTTTTCCACTACCTGGGGCAAAGAGACTGAGCGTTATGGGGAGTTCCCGACCACACCTCCTCATAATGCTCCAGAGCACTTTCAGGGCAGGAACAGGCCCATACCCCACAGGGAAAGCAATCCATACGTCACGGCTTTCTGGAAATGGTGGCCTGAACTGTACAAAAACCTCAAGCATTTCCGCATGACGGGAGGCGAACCAATGATGGATCACAACACATACAAGGTGTTCCAGTACATAATCGATCATCCAAAGGATGACCTAACTTTGAACATAACAAGCAACATGTGTCCACCGGACAACAAACTAAAGACAAAATATTTCAACATGCTACAGAAGATATGTCTGGAGGAAAAAGTGGAACACGTGATGCAGTTTGTTTCGGTTGATGCCTGGGGCAAACGTGCAGAGTACATAAGGCACGGACTAGATTTCAATAGGATGTGGGACAACGTTGATGAGTTTTTGGAACGCATTCCACACAGAAATTCGGTGACTTTCATCTGCACATATAACAACCTCAGCATCACAAGCATGGACAAATTGTTGCAGGGCATAATGGATCTCAGACAGAGACACAGCAAGTCATATCAGCGGGTATGGTTCGACGTGCCGTTGTTGAGGCAACCTGCTTGGCAACAGATAACACTTTTGCCGGAAAGTTATCAGGATATACACAAGACAAACATAGAGTACATGCAGGAAAACTCCAAGCATGACAATGGACTGCACTTATTCAAAGACTTTGAGATACAAAAAATGTTGCGCAATCTCGCTTACTGGCGCACAAACGCGGACAGTAGCACGCAGTTTAAAAAGAACTTTTACGCATTTTTTAACGAACATGACCGCAGACGGCAAACAAATTTTTTAAATACCTTTCCTGAAATGGAAGAGTTTTGGATGGAGTGCAAAAACGCATGAATGATTTAGAATTTAAGAAACAAAAATTAGACACCAAGTCAGAAAGTTTCTGTGCGGCAAAATGGTACAATGCAACCATATGGCTGGGCAGTGGCATGACCACTAGTTGTCATCATCCCCTACCTCACAAAATTGATCTGGAAGAAATAAAGAAAAACCCAAGTGCCATACACAATACATGGCAAAAGAAGCAACAACGTAAACAGATGCAGTGCGGTGAGCGTCCAAAAGGTTGTGAGTACTGCTGGAAGATCGAAGACATAGGCAGAGATGCAATTAGTGACAGGGTGTACAAGTCAAAAATTTACACAGACAAGGAACTCAACCAAGCATATAATTCAGATCATCAAAAAGATTTCAACTTGCGTACATTGGAGATTGCATTTGATAGGGTATGTCAATTTGCCTGCACGTATTGTAATCCTGCTTTCAGCACCACATGGGCAAACAATATCAAACAACAAGGTCCGTACATGAACTTGATGTCCGACGGCCGTAATCATTTCACCCATGCGCATGACTCAGCGGAACCTTACAAGAAGGATGAGGTCAATCCATATGTTGAAGCATTTTATAAATGGTGGGAAAGCGACCTACACAAAACACTTGATGAACTACGTATCACAGGAGGAGAACCGATGATGTCTCCAAACTTGTGGCGACTGTTGGATTGGATTGAAACACAAGGTGATAAGATGAATCCCAATATGCGAATAGCGATAAATTCAAATCTTGGTGCAAAACAAAGCATAATTGACAAATTTAAAAACAAACTTAAAGGATTTAAAAACTTTCATCTTTATACAAGTTGTGAGGCAACCTTTAAACAAGCAGAATACATAAGGGATGGTCTTGATTATGGAGAATGGCATTCAAACCTATTACACATGATGGTAGATAAGGTCCCATCGGAAATACATAACATGGCAACGGTGAATGCTTTATGTCTTGAATCATTGCCGGAGTTTTTGGAAAAAATGGTTTGGTTTAAAACTGCAAGTGCAATATACGGACCAACAATTAATTTTACTCTAAATATTTTGAGGTTCCCAAGTTTCCAGTCACCTTTAGTTTTACCGGATGACCTAAGGAACTTATTCAAAAGCAATATAGAAAAATTTTTACAAAAGAACCAAAAATTTTTAGAAGAAATGGAAATCAATCATACACAGCGATTGATAGATTATCTTGATGTGGTTAAGACTCCACACGCAGGTGCGGCAGAACAAAGTAAATTGCAAAAAGACTTTAAAACATTTTACAGTCAATATGACAAAAGACAAGGAAAAGACTTTGAAAAAACTTTTCCAATTATAGGAGAATGGTATCGTGGCTTATAACATGTTTGATAAGGAACCGCAACATCTTAAGTTCGAAAACATGTCCGAACGGGAGAAAGAACTTTTTACAAAAAGTGACACTTTCTGTATGCTTCCATGGTTGCACTTACACGCATTTCCCGATGGTAGGGCATACCCTTGTTGTTTTGCATTGGACAAATATCCTGTCGGTGACCTTAACAAGGATTCCATGGAGACAGTGTTCAATGGACCAGACATGAAGCAGTTAAGGAAAAACATGCTGGCCAACAAACCAAGCAGGCAATGCACCAAATGTTATGACCAAGAAAAATCTGGATTCTTTTCTTTGCGTCTAAGTGCAAACAAGCATTTTGGACACAACGTACACATGACACATAGAACACAGGAGGATGGAACTGCGGATTTCATTATCAAATATTGGGACATAAGGTTTAGTAATCTGTGTAATCTAGCATGTAGAAGTTGTGGCACGTGGTTTAGTAGTAATTGGTACGAGGACCATAAAAAAATCACAGGCAAGCCGCCGGATCATGCTAAGATAATGAGGGTTGGAAGATCATCTAATGATATATGGGAACAAATGCTGAAACAATTTGATTATGTAGAGCAGTTTTATTTTGCAGGAGGCGAACCTTTGATAATGGAAGAACATTACAAAATTTTGAAAGAACTAGATAAACGTAAAATGTATCATGTAAAATTAATTTACAACACAAACTTCACTAAGACAAAATTCAAAGACATAGATGTATTAGAACTATGGAATAAATTTGATAATGTTTCTATTGGAGCGAGTTTGGATGCAGAAGGCCCACGTGGAGAATTAATGCGTAAAGGCACTAAATGGAATGACGTTGTGCAAAATAGACAAAGAATGTTAAAAATTTGTCCTCAGGTAGACTTCTACATCAGTGCAACAGTTGGACTAGTCAACGCATTACACATTACTGACTTCCATAGAAACTGGGTAGAACAAGGCTTAATAAAACATGGGGATTTCAATTTTAATCTATTACAATATCCAAACTGGCAGAGATTCGATATATTACCAAGGTTCTATAAAGATAAAGTGGTTAAGAAGTACCAAGAACACATAGAATGGCTTAAACCTCATGACACTTTAACTCGTGCAGTAAAAGGCTATGAAAGTGCCATTGATTACATTAACAGAACGGATAATTCCAAGTTATGGGAAACATGGGCCAAAAAAACTAAACTATATGATAAAATTAGGAGTGAAAACACTTTAGATGTTTTTCCTGAACTGAAAGAGGTATATGAACACTATGAAACATTACAAGCCTAAAAATTTTTCAGATAGGTTTGCTTATGGAATAACAATGCTACTGCGTTGGATAGCAGATACTTTCTTTAAAAAAAGATATGGACACAGGGCAGTGGTTTTGGAAACTATCGCAGGAGTTCCTGGCATGGTTGCAGGAATGTGGAATCATTTACGTAGTCTTAGAAAGATGAAACCGGATGACCGTGGATGGATTAAAACATTGCTAGAAGAAGCAGAAAATGAACGTATGCATCTAATGATATTCATAGAGATAGCAAAGCCTAATTGGTTCGAACGTTGGATGATAATTTTTGCGCAGGCGATTTTTTGGCATTTTTATTTGTTGTTGTATGTCTTTTTTCCAGCATGCGCCCATAGGATGGTTGGGTACTTTGAAGAACAAGCGGTGGTAAGTTACACAGATTATTTGAAACAAATTGATAACGGCTCGACTGAAAACATACCTGCCCCGGCACTTGCAATCAAATATTATGGATTAAAGCCAAATGCAAGGTTAAGAGATGTTGTTGTCGCAGTGCGGAAGGACGAAGAAGGGCATAGAGATGTAAATCATGAAATGGCAGATGAGGTGAAACGTGAAAAAAATTAAACCAAGCGAAGGGAATAAAACGTTCTGTATGGCTCCTTGGACCCACACATATCTTTCCCCACAGACTGAAAGACGTATGTGTTGTGCATCAAGAGAACCTGCACAAAGTTTTAAACAATACATTGACACAGGTAATAAATCCAAAAAGTATAAACCTTTAACACTTAAGGAGCATTGGAACAGTGAACATATGAGATCGGTAAGATTGCGTATGTTGGCCGGAGAAGAACTCCCAGAATGCCAAGTTTGCGATCATAAACTCTTAAACACAGACGTATATAGATCGTATTGGAATCAATTATTCAGACATAAAATTAACGAAGCGTTTGAAAAAACAGACGAAACGGGTGCAACGACAATGCCTACGATAAGTTTTGACTACAGGTTCAACAATCTTTGTAATTTTAAATGCAGGATGTGTGGTGACATGTTAAGTTCTAGTTGGGAGGCCGAATCCAGGAAACACAAAACCTGGAGTAAAGAATCTCAGCCATGGATGGCTTCTCCATTAAGAGAACAAATCAAAGCATTTCAAGACAAAGAGGTAGTGCAAGAATTCATAGATGCTATAGAAACAAAACAGGTACGTGAAATATACTGGTGTGGCGGGGAACCGCTTATGTGGGAGATGCATTGGAAGGCCATGGAGAGGATAATAGAATTGGGATTTGCCGAAGAAGTTTATGTTAGATACAATACAAATTTAAGTAGGACGTCGTTTAGAAAATCCAACCTTTTTGATCTTTTAGGATATTTCAATGACTGGCAAGTTTGTGCTTCAATAGATGGCACAGGTGAGGTCGGCGAATATATTAGAGATGGATTAAATTACGAGCAATGGTTACGTAATTTTAGAGAAGGTCTATCTGTGTCAACAAATTCTAGACAAATGAGATTAGACTTCACAATTACTCTGCTAGGACTGTTAGAATTAAAAAATATGTTTGATCTTAGTAAAGAGTTGGATACCGAAATACTAACAAAAGTTATGTTCACTTTTAGCAATGACGAAATTTTGAGTCCCCTTTCGCTTCCTAAAAAATTGTTACACACGATTATTGATGAGGCTCTCGCTTATATACAACCACGGGCAACTAGAAAACAGAAGGCATTAATCGATGTGCTTAAAAATTTAAAAACTAGAGAAACTTTTGATCCAACACGTACAGGAAAATTAAGACAAATGTATCTGGACAAAATACGTAAACAAGACATCACTAAAATTTTAGTTAAAGATAAAAGGATATTGGAATGGTGGAAAAGTATATAAAATCAAATATATGTCCATTGCCATGGACTGGACTAGAGGTAGGAGTCAATGGAGGAGCCGCTCCTTGTTGTTTATACAAAGGACAAGTGCCTGATGTAAAAGTATACGAGACTGGTTTGAAAGAAATACAAAAAAGTCAGTACATGGAAGATCTGAGAACAAAATTTAGAAATGGTGAAAAGCCTGCTGGCTGTGATCGATGTTGGGCAGAAGAAGATGCTGGCAAAGATAGTAAACGGATCAATACACTTTATAAAATGAAAAATAGTTTAAGAAACTGGTCACCTAACAGCGAGCCAACTTTGAAGTTTATAGACTTTAAGTTAGGCAATGTATGTAATTTAAAATGTAGGATATGTGGATCGTGGAGTTCCAGCAAATGGGCAAAGGAAGAAATGGATTATGGTGAAAATCCTGTCGCCAAGAAAAATTTGAAGGAAGGTGGATGGCCGAAACAACAGCCACAATTTTTTGAAGATATCAAAGACTGTTTACAGGACGCAGAATATTTTGAGTTTACTGGTGGCGAGCCATTTATGATTCAAAACCACTTCAAGATTTTAGAGCATTGTGTTGAAAAGGGTTATGCAAAAAATATAGATATCCATTACAATACCAATGGCACGCAACTTCCAAAAAAAGAAATATTTGATCTATGGAAAAATTTTAAGAGGGTAGAAATTGCATTTAGTATAGATGACGTTGGACAACCATTTGAATATCAAAGGCATCCTGCAAAATGGAGAGAGGTAAACGCTAATCTTGTGCAGTTTAAAGAAAATCAAACAAATAATATTGAATTTCAAATTTGCTCAACTATCAGTATATTCAACATTTTCAATTTAGCAAAAATCGCTTTATGGGTCAAGCAGTACCAACCTAAGTATTTTTATGTGAACACATGTTTTGATCCGGATATCTTTAATATTCAAACACTGCCAAAGCAAGTAAAAAATATAGTAAACAGCAGATATTCAATGTTGACAGATTTCAAACCAACACTAAGGTTTATGAATAGTGCAGACAGAGACAGTGTAAAAATAAGAGAACAAAGGAAAGCGAGAATAATTCAAACTGACAAATACAGAGATGAAAATTTCGGAGATGTGTTTCCACTTTTAAATAAGGTTTTACAAATTTATGAATAATTTTATAGCAGGTGGTTGTAGTTTCACTTATGGAAGTGAATTGGGTGATGAGGTAAAAACAAAACAACCTAGCACAAGGTCATGGGCATATAAACTTAAACCTAACAGAATGAATTACATATGTGCGGCTAAACCAGGTGCAGGCAATCCGGGAATCGCTCGTAGGGTGTTCGAAGCCGTGTCAGCCAACACAGATGTTAAGGTGGTGGTGGTCATGTGGAGTTTCCTTTCACGTTATGATTGGGCGATGCCTAGACACAAATCCTTGGAAAGGACCAGATGGGCATCCATATCACCTTGGGATACAGGCATAGGAAACCGTGAGGCCTTGAAAAAATTATCAGGTTCTGAACCACAGATTGAGGACTGGAAACATCGCCAAGATCTTTTTAAAGAAACAGGAGTCAAGGACTTTGCTGATTGTTTGTACAAACACGCGGCTAACCAATACCATGAGATATACCTCAGTTGGAAATCAATAATTTGGTTACAAAATATTTTGGAAAAAAAGAATATAAAATTCATGTTTACTTTGGCGGACAATAGTTTGTTCTATGATAAGAAGGAAGAACACAAAGATATTGATCCTTTTATGAATGCACTTTATAAAGAAATTGATTTTACCAAATGGCATTTCTTCGGTGGTAGAGCGATGGGATTTAACCAATGGGCAATTTTAGAAGAGTACAAAAGAGGGACCACACATCCACTTGACGAAGCACACACTGATGCTGTAAAATTAATGAGACCAACATATGCAAAACTGATAGGAGAATAATATGTTTAATTGGATCAAGAATCTCATTAAGAAGATCAAGCAAAATATTGCTTATAGGAAAAGACTAAAAGAATTAAAGAAGAAAGACCCATTCATATACAAGTAACATGGCTATACAACAGAGAATAAAATTTAAGGATACAATTAAAAAAGTTCTTGAGAAAAAACCAAAATATGAACTTATTGAATTGCCTTACATAGATTGCAAAGAAGATCCGGTACGTCCTGAGTTGGATCTAGAATTTAGGCAGGCATATGGAAGGAAAATTTATGGACTCAAGGATGAGGCGGGAGACATCGCGGCTATAATGTGTTTTGCTTTCACAAATGAAGTCCCAAAGTCAGTAGAGGAAATGGACATATTAAGTAAAGATGCCGCCATGCAGTCAATTCACAGAGAAGGTGTGCAAGGATCAATTGCGATAGCGTACACAGTTTGGGCAAAGAAAAAAGGTGGAGGCCGTGCAATAGTAAATGAAGTTTACAAAATGGTCAAACAGTCAAACCATCTTAACAGGCTCGTGACTCTAAGTCCATTGACAGATATGGCTAGGAACTTCCATATTAAAAATGGTGCCAAAGAGTTACAGGTAAATGCAAAAACACAAAATTTTGAATATGTTTTTGAATTGGAAGAATGGGAAAAATACATGGAAAGGGCGAAAAAGTTTTTTGGAATCAGATAATGAAGGAAAATTTAATGGTCCAACAGCAGGTAAAAAACAAATGGCAACACATGGTTGGGGTAATATGCCTAAATCAAACTTACAGGAAACAGGTAAAAGAGGTACTTCCTAAATTATTCAAACGTTATCCAAATGCAAGAGCCTACCTACGTGGCAGATTAAAAACACAAGAAAATATGTTGAAGCCTTTAGGCATGTGGTCAGTCAGAGCAAAAAGGCTACGGAAAATGAGTAAACAATTTTTAACATGGGATGGAGTTGAAGCAAGCGACTTACATGGTATAGGAAAATATGGAAGTGACAGTTATAAGATTTTTTACAAAAAACAAATACCCAATGACGTTCAGGACAAAGAATTGAAAAGGTATATTGAACAATTATGAAATGTGTGGAAACAGGAGAAGGCTATAGGATCTTCAAAGATTATATTTTAGGTTTTTTTCCTTACTATATTTTAGAAGACACAAGGAATGCACAATACAAAGGCGGAGTATGGAAAGACGCCAAGATTACAGACTGTTATTTTAAAACATTAAAACAGGTTAGAGGTATGTTATGAAAATTTGCATAATTTATGGACATCATAATACAAAGGACAGTTTCAATGCCGCTATCAGAGATACTTTTATTGCGGAGGCACAAAAATGTGGGCACCAGATAGATCTAATCAACCTGTTTGAAGAAAAAGAACAGTTACCTTTCTACAACAACGCCATCAATCCGCCTCCTAAACTTGTACTGGATTATAGGAAAAGGTTGGAAAACAGTGATGTCATGTTCCTTATAGGGTCATGCCATAACTTAAGGATGCCTGCAATATTGGAAAACTGGGTTGATTGGGTGTTACACCCCAAATGGTTTTTCAGTTATAGATCTTTGGTACCAGGTAACAAGTGGTTTAAAAACTATGGATATCCTGTGCCTGGAGCAATGAATGGAAAGTTGGGATTAATTTCCATCACATATGGTGGTCCAATGGTGACCTATTTCAATTTTAGTTTATTTGATAATATTCCTTACCGGAGAATAAAAAAAGCAGTGTTCAATCTAGGTGGCATGATCACAAAGTATATAAGATTTTATTCGGTGTTGCCAGGAATGGATAAGGAAGTTTTCGATGGACACATGAGAAGAGTCCGTAAACTTGCTAGAAGTCTGAATCCTAATAAAAAGAAAAAAATTAGTTGGTGGGCGTGATGAGGGTTCTTGGTATTAACTGCATGAACCATGATGCCGCCATGGCAATAATTGATTTCGAAAATGGGCCAGGTGAAATATTATGGGCGGCTCATGCTGAACGCTACTCAAAGATAAAAAACGATCATTACCTTAATCAGGAAATAGTGGACGAAGCCAGGACGTATGGTTGGAACAAAGTTATCTATTATGAAAAACCAATTCTTAAAAAAACAAGGCAATTTTATGCAGGACAATATGGCGTTGCCTTTGATAGCAAAGAAATGCCACAGCATCATTTGGATAAGTTTGGCATAAAAATTGATGAGTATGCCAAACATCATGACAGCCACGCGGCGGCTGGCTACTTTACATCTGGTTTCAAAGATGCTGTTATCCTCACAGTTGATGCAATAGGCGAATGGGAAACTGTTTCTATATCCAAAGGTTACAATCAAAAAGCGATAGAAAGGATGGAAAGCATAAGATATCCAAACAGTCTGGGCATATTATATTCAGCATTTACGCAACGTTGCGGATTAAAACCTGCTGAGGAAGAATACATTTTAATGGGCATGGCGGCATACGGCACGCCAAAATACAAACAGGACATATATGATGACTTTGTGTCGCGCAAGCCTTTTAGGTTAAAACATAATTTGCATAGAGGAATCGGCGACTGGAAATCAAATGCAGACATCATGGATCTCGCCGCAAGTGTGCAGGCAGTAACTGAAGAGTGTCTCGCAGATCTTTGGGAAAGAGCACGTTGGTATGCAGGCTTTGGAAATTATAATTTAGTGTATGCGGGCGGAGTTGCTTTAAACTGTGCCGCTAACAAAGTGTTGGCCAATATGGGACTATTCGATAACATTTGGATAATACCAAATCCTGGTGATGCAGGATCAAGTGTGGGGTGCATAGCGGCCATAGAACAAAAAGAAATTAAATGGAAAAATCCATTCCTTGGACACAACATAGAAGGAGAATACCCTGTTGATAAAATTATCAAAGAACTTATGGAAAATAAAATGGTTGGCGTGGCAAATGGAAGAGCGGAGTTTGGACCAAGGGCACTTGGTAATAGATCACTATTGGCAGATCCTAGAGGACCTGAAATAAAAGACTTGGTAAACAGTATCAAGAAAAGACAGAAGTTCAGACCATTCGCTCCGGCCATTCTAGAGGAGGATGTAGATGAGTATTTTGACCTACCTACCGGCGTTAAAAACACCCCTTATATGCAATATACAGCGGCGTACACGCATGGTAAAGACTGTCCTGCCATAATACACTATGATAACACTAGTCGCGTACAAA
>MDSZ01099458.1_pt1 | contig 18617 bp, 19 predicted proteins | sample 811201 | NCBI WGS metagenome assembly MDSZ01 (sample SAMN05326647, study PRJNA326480) | marine metagenome | isolation source: seawater | place: Indian Ocean: North | collected 2010
GCAACGCCCAGCATGACCGCGACCAGGCTGATGCCCGCAACCAGGAAGATGAAGCCCTCGCCCTTGCCCGGCAGCAAATAGCGCTTGGCAATCATGCGTTCGTAACGGGAAAGAATCATGTGGCGCGAACGGCCCTTCGATGGTGGTTTGCAGCAGGCTCTAGGACCGGCCGGGACCCACGGCAAGCATTGCCGGATTGTTGCATCGTCGCCACAGGGTCGCACCGAAAATCACAACGTCCCGATTTTGCCCGTGACTCGCCGTCGCAGCAAGCATAGCAAGACAGTCGAAGCACAGGTGAAAGGCCGTGGTTCAGGGATACTGCATCCCGCTTCGAGCTTAGGGGGCTAAGAAGCGGTTGAGGCAGGCCAAGGGGGAGACGAGCAATCGTCCATTAAGCACCCGGATCATGAAAGCATGATCCGGGTGCTTTTTCTTCAGCACGACCATCCTGGCCTTTCGGCGTCTTGGCCGTTGCTTGCTGCGACACAACAAACTTCAATATTGCCATTGCGAAATGCCTTTGACGGACCGCCGCATGATCGGTTCCGCGCAATGGATCGCGCCGAATGCCGGGGCATATTCGGGCCTCTTGAAAGCGGCATTCGTCAAACCATATCCCAATCGTCCGGTCGCCTCATGGGGCCGGGCTTGGTATCGCCGGACGCCGGTGTGACGGGTTCGGCATGGTTCATTTTGCTCTTTAGGAGATTATGACGATGCGTGCTTTTGACTTGACCCCCTATCGCCGCTCGACCGTGGGCTTCGATCGTCTGTTCGACCTGATCGAAAATAATGCCCGGTTGCAGCAGAGCGACAATTATCCGCCCTTCAACATTGAGCGGCTGTCCGAGGATCGCTACCGCGTGACCCTCGCCGTGGCGGGTTTCCGCTCTGAGGAGATCGACATCACCGCGCAGCAGAACCTGCTGCAGGTGATCGGCCGCAAGGACGATACGGCGGCGGATCGTTCCAAATTCCTGCATGTCGGCATCGCGAACCGCAGCTTTGAACGCCGCTTCGAACTGGCGGACTTCGTGCGCGTGGAAAAGGCCGACCTTGCGGACGGTCTGCTGGTGATCGAACTGGTGCGCGAAGTGCCCGAAGCGATGAAGCCCAAGAAGATCGCCATCAACGGCGGTCAGCTGGTCGACATCAACGCGACGGATCGCGACGCCGCCTGATCGGTGGATGATGAGAAAATGTGGGGCGCGACCTTCTTGGTCGCGCCCTTTTTATAGGCCCATTTCAGAAACGATGGATGGCCATCGTTCACCTCTGAACGGTGTGAACTTCGCAGATCGCAGCGTCAGATTTCAACCTGACTGCCCAATTCGACGACACGGTTGGTAGGCAGGCGGAAAAATTCCATCGCGCTTTCCGCATTCCGCAGCATCCAGGCAAAGATTTTTTCCCGCCACAGCGGCATGCCGGGCTTGGCCGACGGCAACAGGGTCTGCCGCGCCAGAAAGAAGCTGGTGTCCATCATTTTGAACGCCTGACCGCATCCCGTGACATTCTTGAGCGCGGCCGGCACGTCGGGTTCCTGCATGAAACCATATTGAAGAATCAGGCGGAAAAATCCCCGGCCCAGATCTTCCAGCTTCGCACGCCCCTCATCCTCGACGACCGGCACGTCCTTGATCTTGACCGTCAGCAGGATCACCCGCTCGTGCAGCACCTTGTTATGCTTTAAATTGTGCAGCAGCGCATGGGGCACGCCGTCCGGCGTTGACGTCATGAACACGGCCGTGCCCGGCACGCGCACGGCGCTGTTGGCAGCGGACGCAACAAAGACCGGTATCGGCATTGCCGCCTCGCGCAAGCGGTCCTGCACCAGCCTGCGCCCGCGCGACCAGGTCGTGAGCAAGGTAAACACGATGAAGCCGATCAACAGAGGGAACCATCCGCCATCGGGCACCTTCGTCATGTTGGCGGCCAGATAGGCGCCGTCGACCAAGAAGAACACCGCCAGCAGGGGCGCGGCATAATACCATTTCCAGCGCCACAGCCGGTACAGCAGCACGGTCAGCAGCAAATTGTCGATGAACATCGCGCCGGTGACCGCGATGCCATAGGCCGCCGTCAGGTTGGACGAAGTCCGGAACACCAACACCAGCAGGATGACCATCGTCATCAGCCCCCAGTTGATGAGGGGGATATAGATCTGCCCCGCCGCCGATGCGCTGGTATGCGAAATGCGCAGCCGCGGCATGAAGCCGAGCTGGATCGCCTGCTGCGTCACCGAAAAGGCACCGGATATGACGGCCTGCGACGCAATGATCGCCGCCATGGTGGCGAGGATGACCAGCGGCAACTGACCCCATTGCGGGGCGAGATTGTAGAAAGGGCTGTCCAGGGCAGCCGCACCGTCGCGGAACAGCAAGGCGCCCTGTCCCATATAGTTCATCATCAAGGCCGGCAGGACGAAGGCGAGCCATGACACTCGAATCGGGCTGCGGCCGAAATGCCCCATGTCGGCATAGAGCGCCTCAGCGCCCGTCACGGCCAGCACGACCGAACCCAGGGCCAGGAACGCTGGCAGCGGATCGGTGACGAAGAACATGAACGCCCAATAGGGATTGAGCGCAAACAGGATGCCGGGCGTCTGAAGGATCGAAATCACGCCAAGGGTCGCGATCGTCACGAAATAGGTGAGCATGATCGGGCCGAACAGCGATGCCACCCGGTTTGTGCCCAGCCCCTGTATCCAGAATAAGCCGAGCAGGATGAGGATTGCCACCGGCAGGATCATCGGCGCAAGGTTGGGATTATAGACCGCGATACCCTCAACCGCCGACAGCACCGAAACCGCTGGCGTGATCATCGAGTCGCCATAGAACAGCGCAGTGGCGAACACGCCCAGCAATACAATGCCCCGCGACCAGCGCTGCGTCTTCGTCTGGCCGTTGATCAGCGCGAGCAGCGCCAGGCTGCCGCCCTCGCCCTTATTGTCCGCACGCATGATGATGCTGACATATTTGAGCGTGACCACCAGCATCATCGACCAGAACATCAGGCTGATGACGCCCAATATATGATCCGGATCGAGATCAAGGTGGTGATGGCCCGCAAAGGTCTCCCGGAACGCATAGAGCGGGCTGGTGCCGATGTCGCCGAACACGATGCCGATCGCGCCGACCACCAGCTTCGCCGTGGCCTTCTGTCGCACATGGCCGTGACCGCCCTCTCCTTCTTCCGAAGACGAAGGAGCGGTATTGGGAAGAAGATCAGCCATGAATGATATGCCGAATGGTCATGCTCGTCTGGACACCCACCCGGGGGCCTGGGCGGAAAAGTCCGCTACCCCCGCAAACCGCCGCGCCCTATCACGGCTCCTGTCGCCGTGCAACGCGAACGCTGCACCGCATCATGGCTGACCAGCCTCACCACCCGCCAGCATGGCGTCGATACGCGCGATATTGCTTTCAAGTTCCTTACGCACTTCACTGTCAGCTGGCGCACGCGCGACCAGCTGCGCCCACAGGTCGCGCGCCGCCTGCAACTGTCCTGCGCGGGCCAGCGCCAAACCGTAAAAATAGCGCGGCGCCGGCGCTTCAGGGTCGATAGACAAGGCCCTGCGATAGGCAAACTGCGCGCCAGGCGAGAGCATGCCATCGCCATGCGCAACCAAGGCATTGCCCAGCCCCAGCCATAAATTCGGGTCGTCGGGCTGATCACGCAGGGCCGACAGCAGCACATTGGCCGCCGCCTTGGTCTTGCCCTGCCGCGCGAGCCCGTCGGACAACATCATCCATTGCGCCGCCGGGCCAAATCGTTCGGCCAGGCCACGCCGTTTTTGCGCAAGCGCCTCGTCAAACGGCTGCCCATCGGCTTCGGCAACCCGGCGAGGCGCCCCGGCAAGCCCGGGATTGCCCTGCCACGCATAGCCAGCCAGCCCCAGCAGCAGGGCGGCGGCGCTGATTTCCCATGCTGATCGAGGGATACGGCCAAGCAACAGAAGCCCGACCAAAACCAGTGCCGCCAATGCAGAAGCGATGAGCCAACCGGTCACGACCTGCTCCTCCTGATCCGACCGCGCATGAGGACAAGCCCCAAAGCCAGCAGGACCAGCGGCGCCGCCCACAGCGGCCACAGAATCGGATCGGCGCTTGGCGCATAGCTGACCCAATCGCCGTAGCGCGCCACCAGCCAGGCCCGTATCGCTTCGGGCCTTTCCCCCGCCATGATGCGCTCGCGTATCTGCGATCGCATGTCGGCCGCCATGCTGGCATTGGAATCGGCGATCGACTGGCTCTGGCAGGTGAGACAGCGAATGGTTTCCATCAGTGCCTTTGCAGCGCGCTCCTGCCGCGCATCGGGTATCTGCCGGTCGGCCCATGGTGCGGGCGGCAGCGCGGTCTGCGCCAGCGCCGGCGCGGCGGCAAACGCCAGAAACAAGGCGAGCAGCGCCTTCATCGAGCATCCTCCAGCCGCGCCAAAATTGTCGGCACGTCATCGGCGCGGATTTCTCCGATATGCTGATAGGCGATGCGCCCCCGTCCATCGATCACGAATGTTTCCGGGACGCCGGAAGACCCAAGGGCGATCTGGACGGCGCTGCGCGCGTCCAGCCCGATCCGCTGATAGGGGTTGCCGTTGCGTGCCAGAAACGCGTCGACATCGCTCCGCGCATCGCGGATGGCGATGGCGTCGATGGCAACGCCGGCCTGCTTCAGTGCCATCAACTGGGGCGCTTCGACCATACAGGGCACGCACCAGCTGGCAAAGATGTTGAGGAGCCGGGGATGGCCGCTGGTCATGGCCTCGCTGCTAAGGCCGGGACGATCGCTCGCGGCGGCGGGGAGATCAAAGGCCGGGAGGGGCTGACCGACCAGCCTTGAATGGATGATGCGATCATCCGGCTGGAACAGGCCGCTGGCGAACAGTCCGATGAACGCCACAAACAGCAGCAGCGGCAACCAGATCAGGATCCGCCTCATGCCACCGCCCTCCGACCACGCCATTTCACCAGCCATCCGCGCCGTTCGTGCCCGACCAGCGCCAACGCGCCACCCAAGGCGATCAGCACGCCGCCAAACCAGATCAACGTCACAAACGGTTTCCACCAGATGCGCAGCTGCCAGCGGCCGCCTTCAACCTCTTCGCCCAGCACGACATAGAGCTGGCCATCCCACTGCGTCAGCAACGCCGCTTCGCTCGTGGTGGTCGGTGGCGACGTGAAGAAACGGGACTGGGGGCGCATCATCACCGCGCGCCCGCCGCGATCGACCGCCATATCCGCTTGCAGCGCCGTCCAATTGTCGCCAGCCAGCGGCATGATTTTAACGAAGCGCAGCGTCCAACCGGCCGTGCGAATCGCTTCCCCCGGTCGCGCCGCGACCAGTTTTTCAACCGTGAAGGCCGAATCGCATGCCATGCCCGCCAGGCTGACAGCGCAGCCCAGATGGGCGATCACCATACCCCAGGTGAACAAGGGGGTACGCAGCAGCTTGCGCTTCCAGAGCGGCGCCAAGCTCGCAATGCCGACACCAATGGCGACAGTCAGCCCGAAAAAGGGCAGCGGGCCGATCCGCCCCCACGCGACCGCCGCTATGATCGCGGCTGCAATCGCACCACCCGTCGCCGGTATGACCAGACGCCTGCCCACCGCCGACAGCCGATCGCGCCGCCACCGGGTCAGCGGCCCTACCGCCATTGCGATCATCAACGTCAGCGCGATCGGCCCGGCGATCCGGCCGAAATAGGGCGCACCCACCGAAACCTTATGGCCAAAGGCTTCGGTCATCAGGGGGTAGAGTGTCCCGATAAGCACGATCCCCAAAATCACCGACAGCAGGAGATTGTTTACCACCAGCAGCGTTTCACGACTGACCAGTTCAAACGGCGCGCCTTCCCGCACCGACCCGATGCGCCAGCCAAACAGCGCCAACGCGCCGCCAATATAGACAGCGAGCAGCGCGAGGATGAAGCTGCCCCGCTCGGGATCGACGGCGAACGCGTGGACGCTCGTCAAGATGCCCGACCGCACCAGGAATGTGCCGACCATCGACATGGAGAAGGCGACCACCGCCAGCATGATGGTCCACGCGCGCAGGCCATCGCGCGTCGCCAATACCGTGACGCTGTGCAGCAAGGCCGTGGCCGCCAGCCATGGCATCAGCGAGGCATTTTCCACCGGGTCCCAGAACCACCAGCCGCCCCAGCCCAGCTCATAATAAGCCCAATAGCTGCCCGCCGTGATGCCGAGCGTCAGCAATATCCATGCGCCCAATATCCAGGGACGCATCGCCCGCGCGAAGGCAGCATCAACCGCGCGTGTCAGCAACGCGCCGACCGCGAAGGAAAAGGCGACCGACAGGCCGACATAGCCGAGGTAGAGCGTAGGCGGATGGAAGGCGAGACCGGGGTCCTGCAACAGCGGATTGAGGCCCTGGCCGTCAGGCGGCGGCGGGTCGACTCGCGCGAAGGGATTGGACGAAAACAGCAGGAAGGCGTAGAAACCCAAGGAAATGGCCGCTTGTGCGCCCAATGTCGCCATATGCGTGTCGCGCCGCAAGGCCCGCTCGAACAGGGCGACGGCGCCGCCCGCCACGCCCATCACCGCGACCCACAGCAGCATCGACCCTTCATGATTGCCCCAGGTGCCTGCGAATTTGTACAGCCAGGGCTTGGCCGAATGGCTGTTCATCGCGACCAGCAGCACCGACATGTCCGACCGCAGGAAAAGGGTGATGAGCAGCGCGAAGGCAAACGCCGTCAGCCCGCCCTGCGCGACCGCGACCGGACGCATGGCAGCCAGCAATTCCACCTTGCCGCCTTTCAGGCCCGCGAAAGCGAGGAACAGCTGAAGCAGCGCGAGGGACGCGGCGAGCCAGAGGACGATAAGACCGGCTTCGGCGATCAAGGCTTCACCTTCAGCTGATGCGTGGTTTCATTATACTGCATCCCCTCCAGTTCCCGCGGCATATAGCGTTCGTCATGCTTGGCGAGCAGATTGGTCGCGACGAAGGTTCCCTGGTTGTCGAAGGCGCCTTCCGCAACGACCCCGCTGCCCTCCTTGAACAGGTCGGGCGCGATGCCGCTAAAGGTCGCCGGCACCGTTGCCTTCCCATCGGTGACATCGAACCGGATGGTGACGCCATCGGCTGCCCGCTTCAGGCTTCCCTTCACCACCATGCCGCCCAGCCGGATCGCGCGGCCCGGCTCCACGCCCTTGGCCTCGACGTCGGCGGGCGCATAAAAATAGGCGGCTTCGTCCTTGAGCGCCGACGCGGCGAGCAACCCCGCGCCGACGATGGCAGCCAGCGCAACAAGCGCCAGCACCAGCCTTTGATGCTTTGCCTTCATGGTCTGTCCGACAGCCGTTCCGCTGCGCGTTCAGCGCACGCCATCGCGCGCCAGCTTAGGAAGCTCATGACAATTGTCGCGATCGCCGTCACGGCATAGGCGGCAATCACGAAGGCCCACTGGTTCATTTTATCCTCTCGCCAGACGCTGCATCCGCGCCTCAACCTTGTTCTGCGCCAGGATCGCGCGCATCCGCATCAGCACGATCGCGCCGAACCAGAGGGAGAAGCCCAGCAAAGTCAGGCCCAAAGGCCACAGCAGCGCCGTTTCGATGGTAGAGCCACGCATCGTGATGCTCGGCCCTTGGTGCAGGCTGTTCCACCACACCACGGATCGGTTGATGATAGGAATGTTGACCGCGCCGACCAGTCCAAAGATCGCCGTCACGCTGCTGACGCCGCCCTGCCCGTCGCGGGCGCTGGCATTGGCCAGCGCGATATAGCCCAGATAGAGGAACAGCAGCACCAGCATGGATGTCATGCGCCCGTCCCATTCCCACCAGGTGCCCCAGGTCGGCCGCCCCCAGATGGAGCCGGTCGCCAGGCAGATGGCCGTGAACAGGGCGCCGGGCGCCGCGATCGCCCGCCCAGCTATGGCTGCGAGCGGATGTCGCCAAACCAGCTGCATCAGAGCGGCAAGGGCGATCCCCGTCCAGCCGCCCATGCCCAGCCATGCGGCAGGGACATGGATATAGAGAATGCGTACCGTCTGTCCTTGAAGATAATCGGCCGGCGTCACCAGCAGTCCGCAAACCGCGCCGATCAGGATCAGCATCAGTCCGGGCCAGAACAGCCACAGCGTTAATGGACGCGCGATCTTCAAGAAGCGGGCGGGGTTGGCGAAACGATGCATCAGGGCTGCGTGTGTAGCTGCGCCGAACGGACTGCGCCAGTAGGGCTTTTTGCCGATAGCGCAGAGCGAGAAACGCAGCGTTGTTGGCGTTTAGCCGGTTTTTTGTGACAAGGAGGCGACAAACCGCCCTCAAGCGACTATATGCGCGCTCAAAGGCGGCCCGGACGGGCGGCAAGAACGGCAACGGAACCGGTTCGCACCCATGATCACGACAAATCCCTTCGACGACGACAAGTTGCGCGAGGAATGCGGCATTTTCGGCGTCTCGCGCGCGGAAACGGCCTCCGCTATCGTCGCGCTCGGCCTCCACGCGCTCCAGCATCGCGGCCAGGAGGCCGCCGGCATCACCAGCTGGGACGGCCACGAATTCCATACCCATCGGGCGATGGGGCATGTCGCGGGTAATTTCGACCGCGACGATGTGATTCGCAGCCTCCCGGGCGAAAGCGCTTGCGGCCATGTTCGCTATTCCACCACCGGCGAAACATCGCTGCGCAACGTGCAGCCGCTATATGCCGAACTCAATTCCGGCGGCTTCGCCGTGGCGCATAACGGCAATATCTCCAACGCGATGAAGTTGCGCCGCGAATTGATTCGTCGCGGCTCTATCTTCCAGTCGACGTCCGACACCGAAGTCATCATCCATCTCGTGGCCACGTCCAGCTACCGGACGCTGCTCGACAAGTTCATCGACGCCCTCAAGCAGGTGGAAGGCGCCTATTCGCTGATCGTCATGACGCCCGAAGGCATGATCGCTTGCCGTGATCCGCTGGGCATCCGCCCGCTGGTCATGGGCACGCTGGGCGACGCAACCATCTTCGCGTCGGAAACGGTGGCGCTCGATGTGGTGGGCGCGGATTATGTCCGCACCGTCGAACCGGGCGAGTTGGTCATCGTCACCAACAGTGGTGAAATCCGGTCCCACCGCCCCTTCGGCGAAACCCATGCACGCCCCTGCATCTTCGAGCATGTCTATTTCAGCCGGCCCGATTCGATCGTGGACGGCTCCAGCGTCTATTCGGTGCGCAAGGCGATTGGCGCGCAGCTGGCGATCGAAAACCCCGTCGAGGCCGATTACGTCATCCCCGTGCCTGATAGCGGCGTGCCTGCCGCCATTGGCTATGCCCAGGAATCGGGCATTCCGTTTGAACTGGGCATCATCCGGTCGCACTATATCGGCCGCACCTTCATCCAGCCGGGCGATAAGGTCCGTCACTTGGGCGTGAAGCTCAAGCACAATGCCAATCGCGCGCTGATCGCGGGCAAGCGCATCGTGCTGATCGACGATTCGATCGTACGCGGCACCACCTCGCTCAAGATCGTGCAGATGATGCGTGAGGCCGGCGCTGCCGAAGTTCATATGCGCATCGCTTCGCCGCCGACCAAGCATAGCTGCTTCTATGGCGTAGACACGCCTGAGCGCACCAAGCTGCTCGCCCACCGGCTCGACATTGGCGGCATGCAGGACTTCATTCACGCCGACAGCCTGTCCTTCATCTCGATCGACGGCCTGTACAAGGCATTGGGCGAAGCGAAGCGCGCCGACATACGGCCGCAATATTGCGACGCCTGCTTCACCGGCGATTATCCGACCACGCTGACCGATCAGGACGAAGCGGTGGTTCAGAACCAGTTCGAACTGCTAGCCGAACGGGTCGTCTGACACGCGTAAAGGGGCAGCCGGCCATGGCCGCCCCTTCTTTCAAAACAAATGACAAGTCCGGCCCCCGGCCGGCAATGACGGGAGTGCCATGTCCAACCTTCCTCTTACCGGCAAGCTGGCACTCGTCACCGGCGCCAGTCGGGGCATTGGCGCCGCTACGGCCGAAGCGCTTGCCAAGGCAGGCGCGCACGTCATTTTGACCGCGCGAACGCCCGGCGCGCTGGAGGAAGTGGAAGAGCGTATCCATGCCACCGGCGGCAGCGCGACTATCGCGCCGCTGGACCTGATCGACGGCGACAGCATCGGCCGCCTGGCGCAGGCGATCGGGGGCCGCTGGTCCGCGCTGGATATCATGGTCCTGAATGCTGCGACGCTGGGGTCGCTGGCTGCTGTGCAGGCGATCGACGCTAAGGAATTTGCGCGCCTGCTGACGCTCAATATCGCCGCACCTCAGGCGTTGATCGCAGCGTTCGATTCCATGCTACGCGCAAGCAGCGACGCGCGCGTCGTCGCATTGACATCCTCTGTCGGAACGACACCGCGCGCCTATTGGGGCGCCTATGGCGCGTCCAAGGCGGCGCTGGAGACGCTGATTGGCGCCTATGGAGAGGAAGTGCGGAACATTTCCGCTATCCGCACCCATATCGTCGATCCCGGCGCGACCCGCACGGCCATGCGCGCCCGCGCCTATCCCGGCGAAGATCCCGCCACGCTCAAAGGTCCCGAAACAGTGGCCGACGCCATCGTCGATCTGGTGGTGCGCGATACGCCGACGGGCCACCGCATGCGCGTCGACGGCTGAGCGTTACGCAGGCTTCACCAATGTCACCTGCGCGACATCGATGCCGCCGCCGCGAAACCCGCCCTCGCAATACATTAGATAATAGCGCCACAACGCAACGAAATGCTGGTCAAAACCGGCTGGTAGCCGTCCTTCTTCAATGGCGCGATCGAAGCACTGCCGCCAACGGCGCAGCGTTTCGGCATAATGTAGACCGAACCTGCGTTCGTCGCGCCATTCAAGCCCCATCTCCTGCGCAATGCGCCGGAAACGGCTTTCCGAAATCAGCATACCGCCGGGAAAGATATAGGTCTGGATGAAATCGACGCCGCGCGCATAGCGCTCGAAAATCGCGTCGTCGATCAGGATATACTGGATCGCAGCGCGGCCGCCGGGTTTCAGAAGCCGATAAATGGCCGCCAGATAATCGGGCCAATAACGCTGCCCCACCGCCTCCACCATCTCGACGCTGGCAATGCCGTCATAGCTGCCCCTCGCGTCGCGATAATCCATCAACTCCACACTGGCCCCCGACCCCAGCCGGTCGCGCGCATAGTCGGCCTGCTCGCTCGACAGCGTCAGGCCAGTGTAGCGCAGCGCTCGCCGTTCCATTGCCCGCTCCGCCAGCCCGCCCCAACCGCATCCAATTTCCAGCAATGCATCGCCATCCTTGAGGGTCAGGCGATCGAGTATGGCATCAACCTTGCGTCTCTGCGCGGCTTCCAACGGCTCCAACCAATTGTCCGTATCGGCGAACAAGCCACTGGAATAATGCATATCTTCATCCAGCCAAGGCTGGTAGAAATCATTGCCCAGATCATAATGAAAGGCGATGTTGTGCCGTGACCCCGCCCTGCTGTTGCGGCGCAGCCAGTGCCATATGCGACCAATCCATCGGGTTGGCCCACGCGGCCTGGCAAGCTGGCCCAGGCTGACGGCATTGCGCATGAAAAGGGCAAAGAGCGGCACCGGATCAGGACTGGCCCATTCACCCGCAGCCCAGGCGCGATACCAGCCCGCCGAGCCGCCGGTCGCCAATCGCACCAGAGCGCGCCAGCTATGCAGATGAACGACGCAATCGGGTCCTGCCGCCCGACCGCCCAGCAGTCGACGCGTACCATCCGGCAGGTCCGCTTCCAGAGATCCCGCCTCAAGACCCTGGTCGATCCGGTCCAGCATCTGATGAAACAGGGGCGCAATCCAACGAGAGATGCCGGCGCTCCCCGTAATGCGGGATTGCCTGAAGACGGACGGGGCCTGTCGGCCGCGGCAGGGATCGGTCGCGTTCATGGCTGCGATCCTGCCGCAAGCCATCGCGCGCTGCAATCATCCCTTGATGCGACGATAGGCCGCCAGCGCGCGTTCGCGCCCCGCCTTGTGGCCTATGATCTTGGCTGGATAATCGTCCGGCCGGGCGTCATGGGCATCGGGATCATGAATGACCTCATTCGACAAGGCGGCCAATTCCGGCACCCATTGGCGAATATAATCGCCTGCATCGAACTTTTCGGACTGGGTCAGCGGCGCCATGATGCGGCTGAACATATTGGCGTCGATCCCGCTGCCGGCGACCCACTGCCAATTGACGCTGTTATTGGCATAATCCGCGTCGACCAGCGTATCCCAGAACCATTTCGCGCCATGTCGCCAGTCGATCAGCAGATGCTTGATCAGGAAGCTGGCCGCGATCATGCGCACACGGTTATGCATCCATCCCGTGGTCCATAATTGCCGCATGCCAGCGTCGACAATGGGATAGCCGGTGCGCCCCTTCTTCCAGGCGACGAAATCGCCCCGCGCCTCCCGCAAGTCTCGCCAATCCATCCGGTCGAAGTCATCGCGCGCATTTTTCGACCCATAAGCGGGCATCTCGCAAATTTGCGTATGGGTATAATCCCGCCAGATCAGTTCCTTGAGGAATATCTCCGCGTCTGCGTTGGAAGCCGTTACCCGGTGCCAGACATAGGCAGGAGAGACTTCGCCATAGTGAAGGTGGGGCGACAGGCGGGACGTCCCCTCGACCGAGGGCAGGTTGCGCCCGGTAGGATAATCCCCAACCTCGTCGATGAACGCGGCGACATTGGCCCGCGCGCCGTCCTCGCCGGGCGTCCAGTCCTTTTTGAAACCGTCGGCCCAGTCAGGCTTGGTGGGCAACAGGCCCCAATCGCTCAACCGTTCGGTTTCCGGCCACGATTCCGGCGCGTCGATGGTGGCGGGGGTCCGGTTCGGGGCTGCCGGCGGCATCTGTTCCATGACGGCACGGGCGAACGGCGTATAGATTTTATAGATGCCTCCCGATCCTGTTCGCACCGCACCTGGCGGCAGCAGCAAGATGCCATCATGCAGGCAAAGGTCCAGCGCCTTGGCGACGGCCTTTTCTGCATTGCGCCACCAGGGTTCATAATGGTGCAGCGCATGGACGCGTCCCGCTCCGCATTCTTTTGCCAATGCCTGAAGCACATCGGCGCTTTTGCCACGGCGCAGGGTCAGACGTGACCCCTTTTCCCGCAACGCCCTGTCCAGGCTGGCCAGACTATGGTGCAACCACCAGCGGGAAGCCCCGCCCATCGCCCATTGCCGCGGTGTATCGTCGTCCAGCACATAGACCGGGACAACCGGCCCCTCAGACGCTGCGGCGATAAGAGCGGCCTGATCGGAAAGGCGAAGATCCTGGCGGAACCAGAGCAGCACGGGAGCGGTCATTCGTATCCAATGCCGGGCAACATATCCCGGTTCCAAGCGTCCATTAGGGCAGCTTGTCGCAATTCGCCATGCGCAAGAGACGCGAGGCCGATTCGGCCCATGGACGGCGCCAGAAGCCCGGTTTATCGTCGCGCAGCGTCTTTGAGACGCCGAAGGCGGCCTTGAGGACGAGCCGTCAGGACTATGGCAACTGGGGACTTACGACTTTGGCGTCCAAGGAACAGGAAATGGGGTATCGCCCCTGCGTCGGCATCATGCTCGTCAATACGGAAGGAAAGGTCTTTGTCGGCCAACGACTCGATAATGTCGTCGAGGCCTGGCAAATGCCGCAGGGTGGCATTGACGAGGGGGAAGATGCCAGGACAGCAGCGTTGCGCGAACTGCGCGAGGAAACGGGCATTGATCGCACGCATGTCGACATCATCGCCAAGGCGAAGGATGAGCATTTCTACGACCTGCCGCCCGAATTGATCGGAAAGCTTTGGGGCGGCAAATATCGCGGCCAGCGACAATATTGGTTCCTCGCCCGCTTTCTGGGACAGGACAGCGATATCGACATCGCAACCGATCATCCCGAGTTCCGGGCCTGGAAATGGGCTGCGCCGGAAACGCTGCCGGACCTCATCGTCCCGTTCAAGCGCAAGCTCTATCGCGACATCGTGCAGGAATTTCGGGCGCTTATCTGATCAATCCGCCGCTAAGGGGGTTAATTTTCGCTGTCGAGACGATATGAAGGCGCCATGCGCGCTCTTCTGTTACCGTTATCGCTGTCCCTCGTCGTCCTGCCCGTCACCGCCGACGCCGCCGAGGACGCATTGCTGCCCGCATCCGTTCGCGAAATGCTGGAAGCGGCGATCGCCAATGGCAACGAAACCGACATCGCGACCGTCGCGAAGATCGCCAAGCAGACAAATCCTCAATCCGCCGATCAGATTCAGAGGATGGTCAACAGCTGGAAAGAACGAACTAAGGCGACGCACGAAACCGTCATCCGCGAAGCCGGCATCGGCGACCTGTGGACCGGCCGGATCGAGGCCGGAGGTTTCCGTTCGACGGGGTCGACCAGCGAACTGGGCATCAGCGCATCGGCCACTGCGACGCGTACCGGCATCCAGTGGACGCATAAACTGACAGCAAGCGCGGATTACCGCCGCGCCAATGGCGTCACATCGCGCGAACGCTATTTTGCCGGCTATGAACCACGTTACGAGTTCGATCCGCGCGGTTTCGCATACGGCCTGGCGCAGTTCGAACGGGACACATCAATCGGCTATGACGAGCGCTACACCGCGTCGGCAGGGATCGGGTACAAGCTGATCGTCAGCAAGCCTGTGGATCTGTCGGCCGACATCGGCCCATCGATACGTCATGTGAAATATCTGATCGGAGAACGCGAAACCAAATTGGGCGCGCGCGGATCCATGGCGCTGGCCTGGCGCGCCAGTCCGACGCTGACCTTCAAGCAGACCGCATCTGGCTATGCCGAAAGCGACGTCTATACACTCAACGCCCTGACTTCGCTGGAAACAAAAGTGAGCACCCGCTGGTCGGCTGCCTTTTCCTACAACATCCAATATGAATCTGAAACAGTATTGGCCGCCCGCGACTTCGATACGCTGAGCCGTCTGACCCTGACATATGATTTCTGACATGCGTAATTTTCGTGCGGGGGTGGAGCGCCGTTCCGGCCTCTGATAGACAAAGGGCATGACCCGATTGTCTGTGGAAGAAGAACGACTGCTGGACCATGCGGCGGCCGCGCCGATGCTGGATCAGGTGCAGCGATGGGCGATGATCAACAGCGGATCGCGCAATATCGACGGCCTTGCGCACATGGCGACGATGCTGGCCGACGCATTCAGCGCCCTGCCCGGCGACGTGACGCTTGTTGATCCCGCCCCCGTTGAGAGCGTAGCGCCCGATGGCCGCGTACAGCCGCTCGCCCATGGTCAGCATCTGCTCCTATCCGTGCGGCCCGCGGCATCCACACGCCTGTTGCTGACCGGGCATATGGATACGGTCTTCGCGATCGATCATCCGTTTCAGAACCAGCGCTGGCTGGAACCCGGCATCCTCAATGGACCTGGCGTCGCGGACATGAAAGGCGGCATAGCGGTCATGCTCGCTGCGCTGTCAGCACTGGAAGCGACCGGCGTGGTCGATCATGTCGGCTATGACGTGGTCATCAACAGCGACGAAGAAGTGGGCAGCGCATCGTCAGCCGCGTTGCTGCGCGACAGGGCGGCAGGCAAATTGGCCGCCTTCACCTATGAACCCGCGCTGCCGGATGGGACTTTGGCGGGTGCGAGAGCGGGCAGCGGTAATTTTTCCGTGATCGTCACGGGCCGCAGCGCCCATGCCGGTCGCAACCCCGACGATGGCCGCAACGCCCTGCTCGCAGCGGCGGACCTGGCCCTGCGCCTCAAGGCCGCCAGCGGATCCGGCTTTTCCTGCAACCCGGCCAGGATTGATGGTGGCGGTCCAAACAATGTCGTGCCGGACCATGCCGTCCTGCGCGTCAATTTCCGCCCTCGCACGCCCGATGACGAACAGGCAGCCCGTGCCTTGATCGATCGCGTCATGACCGACATCGCGCGTGATCATGACGTCACGCTCCACCTTCACGGCGGGTTTGGCCGCCCGCCCAAGCCCATGGACGCCAAAGCCGAACGGCTGTTCGGCTTGGTCAGGCAATGCGGCGCAGACCTTGGCCTGTCGATCGGATGGCGCGATACGGGCGGGGTGTGCGACGGTAACAATATTGCCGCCTGCGGCGTACCGGTTGTCGATACCATGGGCGTGCGCGGTGGCAGCATTCACAGCGACGCGGAATTTCTATTGACCGACAGCCTGCCCGAACGCGCGCGGCTGTCGGCGCTTTCCCTGTGGCGTATCGCGCAGGGCCAGTTTCAACCGGGACAAGAGAGAGGATGACCGCTTGAGCTTCATCATGCGCATCGCGCGCGCGGACGATTTACAGACGCTATATGAAATGGCCAAGCTGACTGGCGGCGGATTTACGAATTTGCCGCCCGATCGTGCGTCCCTGTCGGCGAAGCTTGAACGGACGGAAAAGGCGCTCGCGCGCACGAGCGACGGCATCGAGGACGAATTGATCGTCATGGTGCTGGAGAATGTCGAAACCGGGCAAGTGCGCGGCACATGCCAGATTTTCTCGACCGTCGGGCAAAACTGGCCCTTTTATTCCTATCGCCTTGGCATGCTGACCCAGCATAGTCGCGAACTGGGCCGCACCTTTCGCGCGCAGATGCTTTCGCTCACCACCGATCTGGAAGGGTCCGTCGAAGTGGGCGGCCTTTTTCTTCATCCGCGCGAACGGGCGGAAGGCCTGGGGCTGTTGCTCGCGCGCAGCCGCTACCTCTATATCCGCAATCACCGAGCGCGCTTTGGCGACCGGGTCATCGCCGAACTGCGCGGCGTCATTGACGAGGCGGGCGGGTCGCCCTTCTGGGATGGCTTGGCGGGCCGGTTCTTCGGCATGAGCTTTCAGGAGGCCGATGAATTCAACGCCGTCAACGGCAACCAGTTCATCGCCGACCTGATGCCCAAGACGCCCATCTACACCGCGATGCTGACAGATAGTGCCCGCGCTGTCATTGGCCTGCCCCACCCCAATGGGCGCGCTGCGATGCGGATGCTGGAAACCGAAGGGTTTGAAAATGCCGGCTATGTCGATATTTTCGACGGGGGGCCGACCATGGTTGGTCAGGTCGATCAGTTAAAAACCATCGCCGCCGCGCGCGACGTCACGCTGGCCGCCACGCATGAAAGCGGCGGGCAGAAGATGCTGATAGCCTGCGGGCAGCTTGCCGATTATCGCTGCACCTGGGGGCTTATCGAAGAGGACGCGGATGGTGCCATTTCGCTCGACGTCGAAAGCGTCAAACGGATCGGCCTTGAAATCGGAGACCGCTTCACAATGGCGGGTCGGGCATGAGCATCACCGAAATCAATTTTGACGGTCTCATCGGTCCCAGTCACAATTATGCGGGCCTCAGCCTCGGCAACCTTGCTTCCGCGCGCAATGCTGGCGCAGTGTCGCAGCCCCGCGCCGCCGCCTTGCAGGGACTGGAAAAGATGCGGGGCAATGTGGCGCTCGGTCTGAAGCAGGGCCTCTTCCTGCCGCAATGGCGCCCCGATGGCGACTGGCTGGCTCGGTTGGGGACCGATGTGTCCGGCGCCGAGCCGCATATTCGCGCCGCCGCCATGTCAGCCTCCTCAATGTGGGCGGCCAATGCGGCGACGGTGTCTCCTGCTGCCGATACGCGCGATGGGCGCGCGCACATGACCGTCGCCAATCTCGTCACCATGCCGCATCGCAGCCATGAATGGCCCCAGACACTGGCGCAGCTGCGCCTGGCCTTTTCCGATACGCGCAGCTTTGCCGTGCATGATCCTGTGCCCCCACCCTTTGGCGATGAAGGCGCGGCCAATCACATGCGCCTCGCCGAACGCCATGACGTGCCGGGGGTAGAGGTCTTCGTCTATGGCCAGTCGGGCGGCCCCTTCCCCGCCCGCCAGCATGTGGAGGCCAGCAAGGCGGTCGCGCGGCTGCATGGTCTGGACCCAGCGCGCAGCCTGTTCGTCCAGCAATCGGAGGAAGCGATCGCCGCCGGCGCATTCCATAACGACGTGGTCGCCGTTGCGAATGAGCGCGTGCTCTTTACCCATGAGCAGGCCTTCTCGGACAAGGAGGCCTTCTATACCGCCCTGCGGGACGCGCTGCCCTGCGTGGAGATCGTCGAAGTGCCAGCGAACGCGGTCAGCCTGGCCGATGCGATCCGCAGCTACCTCTTCAACGCGCAGCTCGTTACCCTGCCCGACGGCGTCATGGCGTTGGTGCTGCCGACAGAAGCCAAGGACACGCCAGCCGTATGGACCTGGTTGCAGCAGATGATCGCGGGCAATGGCCCGATCCGCCGCCTCATTCCCGTGGATGTCCGCCAGTCCATGGCCAATGGCGGTGGTCCGGCCTGCCTGCGGCTGCGCGTGGTGGCTGATCCGGCCACAATCGACCCGCGCTTTTTGCTCGACGAGCGCAAGCTGGACGAAATCGCCCAGATTGTCGCAACCTACTGGCCAGAGGAAATCGCGCCGGATGACTTGGGCGATACTCGCCTTATCGCCCGGATTGAGCAATCATGGTTAACACTTGTTGACCATTTGCAGCTTTCGGGCGATCTTCTTCCCTGACGGAGCGACCAACCAATGGGACGATGATGGAACGGATCAAGGGCCTTTTCACGATCAAGACCAAGTTCGAGGCGTTTCTGATCATCTATGCGC